>Ga0172380_10000748_pt1 | contig 59444 bp, 50 predicted proteins | sample Leawe162metaG_FD_119747 | JGI IMG/M metagenome (GOLD analysis project Ga0172380, IMG submission 119747) | Leachate microbial communities from a municipal landfill in Southern Ontario, Canada - Leachate well 162 metaG | ecosystem: Engineered > Solid waste > Landfill > Unclassified | place... | reverse complement strand
CCATTGTGTTGGGAACCGATGTATATATTGATGGCGACCGGGTTGTTGGTGAAAGTCAGGTTGGTGCCGGAGACGCCGACCTTGACGGCGGCCAGGCTGTCGGGGATTTCCGCGCGGACGTCTTGGACCTTGATGGTGAAAGCGGACATATCGAAAGTGCCGCCCTCAGTGTTGGTGATGGCGGTGTTGTCGGGCAAAGTGATTTGGTTGGAACCGGTAGTCAGCGAAACATCAATATGCGTAGTCACCTGGTCGGCGGCCTCCAGCGTGCCTGAATCCAGAACGATGTAATTGTCAGCTAAGAGCTCGACGACGTCATCCGAAGTAGGATTGCTGACCACGATTTCGCTTGGCAGGGTGCGGAAAGATTGTTCGGCGCCCACAGCTTCGCCGGCTGAGTTGACGGCTTTGGCGCGGTAGAAGTAGATGGTGTCGGGGAGGAGGTTGGTGAGGGCGCAAGAGTAGGTGCCGGTGGAACCGGTGTCGGCGCTGCATTGGTCGGTGTAATCGCTAGAAGTGGTGCCCCATTGAATGTAGCGGGTCGGGTTTTCCCCGCCGGTATCAGTCAGGTCGGCGTTGCCGGTGGCGGTGACGGAGTTGAGATTGGTGATTGTTTGGGTGGCAACGGTCGGTGCGTTGATGATAGAGTAGGACACCGTGACGCTGCCGAGGGTCGGGGTGTTGAGCCCGTCCGAACTTGATAGGGTGGCTTTGTATTGGAAGTAGCGGTCATTGAGATGGTCTTTCTGGGTGTCGTCGATAGTTTCGCTCTCGCCGGTCGGGTCGGTGAAGTAGGCATCGGAATCACAACCGGCTCCGGCGTCCGGTCCACACCAGGGTCCCCAAGTGACGCCGTCAGCGGAAGTGCGGAGTTGGAATTGGATGTCGGTGTTAGCTGGGCGGGTTCCAGACCATTGGAGACCGGAAAGACTAGCACCGGTGACGGTGGTGTCGTAGGGGGAAGAGATAATACTTCCAAAGATTGAAGATGAAGATTGTGGAGTTAAATATCTGATAATTACAATGCCTGAACCGCCAGCGCCACTATTTACAGTATCGGAATTCCATCCGCCACCACCGCCGCCACCCGTATTAGGTGTGCCAGATATGGCATTTACAGCACTTGAAGCACCAGCGCCGCCGCCGCCTGCACCACCAGCGCCGCCTAAAGAGCCTTGAAAAGTTCCACCACTACCACCACCACCAGCATAAACGACTAAAGAGCCTGATATTGAACTAGCCGCTCCATCCCCGCCTTTTCCTGATTGAGAGCCAGCACCATTTGCTCCAGCAGCACTAGCTCCTCCGCCTCCTCCGCCCGGATATGGGGACAACGACCTATTATTTCCACCAGCATTGCCTTGGCCGCCAAAGCCAGAACCCCCTAAATAAGCTGATCTAGACGCAGGAGCTCCAGATCCAGAACCGCCCGAAACACCATTTGAATTAATCGTCCCGCCACCACCGCCAATCGAAGTTATAGTTGAGAATATAGAGTCTGCGCCATTTGTCCCAGCGCCAGTATGTATAGCTCCATTTCCACCAGCACCGATGGTAACCGCATATGATTGTGATGTTAAACTAAATACTCCTGTACGCATACCGCCTGCGCCGCCGCCGCCGCCGCCATTAGACCCAGTTGAACCGCCACCACCACCAGCTACAACCAGATAATCAGCATCCTTATTGGAATTATTAATAAATGCTCCGCTTGATGTAAATGTATGCACTGTATATCCGCCAGGATAAGCCGGGGATGTTCTTGGATTGAGACCATTCAAATCTGTGTATGTTATCGTTCCACCAGTTGCACCAGTACTCAACTGAATATTCAAATTCACTTCGTCATTCACTGTCGTAATATTAGAGTCTTTTTGAGAAAATTGATTCCACCCAGTCTGATTGTCAGTATGAGTCGCAATGCTAGCTGTCACCCCCCCACTCCAATCAGTTTGGATGAAAGCAAAATTAACTCCTTGGGCTTGACTAGAAAAGAAAAGGCTGGATGTTAGGGCAATAAGCGTTATGGCGGAAACAATCCTAATTGATTTCTTTTGAATTAAATTTTTAATTTTAGAAATAAAAAAAGCCTGTCCAGCCAGGGAACCAGATAGAAAAAATCTGCTTCTTTGCTTGTCATTTTTATGCAAAAATGTTTTTGATTTCAGATAGGAAGGCATATTTTTTTATTTTGATTTTGTTTTGAAATGGCCAATCCTGATTTTACTTTTTTTAAGCCATCCCTTATCCGCATTATAACATAAGAATACCGGCTACACAATGGAAGTTAACCACAAAACGGAAAGATGCGCGACTATTCGACCGTTACGGACTTAGCCAAATTTCGCGGTTTATCTACGTCAAAACCTTTGGCTACGCCCACGAAATACGCCAGAAGCTGCAAAGGCACTACTGACAACAACGGGGTGAGCATTTCTAAAGTTTTGGGGATATAGATCACGTCATCCGCTATTTTTTTGATATCCTGATCGCCCTCGGTCGCGATAGCGATGATGCGCCCGCCGCGCGCTTTGATTTCCTGCATACCGGAAATCGTTTTTTCATAGACGCTATCACGCGGCGCGATAAACACCGACGGGAAATCCTTATCGATGAGCGCGATCGGCCCGTGTTTCATTTCGCCGGTTGCATAACCTTCCGCATGCACATAGGAAATCTCTTTTATTTTCAACGCCCCTTCCGTAGCGATGGGAAAATTATATTTCCTGCCAAGATACAAGAAATCCCGATATTGGGCATATTTTTTAGCGATCTTTTTGATTTCTTTATCCTGTTTTAGGATCTCCGTGATAAGTTTCGGGATTTTTTTCAACTCCCTGGCGATCCTTTGTCCGGTAACTAGGGACATATCCCTTTGCCGCCCCAACATCAATGTCAATAGGACTAGGATGCTCAACTGCGAAGTGAAAGCCTTGGTCGAAGCCACGCCTATTTCCGGACCGGCGTGATTATATACGCCCGCATCGGTTTCCCGCGCGATCGTCGAACCGACCGTGTTCACGATACCTAAAGTCAGCGCGCCTTTATTTTTAGCTTCCCGGATAGCCGCCAAGGTATCGGCCGTTTCTCCGGATTGGGAGATCGCCAGCACGGCCGTTTTTTTATCTATGATCGGTTTCCGATAACGGAATTCGGAAGCATATTCCACTTCCACCGGAATGCCGGCATATTCTTCCAGCATATACTCGCCTACCAGCCCCGCGTAAAACGAAGTGCCGCAGGATACGATGATGATTTTTTTAACTTTGCGCAATTTTTCAACCACGCTTTGCAAACCGCCCAGTTTTGCCATACCATCTTCGACGATGATCCTCCCGCGGATCGCATCTTCGATCGCCGCCGGCTGTTCGAATATTTCCTTCAACATAAAATGGGCGTAGCCTTGTTTTTCCGCTTTTTCCAAAGACCAGTCCAATTTAGTCACTTCTTTATTTTTTGTCTTATTTTTTATAGTCCGCACGTCAAAATTATCCTTTGTGACAATCGCGACCTCCCCGTCTTCCAGATAGATGACTTTCTGCGTGTGGCGGATAATCGCCGAAACATCCGAAGCGATTATGAATTCATCTTCTCCGATGCCCAAAACCAACGGACTGCCGCTTCTGGCCGCGATGATTTTGTCCGGTTCGTTTTTATTGATGATCGCCAGGCCGTAGGTGCCGCGGATTTTTTTCAAAGCTTCGAATATCGCATCTTCATATCCTAATTTCTTATTCAATTCCTCAATCAGATGAGCCAACACTTCGCTGTCCGTTTCTGATTTGAATTTATGGCCCTGCCTTTCCAATTCTTTTTTCAGTTCCTGATAATTCTCGATAATCCCGTTATGCACCAAGCTTATATCTCCGGCGCAATCCTGGTGCGGATGGGAATTCCTATCGCTCGGCTTGCCATGGGTGGCCCAGCGTGTATGCGCGATTCCGACCGTTCCGGAAACATCCCTGCCTTCGATCTTATCTTCCAAGTTGGCGACCCTGCCGACAGCTTTGGCCATAAATCCTTTTTTCCCGTCCAGAATCGCGATTCCAGCCGAATCATAACCGCGATATTCCAAACGTTTCAATCCCTCGATCAGGATCGGCGCCGCTTTTTGTTTTCCTATATAACCGACTATTCCGCACATAAAATTTATCTTTAATAAATTATTCTAAAAATATAATACACTCGTCGTGATAATCGCGCCAGACATAAATATGATCGACATCCAGCCGAAAATCCGCACCCAAACCGGATTAGTTTCTTTACCCATTATTTTCTTATCGTCACCCACGATCATTATGGCGATAAGAAGTGGCAAGGCTATGATACCGTTCAAAAAAGCCGAGTAGTATAAAGCTAGGATCGGATTGATGTGGAAAAAATTCAAAGATAGGCCGACTAGGATTGAAAAAGTGATAACCAGGTAAAAACCTTTAGCCCGGGAAAACTTCTCTTCCAAGCCCTCCCGCCATTTCATAATCTCAGCCAGGGCATAAGCGCCGGATCCAGCCAAAACCGGGATGGCCAGCATTCCAGTTCCGATGATGCCGAAAGCGAATAATAAGAAGGCATGCTTGCCGGCCAGCGGCTGCAATGCCAAAGCCGCCTGTTCGGCCGAACCGATGTCCGTAATGCCGTTTTTAAACAGGACTTCCGCCGTCGTCATCACGATAAAGAAAAAAACCACATTCGCCAGAATCATTCCCGTGCCGACATCGGTCCGCATCCTGGCTATCCTGTATCGCAAATTGCCATTTCTTTTCCTGCCCAATAATTTGTGGAGCCGCTGGCTTAATTTATTTTCCTCGACTTCTCCCGATGTCTGCCAAAAAAACAAGTATGGAGTGATACTGGTCCCGAAGACGGCTATCATCGCGAAAATATATTCTTTGCTGAATGTGATTTGCGGAATAAAAGCGAAACTGAAAACTTCCCGCCAGGCTGGATGCACTATAAATCCGGTCGCCACGTACGCCAAGACGGAAATCGCCAACCACTTTAAAAATTTAGCATACATATGATAACCGATAAAAATTTCAAGGATAATCGTCAGCAAAGCGAAAAATATGGCAGCCGCATAAAAATTCACTGGCATCAGTAATTGTAAAGAAGCGGCCATCGCTCCGAGATCAGCTCCAATATTGGCCACATTAGCGACAATCAACAATAGAACTGCGGAACTGACGATTTTTTTCTTGTAATGTTTTTGTAAAACCCCGGCCAACCCGCGGTTAGTCACGATACCGATCCGCGCGCAGACCTCTTGGATAGCCAGCATCATCGGCAAAAGCCAAGCTGCCATCCAAAGGATGCCGAAACCGAATTTCGCTCCCACCGAAGAATATGTCGCAATACCTCCCGGGTCATCATCTGACGCTCCGGTCACAAGCCCGGGTCCAAGCGCCCGGACGAAGTAATAGGCCCTGATCCAAGGATTTTCAATCAATTCGGCGATTCTCACCGCTTCCGTCTTGGCGATTTGCAAAGTCCCATCAACCGTCCTGACCGCTTTGACCTCGCCCCAAATTATCAGTTTTTTGGCAAGCACCAATGGAATGCCGACCTCGTGCCGAAACTCGGAAAGCGTGAATGTTTTTTCTTGTTTTTTATTTTCCATATTTAGCGTAAAATAATTTTCTCGGCTTGTTCCAGATTTTCAACTTCAAAATCGCACAGCTCATTTTTCCCGTCAGCGTATCTACCTTCCTTCCTCTTCAAAAGAATCGTCCGGATAACAGGATATTTCCTTTTGACACTTTCTATATGGGATATCCTATCTTCGATGAAATAGACATTCTCTTTGGACAAATCAATCCCTTCCCGGTCGATCAATCCAGCAACAGCTTTCTCTTTCAATTCGCTGCCGATTTCAATCGCCTTGAAAAAATCCCCGATTCCGGAATTTGAAATTTTCGCCTTTTGGAAATCAGTAAGCGAATATGAAACTATGAACAATTCTTCTTTGCGGAATTTTTTCAAAAAACCGGTCACATCCGGAAAAACGTACCGGCTCGTATCGGAAACGAAATCCATCACCGATTTTTCTAAATTTTTCCCGATCTCCTTTTCTTTCTTGAAAATCCTGCCAATATGCCGGATAGGATCATATTTCTTAATTCCGCCGACGCTCTGCGGATCATAATAAAAACGCTCGAAAACTTCTTTTGAAATCCCATATGCGGCGAACACTTCCAAATAATCATCCTTGAATTTCTTGGTATTGAAAAGCACATCGTCAAAATCGATAAAAATCTTCATATTATTTCTTTGATTATACTTTCATATTCCCCCATCTCGAAAACTACCGATAAGACCCTGGCCAGCTTTTCGCTGTTATGCCGGATGAATGAACGTGTTTTGGAGATATTGTCACCCTTGGCTTTTTTAACTTCATTTTCCTGCAGTATATCGGCAGAAACGATCCGATAACTTCTTGGGCTTTTTTCATCCCGTATTTTCACGATCGAGCCAACTCCCTCTATCTGTTCATATTTTTCGATCAGTTTGGCGGGAAGTTTTTTCTTATTGAATGTCACGAAATCCATCCTCCCCTTGCCGATGTGTTTTTCAATCTCCGAAACGTAATCTTCAAGGAAAAAATTTCCCGTCTGGCCTTTCTTATTGGTCAAATTGCAATTGAAAATGACTTTCGCCCGTGATTTCCTAACGGCTTCGCTGAAACCGCCGACCAAAAAGTTGGGGATGATCGAGCCATACAAATCACCTGGGCCGATAACTATGAAATCAGCGCTTTTAATACGGTCAACCGCTTTCTTATAAGCCCTGACTTCAGGATCCAAAAAAACCTTTTCGATTCCGGAAGACCGAATACCCTGATTGTGGTCCAGATGATTCTCCCCCGCCAGGATTTTCCCGTTTTTCAACCGTATATGCAGTCTCATCTGGTTTTCGCTCACGGGAATGACCTCGCCCTTGACATCCAAAATTTCTGCCGCATCCTCCACGCCTTTGGCAAAGCTTCCGTTTATTTTTTCCAATGCCGAAAGTAAAAGATTCCCGAAATTATGGCCTTTAAGACCGCCATTATCGAAACGGTAATTTATCAGCTTGCGCAGGATGTCGGATGAATCGCTGAGCGCCACCAAGCATTGGCGCACATCGCCCGGCGGCAAAACCCCTAATTCATCCCGCAATATACCGGTCGATCCGCCATCGTCAGCCATTGAAACGATCGCCGAAAGATCGACTGGGTATTTTTTAAGCCCCGATAGCAACATAAAACTTCCGGTGCCTCCGCCGATCGTCACGATTTTTTTTCTTTTCATAGTCAAACGAATTTATGGATAACCTTCTCGGCTTCGGCCAAATCATCCGGATTGCCGATCGCATGCCAAATAGTCGCTTTCTCGACTTTGACCGCATAGTCCTTAGCCATTTTAGCTAAGGTTTGCGGCAAACCAAATTCCCCTCCGCCGATCGGAACCAAATCATAATTGAATATTTCCTTGCTGATCACATATACGCCCGTATTTGCCAGTTTGTCTTTGGAACGCTTCGGCTTTTCCACGATTTCCACCATATGCCCTTTCTGATTGGTTTTAATGATTCCAAATTTACTCACATCCTCCACTTCCCGGCCCAAAACGGCCAAATTATGCTTGATTAAGGCCTTAATATCTTTCTTGTGATACAAATCATCACCCATCATAACCAGGAATCTGTCTTTCAAAACGCTTCTAGCTAAAAAAAGGGCCCCGCCGGTGCCATTCAAATCGGTCTGGAAAACATACGTAACCTTGCGTCCGTTGAAATACCGTTTGAAATGGTTCATTATGTATTCACCGTAATAACCGACCACGAAAACGATCTCCTTGATTTCCCGCGGCAAGGCATTTATCTTATGTTCCAGAATCGGTTTGCCTTTTATTTTTAACATCGGTTTCGGAATCCCGTTAGTCAGGTCTTCCATCCTCTTCCCCCGCCCCGCTGCTAATATCACTACTTGCATAATGGTGCCATTAAAGATTAGACGACTATATTCAAAAGCCTTCCTGGTACAAAAATTATTTTTCTGATTTCTTTGCCGTTGATATGGGCTTTTATCTTTTCGCTTTCCAACGCGGCAGCCTTGGCGCCGTCCTGGTCGATATCCGCACCGACTTTCAGCATATCGCGCATTTTGCCATTCACTTGGACCACCAGATTGACTTCTTCGTCTTTGATAATTCCAGGATCGTAATCCGGCCAAGCGGAAGCGAAAATGCTTTCCGTATTTCCCAGTTTTTCCCAAATTTCTTCCGCGATATGCGGAGCGAACGGAGAAAGGATTTTTACGAACAACCCATAGCTATCCTGGGATATCCCTATTTTTTCCGCCTCATTCACCAAAATCATCATAGCGGAAACGGCCGTATTGAATTTCATCATTTCAATATCCTCGCCGGTTTTTTTGATGGTTTTATGCACCAAAGACCGGATACCTTCGCCATCTTTATCGGTAATTTTTTCTTGCAACCGCCAAATCCTTTCAAGGAATCTTTTCACCCCCACGATACCTTGCGTATTCCATGGTTTGGCATCTTCAAGCGGTCCCATGAACATCTCGAATATCCTGAGACTGTCAGCTCCGAACCCGGCCACCGCATCATCCGGATTGACCACATTCCCCAAAGATTTTGACATTTTGCGTCCATCCTCAGCCAGAATCATACCCTGGTTCCTGAGTTTCAAAAACGGCTCATCAAATCCGATGCGGCCTAAATTATGCAAAACTTTAGTGAAAAACCTGGCATAGAGCAGATGCAAAACAGCATGTTCCGCTCCTCCGACATACAAATCAACCGGCAACCATTTCTGGATCTTTTCCTTGGCGGCAAATTCCATGCCGTTCATATGGTCGACATAGCGGAAATAATACCATGAGGAACAGACGAAAGTGTCCATCGTGTCCGATTCCCGCCTGGCGCTTCCGCCACATTTCGGGCATTTCACATCATGAAATGATTTCGAATTGGCCAAAGGCGACTCGCCGGTCGGTTTGAAATCGACGTCCGTCGGCAAAACGACCGGCAAATCCTTTTCCGGCACGGCCACTTCACCACACTTGTCACAATAGATGATCGGGATCGGCGCGCCCCAATAGCGTTGGCGACTTACCAGCCAATCACGCAAGCGGTAGTTGATCGTTTTTCTTGCCAAGCCTTTCCCGGACATCCATTCGATAATTTTTGGTCTAGCTTCGGCTGAGGTCAATCCATTGAACTGTCCGGAATTCACCAAAATTCCGTCATCACTGTAACATTCTTCCAGATTTTCAATCTTTTCCCATCTATTATCGTCTTTATCCTGTGGACGGATTGAAACTTTCAGCGGAATATCATATTTCTTAGCCATTTCAAAATCACGCTCATCGTGCGCATCGGCAAAAACCGCGCCCGTTCCATAATTAGCTAGGACAAAATCGGAAATCCAAACCGGTATTTTATCCTGATTCGCCGGATTTACCACATATGCTCCGGTGAAAATCCCGTTTTTATTTTTTTCCAGTCCGGTTCTTTCCAATTCGGTTTTCTTCTTGCTTTCTTCGACATATTTTTCAACTGCGGCTTTGTTTTCCGCCGTAGTGATTTTTTCAACCAAGAAGTGTTCCGGAGCCAAAATAATATATGTTCCGGAGAAAATCGTATCTATCCTCGTAGTATAAACCGTGATTTTTTCCGTAGAGTTCTCCAAAACGAAATCCACTTCCGCACCGAATGATTTTCCGATCCAATTCCTTTGCGCCGCTTTGATCGACTCCGGCCAATCCAACTTATCCAAACCATCCAAAAGACCGGATGTGTCTTTGTTTTTTTCGATAAAATCCGTGATTTTGAAAAACCATTGTTCCAAATCCTTCTGCACTACCGCATTCTTGCATCTTTCACAGATCCCGCCTTCCGCCTGTTCATTGGCCAAGACCGTTTGGCAAGAATTGCACCAGTTCACCTTGGCTTTCTTTTTGTAGGCTAGGCCATTTTCATATAAAAATAGGAAAAACCATTGCGTCCATTTATAATATTCGGGATTGGAGGTATCGATTTCGCGCGACCAATCATAAGACATTCCCAGTGATTTGATTTGCCGGGTAAAGTTTTTAATATTTTCATGGGTCACCGCATCCGGATGCACGCCGGTCTTGATGGCGTAATTTTCCGCCGGCAAGCCGAAGGCGTCCCAACCCTGCGGATGCAGGACATTGAAACCTTTTGCCCGCCAATAACGCGAAACTATGTCCGTCGCCGCATAACTCTCCACGTGTCCGACATGCAGACCAGCCGCCGAAGGATAGGGAAACATATCCAGAATGTATTTTTTTGGCTTATTTGAAGCATTATCAGCCGTATACAATGATGGGTTATCCCCCCAATATTTCTGCCACTTAGCCTCTATTCCCTTTGGTTCGTATTGTTCCATATGTTTTTACTTTACTATCCCAGTTTAGCTCATTTCAACTTTTTTTTCAAGAAAATCAAAAAACGAAAAAACCCGGACTTACTATGCCTGCCGGTATTATTCCATCCCTTAAAAAGCCTTATTAGGTCCGGCCAGGCTTCGCTAAAATGAAAATTTAACGGCCATGGGAAGATGCGCCCCTCGATAATCCGCAATCGATCTTGGAAAAATCAGGATTGCTCAAAGATTATTTTATCATTGCCAGGCTCATATACGACCGTCTTGTTCCTGCCGGTATTTTTAGCTCGATACAAAGAAGTGTCCGCCCTTCGGATCAAATCCTCCAGGATATCGTTAATATTATCATCTGTGGTAGATTCCCATTCTTTAATTTGATCCGTTCCGACACAACCGATGCTTACGGTTTTTTTGAAAGATTGCTGATTATCCTGCTCGTCAAGCACAACGATACCGGCTCTTTCCACATTCTTCCTGATTTTTTCCGCAATCGTTTGGGACAACCGGCTATCGGTGTCATACAGCGCGACTATGAATTCTTCTCCGCCGAAACGGTATAGCAAATCGGATTCCCGGACTGAATTCCGGATGATATCCGCCACTATCTTAAGCGTCTGGTCTCCGGCCAAATGCCCGAATTCATCATTGACCTTTTTGAAAAAATCCATATCGATCATAAGGACCGCGCAATCATGGTTATTGCGCTTTGCCAAACCCAGAAGGCATGGCATTTCCCCATAAAGTGCCTTTTTATTCCTAAAGCCGGTCAAACCGTCAATCCAATTTGACTTTTGCGCTTCAAATTTTTCCAAATTAAGATCGGTGAATTTATTGGCATATTTTTCAAGACAATCCTCCAAAAGCCCGTCCCTTTTGTATTCTTCCCTAAACTTATCTTCCGCTTTAGCCAAATCATACACTGAATCATCCTCAAGACTGTCGGATTTCCGAAGATTATCGACCCGTTCCCGCGTCTTTTTATGCTTCCTTATTATGTCCGGGGAATAAAATCTGTCTTCTGACATATTTTTTAGATTAAACGATTTAACGGCAACAGTTCGGGATCGCCTGGCATCTTTTTTATTTTTTCATCTTAAAATATATCTTCCGGCCGGCCAAGAACAACAAGATGAAGATCAGTACATACAAGATTATGACCGGTATGATGCGGATAACCAGGACGATAGCGAAATTAACCAATCCCTGCATATCCTTGAATAGCGCATTAAAAGTTTCTTTGACTACTTGCCAAGGCCGCCAAGTATCCGAAAAGGTTATTTCAGCATCCTCGGCCAGATTGATAGTTATGGACGACATATCTGTCCTTGAGTCCATAAATTTCAGACGGCCTTGCAGCATTTCAATCTCGCCCCTGACTCTTGATAGCTCCCTGGTCACATCCAGAATATCACTGATCTTGCCGGACATATCCAAGATTTTCAAAAAGGATTGCTCCTCAGCCTGCTTGTTTTTTAACTGCGCCTGCAAGTCGCTATATTCCTCAGTCACATCCTGCCCCGAAATCGATTCACGCACCACCAAGGTAGCGATTTCCTTGATTTCATTGAAGGCTTTTTCAAAATTATCCGCCGGCACTTTCACCGTCATCGTTCCGTTTTTGATATTTTTAGCGCTCTGATAAAAATTGGAAGTCTGCACGTCTCCGCCATTATCTTTCGCGATCCGTGTGATTTTTTCCGCGGCACCGTCGGCATCATTCACTTTCAAATCCATATTGCCGGTTTTGACAACCTTCCTATCGCTAGCCGGCAAACCGTCGTCCGAAACGTCGCTAAGCATCATCGGTTCTGACGATCTTATGCCAGCCGATTCAGGCGATGCCTTTTGCATCGGAGCCATCGATGGCGAAGAAAAACCGCCGTCTAACATCACAGTCGCATCCTGCATCGCGTTATTTTGACCCGGCGCACTTTTCCCGATCATACCCAAAACCGTCACAACCGCGGCCAGGAGGATTATAAAAATAGCCGTGCCGACAATGATTTTTTTCATTTTTTCCATTTTGTTTTTTTAGTTATTACACCTTTTGTCCAGTATACCACAAAAAACCTCGATCGACTGTGCATAACTCAAGAATTCCAAAGCTCGGTTTTAGAATGTTCAAGCTTGATTTTAAAAAAAATAAAAGGAACTCAATGAGTTCCTTTTCATCCCAATTATATTGGGGATCAACCGATAAGCACGAATTGCATATGCTTGTTTCCGTTTATTACACGGACATAAATCATCATCACGCCGACATCCGGATATTTATCCAGAATTTTAGTGCGCATTCTTTTGAGTTCCTCCCGTTGGAAACACTCCTCTTCATATGCGTCAACAAACGCGGAAAGGCCTCCATACGCTCCGCAATCCGCGTGTTGGACCAATACGAATTCCCGGCAACCATACTTTTCGTACGCTACCTGCATACTTTTCCAAGCTGTCCGACTTTCAGCCAAAAAGCTCTTGACCGAGCCTGGAAGACCTATGACATTGAAATACTTAATTTTAAAAGCCTCCCTGATGCAAATCCTGGTTGCCGGTCTAAAGCGATAATCCAGACACTGTATCACAGTGGTCGGACAAGCTGTGACTCCTCTGAACCGATATGGCGTCCTGAGACAGACCTCCTCGCTACCATCTTCAAATACCTTGGAAAACTCGATTTCAGACTGGTCCTTCACCAGCCGTACATAAATCAAATCGATCCTCATATTAGGATGCAATCCGCTGACCATACGAAACGCGTCAACGAGCCCCTTTTTATGGTAATAATCCTCATCCATCCTGGAACCGAACCTAGTCGAACCGATTCCATCTTTGAGAAAATCCACATGTTGAAAGATTACAATCCTTTCAGCATCATGTTTGTCTACGGCAATTTTAAGAGTTTCCGTAAGTATCCGGCTTTCCCGAGAAAAATTCTTCGAGAAACTCTGGATTCCCAACAGATCAAACATCTCCAAGCCCAATACCACCCTGGAGCAAGATATCATCTCGCCCAGAAAATTAAAGCTAATGGGCATTGCGACTATAGCATCGCATTTAGAAACATTGAAGGGCAAGGTCGCAATCACCTCGCCCTCAAGTATTAATCCTTCAGCAGCCTCAACAGACATAAGTACCCCCTTGAATTTTGTTGATGATAATCAAAAGTACAATCCTATTAAAAAAATCAAATATCCCTACAAAAAAAACTACATATCCGTTCCGGAATAACTGAGATTCAACGACTTGTTGCAAATCGGAAAATCAGGCACGATATTGCCCGGCCCGATTATGCCAAATAGCGCCCAATTGCAAAAAGACGGGTCGCGCGGGAAACATCTGTCAATTATTCCGTCTTTTATCCGTAGCGCGCACAATACTTCCCCCCGCCATGATTCTACCGCTCCCAATCCGAAACCGTCTTTTATCCCGCATCCAGCCACAATTTCCCCATCTTCCAAATTGGAGATTATTTTTTCAATCAATCCTATCGCCTGTTTGAGTTCCTCAATGCGGACTTTGTACCGGGCGTATACGTCGCCTGTCGTTTCCGTAACAACCTCCGCCGGAAATTCAGCATAAGACGCATAGGGGAAATCCCTCCTGACATCCCTGTCCAGGCCGGAAGCGCGTGCCGGCACGCCCAGCGCGCCGAAAGCCTCCGCCGCGTCCTTAGGCAATATGCCGGTGGTCTGCAAGCGATCCAGAAACCCGTCCGAATCCAAAGCCGTACCCACGATATCCAGCGTCTCTTCGCAAGCGCCTTTCGCCACCGAAAAAGTATGCCGTAATTCAGCTTCGGCAAAATCTTTGCTTACTCCGCCAGGAACGATAGCTCCGCGCCAAAACCGGTTGCCGAGCATTTTTTCTGAAAGCCTCATCATCCGTTCCTTGATGCGGAAACAATTAGCCGCCACGAAACTGTAGCCGGTCCCCATCCCGCCGATATTTCCCAAATCATGGATATGCATAGTCATCCTTTCAAGTTCGCAAATCAAAGCGCGCAGCATTTTCGCCCGCTTCGGGATTTCACAGCCGGAAATAGATTCGACCGCTTGGACATATGCCAAAGCGTGGGAAGCCGCCATATCTCCGGAAAGCCTTTCGATAAAAGGCAGTCCCTCAGAAACCGTCTTGCCTTCCAATAATTTTTCCACCCCTTTATGGGTGAAAAATAATTTGCCCTCCAGCGTGATAATCCTTTCTCCGGCCACGTTGAACCTGAAGTGTCCCGGTTCGATTATGCCGGCGTGGATCGGTCCGACTGGAATTTCATAAATTTCTTCTCCCTCGACGTGAAGCATCGGATATTCGACGTTAGCGTGTTCCATCTTAGTATTCCAGGCGAAATCTTTGCGCAAAGGAAAAATGTTTTCTGGGACATTCTCATGACGGACAAGCCTACGCAGATCGGGATGGCCTTCCGGTTCGATTCCGAACATATCCCGCAGATATCTTTCATACCAATGCGCCGCCATAACCGTCCTTGTGATCGAAGGATAGACGGGATCGCTTTCCGGAATGGACGCCGAAACGATCAACCGCTCGTGCGCGACATCATTGGAAAATACCGCGTGTACGCCGAATGATTTTTTTTCCACCCTATCATCCGTACCGAAAAGAAGGGAAAGCGGCAACTTATACCCGTTGACGAGCGACGCGGTTACGAAAGCCAGCTCATCGCGGCTGACTGACACTTCAAAGACATCATTGCTTTTTTTTACAAGCGCCAGATTGGAAAATTTTGAAATTATTTCGGCTGTTTTCATATGGATTATTTTAGAAAAAAGTAAGACTTAGTAACTGACCGTTTTGACCAACGATTCCACGAATGCCAATCCTGCCGGCGAAGTCAAAAAGAACGGGGCGCTAAAAACAAAAGCTAATTCGACTGCCATAACGGTATGGGTGATATTCCATTTTTCCACTTTCATTTTTTTCCCGTCCTCGCTCCCGAAAACAAGCATCAGAGACAAGCGGAGCATCGCGAAAGCAACCAAACTCAGCATAACCAGCACAAAAACCGCCAATGGCCAATGCGCGAAAAACATCCGGGAAAAAAGGATGAATTCGCTTGCGAAAAGCACGGATGGCGGAACGGCGATAATCGCTAAAACGCCTAGCAAGAAAAGCGCACTGCTGTATGGCGCATATTTCATCGCCCCTTTCACCTTTTCAATCTTGGTGGTTTTCCATTTAAGCAAAAATTCCCCCGCCCCGAAAAACAATGCCGATTTGGTAAAAGTGTGTCCGATCATATGTATGAACGCCGCCACGAGACCAAGCGGAGAAAGGGCGACCGCCAAAGATATCAGTCCCATATGTTCGATGCTGGAATAGGCCAAGGCCCGTTTGTAATTGTTTTGGATGAGCATCGCCAAAGCCGGCAAAACGATCGACATCAGACCGAAAATAAGGAAAAACCGATTGGTCCAATCCGGTTGCCCGAGCGACCCGTCCACGATATGTTTGAAGCGTATGACCACGTATAAAGCCACATTAAGAAGGACTCCGGAAAACAAAGCGGAAATCGGGGAAGGAGCTTTACTATGGGCATCCGGAAGCCAGGTATGCATCGGCACCAGACCGATTTTGGTTCCGAATCCGACAAATATAAACACGAACGCCCACCTGAGAATATTAGGATCGAGGGATCCGGCGTTATCAGTCAAAAATGTCATAGAAGAAAAATTGCTTTCGTCGCCCAGAAGATGTCCGGCATAATTCGCCAGCAGCACTCCCGCAAACCCGAGAGTGATCCCGGTCGAACAAAGGATGATATATTTCCAGGCCGCCTCGACCGAAGTCCTTTTCTTATATAATCCTACTAGGAATGTCGAGAAAAGAGTCGTGCTTTCCAAAGCCAGCCAGACCAGGATCGTATTGTTAAAAAAAACGACCGCCAACATCGAAAGCGCGAATAAGCTTATCAGAGAAAAATATGTCTTCACCTGCGAAACATTCAAGATATTTTCACGATATTCATATCCGATATACCGATAACTCACGAACATCGAAGCCATATAAACAAACGCTATCAGGGATGCCATAAGCGCGGAAAAGGAATCAATCATCCACCAACTGTCCGACCAGGCCGGCTCAGCGAAGAAAAGGACCGGAAAGGAAAGATTAAAAACGGCCAGGCCGCCCAAAACAGCAATCCAGACCGAACTTAGCCGGATGTTTTTTTCACTTTTCAGAAATTGCGGCAACAAAGCGCCGAATAAGAATATAATACTTGCTATTACCATAAAATTAATCTATTAAATTACGTAATTCCTCGGTATCGGTCGAACCGTACAATTCCCTGATATGGGTGCTTAATTTCGATAGGACGAATACGCTTATCAATGTGACCGCGAAAATTCCCAATTCAACGACAACCGGCAAAGTTTTGACCGTCACCAGCGTGAATAAAGCCAGTCCGTTCTCCAAGACCAATAGTCCGATTATTTGCGAGCAAATGTTACGCATAATTACCATCTTCATAGTCCCCATCAAAATCAACGCTATGGAAGCGAAAAGGATGCTCACCCAGGCTATGCCGCCGACCAAAGGGATGCGGATTGTCACAAAAAACGCGACTACCAAGATAATGGCCGCCAACAGATAACTTGAAGCTGGCCGCAAAAATGTCTTGGCTTGGTTGGTTTTGTCATACTTTTTAAGCATACCTTTGATCAGGAATGGTACGCCGAAAACTTTCACTAAAATAGTGACAGCTGCGAAAAAAAACAAATGCGCCGCATCCTGGATCTCCGAAAACCCCAGCGAAGCCGCGATTCCCGCGATGGAAAGCGAAGAAAATATGTAATAGCGCAACACCGGCCTCGTCCTCAGGTTTCCGAATATAAGGACGGTGAAAAGAATGGTCAAAGCGACGAAAAAAGTATAATAATTGCTGATAAAATCCATCGATTTAGCCAATACCGCTGCTGCCATCCCGAAGAAAGCGACGAAAAAAGAAATTGAAACGAACTCGTTTATGCGGTAAAAACGCATCTTTACGATTACCGATTCAAGCAGCGCCAGCAGCGCCATTACGGCTATGACTTTTATGATACCCAAGATAATCCCGGCTGCGATTCCTGAAATTCCGACAGCCGGATCCAATAGCGTTCCTGGGAAAATGAAATTGCAAATCAAAAAAGAAAAAACCGTCAATTTTATAGCCGAAGCATATTCGAGCATCGCCAGGAACGGACCGGAATATTCCAAAATCATCGCTTCATGGACCATCGTCAATTCAAGATGCGTAGCCGGATTATCCACCGGATACCGGGCGTTCTCCCCCAGGGCTAGCAACACCAAAGCCACGATGGAAAGTATGAGGAAAGGATTGGCGGAAATAAGTCCGCTGACCATCATCCCGTCGATAGTGAATGAATGCGACAATAATCCAAAAGCGGCAAAAACCATAATCATAGTCGGTTCCAATAGCGCGGCGATCGTCATCTCCCGGCTCGCACCCATTCCTCCGAAAGCGCTGCCCGAATCAAGGCCGCCCAGGACCAAAAATATCGAACCGAACATCAAAACTCCGGCCACTACCAGAAAATCGCTCGTGAAAATAAGGTTCCCGCTGTGGAATATCGTCGGAACCAGAAAAGCGAAACACAACGAGCTAGCCAAAACCACAAAAGGAACCACCCTGAATACCCAAGAACTGGCCTTGGGAAAAACCATTTCCTTTTTGAACAACGTCGCCAAAGACACATAGGCCAAAAACGGGGAAGCGCCTTTTCTGCCCTGGAATCGCGCCTTGATAAACCGGACCAACCCGGCTGCGAACGGCGCCGCTGCGACAATGAATAAAAATTGGATCAACAAATTTGATATTTGCATCATAGGGCGATCATTAAAGTGATAATTAAGGTTACGACCAACAATAATAAATAATATTGGATCCGCCCGGTGTGCACCAGCCGTATTTTTTCCGCTATCCACAAAATCGATTTAGCGACCGGAACATACAGTTTTTCATACCAAACTGAAGTGACATCCAAATGGAAAGTTTTTCTTGCGATCCATATATTGGTGTCCACGACCGGAATGGAAACGATATCCTTCTTTCTTTGTAAAAGCGGCAAGAAAAAAAAGCGAATCGGGGCGGAAAAAGCCGTAGATGTATATTCCATACTAGCATCGATCGGTTGTCCGCAATCCCAGGTATGGTATTCACGCTCCTTCTTATTGCCACCCGCCAAAATCTTATATGTAATAACCGATAATGCCGCGAATAAGATAGTTATGGCCGTTATCTGCAACGATGAAATGCCGACCGATGCCTCCAGGCCGTTTTGATTGAAAAATATCCGTCCGACGTTGCCAGCGACCGCATCCAGGATGTTTTTTGCGAAGACGCCTAAGGCTATCGTCACAAAACCAATTACGGCCAATGGAATCACAAATAGCCGGTCATTCCCGTCTTCGCTATTATGTAACGCGGTTTTTGGAAGTCCGAGCATAGACATACTGTAAATTTTGACCATAGCGAAAACCGCCAGTCCGCTCACGAGAGCAAACAAGGAAAGAATCGATAAAAGAACGGCTGCTGGAAAAAGCTCCGATCCGTAAATCTGGAGCAAACTAATAAGCGCGGTAACGAATCCCCATTCGCCATAAAACGTTCCCAACGGGGGCAAAGCCGCCGATGCAAGGATTATAACTAAAAATAGCGAGGAAAACAGCGGCATAGCTTTTGCCAGGCCACCCATAACGTCCAAACTTTTGGAATGCACCCGATTAATGACCACTCCGGCGGACAAAAATAATCCCGTCTTAAATACCGCGTGGTTTATCGCATGGAAAATGCCGTAGGCTATCAGGAAAACCACCATAACCGGAACCTCCCCCTCCGCATTTTTCGTTATCACGTAGATTGCCGTACCCAGTATCAAAAAAATGATGCCCATATTTTCAATGCTCGAATAAGCGAAAGCTTTTTTGATGTCTTTCTCGACAACCGCATGCAAAGATCCGAAAATTGCCGATACTATTCCCAAAATTATCACCAGCACCCCCGCCCAAGACGGAAAAGAGGAAAACATCAAAACGGTCTTAAGGAATCCGTACAAAGCGATTTTCAACATAAGACCGGACATAAGCGCGGAAACATTCGTAGGCGCCTGCGGATGGGCTTCCGGCAGCCAGATATGGAAAGGTATGAGACCGGCCTTCGAACCGAAGCCAAAGAAAAACAACAGAAAGGCCAAGGCCAAAAAATCCGGCGAAATATTCTGCGTCGCAAGCGCGATGCCATCCAATCTGACATCAGGCGATCCGCCGCCCAAAACCAAGAAACCGCCTAAGATAGCGCCTGCGCCAAGATGCGTCATAACGAAATAAATCAGCGCGGCCCGGAACGATTCTTTGCTGCGGTCAGCCATCACAAGGAAAAAAGAAGCGAACGACATCAATTCCCAAAAAACCATAAAACCGATCGCGTTAGTCGAAAGAAGCACTCCGGCCATTCCAAAAATAAAAACACTTATGAGCATCTGCACGCTCTTGACATCATATGTTTCCCGGTAACGGCTAAGATATTCATATCCGTACAGGACGACAAGGGCGGAAACTCCGCTGACCAACGCCAGAAAAATCGCCGATAGATACGTTATGGAAAGGCCTAAATTAAAAAATGAAGCTGTCTTGAAGATTATCAATTCCCTGCCTGGAAAATCGACTAAAAAAGCGGAGCTGGCAAAAAAACCTATGGCATTGGCGGCGAATAGGACCACATTTGCCAAGCGGAAAGAATTTTTAAAAAAAGAAATTACCGCTGCCGCCAGCGTTCCAAACAAATAAATACAGATTCCATAGATAATAAAACCTTCCATAACGTTATCTTATTTTTTACTTTCGATTCCGCGGAGCGCACCGAGGATTCCTTTTAATATTTCTTCCGGCGTCGGCGGATCGCCAGGAATTTTTATATGCACCGGAATGACTTTTTCTACCGGACCGACTACGGCATAGGAATCTTTCCAAATGCCTCCTGTGCAAGCGCCATCGCCGATCGCGGCCACGATGCATGGTTGCGGAGCCGCTTCATACGTAGTCCTGACCGCTCTTTCCAAATTTCTCGTGACGGGCCCGGTCACAAACAGCATATCGGCATGCCGCGGAGAAGCCACGAAACTCAACCCGAACCGATCGATATCATAATATGCGTTCAACAAAGCGGTTAGCTCTATCTCTTCCGCGTTCGTCGAGCCGCCGTCTACGGCCCGGATATGCAAAGAGCGTCCGCCATATAGCCGTTTGATTTCCTTCCTGATATCCTCGCCGATTTCTTCGAACGTCCCGTCTTTTGAAATCTTATTTCCAGGCTCGGTCACTTTCGGACCAAAAAATAATATTTTTAATAATTTGATGAAAGCCATACTTTTCTGTTATACTCTCTTGCGTGTTTTAGTCAAGATGTATGCCGGTTACCGTGCGGCGTTTTTTAGCAACCCTGATCCTGGCCATCTCTTTTTCGACGGCCGCCGCCACGCGCGCATATTCGCTGTCATCCATTTCGATCTTCTCCTTCTTCAATTCTTCCGCCCTCATCCTCGCTTCCTCAGCCCGCGCCAAATCAATATCTTCAGCCCGCTCAGCCGTATCGGCCAAAACTACCAAGTTATTTTGATTGAATTCGATGAATCCACCCGAAACAGCCATACATACATCCCCCGTATCCGCCTTCAAACAGACTTCCCCGGCCTTGAGCGAAGCGATATATGACCTATGGTTAGGCAAAATAGTGACTTCCCCATCCGTCACCGGCAAAGTCGCCTGGAAAACTTCCGCTTCAAAAACGGTTTTTTCCGGAGTAACAATTTTGAATTTTATTAGTGAAGTCATAAAATTAATTTCAAATTTAAAATTGTGAAATAAAAAAATGTTTTATTTTTTTATTTCATCAATCATCCCCTTCATATAGAATTCCTGCTCCGGAAGCTCGTCATATTCACCCGCCAAAATAGCCTTGAATGACTTGATGGTGTCGGCCAGTTTCACATATTTTCCAGGAGTACCCGTGAATTGTTCCGCTACGAAGAACGGTTGGGACAAGAATTTCTGGATTTTCCTGGCGCGCGCCACCGTCACTTTGTCTTCGTCGGACAATTCTTCCATTCCCAAAATAGCGATGATGTCTTGCAAATCTTTATAACGCTGCAAAACTTTCTGCACACCGCGCGCCACGGCATAGTGCTCTTCGCCCACGATTTTCGGATCCAAAATTGTCGAACTGGAATCCAGCGGATCGACTGCCGGATAAATTCCAAGTTCTGACAAGCCACGTGACAACACGACGGTCGAGTCCAGGTGTCCGAAAGTCGTCGCCGGCGCCGGGTCGGTCAAGTCATCCGCCGGCACGTACACGGCTTGCACGCTCGTCACGGAGCCCTTCTTGGTCGAAGTGATGCGCTCCTGCAACTTACCCATTTCCTCCGCCAAAGTCGGCTGGTAGCCCACGGCTGACGGAATACGTCCTAACAAAGCCGACACTTCAGATCCGGCCTGGGTGAAACGGAAAATATTATCCACGAAAAACAGAACGTCTTTGCCTTCGGTGTCGCGGAAATATTCCGCCATCGTCAAAGCGGACAAGGCCACCCGTTGGCGGGCCCCTGGCGGCTCGTTCATCTGCCCGAACACCAAAGCGGTCTTATCAAGCACGCCTGATTCCTTCATCTCATGGTACAAATCATTTCCTTCACGCGTCCGCTCCCCCACTCCGGCAAAAATCGAATAGCCGCCATGTTCTTGCGCGATATTACGGATAAGCTCTTGGATAACCACGGTCTTGCCGACTCCGGCTCCGCCGAACAAGCCGACTTTGCCGCCTTTCACAAACGGACAGATCAAGTCGATGACTTTGATTCCGGTCTCCAAAATTTCCGCTTGCGTGGATTGTTCCGCAAAACTCGGCGCATCACGGTGGATCGGATCTTTTCTTTCCATCTTCACTTCCGCATCGATTCCGTCGATAGTTTCACCTAACAAATTGAACATACGGCCAAGAACGCCCGCACCCACCGGCACCGAAATCGCCGCGCCCGTGTCCGACACTTCCATCCCGCGCTTGAGACCGTCCGTCGAGCCCATCGCCACAGCACGGACTTTGTTGCCGCCGGTGTGCTGATGGGTTTCCAAAACAAGCTTATTGGGGACTAAGTCCCCTTTTGGGGACTTAGTCCCCCCATCCAAAACGATCTCTAATGCATCGTAAATCCTTGGCAGTCCTTCCGCGAATTCCACATCGACTACCGGTCCGATTACTTGCACTATTTTTCCTAAATTCTTCATAATTTTGTGAGTTTAATTTATTTACTTATTCTACGAAATTACAAATATTTACAAAATTACAAAAGTTCGATAATGTGGTATTTTGTAATTTCGTAGGGTAATTAATTCTCCAACGCCGCCCGTCCAGCTGATATCTCCGCTATTTCCTGGGTGATTTTCATCTGGCGTATCTGGTTATAGGCGAATGTCAAATCATCCCGCATTTCTCCGGCCGCCTCCGTCGCCCCGCGCATCGCCATCATCCGCGCCGATTCTTTGGAAGCGTTTGATTCCAAAATCGCGTGATAAATCTGCATTTCGATCAACCTCGGCAAAATATATTCCAAAACGGTTTCCGGAGCCGGTTCGACTTTATATTCCCGCACAGGCTCGTCCAGTCCATATTCCCTTGCCAGAACATCCATCGCGGCGATTTGTTTCTCCAAATCTATTTTGGAAATCGGCAAGAGCTGGCGGACTTTCGTCTGCTGGCTCATCGCTGAAACATAGTCGGTATAAAAAATAACCACTTTGTCATATTTTTTTGCCAGGTAATCGTCCATCACCACCTTGCTTACGATACGCACGTCATCGATTCCAGGCAGATAGGTTAAATCATTGAAAGAAGCTATGATGTTTTTTCCGGCTTTGCGCACCGTATTCTCACCTTTTTTGCCGATCGTGACAAAATCAATCTCGATTTCCTCGGCTTTGGATGTGATTTTTTCATCTCCGATCCTATTGATCATCAAATTTTCCGGATTGGCTATTTCTTCACGTATCTTCTTGGAAAGTTGCGCGTTGAAAGCTCCACATAAACCCTTATTTGACGTTATGGCGATGGCCAGAACCCTCTTCACTTTGCGCACTTCCAGAAGCCCTGATCTGTATTCCGCAAAAGCCCGCGACAAATTAGTCAGGACGCTCCAAGCGGCATGGGCATACGGCCGGATCGCCAAAACGCTGGCCACGGATTTCCGCATTTTAGCAGCCGAAACCATCTCCATCGCCCGGGTTATTTTCTGGGTATTCCCGACGGATTTTATCCGTCTTCTGATGTCGCGTGTTGATGCCATGACTGATTAATTTTAAATTTTCAATTTTAAATTTAAAATGAAATCCGAATGGATAAATTACAATCATTTAAACATTTGGAAATTAAATATTGATTTAAAATTTCAAATTTATAATTTAAAATTATTAATTTCCGTTCTGATATACTTCCTTAAATTCCTTGATAGCTTTTTCCAAAGCCGCCACTACTTCCTCGCTTAATTCTTTCTTTTCCGCGATCATTTCCAATGTTTCTTTTGAATTGGATTTCAGATATTTGTGAAAATCATTTTCCCAGGACTTCACTTTTTCCACCGCCACATCATCCAAAAATCCGTTGGTCAAGGCATAGAGGATCGCCACTTGGTTTTGCATCGCCATCGGTTCATATTGATCCTGCTTCAAAATCTCAACCGTCCTTCTTCCGCGCTCAATTTGACGGCGGGTGTTTTCATCAAGATCCGATCCAAATTGCGCGAAGGCCTCCAATTCACGGAACTGCGCCAAATCAAGCCGCAACTTTCCAGCTACTTTTTTCATCGCTTTGGTCTGCGCCGCGGAACCTACGCGGGAAACCGATAAACCGACATTAAGCGCCGGACGGATACCTTTGTAAAAAAGATCAGTTTCCAAATATATCTGGCCGTCCGTAATGGAAATGACATTGGTCGGGATGTAGGCCGATACGTCTCCGGCTTGGGTTTCAATAATCGGCAAGGCCGTGATTGAGCCACCGCCATAATTCTCATTCAGGCGCGCCGATCTTTCCAAAAGCCGTGAATGCAGATAGAAAATATCCCCCGGATACGCTTCACGTCCCGGCGGCCGGCGCAAAATCAAGGAAATCTGGCGATAAGCCCAGGCGTGCTTGCTCAAATCATCGTAGATTATCAAAACATCCTTGCCTTTATCTAAAAAATATTCTCCCATCGCACAACCGGCATACGGGGAAATGAATGACAACGCCGCCGGATCGGATGCTCCTGCCACGACCATAATCGTATGTTCCATAGCCCCGCGCTTTTCCAATTCAGCCACGATTCTCGCGATTTTGGATTCCTTTTGGCCGATAGCCACATAGATACAAATCAAATCCTGTCCCTTTTGATTGATGATCGCATCAACCGCTACCGCCGTTTTTCCGGTCTGTCTGTCCCCGATAATCAACTCTCTCTGTCCGCGTCCGACCGGAATGACCGCATCGATCGCCTTGATGCCGGTTTGTACCGGCACGCTTACCGATTTTCTAGTTATGACTCCCGGCGCGATTTTTTCCACCGGATAATACGTTTCGGATTTTATTTCGCCCTTGCCGTCAATCGCCTCTCCCAGCGGACTAACTACCCGTCCGATCATCATATCGCCCACCGGAACTGACAGAATCTTGCCAGTCGATTTGACGATATCGCCTTCTTTGATGCCTTCGTAGGACCCTAGGATCATCGCGCCCACGGCGCCTTCTTCCAAGTTGAGGGCCACACCGAAAATGCCATTGCCGAAATCCAACATCTCACTGGCCATCGCGTCAGACAACCCGGAAATTTTAGCCACGCCATCCCCGACTTCCACCACCGTCCCGATTTTCTCAGTCTGAGTCACTGTTTCAAAATTTTCCAATTGCTTTTTCAGCTGGTCGACGATATAATCCTTCGTATTCATAAATTTATTTAAATTATTTTTAAAATAATGCTTTAACAAATGGTTGATTATTGGAACTCCTTAAAATCCTAAACTATTTCCCAGGTCCGCCAATCTTCTCCGCACGCTAGCATCTATCAGTTCGTCACCGATCCTGATTATTATTCCGCCTCGAATATCCTCATCGACAATATTGCTGATTATCACTTCTTTAGCCGCATATTTTTCCATTATGAATTTTTTGATTCCGTCTTGCGACGCCCTATCCAGCGCTTCCCTGCTGGTCACGTCAGCTTCGACAATCCCATTTTCCTTATTCCAAATGGCTGAGAAATTATCAATAATTTTTCCGGCTGATTTCATCTGCCCATTTTTCCGCAAAAGTTTCAGAAAATTCGCCACCACCAAGCTGATATCGTCTTGGGACTTATCCTTGACTGAAGCGTACAGGGCTTTCGCATATTGATTGACTGACAAACGCATTATTTTATACTTCGATTGATTAAATCGCGATCTTTTTCACTATCCAATTTTTCATCGACAATCTTCCCGGCTGCGACCATTATCAAACCCGCCACTTCAGTTTTCACTTCCGCCAAAATCTTTTCTTTTTCCTGTTCGATCTGTTTTTTGGCTTGTTCCAGTATTTTATTCGATTGGTCCTTGGCCAAAGCCATGATCTCTTCCGCATTCTTGACGGCAGTTTCTTCCGATTTCTTGATTATTTGCTGGGCGTTTTTCCTAGCTTCCACTAGGACCGCCGCCTCCTTTTCAGAAATTTCAGCCAATTTCTTGTGGGATTCCTCGGCATCTTTCAATCCGTTCTCGATTTTTTTCGTCCGTTCTTCCAATATTTTCAGAACCGGACCGTAGGCGAATTTATACAACACAGCCAGCAAAATTACGAAATTGATGAGCTGTGCAAGCAACAATCTCCCGTCGATTCCCAAATTATCCAATAATTCCATTTTTTTATAGTTAATTTTTACGATAACCAATGTACAAAGATCAATGAACAGGAAGATATCACCCGCTGTTCATTGTTCCCTGTCCGCTGATTAGACAAATTTGATGATCAGAGCCACGACCAACGCATAAATCGCGATGGCTTCCGTGAAGGCGATAGCCAGGATCATAGCGGTCTGGATCTTTGAAGTCGCTTCAGGATTCCGACCGATCGATTCCATAGCCTTAGAAGCCAATAAACCGATACCGATTCCAGGTCCGATCGCTCCGACTCCGATCGCAATCGCGGCCGCTAGGGATTTTGCTGCTTCTGCATCCATATGTTTTTATGCCCTTAAACCGCCTAAGTCACGTGTTTACTCCATGATCCTTAAACAGATAAAGGCTTGTTAAAAAAAATTATTAAACCGCCGCATCATTGAACCATTCTGGGATTCAGAGATATGGCCGTCCAACAACCCTGGATCAATGTTCATTCGCCGTCACTGCCATCTTCAAAAATACCAGCGTCAACATCGCAAAAACCAGCGCCTGCACGAATCCGACAAACAATTCCAGAAACAAAAAAGGCAGCGGCACCAAATATGGGACCAAATTCAGCATAACGATCAAAAGCACCTCGCCGGCAAAAATATTCCCAAAAAGACGGAAGGAAAAAGAGATGATTTTGGCCACCTCGCTGATCAGCTCCAGGATTCCCACGAAAGTTCCGATAAAATAGGGTTTGCGCAAAGGATTCACGAAAAATTTACCCGCATATCTGGCCGCTCCTATGGCGGCGATGCCCATAAATTGGATAGTAAAAACCGAGATAAGCGCGATTGCCAATGTCACATTCAAATCAGCCGAAGCGCTCCTGATAAAAGGGACTAGGATCGTCTTGCCATGATGCACTTCATTGATACCGATCGTTCCTAGTCCGGGGACAAGTTCGATCCAATTGGAGAGTATCACGAACAGGAAGATGGTCACCACCAGCGGGAAGAATTTGCGTGTCTGCTCGCGGTCATGCGTAACGCTATTGATCAAATCTAAAAAAGCTTCCATAACATATTCGAATATGTTTTGGAAGCCTTTAGGCACAAGCTTCAGCTTGCTTCGGAGATTAAGAGAGGTCAGGATAATAATTACGCTTAAAATAAGCGTCATCAAAAGCGAGTTGGTAACCGGAAAGGATCCGATATGGAATATTGTTTCTGGCGTAAGTGAAATTTCCATTATTTTCTGTTCATTATATCAGTTGTTTTTTTGTAGACTATATATGCCGAAATGGCGATTGAAACCAAGATGCAGCCAAGCAACAAAAACGGCGAAGTTCCCAGCTTCTTATCCAGAAATCTTCCGGCAAAAGCCAATACCGCCAACGGAACGGCAATGGAATACCCTAATTCCCAGGCGAATGACCAAGCGGAGAAGCCGTCATCTTTTCTAATTTCCCTATCCATTATTTCGCTTTTAATGCGCCTACTTATAAGAAAGTAGCATCACTGTCTATTTTCCCGCAAAATTTAAAAAAAGTCAACCGCTTGAAAATTTCGCTTGAAAATCCCCTAACCAATTCAAAAATCCTATCCTAATTTAAAAAATAATCTGGCATTTTCCGTTGTAACCCGGTCGACCTCTTTGACTGAAATTTCCTTTATTTCTGCGATTTTTTCCTTCACATATGCGACATATGCCGGTTCATTGCGCTTTCCCCTGTGTGGCACTGGAGCCAGATACGGACAATCGGTTTCCAACATTATCCGCTCCAGCGGGATAACTTTCAACACTTCGATGGTTTCAGAACCAGCTTTGGCATAAGTGATGTTTCCCGTAAAAGAAAAAAAGGTATCTGTTTCCTCAAGTAGGATTTTTTTTGTAAATTCCAATCCGCCGCCATAACAATGGAAGACTATCCGCATATCGCGGAACGGATGATGTGAAGATTTGAACACCCTAAGCGCATCCGCATAAGCATCCTCGGGTTCGTCTTTTGACGCCCGGCAATGGATGATAACCGGCAAATCCAACTCCCGGGCCAATTCCAATTGGGCGCTGAATCCCTTTCGCTGGTTTTTTTTCTGCGCTTCCGTTATTTTTTCCCCCGTATGGCTGAAATAGTCCAAGCCAACCTCGCCGATCGCCACGACTTTTTTATCTGCCGCCAATTCCTTGAGACTATGGATATTTTTTGAAAATTCTCCCACTTGGTTGAAGATATGCGGATGCAAACCCACCGCCGCGAAGATATTTTCATTTCCACCGGCCAACCCGACTGACCGCTCGCTGCTTTCCAGATCCGCGCCGACATTGATGATTTTTTCCACTCCGCCGTAAAAAGCCCGCGAAATGGCTTCTTCGCGGTCGCCGTCAAACTGTTTGTCGTCAAGATGGGAATGGGTATCAATCATAATCCTCCTCCTTGGGTTTCTTGCCCATTTTTTCCATTTCTTTTTTCCAAAAATAATAACCGACTGCCGATCCGATCGCGATCAATATCACCATTATTATGATGACATATTGGGTCGTCAAATCGACCGGGACGACGATATTAGTAAAAAGTAATTTGCTTTTTTTGGGCGCTGCTGCTGAAGCATTGTCCTTGAAATTAAATTTTCCGGCGATCCGGCTATTATATTCATCAACATCTATATTCTCATAGCTCTCGCCTCTGGCTCCCATAATGAACTCCCCCGTCCCATCAGCCAAATCCGCGTCCCGGCCGAAATCCTTCTGCAAATCGAAAAGCGATCCTTCCGATGAATTATTTGAATCAGACGGACTGCCAAAAAAGGATTCCACGCCAGTGACGATCTGATCGAACAAGCTGCCGCCGCCAGAACCGGATGACGACCCTCCGCTATCAGCGGCATCATCCCCACTATCCCCAGGTTCTTTCCCGCCCCTGACACCGGTATCATATATGGGCTTTTCAACCGGCGGTTTAATATCTTTCTCGTCGGAAAAAAACGTAGTCGTCCCATAATTGACAGTCGTCGCAGCCAAAGACCGCTGGCTAAAAAAAACCATGACTATCGATACGGCAATCATCCAGCTTATTTTTATTTTTTTCATTTTGTTTTTTACCCGTAATGAAAAATTATTTGATGCGTTGGAACAATATCTCCACTTGCCTTTCCGCCAAAGCCTTTTTGATCTTTTCCGCCGTGGCTGGCATAAACGGAAGCAATTTATTGGCGATAAACAGAAGTCCTCGGGATGAATGCTCCATCATCGCCGCAAATTTCACTTCATCGTTCTTAAGGACTTCCCACGGCTTATTATCGGCTATATATTTATTCAGTTCCTGGACATGGATCATTATGTCCCGCAACTCCAAATCCAATCTTAAATTTTTCAGATTTTCTTGCAATGTTCCATCATCATATGCCGCCACATCATCTTTTAGAAAATCCGCTCCGTCAAAGCCGCTTGCGATCCTTTGGTTCAGAGCGACGATCCGGCTCGTTATATTGCCGATACCGTTGGCCAAATCGGCATTGTAATTCTCAACCATCCTTTCCATCGTCACGTCGATATCCTGTCCGAACGGACCGGCCGACAACAGAAGGTAACGCGTGCCATCCGTCCCGAACTTTTCAAGCATCTCCTCAATGGAAATCGCGTTGCCCAAAGTCTTGCTCATTTTTTTCCCATCAGACAAGATATGCCCGTGCGTAAAAAGCATCTTCGGCAATCCGATGCCAAGATGGATCAAAATCGCCGGCCAAATCGTCGCGTGCACCCGCAAAATATCCTTGCCGATAAATTGCACGTCTGCCGGCCATTCTTCCGGGACGCCATCAGTCTCGCCGTTCCATCCGATTCCGGTGAGATAATTCAAAAAGGCGTCGATCCAGACATACGTCGTCTGTTCTGGATCGAACGGCAACGGCACGCCCCACCCCACATTTCTCCTGGAAATTGAAACGTCGTTCAAAGTTTGGTTTTTCAAAAAAGATAGGATCTCATTTTTATATCTCTCCGGCGCGATCCGGAATTCATCATTTTCTATTTTTCCGATAAGCTCGTTTTGGATGTCGGACATTTTCAAAAGATAACATTCTTCCTCCATCCTTTCCGGCACGGTATCATGATCCGGACACTTCCCGTCAACCAATTCGTTTTCGCTTTTAAACAGTTCGCATCCGACGCAATACATCCCGGAATACTTCCCTTTGTAGATGGCACCTTTGTCATACAGAATTTGCAAAGATTTTTGCACGGCCATCACATGCCGGGTGTCCGTGGTCCGGATAAAACCGGAATACTCGATATCCAAATTCCGCCAGAGCCCTTTGAATTCCTCGGAAATATCATCTACGAACCGTTGCGGATCTTTGCCTGCTTCCGCCGCTTTCTTCTGGATTTTCAAACCGTGTTCATCCGTGCCGGTCAGGAAAAAAACATCCCGGCCTTGGGACCGGCGCATACGCGCCAAAACATCGGCCGCGATCGTCGTATAGGCGTGACCGATGTGCGGTTTGGCGTTCACATAATATATCGGGGTGGTGATGTAAAATTTATCTGGCATATCAATAAACAATAATTACGAATTCTCCTTTGACTTTGACCGGGTTCCGTCGAAAATATTCCAGAACTTCGGAAACCGAACCGCGCACGATTTCTTCGAACATCTTGGTCAACTCGCGCCCGAGTATGATCCGCTTTCCAGATTCCATTTGCTGTAACAATTCCAGATTTTTCAAAACCCGATGCGGAGATTCATAATACACGACCGGTAAAGAAAATCCTGTCACTTTTTTAAAAAAAGTTTCCCGGCCTTTTTTGTGCGGCGGAAAGCCCAGAAAAACGAATTCGCCCAAATCGATTCCGGAAACGCTGGCCAGCGCCGTCACCGCCGACACGCCCGGCACCGGAATGACTGGAATCAGTTCCGCGACTGCCGCAGCCACCAATTGGTTGCCTGGGTCGGAAATGCCGGGCGTTCCGGCGTCCGTCACCAAAGCCAGGTTTTTTCCCGCGTTGAGCTCGCCTATCAAAAAATCCAGTTTCGGCACCGGCTTGACCGCTCCGCCATATTTGCAATTCCGATAAAAAGAAACGGCCTGTGTCTTGATTCCATAATGATCCAAAAGCCGCCTGGTCACCCGTGTATCCTCGCATACCACCAGATCGACCTCGCCCAGCACGCGAACAGCCCGGAAAGTGATGTCTTCCAGGTTTCCGATCGGCGTGGCCACGATGTATAATATGCCCGTATCCATAAATCCAGTCTAGCTTAATCGCGGCTTTTTTTCAACTGCCGAACAAAAAAACATCCGCGAAACAACTAAGATGATTTCAACGCCACCGTCTATGATTGTTCCTTTTTCCAAAAGTCCTCGACAAAAACGCTGATGACGGTCGCCAGCGGTATGGACAGGATGGCACCCAGGACCCCGCCCAGCTTCAAACCGATGAGCAAGGCCAGGATGACCGCGACCGGATTGAGTCCCACCGCTTTCCTCATTACCTGGGGAACGACGATATGGCTCTCAAATTGCTGGGCGAAAAAATATAACAGCAACGTTATCAACCCCGTCATCGGCGAAATCAACAATCCCAAAATAATTCCGGGGATAGCCGATACGATCGGTCCGACATAAGGTATGATTTCCATAATGCCGGCAAAAATCGCCAGCGCCAAAGCGTACGGAATGCCTATTATGGACAAACCAACGAAATCCAACAAGAAAATGATCAGCATCAGGAAAAATTGGCCCTGCACCCACTTGCCGATTTTGAATTCCATCCGTTCAGTCAAAGAAGCCGCATACTCCCTATGTCTTTCCGGCATGATCGAAACGATGAATTTTTTGATGCCATCCTCTTTGACTGTCATATAGAACGCCATCACCATGACCACGATAATCGAGATAAAATTACCGACCAAGTCTATTGTCCCGGAAAATATTTGCTGGGGAAGATTAGCGATTCCATTATTGAAATTATCCGCGATTTGCTGGACGTTCAAAACCATATTGTGGCTTTGGAAATAATCACTGGCGATACCCGGATAACTTCCGACTGATTGCAGATATGAAGGGATCTTTTCTATGAAATCTTTGGATTGGCTGATAAGCGGCGGCACAAGGAATGAAATGGACAATCCTATGACCAAAAAAAGCAACGCATATACGACCAACACGCCGATGGTCCGCGGGACCTTTTTTCTTTGCAGATAGTCGACTACCGGATCGATAGCCGTGACGATTAGGATCGCCACGAAAAGCAAAGCCAGTATCTCGCGGATCATATATAAAAACCAAATGGCGATCCCCAGCACGGCCGTCCGCAAAACCACCCCCATAGAAATGTCCACTTGCCTTTTTTCGACCATATGTTTATGAATTTTATAATTTCAATGCTCCTTGGATCTTTTTGCCATCTTTATGAGGGCCTATTACCGCTATATTAAGGCTTTGCTCCTTGAAAATATCCTTTGCTACTCTCAATATATCTTTAGTCGTCACTTTGTCAATCTTCTTAAAGATTTCACCCACCAGCATAACCTTCTTCCTTCTCAATTCCTGGTCGATAAAAAACATCGCCACTTCGTCCGAAGATTCAAGCCCCATCACGCTTTTTCCTTTGATGAAATTCTTGGCATTCCGCAATTCCTTTTCATCCACCGGAACAGTCGCGATTTTTCGATATTCTTGCAAAATAACCTGGACCGCCTCAGACAAATTCTTATGTTCCACTCCAGCCTGGGTCGCCAGATATCCGCAATCAGCATAGGATTCGACTCCGGTCCGCACATAATATGCCAAACCTCGTTTTTCCCGCACCTCGATAAAAAGCCGGCTGCTCATATTCCCGCCCAAGATAATGGACAACAGTGAAACGGCGAAACGGTCTTTATGGTTTTCGTCGTAAGCCCGGCAGCCGATTATGAGATGCGACTGGTCGGTTTTTTTGTATTTTATTTTCACCGCCGACTCTTTCTGTTTCTCAACTACTTTTTTTATTTCCGCTTTTTTGCCCTGGGCCATTCCGGAAAAATATTTTTTTATTTGCGCTTCGATTTTTTTCTCGTCGAATTTTCCCGCCACGCACACGACCGTGTCATTGGCCACATAAAATCGTTTCATATAATCCAAGAAATCTTTCCGCTTGAACGATTGGATAGTTTTTTTGTACCCGATAATGTCCCTTCCAAGGCTATTTCCAGAATACAGCAGGCTCTCGAATACATTTTCCACATTCCGCATCGGATTGTCTTCATACATATTCAATTCCTGGATGACGGTGCCTTTTTCTTTTTCTATTTCCGCCGCATCGATTTTCGAATTCAAATACATATCCGACACGACGTCTAAAGCGATATCGATATGCCCGGCATCGACTTTCGCGTAATAGCCTGTCCGATCTTTGGAAGTGAATGCGTTGAATTCCCCTCCGACCGCGTCCAATTCTTCGGAAATCGATAAAGTATCAGGCCGTTTTTCCGTGCCTTTAAAAAACATATGTTCGATGAAATGTGATAGCCCGGCCTCCCGCTCGGTTTCATAGCGTGAACCGACGCCGACCATCACCATCACTGTGGCCGTTTGCGTATCTTTCATCGGTGCCATTATGATCCGCAGGCCGTTTTTCAATGTCGTTTTTTTGTAATCCATACTATTTCCTTTTCTTATTCCTACTTACGCGAATTAAACCCGAACAAGGCACGACCTTAATACCCTTTTTTTCCAATTCATCCAAAAACAGGTTGACTCCGATATTATCCGATGAGATATGTCCGGCAATCACCACATTGATATGCGCTTTTTCCGCCGCCTCCCTGTGTTTCTCGCTCTGATGCATGGCGATTATGGTCCCTATCCCGGCATTGGCCATTTTCTCATACATTTTAGGGCTGCCTTCAGTCCCGCCGGTAATTTCCGTAACTGCGATCTTGCCAGTCCTGTTTTCCTTGCTTCCGGCAAACAAAGTCGGCCCCAATCCGTATTTTTTCGCTTCTTTATATTCCGGCACGCTTTCCAAAAGTTCGATTACTTCACTCACATACTCAGGATCTTTCTTTTCAATCAGATTTTTAAGGAAAGTAGCTACCGCGTTATCCGCGGGAGTGTGCACGTTCAAGAAGTTGATTTTCAAATTTTGCGCCGCCATCGGAGATTTGAAATGATTGGATGGATTTACGCTGCGGGAAACCTCGCTGATTCTGATTTTCATCAGACTTTCAGCTACGTTGATCGGCACCCCATATTGGGCCAGCACGTCTGCCTGCAAATGCATAACATCATCCAAGTATGACAGCCCCTTGCCCACCGGATGATGGGCGATGACCGCGTCCACTCCCAATTCTTTAGCAATCAATAATTCCCCGGCATCGATATCGATCCCGGCCATCACTGTTTTCACCTTTTTCCCGCTGTCATAATGGATGGTCGAATCCATAAAAGGGTTCGTCAGCCTCTCCTGGTCAAAGGATCCTTTTTCTTCCATAGGCAGCTTGTCATATTGTTTTTTGATCCTTTCCAGTTTTTTTATGACCTCTTTTCCTCCGCGCAGATCGTTTTTAATCCCGAAATCGATAGCCAGTTCGTATATTTCCCGTAGATCCATATTTTTTATTTATTATTTTTAATTAGAAAATTTTACAGAAAAGAACTCTTCCAGCTTTTCAATTCCGATCCGCTCCTGTTGCATCGTGTCCCGATCGCGCACCGTCACCATGCCGTCTTCCAAGCTGTCGAAATCCACCGTCACGCAATAGGGCGTGCCGATTTCATCCTGGCGGCGGTAGCGCTTGCCGACATTACCGTTGTCATCGAATTCGCACATCCATTTCATCTTCAAACCATCAAAAATTTCCCGCGCCTTAGCTACCAATTCCGGCTTGTTTTTCATCAACGGGAAAATCGCAACCTTGATCGGCGCCAAACGTTTATCCAATTTTAAAACTGTCCGCACCTCGCTCTCTTTCACTGTTTCTTCAGTATACGCTTTATCTAAAAACATCAAAAATAACCGTCCCAAACCGACCGACGTTTCCATAATATGCGGCACGAACCGCTCGCCCGTCTTTTCATCCAAATAGCTCAAATCAGCTCCGGAAAACTTGGCATGCTGGCTCAAATCCCAATCGCCCCGCGCGTGGACGCCCTCGATTTCCTTGAATCCGCCGAGCGATTTGAAATCATATTCGACGTCATAGGCCTCGGAAGCGTAGTGTGCCAGTTTTTCATGCTGGTACCAGCGGATATCCTCAGCGGCGATCCCATATTCCAAATACCATTCCCAACGCAATTTCTTCCACATTTCATATTTTTCTTTCATTATCGACGGATGCAGGAAATATTGCATTTCCATCTGCTCGAATTCACGCGTCCGGAAAACGAACTGGCGAGCCACGATTTCGTTGCGGAAAGCCTTGCCGACCTGCGCGATGCCGAACGGCAATTTCACCCGCGTCGAATCGACCGTATTTTTATATTCCAAATAAATCCCCCCGCAAGTTTCCGGCCGGAGATACACCACATTATCTTCGGAAAGCGCGTCGGTCGGCGAACCTAGATTGGATTTCACCATCAAGGAAAACCTCTTGGCTTCGGTCACGTCCGTCGAACCGCAACTTTGGCATTTCAATTTTCCCAGCTCCTTGATTTTTTTCAGTTCCGCGTTGATGAAATCCAGCGGTTGCTTATCAGCGTTGATGCCGAAAAGTTCCAAAACATGGTCGGCCCGCATCCGCGCCTTGCATTTTTTACAATCGATCTGCGGATCATCGAAGCTGTCAACGTGACCCGAAGCTACCCAGGTTTTGGGATGCATAAAAATCGCGCTGTCGAGCCCCACCACGTCATCGCGGTATTGCACCATATGCTTCCACCACGCGTCGCGGATATTATTCTTGAGAAGCGTTCCGTAGTGGCCGTAATCGTAGACCGCGGCCAACCCGCCGTAGATTTCCGAACTCGGAAACACGAACCCGCGCCGCTTGCAAAGCGAGACTAATTTTTCCATTTGGTTTATTTCTGACATATTTTTTTTAAAATAAGTTTTTTAATTTTCGAGGAATTTCTGTTTGAGAAGCCGATTTTATCTGAAATTTTTCTATGGGCGTATAGAGCGAGGAAAAATTTCAGCCATAAAATCCGCGGTTCGAGTTAAATTCCAAGATAATTAAAAAATTTATTTTGAGATTAGTATGGTTATAAATTCAAAAAAATCCCCGTTCCCACAATCAAAGAATGAAAAATCTTCGATTGTCAGAACGAGGATCTCCTCGCGTTTCCATCTGACTTCCCCCGCTGAGCGAGGACACCTTGATCACTCCTGACCGGCTCCGGGGAGCCAAACCCCCATCAACGCCAATTAACTTGTATTTTCAGTATACCCTCTAAATTCAATGTGTCAATTTAATCTTCCGCGCCTTGGCGTTAGTGCGTTTCTAAATTTCAGCGTTGGAGCGTTAAGAAATTATCAGAAGGATAACCAGAAGGTGCTCTTGATAATTTTAGCAACTAAGCTGAAAATTTAGACAGCACAAGCCCGGCGTCGGCGGTTTCTTTCTGTCACTTTCTTTGCCGCCAAAGAAAGTGGCAAACTGTCTTGTGTCCTTGGCAGGAATCGGACCTGCGGCCTTCTGGACCGGAACCAGACGCTCTATCCACTGAGCTACAAGGACATACTTTTCCTATCTACTCTCCATTCTTCCTTAATAATCCGAATTTGGCAACTTTTTTTCCGCCGAAATCGAAAAAATACCTTTTGTCATGCCCGCCGTGCGCCTCCGCCACTTCTTCCATTTTGTGATTCAGGATTTTTTTGATTTCTATCTTTTGGCTCCCTGACGGAGAAACCAATTCCAATTTGTCCGCCAAAGATATACCATTATGCATAAAAACGACCGTAAAAAACTTGCTGCCGATTTTTTGCCGCCCTTCGATCTGCCCTACGAATTTATATCCCGTTCCGCTCAAGCCGCCTTCAAAATTATGTTCCGGCTCGTTCCCCAATAAAAAACCTTTCGAGTATCCGCGATTCACTAAGGTGTCCAATTCTTTCTGCTGCGTCTTGACGGTTTGCTTCAGATTTTTTTTACCCAACGCCGAAATGATTTTGCAGTACGCCCCGACTACGGTCGAAACATAATACACGCTCTTGGCCCGCCCTTCGATTTTCAAAGAGTCCACGCCCGCCTCGACCAGATCCCGGATATGCCCCGACAGGTTCAGATCCCGACTGTTGAAAAAATAAGTCCCGTGCCGGTCCTCTTCCAAATCCACTTCGAATCTTTCCATATCATCCTTCACGGACGTTTCATAAATCTTTTCCGTTCGCGCGTACTTCCAGCGGCATGGCTGGGTGCAATCCCCCAGATTGGCGCTCCGATCACTCATCCATTTGCTCAAGATGCACCGACCGGAATAGCCCATACACATCGCCCCGTGCACGAAATATTCCAGTTCCATTTTTGGTACGGCTTTTTTTATTTCGCGGATTTCTTCCAATGTCACTTCCCGCGCCAAAACGACCCGCTTAACCCCGGCCTTGGCCCAAAATTTCACCGCCTCGGCATTGGTCGCGTTGGCCTGGGTCGACAGATGGATTTCCGTTTTTGGCAGATATTTTTTGACCAGCATTATGACACCGGGATCCGCCACGATCACGCCATCGATATCCAGTGTTTTTAAAAATCCCAGATGTTTTTTGATATTTTCCAAGTGGCCATTGTGGGCATAGATATTCAAAGTGATATAGATTTTCTTTTTATGCTTGTGGGTGAATTCCACCGCTTCCCGCAAAGTCTCCGGAGTGAAATTATTGATCCGCACCCGTAAGGAAAAATCCGGCACGCCAGCATAAACCGCGTCCGCCCCATACGCGATGGCGTATTTCAGTTTTTCCAGATTCCCCGCCGGCGCGAGCAGTTCGATCTTTGTCTTTCTTTTGCTTTGGAAGACAAGGCCCGCTGGCGCCAGCAGTTCGATTTTTGGATGGTTTTTTTTAGGCATACTTATTTTAAAATTCTTCGTTGTTTTATAGTCGGGCTTTGGCGGGCAGTCCGGCCGGAACCAGCAGCTCGATTTTTTTCATACATTTCAATCTACTCCCTTTTTAGGCCATAGTCAACGCGAAGCACCCGCATTTGCCATCCTTGACAAAAGTCTCAAAATATGCTAGACTCTCTGGTTCCATTAAGAAATCCATATGAACTACAAATATGCCATATTTCTATTTTACGCAGTATCCCTGCTTTTGTTTTGCTCTCCATCTTCGGACGCGGCTAGTTCAGCCGGCGAATCCATAGGCGTTTCCCTTGCGGTCGAAGCCTATATCAAATGCACGGTCAGCGGAGACGAAATGACCGTGATGACCAATTCGTACCAACCGGTTTCCATTCTTGAAGACCAGCAGGTCCTGCCGGAAAAAGCCGTCTTCGGCCAGTTAGCCGTCATAAAAATTAAAAACAACTCAACTTACACTATCTTATCGGAAATTCAATAGACATCTTCTTATTAAAATCGCTCCGCTTGGGGCGATTTTTTATCTTAAAAAAAGAATAACCCCGCCAAGCGGGGTTTGATTCTTATGAGTTCCCTGTCCATATAGGATGGGAGCAAACCAAGGAATCCCTTGATTTTATTTTTTTGCCTCTTTTTTGTTTTGATTTTTGTTTTTGTTTTTTATGGAAATTTGGGGGTTTCCAAAATAAAAACGGGGTCTCCGCAAGGAGATTCACCCGTCATATGTACCCATTATAGCAGGTCTGAGCGGCTTTGTCAATCCGCACGCCTTATTTTTTCAAATCATTCATCAGATCCAGATAGAATTTCAAGTTATGGACGGCGGCCAGTTTGAGGGCCAGCAACTCCTTGACGGAAAAAAGATAACGCAGATAGGCCCGCGTATAATTCCGGCACAGCATGCAATCGCATTTGGCATCCACCGGTGAAAAATCCTCTTTGAATTTTTCATTGTTGATGTTGACGGTTTCGTAGAAATCCGGTTTTGATAAATCATCATGCTTACGGATGAACAGCCGGCCGTGCCTACCCTCGCGCGTCGGGATCACGCAATCGAACATATCCACTCCGGCCTTGACCGCCGCCACGATTTCTTCCGGCTTGCCCAGACCCATCAAGTAGCGCGGTTTGTCTTCCGGCAAAATCGGCACCACCCATTGCAAAATATCATACATCTTTTCCCGCGGCTCCCCCACAGCCACTCCTCCGATCGCATAACCGTCCCAGCCGTCCGCCGGACCGCCCAATGCGGCAAAATCCAATTGCGACAATTGCCGGGCTGATTCCTCGCGCAAATCCGCATAGACCGATCCCTGCACTATGCAAAACAAAAGTGGTCGGCCATTCTTATATTTATCCTCATTTTCATCGATATGATTGTGGAAATATTTAAAACACCTCGCCGCCCAGCGCGTGGTCAATTCCAAAGATTTTTTCGCGTATTCATAAGTCGCCGGATACGGTGGGCATTCATCCAGAACCATAATGATATCCGACCCTAAATTCAATTGGATCTCAATGGATTTTTCCGGGCTCATAAAATGTTCCTGTCCATTGACTGGGTCGGTAAAATGGACGCCGTCTTCGGTCAAGCGGACTCCGTTTTTCCCGAAGTTCTTTTTAGCCCGCGCGCCCAGTGAAAAAACTTGGAAACCACCCGAATCGGTCAGGATCGGACCATCCCAATCCATAAAGCGGTGCAGACCGCCGGCGCGCGCGATCAATCCATCCCCCGGCCGAAGCCACAGATGATAGGTATTGCCCAAAGCGATCTCCGCTCCGATTTCCTTGAGCTCGCGCGGCAAAACGTTCTTGACCGCCCCCTTGGTCGCGATCGGCATAAAAAACGGAGTATTGATTTCTCCGTTTTTAGTCCTAAGTTTTCCGACTCTGGCGAAAGCGCCTTGTGAAATTATTTCAAAAGTATCCTTCATAATCTTCAGGCTATTGTACTACTTTCCATCCGCTAGCGTCAATGGATTGGTCTTCTTGCAGCATTATGTTCTTATTTTTGAACTGCGCGGTCAGATTTTCCTGCGTGAACGAATCTTTGGCTGAAAATACCCCCGATTGCAAGATATCTACCGTCTGGCCGACTTGGTTGGGCGACGGTTTTATCTTCACCTGGAAAGCCACTTCCCGCAAAGGACTCACGACACCTTCTCCAACACCCATCGAACCGATATTCCAAACTATCGAATTCGTCCGTCCATTATATTCCAGACTGGCGCCTTCCGGATAGGTTTTTCCTGTCATAACGACGCCTGTCGGCAAGACCGTTTCGATTTTGGCGTCCGTCACGTCATTGGAAACGTTACCAGCTTTCAAATGGATCGTATAGGTCGTTTCCTGACCGACAACCGGCGGAATCGGCCCGGAATTGGCGATGAAAGGGTCATTATAATAGCCTTTGACATCAGCAATAAGTTTGGAATTCAATTTTATATCCATCTTGTTGCCGGCTACGATCTTATTCATTTCGATCGGAGTGGGAATATCAGGACTGTCGATCCGCACGACGCTTGAGATCACGAAATTTTTATCATTTACGGTTTGTAACGGAATGGTATTGCTGACATTGACTGAAAAAGCGATCATTCCCTCTTGACCAGGACCAAGATTGGCCAGTCCAGGATGATCCGCAGCCTTCCATTCGATCGTCCGGTTATCGGTATCATAAGCTCCGCCATCCGTTTCCAAAGTCGAATAGTCCAAAACCGGACTGCCTAAACTTTCTTTGATATTGACATTGCCCAAGCCCAGATCGCTCGCATTTTTATAGTGTATTTCAAACCTGAGCGTATCCCCCGCATTGGCAGAAAAATTCGTCGATCCGTTGACCGTCTGATAAATCGACAAGGGTGACGCGGCAATCTTAGTGGCTGTCGATTCTTCATTATAGGTGACGAATTGCCCTTGGTTGATAGTGCCGATGTAGGCCACGGCTTTCTTGATGTTGTCGCGCTCTCCCTGCAATTTTCCACTGATCACGATTTTCCCGGCATCTCCGGCGGAAAGATGTCCGATATACCAAATATTATTCCCTTCCGAAACCGACGGAACGGCTTTGGAAAAAATGAAACCTTCCGGAAAATCGACTTTGATCCGGATGTTTTCGAAATCTTCGGCACCTACGTTTTTATAGCTCACTTGGTAATCCAAGGCGTCTCCGCTAGCCATCCCTTGCGGAGCCATGATTTCCAGCGTCATAGGCGTGGAAATGACATTGACTCCGATTTGTCCCTCCGCGGCGAATTGGCTGTTGAAATTGGACGGTTTATACGACAAAGCGGATTTTATATACATCAAAGTCCCCTTAGGGCTATAGGCCCGGCCGCTGAAAACGATTTTACCGGTCGCATGCCCGTCCAATTTTCCCAACTCGACCAAACTGACCGTCGGACTTTCCGTTTTATAAACCGTGCTCTCTTCAGGCTTGAAACTCTCCGGATGGCTTATCCTTAATACGGCGCCGTTTATAGATGCCCAATTATCATTGCCATAGGTTATTTCATATGTCAGCAATTTTCCACTCCTCGTTTCCTTCGGACCATCAACCATGACTGAAACCCGGTCCTCGCTGAATGAGGCCTTGCGTATCTGATAGACGGCCACCATCAAAAGGACGGCAGCGGCCACTGCGCCCAGGATGATACCGCCTATTTTCAAAACGTTTTTTTTCTTTTCAACCGGAATAGGAGCCTGTCGCCGCCAAATATCTTCCGTGCCCGGCTCAGTCTTGCCCGGAACGACATTTTTATTTCTCGCGTCAAACTCGCTTTCATCATGAAACATCAGATTTTTATCCGGATCTTTTTTATACAGTTTGTTTTTTATTTCTGAAAGAGACATAATCCGCCAGCGATATGGTTTTTTAATTTATTGATTGAATCATACCAAAAAACGGCCATCTAATCAAACTTGGCAGATGTTGATTTCCCGCGGCCATTGGTCGGATTCCAAAAACTGTCATCACATCCAGACGTTGGAACCGCCCACCCAATTCAACGCCTCCCCCAGAACCACATGAAGCCGGTTGATTTCCTGCCTGGATACCTTCAATTTTATAAGATTCTCCAGTTTGTTCTGCAAAAATATCCGGATAAGCTTGATGGATTCGTTGCCGACCGGTATTTTTTTATTTTCAAACTGGAAACATTTGGCGCATAAAATTCCTCCGCGTGCGATGCTGAAATAATTTTTTTCCAAAATCAATTTCTTTTCGCAATGCACGCACCTCTCCACTTCCAACCGATAGCCCATCTCGTCCAATATCTTAAACAGCAATCCGATGGTTATGATATCCGCCCTGTCTTCCTCGCCGGATAAGCCATCCATAACCGCCAGATATTTCTCCAAAAGCCGGAAAATTTTTTCGTCTTTTTCTTCGTCGGAAATAAGCCTGGCGATAATTTTAAAAACATAAAAAACCTTATTGACCAAATCGAGATTCGTTTTGATATTGGCAAAGCTATCGATAGCGATCGAACCGGTTATCTTCCCCATCCCGCGGCTCTTGGCCAGAAAAATTTCCGCTTGCGTGATGGATTCCAGATTGCCTGCCAGCTTGGCGTTCGGCTTCCGGACGCCCTTGCCCAACACGCGGATTTTTCCGGCTTCAAGCGTATAGATCGTATAGATACGGTCGACTTCGCCGACATCTTTTTTATTCAGGATTATCCCAGTATATTTATATTCCATAATATTTTGATTATATCCCATCCGTCCCGATAAAAAAACCAGCCCTGCCGACGCGCGCGTCAACAGGGCTGATGGTGGTCCTACCGGAGATACAATCTCGGCCGCGTATCCGGGCGGCGGCGGGCATTCGCTGATTGCTCTTTTCTGATGCCCCGTGTTTTCTTTTTCCGTTTTCGCAACGTTACCGCTGCGATGGAAAAAAAGCTGGGCAAGAAAAAGCCTAGAACCGCAGTTCCCGCCGCAAAATATACATTTTGCAAAACGGGAAAAAAACAATATAATACTGCCGTTGCTACCGATAAAGCCACGGCGGATTTCATACCCGCCACTACATCTTCAGTCTCCATTTGGACCTCCTTGATTCTTTAGACAGATTCGCCTAAATTTAATATTTGATGATTTATCCAATACAAAAAAACATATCGGATTCCTCAACTGTATATAAGAACTGTAGCCGGCTAGATTTCCAAACACGGCCGATGAATCAATATAGCCGGTTTTTATCCGGTTGTCAATTTTAAATTTTAATCCGGAGGGATACGGCGCATTCATAAAAAACAGTCCTGCCGGCGCGCGCCAGCAGGACTGCGATCATCGCTTGATGTGATGATTTTTCCTTTTTCTTTTTAGTTTCCTTTTCAAGGAAGCCAGGGGAAAAGGAACGAAAAACCCCACAAGCATCATCCCCAGGGTAAAATAACCGCTTTTCAACACTGGGAAGATGCTATACAAAAATATGGCCAGCATCAAAAAAAATACCCCACTGACAATATTCCATATAAACAGATCATCATCATCATCTTCCAGGCCGACGATGACCTGACTTCTCAATGCTTCGTCCAAATCATATTTTTTTCTGTCCATTCCGTCTACCCCCTGCAGATTTTAATGTGCATCTGTTCCTCTCCGATTTTGATTTCTTTCTCCAAATCAAAATCTTCAAGATCCCCCGCCAGCAATTCAGTTGCCAAAGTTTCTTTAGCGATAAGCGGTCCGAATTTTTCGAACACGGCTGACTTGCCAGCATAGCATATTTTTATGCGGTTGTCAACCTCATAGCCCGCAGCTTTCCGCATTTCCTGGATAAACCGGATGGTTTCGCGGGCCTGGCCCTCAAGCTCCAATTCCTCATCAATCAGCGTATCCAACTTAGCCGATTCGATTGCCAGATCAACTACGACTTCCCTGACATTGACTTCTTCCTTGATTATATCCTTGAGCTCGGCATTGATTTCTTGGTTGATATACAATTTATACAACGGCTGTCTGACCTTTATTCCGGCTTCCGCCCGTAATTTCAAACCGGTATTCACAAATGCTCTAGCCAAAGCCATTTCCTCATTCGCCTGGCTATCAATCATCGATTCGTCCGCCACCGGCATATCTTCCAGATGTACCGACTCCTTACCGGTCAGATTCCTGAAAATCTCTTCCGCCATAAACGGCGCGAAAGGCGCCAGCAATTTCGCCAGTTCGACCAAGACATAGTGCAAGGTCCGATAGGCTTCTTCCTTGTCCGCGTCATCTTCGCTCTTCCAAAACCTTTTGCGCGACCGGCGGATATGCCAATTGGAAAGATTGTCGATGAATTTCGGAAACAAACGCACCGCGTAATTCAATTCATACGCTTCCATATGCTTGTTATATTCTCCGATCAAGACATTCAATTCCGAAATGATCCACCTATCCAATAAATTTGAGGTTTGGAATTTGGAGTTTGGAGTTTTTTCCACCGGCTCCCATTTGTCGATGTCGGCATAGAGCACGAAAAAAGAATATGAATTCCACAGCATCCGGAACATTCCGCGCGTCAGTTCCGCCACATCCGATTCTTTGAAGCTAAGATTCTCCGCAGCCACCACCGGCGAACCCATCAGATAGACCCGCATCGCATCCGCGCCATATTTATGGAACATTTCCATCGGGTCCGGATAGTTCTTCAATTTTTTGGCCATCTTCTTGCCGTCTTCCGCCAAAACGATCCCGTTCACGATGACATTATTATAGGCCCGCGAATCCTTGATGGCGGATGAAAGGATATGCATATAGTAGAACCAGGCCCGGGTCTGATCCACGCCTTCCGCGATGAATTCAGCCGGGAAATTCGCTTCAAATTTTTCTTTGTTCTCGAGCGGATAATGCATCTGCGCGTACGGCATCGAACCGGAATCAAACCACGTATCCAACACATCCGGCACGCGTGACATCTCTCCGCCACATTTGCAAGCTAATTTAATTTTATCAACCACATGTTTGTGCAAGTCCGTCACTTTTGCCCCGCTGCGTTTTTCCAAATCAGCCACTGATCCGAAAACCTCCATCTCGCCGCACTCTTTGCACTTCCAAATCGGCATCACCGACGCCCAAAATCTTTGCCGGGAAATCGACCAATCACGCGCGCCGGAAAGCCAATTGCCGAAACGGCCTTCCTTGATGTTCTTCGGCGTCCAATTGATGCCTTTTGCCAATTCCAACGCCCGCTCTTTAACTTTGGTCACCGCCACGAACCACGATGAAGTGGCGTAATTGATTAGCGGCGTGTCGCAGCGCCAACAATGCGGATAGCTATGCTCATATTTTTCTTTGGAAAACAATAAACCATTGTGCGCCAGATATTTGATGATTTCGATATCCGTTTTTTGATGGCTGTCTTTTTCTCCGGTTATTGGCTTGACCGAAAGTCCCGCGAATTCTCCGGCTTCTTTCTTGATAGTCCCATCCATCCCGACATGTTGGATGAACGGCAAATCATACTGTTGCGACAACTTGAAGTCATCTTCACCGAAAGCCGGCGCGATATGCACCACACCGGTCCCCTCCTCGGTCGTCACAAAATCACCGGCATAGATCTGCCAGCCGTTTTCTTCGTTTTGCAAACCTTTGTTTTGGTAGTAATCAAATAGTGGTTTATATTTTTTACCCACTAAATCAGCACCTTTCAATTCTTCTATTACTACGGGTTCGCCATTATGAAATTTACTTTTGTATCTTTCAAAAGAATTCTTCTCTATAATATAATATTCTTCAGTAAACTTAATAGCCTCAGGAGTTTTTAATTCTTCCAGTGGTTTTATATTATCCCTATCTACAGGAATCCACATGTCCTTAACTTTTACATAATCGATTTCCGCTCCCACTGCTAATGCCACATTGCCAATCAAGGTCCACGGTGTCGTCGTCCACGCCAAAACGAACGTGCCTGGCTCGTCCACCAGTTCGAACTTAGCGATGCAAGACAAATCCTTAATATCTTTATAACCTTCAGAAACTTCTTGTTGGGAAAGCGTGGTTTCGCAACGGGTGCAGATATGCATCGAGCGGTAGCTTTCATAGATCAAACCCTTGTCCCACAATTCTTTGAAGACATACCAGACGGATTCCATATATGGCAGATCCATCGTCTTGTAGGCGTTTCCCATATCCGCCCAGCGTCCCAAGCGGCCGATGACTTTTTCCCATTCTGAAACATAACTCAAAACTTTGGAACGGCAAAATTCATTGAATTTTTCCACACCCATCTCCTCGATTTCTTTCTTTCTCTTGATGCCCAATTCTTTTTCCGCAATATTCTCAATCGGCAATCCATGGCAATCCCAGCCCCATTTGCGCTCGACATAACGCCCGCGCATCGTCCAATATCTCGGCACCACGTCCTTCATCACGCTGCCGACGATGTGGCCATAATGCGGGGTTCCAGTCGCGAACGGCGGTCCGTCATAAAAAACGTAATGCTTTTTATCCTTGTTTTTTTCCAAGGATTTTTCGAAAATATTATTTTCTTCCCAAAATTTCAGAATCTCTTCTTCCATTTTTGGAAAGGTTGTTTTTGGGTCGATCTTTTTAAACATAAATTTATTTTTTAATTATTTAAATTTTTTAATCTTGAAAAATTTCTGTCTGAAAAAGTTAATTTTGTCTAAATTTTTACTATGGGCGTTTTGAGTGAGGTAAAAAGTTAGTCACAAAATTAGCTTTTGAGTTAAATTTTGAAAGATTAAAAAAATTAAATCGCACCAAAAAAACAAAAACGCCTTACGCAAAAAATGCATAAGGACGCGGGCCACGTCGCTCGGGAGCGACTGTGGACAAAGCGTGGTACCACCTTAATTCTCCTGACTGACAGGACTTAATTCCCAGCTATTACGGGCAGACCCGGCGGGTTCTAATCTCCAGTTTCGACAAACCGGATTTCTTCCCACAACCTTCCCTTTTGGACAAGGGATTTGGAACTGATAATTCCACAACAAGGTTTTTACCTGAATCCATCTTAACAGAAAAGTTACTTCCAGTCAATTAAAAAACGCCGGAAACATAGCTATGTTCCCGACGTTCCAGGCTCAGATTATACGATCTTGCCGCTCGCCTTAGCGGCAAGATAGCTTTCAGCCACGCATCTCCCGAAAGAAGAAATGTTACTGGAATAAATCTGCAACAAATTATTCTTTCTTTTCAAAAGTCTGCTCCCCGCTTTGTGAGAGTTAATATTGGCCAAAAAAATAATCAATTTTTCTTCACTTATCCTGCCGATTTTCTCCAAATTATCGGAGCATACAAATTGACAATCACGAGCCCCTAACTCAAGAACTATTTTTGCAAGAAGATTCCATTTTTTAACCCCGCTTCCTCCTACAATAATGACTGAGATACCAGAAGGAAAAGAAAAACCCTTCAATTCATCCGGAATTTGAGAAACCGTTTCAACCGTTTCCGGACTTCCGGTCCCATTCAGGATAGACATCCCCATTGCAACATCTCCGGAGTTGATGGCCTCCATAAAAGGCGCCCGGTTCGCCAAATGTTTCTTAGTGTTCAGCAGTTTTCCCGCCACGCCGGATCCTAAAAGCGAAAGGGCCCTTTCCAAATTGGAAAGTTCTGTCCGGGAAAGCAGATTGATTTTGGAATCAATCTCCTTCTTGATAAAATTCCGGATCCTGTTTCGAAGCTCCTCTTTTGTAGAATGATGCGATTCTCTTTTCTTGGAAATTTTTACCCGTATTTCAACCGGATCCGGAGAGCTTTCCGATACATCTTTCTTTGTTCCAGCCAGCCTTGTCTCCTCCTGATGAGCAATCCTGGCCTGATCCCACTCCTTCTGAAATCTCCTTATTTTTTCCTCCAGCACCCGATTCGGACGATTTTCAGAAAATGATGCGATGTCCCGTCGGCGAACCGTCAACTTAGTAAATTGCCTTTCCGAGATAAGCCTTCTATTGCAACAGATCGCCTGCCACAGACAGTCCGCTTCGGAAAACAGCCGGAACCTATATATCATTCCGACGGACATTTCATAGTCATCTCCCAATAACTCGATCATCCACTCATAAAAATCCGCTATGAATTCTTTCGATTCCGCCAATGACTCTTCCGAACTACTTTCAGCCACCTCCAGAAATTCAATGATTTTTTTTGAAAAAGCATCTGGTTTTTTGTGGAATATTTTCCACAAACGTATGAATATCTTTTTGTTCTCCTCTCTTGCTATCGCATTCTCCACGGCATCCATGAAACGAACGATTTCCCGATATACTCTCTCGTGCCTTCCCATATCATCCTCCCATTTTAAAAGATTATACACGATAAACCGGAAAAAAATCCCCGATTAATTTTTAAAAAACCAGCCATATCCGACTGGTCTTTATAGCATAAAATAATGGGATTAGCAATAGCGGAGCGGAATAATTTCTTTTTTAGGCCCGAAAAAGCCATTTTATCTACTTTCCCATACAAGATTGACTGGAACGTCCGTTTTTTAAGCAAGGGCTTTGTAGACTTCCAGGGTTTCGCGCGCGCATTTTTCCCAGTTGAATTTCTCCACCTGTTTTTTGCCTTTTTCCCGCAAAGTTTGTTTCAGATTTTCATCTTCCGCCAATTTCAGCATCGCGTCCGCGATATTCCGCGTGTCTAAAGGATTCACGAATTCCGCCGCCTCACCGGCGATTTCCGGAATGGAAGAAACACCGGAAACGATCGCCGGAGTGCCAGTCGCGAAAGCCTCAAGGACCGTCGTGCCGAATCCCTCATAGAGCGACGGCATCACGAAAAAATCAGCTTGCGAAAAAAGCGCGACAATCTCATCGCCGATGATATAACCGGTGAAAATCACGTCCTTGTCGATGCCCAAATCTTGCACTATCTGCCGATACTCTTCCGCCAGCCAGCCGTTCTTGCCAGCCATCACCAGCTTATATTCGAAATTAGCCCCCCGATTTTCATAATCCTGTTTAAATATCTTGAAGGCCTCAAAAAGCCTCGCGATATTTTTGGCCGGTTCGATAGTCCCTAGAAACAACATATATCTGTCGTTTTTGATGCCGTACTTATCCAAAACATCTTCCCGCGTGTCCGCCGATTTATCAGAAAACCTCTTATCAAAACCGCTGTAAATAACCTTTATTTTTTCAGCCGGACATTCCAAGATGTCCTGCAGATCCTTTTTGACCGACTCCGAAACGGCGATAATCCTATCCGCCTTCCCTGCCATCAAGCTCAAATCTATCTTGTTCTTGGCCACCGACAACCGCGGGAAAACATCCGGAACCTTGTGGGCCGCCATACTGTTCACGGTCACGATCGTCTTTCCACGATAACTCACCGGAATCCGGCTCAACGGAGAAGTCGTATGGATCACATCCAAGTCTTCTTTCACCAAAGTCGCCGTGCCCAAAATTTCACTATAGGCGCCCGGCAAAAATTTCTTATAGTCCGAGAAAGGATAGAACTTTATCTTTACGTTCGGTTTGGAAAATTTTTTCACGTCTTTCTCACGGACGCGATAATCGAAAAACAAAACATATTCGTTCTCTTGATCGATTTCCAAAAGGTGCCTGATCAATTGATAGGTATAATGGCCGACACCGATCGCGTCGCCTTTGTCCGGATTCAAAATTGTCCTCGCATCGATTCCTATTCGCATATATTTATCGGACGCGTACGGCTTGTAAGCCGTATCAGTCCTATTTTATTACATCTTAGAAGGAGCGCTTACTCCGATCAAGTCCAGCGTTTCCGCTAGGACGATTCTCACTGCCGTTATAAGACTGATCCGGGCTTTTGTCAAGGCCGGATTCTCCTCATCGATCACCTTGCATCCATTATAGAACGAATGGAATTTATCCGCCAATTTTATGGCATAGTACGGCAATTTATGCACTTCATAGCTTTGCGCCAATTCCTCCACCAGTTCCGGAAATTTATTCAGCTCCCGCACCAAACCCAGTTCCTTCTCATCGGTCAATAAAGATAAATCATTGCTATCCGCCCCATATCCCATACCGGCATCTTCAGCCTTGCGCAATATACTACAAATTCTGGCGTGCGCGTATTGCACATAGAAAACCGGATTTTTTTGCGATCTTTCTTCAGCCAAGCCCAAATCGAAGTTCATATGCGTGTCCGGCGAATACATCAGGAAGAAAAAGCGCGTCACGTCGTGGCCGACCTTTTCAATCAATTCATCAATATACACCACATTTCCAGCCCGCTTGCTCATCCTAACCTCCTTGCCATTTTTCACTAGTCGGACTAATTGGACAATTATAAATTTCAGATTATTTCTCTGGAATCCCAAGGCTTCCGCGGCCGCCTGAAAACGATTAATATATCCATGATGATCCGCCCCCCAAGTTTCAATAAATCTATCAAATCCTCGTTCAATTTTATTCAAAATATACCCGCAGTCCGAGGCAAAATAAGTTTTTTGTCCGTCGCCCTTCACTAGCACGCGGTCCTTGTCGTCTCCGAAATCAGTGGTCCTCAACCATAGCGCATCTTCTTGTTCATAGGTAATCCCTTTATCTTTCAACCTCGCGATAACTTTATCGACATAACCATCATCGTACAGTGATTTTTCCGACATCCAGATGTCAAAATTAATTTTCATTTTTTCCTCGATCGTTTTTTTGATAATTTCATCGATGATAATCTTAGTCGATTTTTCCCCGATTAATCGCAAATCTGATTCTGAGCCGAATTTTTTATTGAGTTTATCGATATAATCTCCTGCATATGCAGCTTCGCTATCCTTCAAAACGCTATGCCCGAGTTTCATCACTTGTTCTCCCGCGTCATTTATATAATATTCATTTGTCACTTCAAATCCCGCTTTTTTTAATATTTTTGAAATTGAATCCCCTTGAAAGCCTCCCCGGGCATTGCCCAAATGAAGCGGTCCCGTCGGATTAGCGGAAATAAATTCATTGTTTATTTTGATGCCTTTGCCGATTGCGCTTTTTCCGAAATCTTCTCCTCGCTTCTGAATTTCCAAAACTTTATCCTGCAAAAACTTTTCCGACAAATAAAAATTGATATAACCCGGTGGCGCCACCTCGATTCTCCCAAATGCGCCAGACTTGAGACTTGCGATTTGGGATTTGAGATTTTCCGCGATTTCCATCGGGCTCTTGCCCACCTTTTTCGCCAAAACCAGCGCCGCATTGGTCGCGTAATCCCCGAATTTCTCATCTTTCGGATATTCCACGGCGAAACCGGCCTCTTCTATATCAAACAGATCTTTAACCGTTTTTTGGATGATTTTTTCCAGTTCTTTTTTCATACATCCCTATCCTACCGTAGAAACGGGAAAAAATAAAGGGGTTTCCTTTGAAATAACCCTTGTACTATCCCACATTAAGATGATAAGCTATCCATATGACAACACTAGCCTTCAATAAACGCGCTAATTTCGACTATGAAATCTCGGACAAATACGAGGCGGGTTTGGTTTTGTCGGGACCTGAGGTGAAATCCGTCAAAATGGGCCATATCAGCCTCAAAGAAAGCTTCGTAACACCCAGAGGCAATGAGTTCTATTTGACCAACGCCCATATCACGCCCTACAAGCAAGCCGGGGAGATAAAAAACTACGATCCGACCCAGCCCAGGAAGCTCTTGTTGCACAAGTCGGAAATCAAGCATTTAACGGGTAAAGTGCGGGTTCAAGGCTTGACATTAGTACCAATTCGAGTGTATACTAGGAAACGACTATTGAAGCTTGAATTTGGCTTAGGCAAGGGGAAAAAGAAATTCGACAAACGGGCGGATATCAGCAAGCGGGAAGTTGAGAGAAATATGCGGCGAAAGCTTAAAAATTCTTAATTTTTGTAATTTTTAATTTTTAAATACCTTGCCTGCCGGCAGGCAGGAATCTTAATTTTCAATGTTTCAAACATTCGGAAATTAAAAAATTGTTTAAAGATTAAAAATTGGAAATTAAAAAAATTACCGCGCAGCGGTCCGGGGATGTTTGGTTTCGACAGATCGTACGTTTAAAATATGCAAGCCGAGTATGATGATTCCTCGTTAACCGTTCATCAAAGTTATAAGTGCAAACTTCATAACAAAAGCAAAATCAGTATTCGCGCAAGCGTTTACTTCAAATTTTGCGGTTGCTATTGCCTAAATATCGCCCTAAGGCGTTATCGCAGTAGTCATCGGACCGCCGACTCCTGGTAAGCGGATCCCGGTGCCATATCATCAGGATAGCCCATTCGATCTTCTCTAAGCCGATCCGGCGAAATCCCATTAGGGATAGATCAGGAAGGTTTTGTTTGCCTATCACTTCCTGATCGAACCCAATAGACAGACTAAGCTTGTAGATTGTTTTGGACGGATGATTTTGGACATGGGTTCAATTCCCATCATCTCCACAGAACTACGGAATTACAAAAAATTACAAAAGTACGAAAAATTGGATTTTGTACTTTTGTAAAAAATTCGTAAGTTCGTAGGCTATATTAATTTTTTAAATACAAAACCATTAGAAGAGTACCAACCAGACGGCCCTTCGTAAAAAAAGGCCCGCTCACCAGGATCAATGAGCAAATCAGGGTTCCGCAGATCCGCGTGATCGATGACGCGGGCAACCAACTCGGGGTCATGGCTCCTTTTGACGCCCTGCAAATCGCCAGGCAGCAAGAACTTGATCTGGTGGAAATCGCCCCGATGGCCAAGCCGCCCGTCTGCAAAATAATGGATTATGGCAAATACCAATACCAACAATCCAAGCAGGATCGGGTCAATAAGGCCAAACAAAAAACGATTGACGTGAAGGGCATCCGCATCGGCTTCAGGACTGACACGCATGATTTGGAAGTTAAGAAAGATATGGCGGAAAAATTCCTCAAAAAGGGCCATAAGATAAAAATTGAAATATTCCTGCGCGGCCGGGAAAAAGCGCATCAGGACCTGGCCCGGAAAAATTTGGAAAATTTCGTCAAAACCATCTCCGTCCCGTTCAAACCGGAGCAGGAAATCAAAAAGTACCCAAGCGGATTCAATATAGTAATCGCACCGGAAACAGTATAAATTTTAAATTATAAATTTTAAATTCCAAGTCAATTCTAAATTAAAAAATGTTTAAATTTTTAAAATTTACTCATTCATTTCAAATTTAAAATTGAAAATTTAAAATTCCAGAACTTATGCCTAAATTAAAAACAAGAAAAGCCGCGGCTAAAAGGGTCAAAGTGACCGGCACCGGCAAAGTGACCAAGAGGAAGGCCGGACAAAACCATTACAACCGGAAGGAAACCGGACGGGAAGGAATGGAAAAGAAAGGCGATGTCAGACTGTTCAAGGCCGATGAACAAAATATGTTGCGTGCCCTGCCGAGCAAGAGCAGCCGGAGATAATTAACTAAATTTTAAATTCTAAGTTTTAAATTTTAAGTCAATTCTAAATTAAAAAATGTTTAAATTTTTAAAATTTACTCATTCATTTCAAATTTAAAATTGAAAATTTAAAATTACCAAATATATGACCAGAGTAAAACGCGGAGTCGCCGCTTCAAAAAGAAGGAAAAATCTCTTGGAAGATGCCAAGGGATACCGTTGGAAACGCAGCTCGCTATACCGGACTGCCAAGCAGGCCGTCATCAAAGCTGGCGCCTACGCTTTCCGCGACAGACGGGCCAAGAAAAGATCGATGCGCAGATTATGGATCACCAGACTCAACACCGCGGTGCGCGAGCTTGGAATGAAATACAGTATCCTGATCAAGACGATGACTGACAAGAAAATCGAGGTCGACAGGAAGGTCCTATCCCAAATGGCTATGGAAAATCCGACCGTTTTCGCAAAATTCATCGAGAAAGTGAAATAGATTTCTTCCAAAAAAAACTCCCGGAACCATTCCGGGAGTTTTTTTATGCAAGTTTCCGGTTTCCTAATTCGGATTCACTTCCTTCCAGTTGAGATCAAGCGACCTGTCGGCACTGCAAGAAACGTTGACCGTGCTGCAGATGCCGTTGCAAGTCCAATCCCAGGAATCATTCGTGCCGGAAACCGCGGACGGGTTGCCGGAAGAACATAGGTCGCTAGTCGGCTCGGACATAAACTCCTGTCCATCAGCCGCTCCGCAACCGCCTACGATGGAATCTATAGGTATGCATTTTTCTTCATCATATGCCCCCAGCAGTGGCGACAAAGTCCCATTCGTGCAAACACTGGTTTGGGATGCGGCAGAACAATCGCAAGATTGGGTGGCGTTGTAGGTTGTGACGCTTGAACCGGAAGGGATGGTGGCGCCCCAAGGGAGAGTACAAGCTGAAGATGTACAACTGAAAGATTTGTATGTCGAACTGCTGCACGAGTAGCTATCACAAGCTTGCACCCAAGCCGTGTTGGAATTTCCAGGAACCGCAGTCGCAGCAAAAGAAGTGCTCGCGTATCCATTCGTACAGATATCCTCCGGATCCGTAACGGCCACCGTATAGCTTATTTCTTTTTCAACTGGAACAGTTTGCCCGAATCCATATCCCTGGACTTTTATCTTGTATGCTCCATTTGCTCTTGGAACATTGAATTCATATTTATCATCATCCTCTATATGACCCGCAACAGTATAAACTAGCTTTTTATAAATTGAGTCTGAACCAGTCGTAGAAACAAGATCGAGCCTTGCAAACTCGCTTGGATTCTTTGGTACAGTTTTTAGATTCCGATCTCTAGGATTTGAAGATTTTAATTCAATTTCTTCCCCCCCAGATCCAGAAGCTGAAATAGTCATACCACGAAAACCACTATTTAATGAGATTTCATACTTGCTTGCCGTATGCAAAGTGTCTGCGCTTGGAACTGAAAAAACTAACCGCCTAGTGGGTATACTGACTTCTGATTTCGATGTGCAATACCCTGTATATAACCAACTAGCGGAATTTTTATCATAACGTATATTATATTTTGTTGCCCCAACGCTTGGATTCCAACTTACCGTTGCATTCGTACCAGTGCTATCGCAAGTCCCCTGTAAACCGGAAGGGGCAGGTGGAGTTGGTGAAACAACAGTATAAGACATACTATAGTCTGCAGAGAAGGGTATGCATCGCCTAGGTGAACCACCCCATATCTCAGAAGTACCCCGAAAAACAACAGAATTTGAACCCAGATTAGCAGGCGCCGGATTTCCCGAAATAGTAGTAAGCGATGCTAACTCGCAAAGCGAAGATAGTCTATTTGAACATCCAGAGAAACTAGAGGACCAAGAATAAGATATGGCCTCTCCTGGAGAATAGACTGTTTTATTTAGATTCACAGTATAAGTTACCTGCCAATCATCATTAGTAGTCACCACAAACGTATCCGCCCTCGCCCCTTCCCCACCAGCCACAAACATCCCTCCGGCCAACACTAGGAAGGCGACAACCGACAGCCCCCGCCGCTGTTTGATGACGATAGCCAAAATGGATAAAACCAGCAAGCCGATGATAATGATAACCGCATAACCTATGGCGCCGATTGATCGTGTTCCAGCTTGAGGTTCGACTAGTTCGCTTTGCGGTTTGGCTTGGTCCGGGGCGTTTTGGCTTTTGATCGAGAATTCTTGCTGGTCCAGGATATTACCTTGTTCATCTTTGATGCTGACCGATATTTTTGGGTTGGGACAATCTTGGTTAATGGGCAAAACGTAATCGACTGACGGTTGCTCTTGGTCGAGTGCTTTTTTCAGGGTGGCGCAAGTTTGGTTTTGCCCGTTTTTGATGTTGATGTCCGCTGATAATTGCCCGCCATCGGTCGCGCCCCATCGGGAGTCCGGGAAATTATCAGCCGCGCCGGACCAGAAAAAAGAGGTTTGGGCAGTCTCGCCTTTTTGGTAGTAATCCTTGTCCAATCTTAAGTTTTGGATCGTGGCGCTCGGTCCCCGCAAGACGAAGTGGAAAGCGATTCGGTTGGAAATGGCTTGGTTTTGTTCGGTTCGGAGTTCCAGGACGGCATCATAGGCTTGGGGAGCTTGGGGTTTGGGCAGAGTGAAATAGGTTTGTTTCTTTTCTTGCGGATTAAGGGTCAGGGTCGATTGGTCTTCTTGATCGGTTTTCACTTCTTCGCCGAAGGTGGTGCGCCAGTAAGTTTGGAAGTTGGGAGTGAAAGTTATGGAGTTACTGGAACGGTTGGCCAGGTCGCAAGCGGCGATGAGTTTTTCTTCCGGCTTGATATCGACGCCTTGGTCGAGGGTATATCTTTTGTCAGCCTCTTCACCTTCGACTTTGAGATAGCAGGAGCTCGGATCGATTTCGACATACTGGTTGTCGCCTTGGAGCTTTACCGTTCCGGCGGTGTTGATCGCCAGCAGCATACCGTTCCGGTTCCTAGCGATGAGCATCAATTGGAATTCGCCGGTGAGATAGCCGGGAGCCAGGTATTCGATTTCTTTTTTGAGGGTTTGGTTTTCATCCAGGCTGAGGCTTTCCGGATAAATCTTTTCATCCATTATGATTTGTTGGCCTTGGTTCTGCTTGGTAAGTTGGACGGCGTAGCGGACGTCCGGTTGGACTTGCTCGCGGTTGGAGAGATCGAAAGTTATCTTGATATTGTTTTGGTCTTGGCCGGCTATTTGCGCGTCATAGATATTGACGGTGGCCACCGTTATGGCCTGGGTGTCTTGTTCCGGCGGAACCAGTTCCTGCGCCTGGGCGGGAATGAAAAAAGCCATCGTGAAAATGGCCAAGGCGGAGGCGAGGATCGATTTGGTTTTTCGCATATTTTTTGTTTGAAGGTTTATTTTGGTTTTATTATACCATGAATTTAGCGAAAAAAAACAGCCTGTGAATAACCGGACATTCCTAAAACCGGGTTAGGAATTTTTATTTAGTTTTAGAAGGATTGTCTTTGAAAATCATCTCCCTCGATAGGCGCCACAGGGCATAGAAAGGCAACCATAACCATAGAAAACGGCGCATAATTTTTTCATCCAAAAAAGCGTTGAGTGAAGCGCTCAGGATATATTCGATCAGAAGCCAGAGGATTCCGACCAAAATGAATATGAAAATTATCAATAATAACATATAGGGAGCGATCCGATGCCGGATTATTTATTAGATATTTTTTTCAGCGTCGGACTCATATCATAAATCACATCTTTTTTTTCAACGATAATCTGCCAATTGTTTTTCTCGGCGATTTCTTTCAGATTCAGATTCGGATTGAAAGCGATCGGATTTTCCACCATCTCCAGTACCGAAGCATCCGACTCCGTGTCGCCGATGCCATATGATCCAGATAATGAAAGGTTATTTTCCACCATATATTGCCGGACGACCTGGCTCTTGCCCTTGGTAGGTTCGAAGGTCGAATCACCGGTATAGACGTCGTGCTCATCTAATTCATACACCGAACCGAAAACCGCGTCAAATTGCAAATGTTTGTTGTATTCTTCCACTATCTCGCTAGGCGAACCGGAAACCGCGATGATATTGTAGTTTTCAGCTTTCAATTTCCTGATCAAATCTTCGGCAAAAACATAGGTACGGTCTTGGAAAAATTTTATCACTTCCTTGGATGCCCGGACGACATCCTCTTTTTTACAACCTTTCAAATTTTGCACATATAGATCGACCAGGGCCTGCCTGTATTCTTCATAGGTCCCCTTATGGTCGAGCCAGTTGCAATAATATTTCACCAATTCCTTGCGCACGTCTTTCTTGAAAATACCCTTCCAGGACAATTCATTGATCAGCTCATATGCCAGATTCTTGCGGAAGATCGTCCCATCGATATCGAATATGGCCAATTTTGTTTTTTTTGTCATACCTGTATTATACCATCTTAACCCAAGATTTCATAAATCGCGACGCCGGTGGCTACCGAAACATTCAAAGATTCTTTTTTTCCGCGCATCGGGATTTCGATTACCGCGTCGCACATCCGCAAAATTTCGTCTTTCACGCCGTCCACTTCATGCCCCAAAATAAGAGCCATCGGGAAAACCGGTTTGAATTTTTTAATATCCACGCTCCCCTCTGTTTTCTCCAGGGCTACGATCCGCACACCTTCTTTTTTCAGCTTCTCAATGAGTGTTACCAAATCGTCCGCGCCTTCCCACGCGACACTCAGCTGCGCGCCTAGGGCGGTTTTCTCCAACATTTTTTCCGGCTTGCTTTTGTTTTCTTTGGATTCTTCCGCCGGCTTTTGCGAATAGCCGGTCAAAAATATCTTTTTCACGCCCGCCCCGTCGCAAGAACGGAAAATAGCGCCCACGTTATGGGCGCTGCGGATATTATGTGCGATAATATACAATTCCCGATCCTTCATCCTAAAATCTTAGATATCTATTCCAATAATCATACAATTCCTTGGTCGTGCGCAGGTCGCGGACGCAATAGAAAGCCACATCCAAATATCTCTGTTCTTTGTACAACCCGCCGACCATCGAACCGTCAATTCCATCTTCTTTGGAACTTTTTATACCGAACGACTTGGCGTAAAAATCCAGACTGAACCGGCGGCTGGCGCCATAAAAAGTCAGCTGGTCCAATAAATCGCAATGCTCCCGCGCATCATAGCGGTAACTCATAAAGTTGCGCGAAGTCCGCACTTTGTTAATCGCGCTGCGCAACATCAGAAAAGGCAAATCGAAAGTCCGGCCATTGAAAGTCACTACTTGTTTATAAGTCTTCACCAAGTCCCAAAATTTTTCCAAAATTTCTTTCTCATTGCCGGCTTCATAGACAATGCCTTCTTTCTCAAATTTCCCGATTCCAGTCCCCTTGTCCTGGAAAAAAACTATTCCCCGTCCAGTATCCGGATTCAACATTCCGATCGTCACGACCTCCCCTGTCAAAGGATAGAACGCCAACCTGTTTTTCATATCCATCCTTTCTTCCTCATTCTGGGCATATTTCAATAAATATTCCTGGCTCTTTTGGTCATACGAATCAAAATCAAAACCGACAGTTTCTATATCAATGACGACTTTGGACATAAAGATGGAAGTGAACCAATTATATTATTGGTTTCATTTTAGCATAAAAAGGCCGTATTTTACAATTTTATAAAAAAGACGGTTAATCCAAAAGGTCAACCGTCATAAATTAGATATCCCCCTCTACAACGTCGTCGCCGTCAGCACCACGCTCGTGGCATAGGTGCCGCTCGGTTGGAATTTGTTGCTTCCAATCTCAGCCCCGAATTGGAGGATTTCATCTGAACCGGTCTGGAGGGTTTCGGT
>Ga0172380_10000747_pt1 | contig 59518 bp, 43 predicted proteins | sample Leawe162metaG_FD_119747 | JGI IMG/M metagenome (GOLD analysis project Ga0172380, IMG submission 119747) | Leachate microbial communities from a municipal landfill in Southern Ontario, Canada - Leachate well 162 metaG | ecosystem: Engineered > Solid waste > Landfill > Unclassified | place... | reverse complement strand
TGCGATAAGAGTAAGTAATACAAGTAAGAACATTTCGATGAATATACAGACCGGAGCGATTACTTGCAATGGCTATACGCCAGTCGCATCGGGTGGTGTCAACGTTAGCTGCACAGCATAGAAGAACAACGCCGATCATTTAAGGACGGATTTTTCAGCGAGTGGGTTTGTTTTTTCCTTGTGTCCTAGGTGCAAGGCAAACGTGAGGCCAGCGGAAAAATGAAGACTTCCACGATCTCCACAATCGTTATCCTCGTTCTTATTCTTGCCGCGGCCGCGGCCGGGATCTTTTTCTTCCATGCCAGACCGGCGCCGGAGCAGGTGTTTCGCGCGAATCTGACGGACGCGCAGAAAGTGCTCGTGATGCTCCGCCGCGCTGAGACGGCTTATCAGCAGTCCACTCAGGAGTACAAGTACGTCTCCGCGAAGAGAAGTGACGGAAAAATGATCTACTCCGAAGGATGGAACTCGATGAAACTTCCGAACGTGGAAGCCAGCGTCGGATTTGATTATGAATGCCGGCCGGCGGACGGAGCCTGTCAGGCCATGGAGGCGGGAAATGGCATCCGGATCGATATTGAAACCGGAGCCTACGCCTGTTTGGGGTCGTATAAGCCTGTGACGACGGAAGGTTTTGACGGCACGTTCGTGATCGTCGCCTGCCAAGCGTAAAGAAATAAAATTCAAAATCCAAGATGCAAGAACCAAACAAATACCAAGGGCCAAGAATCAAATTCCAAATAAACCTCTTGGATGAAGAGCAAGAACTAAAATAATTTTGGTGATTGGATATTGAAATTTGCTTGGTGTTTGGATCTTGGTTTTTGGGATTTTAAAATATAGGCAGCGGGTCTTTGGAAAGTGCGGCAATTTTAACGGGGGAATAAGCCATGATGAGAGCGAAAAAGGGTTTTACGCTGACGGAGATCCTGGTCACGGTGGTCGTCCTTGCCGTGCTGGCGGCGCTTATGATCCCGCGTTTTTCAGGTCAAAGTGAGCGGGGGGTGGTTGCCGAAGCGGTCGCGATGCTTTCCGCCATCCGTCAAGCTGAGGCGGCCTACCTTCTCGAAAATTCTTCCTACACGGCTACTTTGACCGATCTTGATATTGATGATCCTAATGCCGCGCCTAACCCGAAGTTCAATTATGCGTTCAACACTGGAATGAATGCCACTACCGCCCAGCGCATTGGCGGCGGCACCTTCGCCGGGAATACGATCATTTTAAATATGGACGGAACCTGGGACCAGTCCGCGTCCCATCCTTTCAAACCTAAATAATGGTCCTCTCGAAGAACCCCGAAAAAGAAAGCGATTGATGTCAGCGCGTTCCGTCCTTGTCTTTCCTGCGGGATTATTTGAGCGACATTTCCACCCCCGTTACGGCAACCGAAAAACCTTCTCAGCGCCCTCCATCGCAAGATGCCAAGTGAGTAAAAGTAAAAAATTCTTTTAAAATAAAAAAATATTGATTTTATATAATATTTATGGTAGCCTCAAATTTTGAGCCTCCGATGGAAAAAATACATAGTATGGTGTATACTCAAGGTATGCACAAACAACCTGGGGAGGCCTTGGGATGGAACATTTGAGTATCACTTTTCCGGAGACGTTGCGTCAGGAGCTTGATGAGGAAGCCAAGCTGGAACATACGAAGCGGAGTACGCTCATCCAGAAAGCGGTGCGTGTCTATTTGAAATTGAAAAGGCGAGGTGTCATGCAAGATCTGCTTAAAGAGGGTTACTTGGAGATCGCGGACGAGGCGGGGTCTATCGCGGAAGAATTCAAAGCCCTCGACAAGGAGTCGCTTAAATATGTCGATTAAGCGAGGGGATCTTTTCTGGGTGGATCTGGACCCCACGCGGGGTTCGGAGCAATCGGGGCGCCGGCCCGTTGTCGTCATCCAGAATGATATCGGTAACGAATTCGCCCCTACGGTCATTGTGGCTCCCATGACCACCCGGAATTTCTCAAAAGAATATCCGACCAATGTGTCTATTCCACGGGCCGTGAGCGGTCTGAAGGAAAATTCCACCGTGCTTTTGTCGCAGATCCGGACACTCGACAAAAAACGGGTGGAAAAAAAGATAGGACATCTTCCGAGGATTTATCTGGAACGGGTGGATCACGCTATCAAAATAAGTCTCGGACTGGGGACATGACGCCAGGCAACGATAACGCGAAAAAGACAGAAGTCGAAAACTGGAAACTGTAGCCTTGGCCTTAATTAAAATTTGAGGGTGGCTAGGACAACCCAATTCACCCAAAAAAAGAAGATGGAGAATTGGGGCGTCGTAAGACAAAACGGGCATCGCCTGGCTTTCATTAAGTTTATACTGGAGGCCAGTGCTGTACTTGCCCATCCATTCTTTCAAAAAATGGCAGGGGCAAGTACGTTGCCGTAGTCCAATAGCGAACCGGTAATCCAAGGAGGCGCGCTTGAAAAATGTTTTGATTCTTGCCACCGCCTGCGAAGCGGCGGGGTCTCGTCCGGAGGGCGGGAAAAAACGCGGGGGCCTTTGGGCGTCTTTCCTGCGAGATTATTTTAGTGATACGCCGGCGTCGATCTCAGTCGCCGAAGAACCCGCAAAAGCTGCGACCCTTTTTGACAAAGCCCTTCCCGGCGTCCTTTTTGCCGAGCCCTGTTTTCTAAGCAAAGCTTTTCTCCAGAAGATCAAGGTCCGTAAAAGTACGGACCCGGCATTCCGGTTTTGTCTCCTGGGGGCTGCTCCAGCGGCCCCTAAAGAAGTTTTCTTTGACGCTATTTTTCCCTCCGCGTCCTTGCCCACAGATTTCAACAAACGTTTTGTGGAGATCCTGCCCATGCCTGAGCTCCTGAGGATTCTCGTCGTGGATGACGAAGATGAGATCGGGACGATGGTCCGGGATTATTTTGAAGACCGCAGGGCCCCCGCGTTCAAAATCACCTGTGCGGCCAACGGCAAGGAAGCGCTTGCCGCAATTGCACACGAGCGCCCGGACGTGATCATTCTTGATATCAAGATGCCTGTGATGGACGGCCGCGAATTCTACGAAAAACTCAAGGCCTCAAAACTCGAGATCCCCGTGATTGTTTTCTTCGATTCCATTTCCGGGGAGGAGCTTTCCGAGATGCGCCGGTTCGGCAACCCCGCCGTGATCGAAAAAGGCTACAAGGGTAGTTCGCTTGGGGCGATGATGGCGTTGGTCAAAAAGTTAGTTTACTTCAGCACGAAGTAGGTAGCAGGTGGTAAGTCGAAAAAATGTATGTCGTATATAGTATGTTGTATGTCGTAAATAGTAGGTAGTAGGTGGTAGGCAAAGGAGACGGCAATGGGCGGGATACAGAGTTTTAAAGATTTAAAGATCTGGCAGCTGGGCATGGATATCGGGGCGGATGTTTATGAACTAACGAAAAAGTTTCCGCGAGAAGAATTGTACGGGCTTACGAGCCAGGTGCGTCGCTCGGCCGTTTCTATTCCCGCCAATATTGCAGAAGGATTCAGACGGTATCATCCCAAAGAGCATAAACAATTTCTATCGATCGCAATGGGTTCTGCCGCAGAATTAGAAACAGAGCTATTGCTTGCGGAAAGGCTAAAATATATTTCCGGAGACGATCTTAAAACCATTTCTTCCAAGCTGGAATCTTTGGGGCGGATGTTGACCACGATCATAAGAAGATTTAAATGATAGGAATGTTATTTCGTCGTTCCTACCTACTACCTACCACCTACCACATACTTTTCACGGCCTTCATCTCTCGTCTCCGGTCTCTGGTCCGATGTACCATGTACTATGTACTAAGTACTTTCATCCTTTGCTCACCGGTATTGGCTCAAAGCCCCGATCCATCCCACGACGTCTTCCTCGACGAGGTCGAACAAAGCGCATTCCGCTATTTCGAGGCGCAGCACAATTCCCATAACGGTCTTGTGCGGGATAGTGCTCCCAACCGGCCCGGGGCGGTGACGAACACTCCGGCGACTATTGCGGGGGTCGGATTTGCGCTGACAGCCTATCCGGTGGCGGTGGAGCGGGGATGGATGAATCGGGCCTCGGCGCGTGAGCTCACGGTGCGGACCCTGGAGTTTTTTCTTAATAATGCCGAGCAGCACAAAGGGTTCTTTTACCATTTTTTGAATTTTGAAACCGGCGAAAGGGTGAATCACTCCGAGCTTTCGCCGATCGACACGGCGCTTTTTCTTTCGGGGGCGCTTTTTGCGGCCGAATATTACGATGATCCGAAGATCCGGAACCTGGTGCAGAAGATCTACGAGCGGGTCGATTTTCCGTGGATGCTGAATCAAGGAAAGACCTTTGCGCTCGCTTGGAGCCCTGAGACGGGTTTTCACCGGGGCCGGTGGGACGTTTTTTCCGAAGGATTGCTTCTTTATGTTCTTGCGACCGGTTCACCGGCCCACCCGATCCCGGCGGAAAGTTGGCGCGAGGTCCTCCAACCCATCGGCAGTTACCGCGACTATCGCTTGATTCAAATGCCGCCGCTTTTTACGCATCAATACCCGCATATCTGGCTGGATCTTCGGGGCCAAAATGACGGGTTTGCGGATTATTTCCAGAATTCTGTGAATGCGTCGCTTGCCAACCGCGCCTTTTGTATCGATCAAGCCTCGAAATTCGCGGGTTATAGCCATAACCTTTGGGGACTTTCAGCCTCCGACGGGCCTGCCGGGTATCGCGCTTATGGTGCGCCGCCGGGATGGACAGTTTTCCATGACGGAACGATTGCGCCCACGGCCTGCGGAAGCTCGATCGTGTTTACGCCTGCGGAATCCATCGCCTGTCTTGAAAATATTCGCACCTACTACAGCGACGCGATGTGGGGACCGTATGGTTTTTCCGACGCGATGAATGTGGGCAAAGGCTGGTTCAGCGACAAAGTCCTCGCGATCGATCAGGGACCGCTTCTTCTCATGATCGAAAATTACAGGACCGGACTCGTGTGGAAATTCATGGCTCAAAGCGCGCCGGTCCGGGCCGCGCTTGAAAAAATGGGATTCCGGAAAGGGACGTTGCCGCTTCCCTGGCCGGAGCCGCCGGTGTACCGTGCGCCGTATGTTCCGGAAGGCATTCTCGTGGATGGATTTCTCAAGGATTGGCCTCCGGGCGGGACGATCGTCATGAATCCGGAGAAAAATAAAGAGTTTGGGGAGTTTGACGGGCCCCAGGATCTGGGGGCCACGGTCCGTTTTGCATGGGACCGCGAGTATCTTTATTTTGTCGCGAAAGTGACCGATGACGATGTCGTGGCCAAAAAGACAGGAAAGAATATCTGGCGCGACGATCTTTTTGAGATTTATGTCGACCCGGCGGGGGACGGGCTTTTCTGGAACGGTTCTGAGGATTACCAGCTGGGTTTCCGACCGGGACGTGACGATAAGGAGCTTGCCGCTTGGTCCTGGTTCCAGGGCGGGGAGGATCCTCTGGAAAGTAAGAAGGCTTTTGCTAAAAGTTACACCGATGAAAAAGGGTACATCCTTGAAGGTGCCATCCGTTGGGATTTTTTAGGCGTGACGCCGGACCCGGAAAAGGAGATCCGGATCAGCCCGGCGGTGCATGAGATCGATCAAAAAGGCGGGGACGGAAAACTTGTCTGGTTTTTTCGCAATGAAGAAAAATACCAGCGTTTTGTTCTGGGGAAAGTCGTCTTGGCTCAAGAAAAGGATTTACCCCGTTAGAGATTGGCGGGGGTCATTCGCTTTGATTTTTAAGAATCAATATTGAATCAACATGATGCGTTAAACAACGAAAGGGCTCGTAAAGCACTTTCTATCTCTAACGGGGGAACGAATGCCTCAATCCAGGAAAGATAAATCAGGAAAATTACAAGCCATTCGCCCTCTCGATATGGGACAAATGGTGAGATGTTTGCGCAGCGAAAAAGGATTGAGCGGCGCGGAGCTTTGCCGCCGCGGTAAGGGAATCGATCCCAAGACGCTTGTGGCGCTTGAAAAGGGAAGGATCCGGAATCCTTCGATTGCCACGCTAGAAGCGCTTGCCAAGGGGTTCGGGATGACCGTGAGCGATCTTTTCCGGCGGGCCGAATTCGATCAACGAGACTATTTCTCCCTGGGTTCTCAGAAAGGTCTCTACAAGATTGATCTTCCGTCCCAGGGCATTCAGCTGATCTCTTTCACGCCGCTGATGGAGGAACTTTTTTGCGGGAAAATGATCCTCGAAGGGCAAAAGCAGTTTGATGAAAAACTCCTCGGGGGGGCCACCGCCGGCGCTTTTTTTATTATGGCGCTGAACGGCCAGTTCGAAGGGGAGGTTGAGGGGCGGAAAGTGGCGCTGAAAGAGGGCGACAACCTTTATTTCTACGGGGGGATGAAATTCCGTCTGGCCAATGCCCTTCAGCGCAATTCCACGCTGCTTCTGGTTTCGGTCCCGTCATGTCTCAAAAGCCAGAAGACTTTCAGGGTCCAGGAGCCTCTTCGTTCGTAGCTGCGGAAATCGTTGTTTTGCGCGGATTTTGTCTTCCCTTAGGGGGCTCTGGAAAACAGATTTACGCATTAACTTAGGCGTGTCTTTGCCGATAAAAGAAGAGCTTCCCCAGTGACTATCTGTAGGGTTGTGAAATGAAAATCGGGGCTGTCCTTGCCGCCCTTTATGGAAATAAAAAATAAGACAAGGACTGTAGATTCTGTCCTTAAACGTGGTAAAATGCCGCCAATACAAAGCTTATGAAAAAAAATATTTTCTTTCTCCTAGTGTCTCTTGTTGTTGCCGCCCTTTGTGGGGTCTCCTCCCAAGGCCAGGCCTCGGAAGGTTCTGTTTCCTCGGTGCCTACGACGGTTCCGCTATCCCCTCAGTCTTCGCCTCCGGCGTCTCAGGTCGAAGAGCCCGTCGCCGTCCGTAAGGACACGCCTGCTGCAAAGATCGAGATCCTGGATAAAAAAGAGAAGAAAAAGATGAGTCAACGCGAAAAGGCGGAGGACAAGGCCCGCACGGAAGCTCTGGAAAACGCCGTGGAACAGCAGGTGGAAGCGATGCGGGATGAGCGCGCGAAGGAGATGCCTTATTTGGACCGGATCTATATCCGGACCAGCATCACACCGCTCAAGATCCAGCAAAAAGACGAATTCTTGCGAGGTGGGGCTAAAGATCTTCAGGATCTTATTCTGCGTGCGCAAGCCGTTCATACCCAGTCCAAGGCCGCGCATGAGAATATCTCACTTTACAACCGGCGCGTCCTCATGGCGTTGCGGAAACTTTTCCCCGAGGTGTTGTTTAACTTCAACGACCGGGAAGGCGTGCTGAGCGGCTCTCCTTTTACGGGAGACGATTGGCATGTGACACTCAAACAGCCCATTTTTAACGGCGGGATTCTCTGGAATACGCTCCTCCAGGAAAAGGCGAATCTCGAGGCCGCGAAAAAAAACTATGACAAGACCCTCGCTGAGCTTGTGTTCGATCTTTCCCGCGCTTATTTTGAATACCAGCGAACATTGCAGACCGCCGAGGAGCACCGCATCGCGGTGGACAAGATGAAACGTTTCGCGGAGATGTCGGAGGAGAAATTCCGGGAAAAAATCATCTCCGAGATCGAGCAGTTGAACGTGCAGTCGCTTTACAGCCAGATGCAGTTTGATCTGGAATCTGCTAATCAGGATTTTGAGCTGGCGAAGATCGAAATTCAGAAGTATCTCGATCTTTCCGTGAACGATCAGCTTACGCTCGCCAAGGTTTATGATCTGAATGAAGTGGTGGAAGGCCAAGCGATTCCCGCGGGGAGTGCGATCGGGGTCAAAACCGTACCGGATGTTTTTAAGGGTCAGGGCAAAGCGCCGGAAATGTCAAAATTGATCGATCTTTCGTACGGGCACCGTCCGGAACTTCAGGTCGAGGCCGCGAAGCTCCAGGCCATGAGGCTCGGAGAACGCATCCGGTGGGGTGAATTTTTGCCCAAGGCCAATCTGACGTATCAATTCGGAGCTTTGGGCGAGGCGTATACCCGCGCGGTGGATATGGGACCGGGATACAAGCACACACCGGAATTGAAAAAAGAATGGCAGCTGATGCTCGAGATGAACTGGAATCTTGGCGGCAACAAGGCAAGTTACACTTTCAGCCGGGATCAGAAAGCGCCGTCCATCACGCAATTTGAACAATTAGGCGGCACCTATTTGAGGAGAAATGGTCTGACGTTTGGGGTCCTGGATGGTCTGGATGCTTTTGTGAATGTGAAGCAGGCCGAGGTCGATAAACTCAACCAGGTCGTGGAACTGGAAAAAGCCGAGAAACAGGTGCTTCAGGACGTCAAGCAGGCCTATTACGATTACCAAAAGGCGATGATCCAGGTGAATTCGACCGTCAAACGTTTGGAATATCGCAAACGGTTGCGGGAATTTGCGGAATACCGGTTGAGCAAAAAAGAGATCGAGCTTTCCGAATATCTTCAGGCCGAATCGGATCTGGTGCGCGAAAAAGCTGAACTTCACAAAGCGCTAAAAGATTATTTTACGGCCAGGGCGTCGCTCAATCACGCCGTAGGCATTCAGGATTTTTTAAGTATGGAAACCCCCCAGAAGAAGTAATCTCTGGTTCCGATGGGTGCGTTTTTAAAAGTTTAGGGGCAAGAACATTTTTAAAAGAACCAAGCGCCAAGAGACAATAACCAAAAAATAATCAATGACCAAAAAACAATAATCAAAACGGTTTGGTCGTTGGATTTTGGGATTTGCTTGGTGCCTGTATCTTGATCATTGGAATTTTAAAAATTGGAGCTAAAAATGGATATGAAAGACGAGAAAAATCCCGGGAACGAAAAGCTGCCCTTCAGGATCAAATCCCCGTCGGGGCCGGTCAAAATGCCTTTGCCGATTCCGGAGGCGGTGCGAGGTTCCTGGATTTTTCAGAACAGGATTCGTTTGATCCTTATCGTGGCTGTTGTTGTGGGACTTTTTTTGGCCGGCAAGATGGTGGCGGGACTTTTCGAGGGCAAGCAGCCTTCTTTGAGTGAAACGCTGAAACAACAGCAACAGGCGGCCAAGGACGCGCCGGTGGCGGTCAAGGGATTTAAAGTCGGCCGGTTTAATTATGAGGATTCCATGAACGTGCTCGGGACCATCAAAGGGTCAATGGAGCTGAAGCTCAGCTTTGAGATCCCCGGCGTGATCAGTTCGATCAATTACAAAGAAGGGGAACGCTACGAAGAAGGCGCCCTGCTTGTCTCCATGAAACAGGATGACATTCTCCTGCGCTTGAAACGGGCCCAAGCGGCTTTCAATAAAGCGGAATCCCAGGCCAAAGTTACAGAAAATGAAGTCGCGGAAAATGAGAAGCTTCTGAAGATGGGGGCGATCCCGCCGTCGACGGTGGAAAAAAAGAAACTGGAAATGGATGCCGCAAAATACGAAGCTGAGGCCCAGCGCCTTGAAATGAAGGCGAACGAAGCCATGCTTGAGAAGTCGAACCTTTACGCGCCGTCGTCCGGCATGTTGGGTGACCTGAACGTGGAGGAAGGGGAAAATATCAGCCAGAGTACGCTGATCGGAACCCATATCAACACGGAATATGTTTACGCCGAGTTTGGGATCGTCGAACGCGATGTCCAGAAGATCACGCTTGGGCAGAAGGCCAAGGTTTTCGTGGACGCTTATCCGGACAAGACCTTTGAAGGGGTGATCGAGAATATTGCTCCTCAGATCTCAGGGACAAGCCGCACTTCGACCGCCAAGGTGCGCATTGAAAATCCCGAAGGTTTTCTGATGCCGGGGATGTTCGCCCGTGTTCGTATCATGCTTTATAGCAAGAAAGATGCGCTTGTGGTGCCAACCGATGCGATCCAGGGCGGGGAGGGTGAAAAGTTCGTTTATGTGGTCAAGCTGCCCGAAGGCGTTGCGCCAAAAGCTGTAGAGCCTCAAGTGGCCGGAGCCATGGGGGCGATGGCCGCACTGAGCGCCGGGGCCCAGAGCCAGGAAAAAGGCGAAAAGAAAACCGGCAAAGCGGCCGGGAAGGCGCTTGAAGGAAAAGATTCCTCAAGGATCGAGGAGGGAACAGCGGAGAAGCGTCCCGTGACCGTAGGTTACACCCGCACGGATTATTCCCAGATCGACGCGGGCCTTACGGAAGGAGAAATTGTCGTGATGACCGGGTTCGAGAGACTGGAGGATGGAAAGAAGGTCCGTTTGATCGAAACCCAAGAAGCCGAACTTTAGAGCCATGCGGATGAAAGGTGATCGCCGCAGAATGATCCCGACCCTATGAGCCTTCCCGAATTCGCGATCAAGAAAAAAGTCACGATCTACATGTTCACGCTCGGGCTGATCCTCCTGGGCGTTCTTTCTTTTAAACGTCTTCCGCAGGACCTTTTCCCTCCGATCACGTTCCCGCAGGTTACCGTGGTCACCGATTACTCGAACGCCGCGCCCGAAGAGATCGAGACCCTTATCACGCGCGTGGTGGAAGAGGCGATCGGGTCTGTGGCGGGCTTGAAACGCATTGAATCGGTTTCGCGCGAAGGCCGCAGCACCATCATGGCTTCTTTCAATTGGGGACAGGATATCGACTTTGCGGCCCTGGCCATTCGCGAAAAAGTCGACCTCATCAAGGAAAGACTTCCCAAAGAGGCCGAAGACCCGGTGGTCTTGAAGTTCGATCCTCTGGCCCGTCCGATCCTCCTGCTTTCTGTTACGGCTCCGGATCTCCCCCCGGTGCGCATGAAACTTCTGACCGAAAAAATGCTCAAAGACCGTCTGGAAAAAGTGGAAGGGGTTGCTTCCGTCAGTCTTTCGGGCGGCGTGAACCGCGAGATCCTAGTCGAGATCGACCAGCCGCGTCTTCAAGCCAACCATCTTTCGCTCCTGGAGGTCGTCAACTCCCTGGATGAAGCCAACGTGTCCTATCCGGCCGGGAGTATCAAAAAAGGTCTTTATGAATATTTGATCCGCACGGTCGGGGATTTCCGTTCGCCGGCCGAGATCGGATACGCAGTGGTCGGCGTGGACAATGTGGAAAAACTCCGCCGCGAAGATATCAGTTTTGTCGAGCGCGATACAAGCGAGGGGCCCCGACAAACGATCGAGAAATTGCGGGGCGAAGTCGAAAAACAGATGCTCGAGAAGCGCCTCGTGACCGTCAAGGATATCGGGAATGTGGTGGACGGGCTGGCGGATAAGACCAGCATTTCCCGTTACAACGGCGTGCAAAATATTTCCGTGGCGGTTCAAAAACAGTCGAATGCGAATACCATTCAGGTCGTGGATCAGCTTCGCAAGGAATTGAAATTCCTCGAAGAGGACCTGAATTCCCGCGGGCTTCAGGTCAAGATCATTTACGACCACTCTGTTTTTATTCGCGGCACGATCGAGAACCTGGGTAGTCAGGCCATGCAGGGCGGTGTTCTGGCCCTGATCACGCTCTACATATATCTTCGTTCGTTCGCGATTTCGGTCCTGGTGATCGTGTCGTTGCCGCTTACGATTTTAGGCGTTTTCTTCTTGATGGCCATGGCGGGTGTCACCGTGAACATTATGTCCCTCGGGGGACTTGCGATCGCCATCGGGATGATCCTGGATACCAGTATCGTGGTGCTTGAAAATATTTTCAGGAAGCGCCAGGAGGGTGCGGGTGCCGAGCAGGGGGCCATTGATGGCGCTTCAGAATTGGTATGGCCTGTCGTGTCTTCGAACTTGACCACGATCGCCGTCTTTTTTCCTTTGATCGTTTTTGTGCCGGGCGTCGCGGGTCAGATCTTCAAGGACCTGGCCTGGGCGATCATTTTCTCTCAGATCATTTCGACTTTTGTTCCGCTGACCCTGATCGCGCTTCTTTCCACCTATGTGACGGTCAAACAGCAAGAATACAAACCGCTCAGTCTTACGGGAGACCTGGATCAAAAGATCATGGCCCTGCCCACCAAGAGCGAGCAGAACCGTTTCATGATCGGGATCCTGCTGACGGCGTTCGCCGTGCTTGCCTCGACTTTTTTGATCGTTCCGACGATCGATCGCGAAGTGCTGCCGAAGGTGGACCAGGGACAGTTCTACGTGAAAGTGGATATGCCGCTCGGGACGCGGCTCAATGTCACCGACGATGTTTGCAAACGGCTGGAAGATGTGTTGCGCTCGGAGGCCGCGGTCCAGGATATTTCGGTGGCGATCGGCAGCGAGAAAACGAGTCGCGGCGAGATCAAGATCGAAACCCTCCGGCCCTCGCAATCGCTTATTCTCGTGACGCTTGATAAAAAGAGGAAGCAGTCTTCCTCCAAGATCGTGGCCTCTCTCAAGAAAAAAGTCGAATCGATGAATCTTGAAAAAGACGACGCCAAGGTCGAATTCGTATTGCAGGAAAGCGAGTTTTCGGTGGGAGCCGGCAGTATCAAACCGATCCTGATCGAAGCCAAGGGGTACGATTTTACGCTGATGGAAGATCTCGTGAAGCGGCTTAAGGACCGCCTGGGCGCGATCCCGGGGGTCGTTAACGTCCAGGATGACATCGGGGAAAAATCACCCGAAACAAAGCTCGAGATCAACAAAAAGCGCGCGGCCCTTTACGGGGTTTCCGCGATGGATATTTCGCTGACCGCGAAAGCGGCCATTGAGGGCGTGGTCGCGACCCAGTACCGCGAGGCCGGCCGCGAGATCGATGTCCGGGTGCGGTTGAGTGATAAGGACAAGGAGAACATCTCGAATCTCGGGACGCTCCTGCTTTATTCGAAGGTCCTGGATATTCACGTGCCTTTAAAAGAGATCGCCTCGATCGACCGGGGCCAGGGCCCCAGCGAGATCAAGCGCATGGACCAGGAGCGAACCGTCACTATTTCCGCCGAGATCGACAAGACCCGCCAGGACAAGGATGTGCTCGCGGACGTTCAAAAGTTCCTTGCGGGGCTCCGGGTTCCCGATGACATCCCGCAGGATTTCCAGGTCCGGCTTTCGGGGAAGGCCAAGGAGATCCAGGAGAATTTCGGGGGCGTCATTTTCGCGTTCGCGCTGGCCATTATGCTGGTCTATATGATCATGGCCGCCCAGTTCGAGTCTTTCCTGCAACCTTTGATCATCATGGTCACCGTGCCGCTTTCTTTCGGCGGCGCGCTCATCGCGCTTAAAGTGACCGGAAGTTCTTTCAACGTGATCTCGCTTTTGGGGCTCGTGCTTTTGGGCGGCGTGGTCGTGGGGAACGGGATCGTGCTGATGGAATATATCAACCAGCTCCGTTCGGAAGGCAAGGAAATGGTCGCCGCGGTCTGGGAAGCCACGCGCACCCGAACGCGTCCCGTGCTTATGTCCTCTACCACGACCATTATGGGGATGTTCCCGATCGCGCTCGGGTTGGGAGAGGGCGGAGGACTGCTCTCGCCTCTGGCCATCACGGCCATGGGCGGTCTTTTTTCCTCGACGGTGCTGACCCTGATCGTGCTTCCGTGTTTTTATATTATCGTGAACCGGTTCATGGAAAAGTATCTCGGCTACGAAGAAGAAACCGTTGAAGAAAGCCACGTAACGCCACCTCCGGCCTAAGGCTCTGTGAAATAATAAATGATGTGTTTGGCCGAGGCGATTGTGGAGCGAGACAATGGAGTGAGGAGGAGCCATAGTTGTGACTATGCCGACGACGAACGACGCAGTTGTAGCCCACGAGCGCCCGGCCCCGAAGGGGAAGCCCGTCTTTTGCCCGTCTGACTGCGTTGCTCCTCCTCGCCATAGTTTTCACTATGACTCGTCGTCGCGCCTTGCATACGAACAAAATAGGGGCTTCCAAATGCATCATTTATTATTTCGCAGAGCCTAATCATGGGACTCCCCAGTTTCGCGCTTAAACGTCCGGTTTTTACCGCCATCCTTTTTGCCGGGATCGTTGTGATCGGCATTATCTCCCTCATGCGCCTCAAAGTGGAACTCTACCAGGGCCAAAGCCAAGGGATCATTTCGATCGTCGTGCGCGCCCGCGGCGGCCTTCCTTCTGAAGACGTCGAAAAGATGATCACCAAGCCCATCGAAGAAGCCATCGGGACCGTGAGTCACATGAAAAGTCTCTACTCCAGTTCGCGTGAGGCCGAATCCCGCGTGACCATGGAGTTCGATGCGGGAACCGATATGAAATTCGCCGCGCTCGAGATCCGGGAAAAATTCGCGCGCGTGAAGCCGCTCCTTCCCAAAGAAATCGAAAAACCCGTCATTGCCAATTATGATGACGCGCAGGCCGCGATCATGGTGTTTGCCGTCACCTCCGAGAACATGTCCCCGGAACAGATCCGCGAGATGGTGGATATCAAGTTGAAGCCTGTCATCAGCCGGGTGGATGGCGTCGCGAGCGTGGAGGTCTATGGCGGCCGGGAGCGCAAGATCCTGGTGGAGCTCGATCGCGACAAGATGGTGGCTTATAACATCTCGATCGAACGCGTGATGGACGTCCTGGGCCAGAGCAATATCAATCTTCTGGCCGGGAACGTTGAGACGGGAAAATTCGAGTACGCGGTCCGGAGCATGGGCTCTTTTCTCTCGGTGGACGAGGTCGGGGACATCGGCGTGAAGGCCACGCGCCAGGGATCGATCATCCCCTTAAAAGAAATAGGGACGATCAAGGACTCATACCTTGAAGCGACGGACCAGGCGCGGCTGAACCTGGAGCAGAACGTCACGGTCTATGTCAAAAAAGCGAGCATGGCCAATACGTTGGATGTCGCAAGCGATCTTAACAAGGTGTTGGATACCTTTGAGCAGGAAAATCGTGGAAATGTGAAAGTCGTGATCGTCAATGACCGGGCGGAAACGATCTCGCGCGCCATCGACGATGTCAAAGGAGCGCTCTACCTGGGGCTCGTGCTGACCATGGGCGTCATTTATGTCTTTATCCGCAACTGGGTGCTGGCGGCCATCATCCTGGTCGTGATCCCGTGTTCCTTGATCGCGACGTTCATTTTTATGGCAGCGTTCGGGATCAGCATCAATGTCATGACCTTAAGCGGGTTGTCGCTCGCGATCGGGATCCTGATCGACACCGCGGTCGTGATCATGGAAAATATTTTTTCCAAAAAAGAACGCGGCTTCGGGGATACGCAGGCCATCCGGGAAGGCTCCGAAGAAGTCTGGCTTCCGCTTCTGACGTCGCTCCTCACGATGCTCGTGGTGTTCCTGCCGATCATTTTTATCGATAAGACCGTTCAGTTGACGTACGGGGGATTCGCCTTCACCATCAGTATTTCGCTCATTGCGTCCTTTTTTTCGGCCCTGATGCTGATCCCGATGCTCATCCGCCAGTTCGGGGTCGCGGCCTTGAATGCCCATCGCAAAGATACCTCGAGCGCTTTCATTGATAAGGCGCGCGAAAAATATGTGAACGCCATTCGTTGGTGTATTACCTGGCGATGGAAAGTCGTGCCCGCGGTTTTCGGCCTTTCTTTTTTCGCCATTTTCATGCTGGCCCGGACCCCGATCGACTGGCCGTCATCCTTTGAAGAGAATGAATTCGCGGTGGTAACGTTCCCGCTGGCCGGAGCGCGTCTGGAATCCAATGACGAGGCCATGAAGAAACTCGAAGGGATCCTCTCGAAGATCCCCGATATCACGCTTTTCTCAACAACGGTTTCCAAAGACGACCTCCGACTTTTTGTCCGTCTCAAGCCCGCCCGCAAGCGCCAGTATTCCAAAGAAGAGATCATGAAGTTGATCGATGAACAGGGGAACGCGGCGGTCAAGGAGATCCACAGTGATTACAGTCTGATCGTGGATGAAGGCGCCGGTTCCACCGAGCAGAAAAAACTCGTGGTGAATATCTATGGCCAGGACGGGGATGAACTTGAGAAACTCGCCAAGGAATTCGCCAACAAAATGTCCAAGGTGGAAGGCCTGACGAATCTCGTCATGACGGACCTTCGCAAGCGGCCGGAATATTCGCTTGTGGTGGATAAGGGCAAGGCCGCGATGTATGGGTTGAGCGTCAAGTCCGTGGCCGACAGCATGCACGCCCAGGTTCGCGGTATGCGGCCCACGAAATTCCATGAGCTGTCCAAGGGCGAAGAGATCGAAACGATCACGCGTCTCCAGGCCATTTACCGTCAGAAGCTGGATGATCTGGGGCAGATCTATGTGCAGACAAAAGAGTCGCAGCAGGTGCCTTTAAGCGAGATCGCGAACTTCTATCCGTCGACCGGCCCGCAAACCATCGATCGCAAAGACAAGCACCGTTATGTGTTCGTGAAAGGCGACGTGAAGCGGCCGATTGAAAAGATCGCAGCCGACGTCAAAAAAGCTGTGGAAGGTGTCAAGCTTCCGGACGACTATTACTGGCGTTTCGGGGGCGGGTTCGAGGAACTTCTGGAAAGCAAGGGGCAGCTCGCGGTCGCGCTTCTGATCACGGTTTTTCTGGTTTATATGGTCATGGCCTGTTTATTCGAGAATTATCTTTATCCGTTTTTGATCATGATCAAGATCCTGCTTAACTTTTTCGGGATCTGGGTGGCGCTTGCGATCACGCATAAGCCCCTTAGCACCCAGGTTTTTATCGGGATGATCATGCTGGCGGGATATTCGGTGAACGCGGCGATCCTTCTGGTGGACCACGCCCTCCATCTGCCGGCGGAAGAGAGCAAAAAAGAACGTTTTATCCAGGCCGGCGTCGACCGGCTCCGGCCGATCCTGATGACCGCGATTGCGGCCATCCTGGGGTTCCTGCCGATGGCGCTCAGCTTCGGGCAGGCGAGCGATCTCTGGTCGCCTCTGGCGGTGACGATTATCGGGGGACTGATCAGTTCGACCATCCTGATCCTGTTTGTCCTGCCGGCGCTTGTCATGATCACCGACGATCTTCAGGAGATTTTTAAGGTCTTTTTTTCGGCCGTATCGGAAAAAGTGCGTGCCTTCGTAGTGAGCAAAACAGCCCAGATTCACTGAATTTAACAAGAAACATTACTTCCGTTCCTTGGGGAACGGGCAAAGGAGATTCCTATGGAAATGAACGTCAAAGCACAAGCCAAAGTCGCAACACCCCAGCGCGCCTACAAACGCCAGGTGAAGAATCTCATCATTCATCGCCCGATGCAGCGGGAATTCTCTTTCATGCTGATCGCCCTTTTCATGGTGGCTTCGGCGGCGGTCGCCTGGGTCATTCATCAGACCATCCGGGATGCGGCCTTCGGGGGGGCGTTCATGTTCGGGAAGATCAATCCGACCGAGATCCTCTATGATGTGAGCTATTCGATCATCATCCGCGTGACGCTCGTCCTGATCCTGACGCTCATCATTATCGGAATCTATGGCGTGGTCTTTTTGCATCGCGTGGCCGGTCCGGTGTACCGTTTCCGCCAGACTTTGCTGAAGGTCAATCGCGGCGAAATGCCCCAGGACATCAAACTTCGCGAAGGGGACTTCTTTCACGATATGGCGCATGACATCAATATCATTTTGCAGCGCCAGCGCGTGGAACAGGAAAAAATTTCAGAACTCAAAGCCAAGGTGAGCGATTTTCAGAAAAATGCTCCCTCGGAAGATGTCCGCCGGAAGGCTGATGAGATGAAAGAGGTCCTGGATTCTTTTTCCAAGATCTGACGCGAGGCTCTTTAACTCATTTCAAGATAACGGGTTATATCTTTCTGCAAGTCCGTTTTTCTGAAAAGATTCGCGGGATTAAAGAGGATTAAGGGGTACTCCGGACGAAAGCATGAGGCAAAACTTTTTTTTCTGAAACCCTTGTTTTTATCTTTTTAAAAGGGTATACTTCATTTCGACCCTCGCCAAGCAGTACATTTCACGAAAGGAGTAACAAAAAAATGAAGAAGTTTAACATCAGTTTGACGTTTGCGCTCGCTCTGTTGATGGTGGTTGGTTTTGGAGTTGTTGCTTATGCAGCCGCTCCTGCAACGAACGAGCTTGTGATTGCGGATTTTGACACCGGGGACAAGCCGAATAACATCGGTGGTGATTTCGGTGGATGGGACAAGGATCCCAACGATGAGTCCCAGGGAACCCAGATGTCGTTTGATACGGATGATAGCCAGGGCGATGCTTCCGGCTACGCGATCCGCCTCGACTACGATGTGGATTCTCCGAACCCGGCGTACAATGGTTTCTGGATGAAGCTGAATGGCGAGGATGCAACGGCTTACAACACCCTGAATTTCTATGTCAAGGGTGATGCCAAGACCGGTTACACCAAGCGGTTCAAGATCGAGCTCAAGGACATGACGAACAAGCCTTCCGCTTATATCGTGAGCGGCGTCACGGACCAGTGGCAAAAGATCTCGATCCCGTTCGAAAAGTTCCGCCGCATTGAGAACTGGAACTCTTTGAATGAAATCGTTTTTGTCTTCGACGATATCAACTCCAGTCCGAAGACCGGTAGCATTTTGCTCGATCAGATCACGCTCTCGAAGCAATAATCGAAGCGTTTTCTAAAGAAGTGGTTTTTAAACGGCTCCGCTTGAAAAAGCGGGGCCGTTTTTTTTGTCACTTGAAACTCTCGCTTTGCAAGCAATCCAAGTGCGCTTCGTCAACGCTCAGATCGTCCCAGCGAGACGATCTTCGCTCGCGCGCTCGACTTCACTCGGCGTACGGGAATCGTTACGAGACAGCTCTCGGAGCTGATGGGAGCATGGTCCTGCTCAACAGAGCAGGTCCCAGCAGCGAGAGCGCAGGTTGGCACTCGCCGCCGGAGCGAGTGACCCCACAGGGGCGATAGAAAGCATCGACAGCCGGCCCAGCGCGAAACAACAAGTTTCGCGCTGCTTCGGGTACCACAGGGAAAAACCCTGTGGTATGTCGAGAGACGATTCCTGTACGCCACCCTGCCCGTTCCGCCTCGCGAGCGTGCCTCATCGCACTAGGATTGCTCGTACGTATTTCCCATGGAAGTTGCGATCTCAGGGGTTAAAAGACCCCGGTTCCGGCCGATAATGTAAGAGCGTCCCGACTCAAGGGCGTTTCGTGACATTATGGAGGGGATACCCCCAATGGAAAAGAAGGACGGCGTCTATGCCGTGACCGCGAGCCGTATCTTGCCCGCCAAGCGTTGGAAAGTATTGCGCCTGCTCACGCGTGTTCAGGAATTCCCCAAGTTCATGCCCAACGTCAAGGAATGCCGTGTCCTCAGCCACAGTCGCGGCAAGGTCGTGACGGCATGGAAGGTGGAGATGGGACGCATTCCGATCTCCTGGAAAGAGGAAGAGACCTTTGATTTTCATCATTTCATCGTCCGTTTCAAGGCCGTAGACGGAGATCTGGAAACCTTCGAAGGGGAGTGGCGTCTGACGGAACACGCCACCGGCGGGACGGAGGTCCAGGTTGAGGCCCGGGTATGTCTCGGGATCCCGGTGCTTGAGACGATCATCGGCGGCGTCTTGGCTGAGCGCGTAAAAAAGAATTTTGATGCCATGCTGCAAGCCTTCGACGGCATCCTAACCGAGCGCCGCTATCAAACGATCGGCGACCGTCGCATAAGCGATGTTCGCGGTTTCGGCGTGATCGGCCACCCCTACAATCTGAATCATCTGATCAAATACTTCCAGTCGTTCAAACCCGACATGAAAGTCCCGTCGGAGGAGTTTCTTGGAAAAATCTTTGATCTCGTGCCTTCTTATGTTTCTTATGACGTGAAGGAGTTCCGTGGCTCGAGCGGCAAAACGACCCGCGGTGCCTTTATCGCCTGCAATATCATCCCCGACCTGCTCGACAAAGACATGCAAAAAGGGGTGATGAAGGTTGTCGAGTCCTGCAAGGTGGCGGAGCGACTCGGCCTTGGGATCGTGGCACTTGGGGGTTTTACTTCGATCGCCGGCGAGAAATACGGCGAGGAATTCAAAAAGATGATCAATATTCCGGTCACGACCGGCAATACGCTCACCGCCGCGCTCGCGGTCGAAGGGGTGCTGAAAGCCGCGCGGCTCCGGGAACTGGATCTCTCAAAGGCCAAGGCCACGGTGATCGGCGGGGCGGGCGATATCGGAAGCGCCTGCGCTCGGGCCCTGGCGGATAAGGTGAGCGAGCTCACGATCACAAGCCGGAGCGTCGAGAGCCTGGAGCATATGCGGAAAACGCTCGCGATGTTCGGAAAAGCAAAATTCCGCGGCATTCATGACAATAACGAGGCGGTTCGCGATGCCGATATTGTGATCGCGGCCGCAAGTGTTTCCCATTCGATTCTCGATATCGCGAATTTTAAACCCGGCGCCATCATTTGCGACATCGGGTACCCCAAAAACATCTCGTACCGGGAATGCGACCGCCAGGACATCCTGATCTTTTCGGGCGGCATTTGCTCCCTGCCACAGGAATTCAACGCCGGCTTTGATATCGGCCTGCCGTCTTCCAAAGTGCTTTACGGCTGTTTCTCGGAGGCGATCGTGCTGGCACTCGAAGAGCGCTACGAAAATTTCTCGTGGGGGAAGGGGAACATCACCCAGCCCAAAATGGCGGAAATCCTGGGGATGGCGCGCAAGCACGGTTTCGAACTCGCGCCTTTCTTTTGGGGCCACCGACATGTAAGTGATGAAGAGATCCGGGCAATCAAAGTATGAGACCACAGACTACAGTCCCAATTCTTATCGGTCGAAGCAAAGCGGAGATTGGGGCAGTCCTGACTACCGTTAATCAAAAGAAAGTAAAAGTCAGGACAGACTACAGACTACAGACAACAGACCGCGGACTACCGGCCATAGACGGTAAACCCAGGATTTTAGTCTGCAGTCTGCAGTCCGTTCGAGTCTCCAGTCCCCGCAGGTTTTTATGGCGACATTGATCCAAGCATTCCGTTTCAACGGCTACTCCGTCCCTGTCCTGATCGTGGGCGTGTTGATGCTCCTGATCGGGATCTTCATCCTTCTGCAGAACAGATGCTCCCGGGTGAATTTCTCATTTTTCCTGATCGGCATCTGCGGCTTTTTCTGGTTCCTGGGGATCGCCGGGACTTATGCCGCGAGGACGCCTGAGATCGCGCTTTTTATATACCGGACCGTGACGTTCCTCGGGGTGGCCCTGATCGCGCCCTGCACGCATTATTTTTCCGCGACCTGGCTCGGTCTTTTCAAGAAACAAAAAATCGCGATCCGGACCGGGCTTTTCTTCGGAGGCGCTTTTTATATCACCGGACTTTTCTCGCCGCTCAGTTTTCCGGGCGTCACTCATTACTTCTGGGGTTTTTACCCCGTCTACGGCCCCCTCAATCTTTATTTCCTCGGCTTCTTTTTCCTCGTGCTGGTCTGCGCGTTCACCAATTTCTTCAGCGCGCTTTTCAGGGAGCCGAAGGGAGTGCGCAAGACCCAGATCGGACTCATCACGATCGGTTTTCTGGTGGCTTTTCTGGGGGCGTTCGATTATCTGCCAAAATTTATTTTCTACCCGGTGCTTCCGCTCGGTTTTCTTGCGGTTTTTTTCTGGGTCCTGATCGTGGCGTACGCGATCATTCGCTACAAGGCCATGGATATCGAGACCGTGATCCACAAGACCTTGATGTGGCTGGTCACGACCGCCGTGGCGATCGTGCCGTTCGCCGCGTTTATCTACTGGACGCAGAGCCTGCGGGACCCGGCGTCGGCCTGGGGTTCCATGTTCTATTACCTCACCGTGGCCATTACTTTTTATTTTTATTTCCGGTCCATTCAGCCGCGGCTGGACCAGCTTTTCCAGCGTCAACGGTCGAATCTCATGGCAATTTTTACAAAGTTCTCACAGGAGCTCGTGCGCCTGAAGAGCCTTCGGGATCTCCTGCAGAGTTTTGCCCGCATGCTCCGCCGCCAGCTTTATGTGCGGCGCCTTTCGGTCTTTCTCCTGGATGAGAAGAACGGGGAATACATCCCGGCCATCGCCAAGGGGCTGCGTAATCTTAAAGCCATTCCCAAGGATCATCCGTTCCTGACCTGGCTTGAGAGAAAGGACGCGGTCGTGATGGGCGACCTTGTCGGCGCGGACCCGGAAGTGGAGACATTCCGTTCTGAGACTGAAGAATTTTTCCGCGCGACGCAGGGGATGGTCGCGGTGCCGCTCGTATTGGGCAGTAAACTGATCGGAGTCGTGAGCCTCGGACGAAAAGCGAACCTCAAACCCTACCGGCCGAACGAAATCCAGTTCCTCACACAGCTCAAGATCCCGGTAACGATCGCGTTCTCGAACTCCATGCAATTCGAGAATATCAGCGAGCTTTATACCCAGGTCCGCGGGATGAGCGAGGAGCTCAAGCGGTGGAATGTGGAGCTTGAAAAGCGCGTGGAAGACCGGACGCGGGAACTTGTGAAGACCCAGGATCAGCTGGTGCAGGCCGAGAAGCTCGCGACGTTGGGCACACTTGCCGGCGGCGTGGCGCATGAGATCAATAATCCGCTCACGGCGGTCCTCACGAACGCGCAGATCCTCCGGATGAGCGCGCGGGAGGATGACATCGATTCGCTTTCGCTGATCGAGGAAGGCGCGAAGCGATGCCAGGCGATCGTGCAGAAGCTCATGAAATATGCCCGCAAGACCGTCGAAGAAACGCCGCACAAAGATGTCGATCTGCGCGACGTGGTCAAAGGCACCTGCGCGCTTCTGGGCTTCCAGTTCCAGCAGGAGAATATCGAAGTCGAGATGAAGCTTGGAGCTGTGCCGCCTGTCCAGGGAATTGCGGGGGAGCTGGATCAGGTGCTCACGAATCTTCTCGTGAATGCCCGTGATGCGATCAAGTCCAATGCTTCATCAAAAGGTAAGATCACGGTCGAGACCCGGAAGACGGATGATGCGATCGAGATGATCGTCACCGACAACGGGATCGGTATTTCCAAAGAGAACCAGAAAAAGATCTTCGACCCGTTCTTCACCACCAAAGACGTCGGCTCCGGCACCGGCCTTGGCCTTGCCGTCAGCTTCGGCATCTTGAAGCGCCACAACGCCACCATCAGTGTTGCCTCGGCTCCCGGTAAAGGGGCAACCTTCACCGTCCGGTTTCCCGCAGAAACCTCCAAAAAACCCGGTGTTTGATATGGTGAGCCCTCAATTTAAACACCGGGTGTTAATAGGGTCTAAGGCATGAATCCCTATAGTTTTTCATTGCTCTGCTTTGGTTTTTGCTCCTTTTTTGTTGGACTTTTAATTCTCCTCAAGCGGCCGGACTCTATAGGCAAAATTTATTTTGTTTTCACGATGTTTAATAGTTTTTGGGGGATTTTTTTTGGAATTTTTTGGGGTCTATACGGCTCATATGACAAGGCCATTTTTTACGCACGCCTCGCTGATGCCTTCTCAATTTTTATTCCAGCGACCTGGTTTCATTTTTCACTTGTTTATTCCGGAAAACTCTCAAAATTCAAAAGGCCACTACTTGCAGTTTATTCGCTTTCTGCCCTGCTGGGGGTGTTTAGTTTTTCGAGTTGGTTTATTCCAAGAATAAAACCCTCGCCATTTTCTATTTATTTTACTCACCCAGGGCCAGGATTTAATATTTTCTTTTTTCTTTTTATCACAATTATTCCTCTCGGTTTCTTTCTTCTCGTTCAAAAATTAAAGCAATCGTCCGCGGAAGAAAAAAATCAGCTTAAGGGATTTATTGTTGCCACGTTCTTGGGTTTTCTTGGAGGCGGGCTGACAATCCCGCCAGGTTATGATTTTTTCATACCTCAATACGCTGTTTTTTTAATGCCGTTTTATCCTTTTCTCACAGCATACTTTTTGATACGTAAAGGGCTGTTTGGCGTTGAAGAACTTGCCCAGGCGGCGCACCGGGACAAGCTGACGGCGATCGGGGTGTTGGCGGCGAGTATCAATCATGAGGTCAAGAACCCGCTCTTTATCATCAAAGGTCTCGCGGAAAGCTGTCTTGAGCGGCAGAAAGAGGGGATATTCCCTAATAAGGAAAAAGCGCTTGAAAGCGCCAACGATGCCATGAAACGAAGCATGGATCAAGCCGATCGGGCGATGGATATCATCAAGCGGTTGTCGCTTTTCGCGAAGGCGGGAATTGACAGCGAAATCAAGTTCGAACCAGTAAGCATTCAAGCCGTGTTGGAAGACATTCTTCCGCTTGTTCGTTACGAGCTTGCGGCCCACAGCATTGCTCTTACGCGCGATATTCCGCCGGATCTTCCGGAAGTTCAGGTCGACAGGCGCTATCTGGAGGAGATCCTGTTTAACCTTATTGTGAACGCCTGCCAGGCGATAAAAGAGAGCGGTAAATCCGGGGGGATCGAGATCACCGCTACTTTCGATACCCTGTCGAGACCCGGTCTCAAAAAGCTTTCAGAGACCGGGTCTCTGGAGGGTGGAGAACGCAAGGTGTTGATAAGCGTGGCAGATACCGGTCCCGGAATTCCGGCCGAAAAACTCAAAGATGTTTTTCGACCCTTTTATACCACCAAAGCCGAAGGCACCGGTCTCGGGCTTTACATCACCAAGCAACTCGTTGAGAAGATCCGCGGCCGGATCGATGCCCAGTCTGAGCTTGGGAGAGGCACCATTTTTACTGTTACTTTGGCGTGTTAAAGCCGGTCTCTGAAAGCAAAAGAGGATAAGCCATGAACTATTACGCGTTTATCGGACTTTTTAATGGGGTCGTTGGGTTACTGCTTAGCCTCTATATTTTTACCGGCCGCCGGCAAAATGCAATTTATAAAAGCTTTGCGGCGTGTTGCCTCAGCATCGGTTTTTGGTCGATCTTTTATGCAGTCTGGCAGATCCAGACAACTAAAGAGCTCGCGCTTCTTTGCATGCGTTTAGTGATGCTCTTCTGTGATTTTATCCCGTTCGCTTTTCTGTGGTTTGTTTGTAATTTAGTAAATATTCGGCTTAAAAAATGGCAAGCCGCTTTTTTGCTCGGGATGCCCATGTTTTTTGCGGTTTTTTCTTTCAGCAAATTAATGGTTGCGGATGTTGTGCCGCGGCTCTCTTTTCCGTTTTGGCCGGTGCCGGGGATTTTGGCGAATATCTACTACGTGGAACTTTTCCTCGCCGTGGTCTTTTCTTTTTTCCTTTTGGCGCGTTCTTATCGCAAAGCGGAAGGGCTTCAAAAGTGGCAGATTAAATGGGTGTTTTTGACGTTTCTGCCAATTTGGGCGGGTGGATGTACGAATATTCCTTTGTGGTATGGCATTCCAGTTTATCCTGCGCCGAATTTTTTTGTGGGAGTAGGGCTCTTGGTGCTTTCCTACGCTATTTCACGTAGCCGTCTTTTTGACATTGATGCGATCACCGACATGGTCCAGGAAGCAAAACTGTCGGCGCTTGGGATCATGGCGACAAGCATTAATCACGAGGTCCGGAATCCGCTCTTTGTGATCAAGGGGTTGGCGGAAACTCTTTTGGAAAGACCGGATACGAGTCAGGAAAAGATCAGGGATATTGCTCAAAGGACGGTCACTCAAGCCGAGCGAGCTTTAGAGATTATCCATAATTTTTCATCCTACGCCAAACGACAGAGTTCCAAAACTTTCGATAAACAGTCATTAGATGTAAAAGAGATTATCGAAAGCGTTGTCCCGCTTGTTTGTAGCGAGCTTGCTTTGGATCAGATCCGGCTTCAGGTGAATGTGCTGCCAAAGACAATGGTTTGTGCGGATCGCCATTCTCTGGAAGAAATTTTCATCAACCTTATCGTGAACGCCTGCCAGGCGATCAATGAGGGTAGGGGGTCCTTCGACTCCGCTCAGGATGACTCCTTGGATAAAAAGTCATCCAAGGGAGAGATTGAGATCTCGGCAAAGGAAGAGAAGCCTTGGCTTTCCATCAAGGTCCGGGACACAGGACCGGGACTGCCTCCGGATCAGCTAGCTCGTATTTTCGAGCCTTTTTACACCACCAAGTCTTCTGGTACCGGCCTCGGGCTCTACGTCGTCAAACAGCTTGTAGAGAAGAATGGTGGCAGAGCCGACGTTCGTTCCGAGGTCGGGCAAGGGACCGTTTTCACTATTACACTACCTCAACAGAGTCCAATGTCCTTAACTTGTTGAAATTATTACAGTTACTTCTTGGAATTCCGATACATTAATAGAAGCAGTTTCATAAGCATCTCGAACTCCTTTGGTCGTAATGTTATTGCGAGCCGTAGGCGAAGCAATTTTGTTTTTGTGGAGCGGGATTGCCTCGTTGCCCCTCTAGGTTTCTCGCAATGACATGCTGTTATTGAAGTTAAGTGGACTTATAAAACTGCTTCTAGCGCATAGAATTGGGTTCATTACACAAAAAAAGGAAAAGAAGCATGGGCGGAAAAATTTTAGTAATTGATGATGATTTGCTAGTTTTGAAGACGCTGACCAATCTTCTTTCAAAAGCTGGTTATCCCTCAGAGATGGCTCAAAATGCTAACGAAGCCTTTCAGAAAGCGAAAAACACATCATTCGATTTGATTATTAGTGATATCAGAATGCCTGGCGAGGACGGGTTGGCTTTTTTGGGTCGGTTGAAAAAAGAAATTTGGCAAAAAAATGGATGCGATGTCCCTTTTATATTTATTACAGGATACGCTAGCGAAGATGCTCCGGTAGAGGCTTTAAAGCTGGGAGCTAAGGATTACATTTTAAAGCCCTTCGATCTCGAAGAGCTTCTCGCTTGCGTCAAAAAAAATATTTGTAGGGTGCACGATTCCGAGAAAGGCATAAGATTCTTCCCGCTATTGATCGACGGCCAGTTCGTTGACACGGGGAAGTATAAATTTCTTGCTCATGTGGATAGCTCGCTCAAGGATCCTCTGGGCACATTAAGAGCGCTAAAAGAATTTTCAAGCATTGAGGCGAAAGCGATTTCGCCTAATGACGCGATCAGCGGAATCGTTATCGCTAAATATTGCATTTGTTCAGAGGAGCATATTGAAGCAGCCATACAGGCAGCGAGTAGGGCGCAAAAGACTTTTTTGGATTTCTCTTTTGCTCGTAGGGTGAAAATCTTGAATGGGATTTATGAGCTTTTAATGTCCGAAAAGGAAGAGCTTATTAATTTAATGGTTGCCGAAGGCCATCCCGAGGAACTGTCTGTCTGGGAGTTCTCGGGCATGGAGATGGCGTATCGTCCTGAATCAATAAACTTCTACAAAGAACAACTTCGAGGCAGTTATGGCCAGATTGAGACTGAAACCATGGGCTGGGTTCGCAAGCCCGATGGCGTAGTGGTTGTGAGCCCTCCCGGCAATGCTCCTTGCAGTAACTCCCTGACCGCTGGATTTGCACTTCTTGGTGGAAATAGTCTTGTCATAAAACCCCCTCTCAGGATGCCCATTTCCACAATGTACTTATGGCATGAAGTCATTTGGAGAGTTTTAAAGATGTTTGATGCTCCAGCAGGTACAGTTAATACAGTGGTGGGGAATTCAAAAGTCATAATGGATAAATGGATGGAAAGCCCCTTAGTGAATGACGTGTTCTTTTTTGGAGATAGTGCTATGGGTATTGAAATTGGGAGCAGAGCTTATGCTGCTGGCAAGAAGCCGATATTAGAGCTCTCAGGAAATGATTTTCTAGGAGTCTGGAAAGATGCGGATCTTAAACAGGCGGCCGATTCTATGGCGGATTGCTTTATTGGGTCTACGCAAATTTGCATGGTTCCCAAAAAAGCTATTATCCATGAAGACGTATATCCGGAATTTGAGAAAGAATTTCTGGAACGGGCAGGAAAAATAAAGGCGGGGCTGCCCAGTGAAAAAGGAGTCTGCTTAACGCCCGTTGTTCGCGCCGACGATTTCTTTGTTTTTTTGGAAGACGCAAAAGAAAAGGGCGCGGAAGTTCTATGCGGTGGAAATCGAATTAACCACAGAAATGAAATTGATCCTAAGGGAATGTTTCTTCAGCCGACAGTTCTAAGGATAGAAGATTGGCAGAAAGCGCTTCAGATGAAGTGCGTTCAAGAAGAGAATTTTTTCCCGCTGATTCCTCTGATTAAAATAAGTGGGACGAGTGGGAGCGGAAAGGACGAGCAAATCTTTGATCGGATGGTTCACATAGTTAATTCAAATAAATATGGCCTGAGAGCTTCAGTTTGGGTAAAGTCAGATCCTTATATTGCAAAGTTTATCAAGAAGCTTGATCGTTGCGGTTTGCTGCGAATTAATTCGCGCCATGCAGGTTTCTCGCCTTATTTAACAACTCATGGGGGTTCTGGCCTCTCCGGGGGGCCATTTGGTGAGGCAAATTATGTTTGGCAGAAAACAACGCATTTGCAAAGTGTCAGCGTAGTTCGGAGCTAGGATTAGACGACTTTTTCTTATGAAAATTAATCTCTTTGGAATCCCTCCCGCGCTTACTTGCTTATTCCTTCTCCTTCTTGGTTTTTTTGTTTTTTCTCGTCGAAAGTCTTCCCGTGGCGGATTACCGCTAGCGGCTTTTTGCTTTAGCTTGAGTTGGTGGCTGTTCGGCTATTCCCTCATGTATTTTTCGGATGATCCAATAGCTGGGATTTTTTGGGCCCGTTTTGGTTGCATGGGGATCGTCCTCATACCTGTTTTCACGCTTCATTTTATTCTAGAGCTCCTGGATAAGCATCATCCAAATTTAGTGAAAATGTTTTATTGGACGGCATTCTTACTTTTGCCTTTAGTTTGGACGCCCTTTGTTTACCAAGGTATACAGGTGCATTTTTGGGGATTCTATCCGAAAGCCGGGCCTCTTTATTGGTTATTACTTTCCACTTTTTTGGTTACGTTTTTGACGGGAGCAGGTTTTTTGCTCTTAGAATTAATTCATTCTAAAAAGTTTGCAAATCAGCGCCATTACAACCGAATAAAATTTGTTTTTTTGGGTATTTTAGTCGGTTGCTTTGGGGTTGTGGATTACGTCATTAAATATGGCATAAACATTTATCCTTTTGGGTATATCGCGGCATTTATTTTTGCTTCTTCCATTGTTTATGCGATCTTTCGTCATAAACTTCTTGATATTGATGTGATTATCCGCAACACGTTGCTTTTCGCCGGGCTTTTTGGGATTCTGATCCTTGTCGCGGGAGTCATTACTGCAATAACACAAAGTTATGTCGGTAAGCTTATAGGGTTTAATTCGACTACGAGTAATATTCTGAACGTGCTTGTCATTATGTTGTTGTTTGACCGGACGCAGAAACTTCTTGTCAATGTTACCGACAAATTCTTATTCCAGAAAAAGTATGATTATCACAAGCTGCTGAAAGACGCGTCGCGGGGGATGTCGAATATCGAATCGCTGCAGCATTTGCTCGGGCTTGTGGTCCACTTCATCACCATGAGGATGCGCGTGAAGAACGCGGCGGTGCTGATGCGGGAGGGAAGTAGCGACCAGTATCATCTCATCTATCAGCGCGGGTTCGACAAGAAGTTCCTGACGCTTACGCTTTACCAGAATGATCCTCTGATCCACTATCTTGAGAGCCACAAAGAGGCGGTGGATATCGAGCGTATCAAAGAGCAGGTGGAGGCGGCGTCGCATCAGCGGGACAAAAGCGAAAAGGCCTATGATTATCTGGCGATCCGGGAACGGATGAACCAGCTCCAGGCCAGCTGCTGCGTGCCGAGCTTTTTGGGGCGCGAGCTCCGGAATATCCTTCTGCTGGGTGAAAAGAAATCCGGCGAATATTATTCCAACGAAGACTTGAACCTGCTTTATACGCTCGCGCAGGAATCCTCGATCGCGATCGAGAACGCGCGGCTCTATGACGAGGCCCTCCGGAAATCCCACGAGCTGGAGCATATCAACGAACAGCTGGAACACTCCAAAACGCTTCTCATGACCGCCTTGCAGGAGGCCGAGGGTGCCAACAAACAGCTGCAGGACACGCAGGCCCAACTTATTCACGAGCAGAAGATGGCGACGCTAGGGCGGCTGGCCGCTTCCGTAGGACATGAGGTCAATAACCCTCTCACCATCCTTTCCATGAACGTGTCGCGTGTGATCTTGAAACACCGGAAGCATCCGGATATGAAAGTGACGGAGATCCTGGATGTGTTTGACAAGATGGAGAAAAATATCGAGCGTATCAAGGCGGTGGTGAACACGCTGACCGGGCTCCTGAAGAAATCGGAAAAAGGGAAGTTCGAGGCGCTTTCCCTGAAACTGATCCTGGAAGAGACGCTGCCGCTCGTGCAGTTCCAGACCTATCTCGACAATCTTTCCGGGACCGAGGTCGATTTCAATGTGCCGGGCAATGTTCCCCTGATCCGCGGCGACCTGGAGCGTTTGCAGGAAGTGTTCCTGAACCTTTTCATCAATGCGTACCACGCCATGGCCGGCAAGCGCCACCGCAAGATCGGGGTCCAGGCCGAGATCGATCCGAGGGACCCGAACATGGTCGCGATCCATTTCAGGGACAACGGCTCGGGCATGACCGAAGACGTCATGAAAAAAGTTTTCAATTACGGGTTCACGACCAAAGCCCCGGGCAAGGGCTCCGGGCTCGGGCTCTACATGTGCAAATACATTATTGAGCTGCATGGCGGGACCATCACGGTGGACAGCAAGCTTGGAGAGGGGACGACCTTTACCCTCACGCTGCCCATTTATTCTGAGACGCCGGCGTTGAAATCGGTGAAGCCCATAGCGCATAGTTGACTTTCAAGTCTTCCGAGCGGTTGACAAAACATCTGTCATGAGTTACAGTGATAACTGTAAATGTCAACAGGGGAAGCAAGCTCATGATCAGTTTGAAGGCAAAAGAAACAAAAGCGGTTCTGGGGTATCTGTTCCTCCATGAGAATGCAGAACTCTATGTCAACGAGATGGCCCGGAAATTCTCGCTTGATGACGGTAATCTTTCGCGAAAGCTCAAACAGCTTGCCCAAGAGGGGATCCTGAAATGTCGTGATAGCGCGAATTCGTGCTATTACTCGCTTAACCACGAGTATCCGCTTCTCAAGGAATACAAAGGGATCGTGCTTAAGACGATCGGTGTTGAACAGAAACTCCGCGATGTTCTTTCCGGCGTGAAGGGGATTGAGCAGGCTTTTATCTTCGGCTCTTACGCGAAAGGGAGTATGGATGCCGCAAGTGATATCGATCTTCTCGTCGTAGGCGAACATGATACTCTTGCGCTTCAAAAAGCGGTTGCGTCGGTTCAGAAAGAAATGGACCGTGAGATCAATGTGATCAGTATGGGCTTGGGGGAGTATAAGGAAAAGCTTCAAAGAGATCCTTTCATAAGATCTCTTGAGGGCAAAAAGAAAGTCCGGATCGTATGACTGCGATGGGCGGTGAAGCAATCTGAAATGCGAGATCACCGCGCCCCATTCGGGGTCTCGCGATGACAGATTAAATTCAAAGAATACAGGTTAATCTTTATGGCCAAGCGGGGTTATGTTTACATGATGATGAATCCCGGGAATACAGTGATTTATACCGGAGTGACATCCGACCTTGGGCGACGGGTTGCTGAGCACAAGGAAAAAACTATCGAAGGGTTTACAAAGAAGTACAATGCCACCAAGTTAGTATGGTTCGAGGAATTCGCGGCGATTGGGGATGCCATCGCGTCAGAAAAGAAGATCAAAGCGGGTTCGAGGGCGAAAAAACTCGAGCTCATAGAGACTTTGAACCCTGAGTATAAAAATTTGGCAAGGTCGTAATGATTGCTTCGTCGGCCTTGCCGGCCTCCTCGCAATGACGGGGGCTTATGTTTATGTCATCGCGAGCGAAGCGTGGCGATCTTGTTTTTAAAGTGAGATTGCCGCGCCCCGCAAAGCAGGGCTCGCAATGACGACGTAATGAAATGCTGCGGTCTGAGGGCTGAACTATGAAAAAGAAAATACTGATCGTGGATGACGAAGCCGGGATCGTTCAGGAGATCAAGGAGTTCCTGGAGGAAGAGGGCTACGAGGCCTACACGGCGGATACGGCCAAGGCCGGGATCAAGCTGCTCGAGGAAATCTTTCCGGATGTGATCCTGATCGACGTGAAATTGCCGGATGCCTCCGGAACGGAAGTCCTCAAGGCCTGCAAAGAAAAATCTCCCAAGACCAAGACCATCATGGTGACGGGCTATGTGGACCAGGCCGTGATGGATGAGGCGGAGTTGATCGGCCGCGACACATTCCTTCAGAAACCGTTTGATCTTGTGAGAATTACGGAAGAAATTGAGAAACTTCTCAATTGAGACTGCAGACTAGAGACTACAGACGAGAAACTGGCAAACGTTGGATTTCGTTGTCATCCCCGAAAGTTTTTATCGGGGATCCAGAATAAAAGCAAAGCCCTGGATTCCCGCTTAAAGCATGCGGGAATGACATACTGCTCGTAAGGGGCTTCAATGAAAAAATATATCTATGGCGCGGTGCTTGTCGCGGTCGTGACGGCCGTGGGAATCTTTTTTTTCAGGCCTCCCGAGACCACCAACCAGCCGCCCCAAACAACCCTGGGGATCACATTTCACTTTCCGGAAGGTTACGAATTCACCGAAGGCGCGCCTTTTGTCCTCACCTGGCGAACCGAAAGTCCGGAAGGGGTTCTCTCGGTCCCTGTCACAGACACGAATTTTAATCCGCTTGTTTCTCCTTATAAGCTCATTTTCACGCCCACATTGGGTTCCAGGGCCGTGATCCTGAATGCGCGGCTCTATTACTGCCATAAGGCGAGCCGGATGTGCTTTCAGGGTGATTTCGAGACCCGCGTCCCGCTTGATCCCGGAACCCCTCTCAAAACCCGGTTTCCAAAAAGAGAAACCGGGTTTTTAAATTCGGTCATTCCCTGGGTTTGGGAAATTACTCCGAAAAAGATTTAAGACTGCAGACAGCAGACTGCAGCCAAAAAAGAAATTGTCGTCTGTGGTCTGTTGTCTGAGGTCTGTTATTCATGAAATACACAATCAAAGTCAAAACGAATGCAAAAAAGAGCTCGGTGGAGCAGGCCGCGGACGGTTCACTCCGTGTGTTCGTGAAAGCTCCGCCTCAAGAAGGCCGCGCGAACGAAGCCGTGATCGAGGCGCTCGCCGCGCATTTTAAGGTTCCCAAGTCCCGTGTCGCGATCGTGGGTGGGTTTAAGAGTAAACAAAAAATCATTGAAATCAAGTAGGGCGTACGGTGTACGGAGTACGGCGGAAAAAGAGAATGCGCCATACGCGTAACGCCTTACTCCTTGCCTCAGTACGCCGTACGCCTTTCGCCGTACGCCGCACAATTTTATGGTAGAATAAACGCCATGTTCCGCCAATTCGCAGAGTTCATTCATCATTTCCGCTGGCCGGTCCTTCTGGCCATGCTTCTCAGTGTCTTCTTTTTCGGGACCGCGGTCTCGAAGCTCTCGGTCGATCCTTCCATGGAAACGCTTTTTATCAAGAAATCCCCCGAATATCAGTATTACCAACAGTATCGTATTAAATACGGCAGTGACCAAATGATCGCCGTGGCCATGTCGACGGAGGATCTTTTCACCCCCGCCAACCTCAAGACCCTCAAGAGCATCACCGACGGCATTGCCAGTTACGCCCAAGTCGAGCGTGTGATCAGTCTCACGAACGCGATGGACATCAAACATAAGATGCTCGGCGTTAAGACGGTGCGGGCGCTTGCGGGCGTTTTTGAGGGTGACCGGTCGATCGAGGATGCCAAAAAGGAAGTGCTCAAAAACGAGCTCTATCTGAGCAATATTGTTTCCAAGGACGGGAAGATCGCCAATATTCTCGTTTATCTGAAGCCTGCGGAAAAAAACAGCGCCGCGGCCAACGGCGCGTTTATCGAATCACTGAAGGGTTATCTGGAGGACTTTGAACAACCGGGCGTGAAATTCTACATGGCGGGCGCGCCGGTCGAACAGTATGAATTCATTGATCTGATCCACCGCGACCAGATGGTTTTTGTGCCGCTCATCTCCATTATTCTGGTCGTGATGACTTTCTTGATCTATCGCAGTTTCGCCTGCATGGTGCTCTCCATGTCGATCGTTCTCACGACGCTCGTCTGGACGCTCGGGACGATCTCGCTTTTAGGGCAGGAGCTGAACCTCATGACCTCACTGCTGGCGCCGGTGATCATGATCGTTTCGGTGATCAATTCGACGTACCTGATCAATCTCTTTTTTGAGGTCCGGCCGCATCATAAAAGCCTGAAAGAGGCGGTGAGTGTCACGATCCAGCAGCTGGGGATGCCGTGTTTTCTCACGCATTTTACGGCGGTCCTGGGGTTTGGTTCGCTGGCGCTTTCTCCGATCCCGGCCATTCAGAGTTTCGGGATCTACGCGGCGCTCGGGACTTTTTATTCTTACATTGTCGAACTTGTGATGACGACGCTACTTCTTCCGATGTTGCCGTACCGGCCGGCGGATCCCAATGCCGCCAATGAATCGCATTTTTTCAATCGGGTCTTGCTGGGATTCCTTGAGAAGCTTGAATTCCGCTGGAAATGGTGGATCCTGATCGTGACCGGCGCGGTGCTGGTGTTTTCGTTTCAAGGGGTCCAGAAACTCGAAGTGGATACCAATATCGTGAAACAAATGAAACCGAATCTTCCGCTCGCGATCGCGACCCGGTTCATCGACGAACGTCTGACCGGCGTTTATTCGCTCGGGTTTGTGTTCCGCCGCAAAGACGGGGAGAGTATCGTGGACGCGAAGACGCTCATTCTCCTGGACCAGTTCAAAACCTATCTGGAGAGCGAGCCCGGGATCGCGAAGGTTAATAGCATTACGACGCTGGTTAAAAAGATCAATGAGGCGCGCGAAGATGATCCCCGGGCCTACCGGATCCCGAAAAGCCCCATGATGCTCAATCTTTATTTTAAAGGATTGGCCAAGGCGAACGATCCGGAGCTTTGGAAGCTTGTGTCGCATGATCTCAAAGAGGTGCGTCTGGAGGCGCGGATGCGCGCGATCGGGACGACGAAAGGAGCGCTTTTGGAGGAAAGGGTCCGGGAATATCTTCAGGACCATATGAGCGATTTTTTCGAATATAAGCTGACGGGGAATGTCGTGCTGTTGGGAAAGATCGCGAAGAGCCTGGTCCAGGAGCAGGCCCAAAGTTTCGCCTTCGCCTTCATCTCCATTCTGATCGTGATCATCCTGATCTTCCGGTCCGTCAAACTCGGTCTCTTGGCCGCCATCCCGAACCTGATCCCGATCCTGATGGTGTACGGGATCATGGGATTTGCCGGGATCGAGCTTTCCACCGCGACCGCGATGATCGCGAGCATCGTGCTGGGTCTTGTGGTGGACGCCTCGATCCAGTTCCTTTACCGGTTCCGTAAGGAGTTCCAGCACCGCTCTCATTATATCCAGTCACTGCACCACACTTATCGCAATATGGGCCAATCCATGGTCGTTTCGACCCTGATCCTGTGCATGGGGTTCGCCGCGAGTGTGTGCGCGAGTTTTCGCATCACCGTGCATTTCGGGGTGCTGACGAGTCTGACGATCTTCCTGGCGCTCATCTGCTCGCTTCTGGTCATGCCGGCGATCCTGATCATGATGAAACCCTTTGGTCCCCAGCGTCTTTTCAGGCGCAAGGTCGCGGAAAACGACCCGCTTTACGGGCCCCAGGATCCTGTCAGACACGTGTAAAGAAGGATGATGGTTGCGGTCTAAGCCCCACGGCTCAAAATGCGGGAAAGAATTTCTTAAATATGCTTTTAGGTAGAGAAAAAACTACCTAAGAATTTTCAAATAAAAAAGGCCTGATCCAAAAGATCAGGCCTTTTTTATTCTAAAAGAAAATATGGGGAGTAATGGATTCGAACCATTGAAGGCTATAAGCCAACAGATTTACAGTCTGTCCCCTTTGGCCGCTCGGGCAACTCCCCATGAAAAATCAAACTAAAATCAGCTGGTGGAGGGATTTGAACCCCCGACCCGCTGTTTACAAAACAGCTGCTCTACCCCTGAGCTACACCAGCAAGGTGTGGCATTCTACAAGAAACCCCGGAGAAAATAAAGGAACCATTAAAATTCGGATTGAGTTAAGCCAAGGTTTTTATTTTGAGCTGATCGTCTCAAATCTAGGGTAAGTACGCCTGCAGAGAAACGTTCTGGATCCATCCTTCCCATTGCCCCCAGGACTCCTCATCCAGCGTCGCAAAGCCCGCGGACTGGCGGCTCCAGTTCATGAAGGTATCGACCTTTTTCCCATGGTCCCAACGTTCGGCAAGTCCACGGTCCGGATTTCCGTCATCGCCGTAGCGTAACAGGGCGTGATAAACCAGCTCGGCCTTGGGTTCGCTCGCGATCTGCTGGTACTGGGTCCAAGAGAGGGATTTGGTCTTTCCCGTATCAAGGAAGTATTCATAGACCATAAGCTCCCGGGTTGTTTTTTTGCCTGCGGGTTGATAGGTGATATCAAAGAGTTCTTTTTCTTTGGCCTTTTGATCCTTCAGATAATTGTAATCCACGCGATGGCGAATGGTCTTTCTGAAAAGCAGGGTGCCGTCCCCGTCAAACTCTTCAACGACCGTTTGGTGTTTTAATTCATCTCCTTCGTTCGCGTTTTGAGTGAGGACCGTGGCGTGGTGACCGTTCGAGTAGACGCGCTCACACGAGTTTGCGCCGTCGGCCGCGTTGCCGCTCTGGGAGCACTGTTCTGCAACGAGCATGGCCACTTCATCGGTTTTCTCAACCACCGTGCCCTGCAGGACCTGAAGCGTGGCAGGAGAGGCTGCGGGATTCACCGCCGGGGGTTCGGGTACCGCGAGCAGGGGGGCAGCCCCTGAGAGAGACGGGCTTTCCATTAAGAAGTCGATCGAGTCGCCGGCCGCGTAGGCGTCCAACGCCTGTGACATGGCTTTTTCGGGCTCGGGAGTGCCTGTTGCCGCGACGACGGGCTGTGCCGGGTCGTTTGCGGTGGCCGCGGGTTGAGTCTCGCGGGCCAGCACCCAAGGGATGCCTAATAGAGAAATAAGAGAGATCGCGATGAGCAGGTCAATCAACCCCTTTATGGGGAACGCCAAAGCTAGGCTTTTTTCTTTCTGGTTCATTTCTAAGAATCCTTTCGTGTGTCCTTGCCTAACAGAAACCTAACACACACTTATTTAAAATAAAAGGGTACTGTTGCAAATAAACGACAAAAATACATAGCAATAACTATCAAATATATCAATATATAGCATTAGAACTCATCTTTTAATCATGCGATGCTCTTTTTAGCCTAAAAAGTAAATATTTTTAAAATATTGCTTAACTTGCTTGAATGTTTTAATTATTGTGTTACACTGATAACGAAGGCACGAGAATATCAAAGATTGATTTATTGCTATAAGAAGATAATCTTGGGAAGGTGATTTGCTTATGGAGAGAAAGTCGTTCAAGGTTCTAGTGATTGAAGATGACCCGAATTATTTTATTCTGGTGAATGAACGCTTGTCTCAAAACCGGAATCCTTCCTTCGAACTCATTCGCAGTAAACACATGCAGTCCGGTCTTGAGCGTCTTGGAGAAGGGGATATTGATGTGGTGCTTCTGGACCTGATGCTTCCCGATAGCGAAGGACTCAATAGTTTTCTTTCGGTCCATAAAGCATTCCCAGCGGTCCCGGTCATTATTCTCACCTCGGTCGATGATGATGACTTGGCGGCCCAAGCGATCGCTTGGGGGGCACAGGATTATTTAACCAAAGGGAGTTTTGATCGCGAACTTCTGGTCAAGAGCATCTGTTATGCCGTCAGCCGCAATCAGGCTCAGGTCCAGTTGCAGAAATATTACCAGGAGAACGAACGCTCCAAGCGGACGCTTCAGGATAAAGATGAGCGGTTCCGCAGCCTCGTTTCGAATATCCCGGGCGCAGTTTATCGTTACACCCTGGCGGGTCCCCGGGAATGGAAAATGGATTTTATCAGTGATGTGATCAGGGACATCTGCGGCCTTCCAGCGACTGATTTCATAGAGAAGAGCATGGCGGTTTATTTTGAAAAGGTTCTGCCGCAAGACCTCCCGCTCCTTCAGGACGCGTTCGAAAAAGCAGTCCGGGAGGGGGCGATGTTCAGTGTGGATTATCGTATCCGGCACGTGAATGGAGATTTTCGCTGGGTCCATGATCATGGGCGCGCCGTTCGGGACGAGGAAGGCAGGGTCATTCACGTGGATGGCGTCATCTCGGATATTACGGAGAGGACCAAGGAAAAAGAGCGTTTCAACCAATTGGTCTATTATGATGCCCTGACGAATTTGCCGAACCGGGAGCTTTTTGTTGACCGTCTGGACCAGGCGATCCAACAGGCCCGCCGCAAGAAAGAGAGCGGCGCGGTGCTGGCCCTGGACCTCGACCACTTCAAACGCATTAATGATACATTGGGGCATCCCATCGGGGATCAGTTGATCAAGGCGGTTTCCGTGCGGCTTCTGAAGTTGCTCTTTGATTCCGATACCGTTACGCGCATTAGCGGCGGAGCTTTTATCATTCTGCTGCCGCGAGTAGCGAAGCCCGAAGATGCCGAGAATGTTGCCAACAAGCTTCTGACGGCCTTCAAATCACCCTTCCTTATTAACGAGCATGAGCTTTTCACAAGCTGCAGCATCGGGATCGCGCTTTTCCCCAACGATGGAGAAACCAGCGATATCCTGATCAAAAATGCCGATGCGGCCATGCATATTTCCAAAGAACGGGGGAAAGACCGGTTTCAGCTTTTTTCCTCGTCCATCGCCAATAATAGTTTTGAGCGGCTGGTGCTGGAGAACAGTCTTCGCCGCGCTCTCGAACGCAAAGAGTTTTGTCTTTATTACCAGCCCCAGTTGGATCTTCGTACCGGAAAAACGATCGGGGCGGAAGCGTTGATCCGCTGGAAGCATCCGGACCTCGGTTTCATCCCTCCCATGGAATTCATCCCGATCGCGGAGGAAACCGGCCTCATCCATCCGATCGGGGAATGGGTCCTGAAGACGGCGTGCGAGCAGAAGAAGCTCTGGGACCAGCAGGGTTTCAAGTCTTTCCGGATCTCCGTCAATCTTTCGGCCCGTCAATTCCATTACGCAAATCTCGTGGATATGGTCGGGGACACCATCCGCAAAAGCGGTATTGATCCTAAGGACCTGGATCTTGAGCTGACGGAAAGCACCATCATGGACCGTTTGGAAGAGACCACCTTGACCTTAAAACGGCTCAAGAATATGGGGACGCATATTTCGATCGATGATTTTGGAACCGGTTATTCCTCGCTTATGTACTTAAAGACATTCCCCATTGATACCATCAAGATCGACAAGTCGTTTGTGAATGACGTGACCACCGACCCCGATGACCAGGCCATTACCCAGGCTATCATTTCTATGGCGCACAGCTTGAAGCTGGATGTTGTGGCCGAAGGGGTGGAGACGAAAGAGCAGCTTGAGGTCTTGAGATCTCAAGGCTGCGATATCATGCAAGGTTATCTTTTTAGCAGGCCGATCCCCGTCGATGACATTGCGCCATTTCTCCAAAGCGACGCCGCCAAAAAGATCCTCTCCTGAAAATAGTACGGCGTAAGGCGTTACGCGTACGGCGCCATTCCCGAAGCATGTTTGCCCCTCTTTTCGCCGTACGCCTTACACCGTACGTCTTCCGCTATTCGCATTTCATAAAGAAAACCCTTCGCGAGACGATAAACATAGTCGTAGGATCAACGGAAAAGGACTATGAGAAAACACCCACAGCTTCTGGAACTGAATGCCTTCTTTTTTATCTCCCGGATGTCCGAGAAATACGGACGTCCCTTGACGCTTGCGACCGTTCCGGTCGCCGAGTGGAAGGGGTTCGTTGACCAAGGGTTCGATTATCTCTGGCTCATGGGGGTTTGGACCCGCAGTCCCGGATCCGCCGCCCACGCCGCCAAAGAACCCAATCTCACCCGTGCTTATGATCTGATCCTTCCGGACTGGAAGCGCGAGGATGTTACAGGCTCTCCTTATGCCATCTTCGGGTATGAACTCGATCCCTACCTCGGCAAGCCGGACGAACTGTTTCAGCTCAAGATAAAATTGAACGGACTGGGCCTTGGCCTCGTGCTGGATTTTGTGCCCAACCATCTCGCTTTTGATCATCCCTGGACCGTGGAACATCCGGAATTGTTTGTATCGTGCCGGCCGGAAACCTTACGCGCTCATCCCGAATGGTCTTTTACGACCGCCAAAGGCAAAAAGATTGCGCATGGCCGCGACCCTTATTTCGCGCCGTGGATCGATACCGCTCAGATCAATTTTTGGTCCCCGAAAGCGCGCGAAGTGTGGCGTTTGGAACTTCTTAAGATCGCAAAAGTCGCCGACGGCGTGCGTTGTGATATGGCCATGCTCGGGCTCAACGATGTTTTTCAGAAAGTCTGGGGTGAGCATATTTCGGAGACACGGCCCGCAACGGAGTTTTGGGAGGAAGTGATCCCGGAAGTCAAAAAGAGCGCGCCGGGTTTTATCTTTATCGCGGAAGTCTATTGGGACATGGATTGGCCGCTCCAGCAGCTGGGTTTTGATTTTACCTATGACAAGCGTCTTTATGACCGGATGTTCTTTGATTCCTCGATCTCGGTCGGGGAGCACTTGAACGCGGAGCCGGTTTATCGCGATAAATGTCTTCGGTTCATTGAAAATCATGACGAGGAGCGGGCGACCGTTACATTCGGGAAACAAAAATCCCGGGCTGCGGGGATCATCACGGCGACGGTTCCGGGGCTCCGGTTCTTTTATGACGGACAGCTTGAAGGCCGGAGGATACGCACGCCCGTTCATCTGCGTCGCGAACCTCACGAACCCGCGGATCCCGAGACCGTTGCGATGTATCGCAGGCTTTTACGGTATATAAAAAGCCCGGCGACCCACAACGGGGAGTGGACGCTTCTGGAGACCCGGCCGGCATGGGAAAAAACCGAGACGCATCATGCGATCCTCGCATGGCTTTGGGGATGCGGCCAGGACTGGAAACTCATCGTTGTCAATTATTCCATGATCCGCGCGCAAGCGTGTGTCCAGCTTCCGGGATTTCTGGGGCGGAAGTATTTTATCCAGTTCCGGGATGCGCTCACCGACAAGGTCTACGACCGGACCGGAGAAGAACTTTCCCAAAAAGGACTTTACGTGGACCTCCCGCCCTGGCAGGCCCACCTGTTCGATTTTAAAGTTTAAATCATCTCAGATAGCTATTTCACGCCCGGCTGTCAGTCGTCCCAAATTTTGCATAACCCATCCAAAAGAATTTCTTACAGATCCTTCGGCATCGTTCGTTTTTCCCCAGCGTGGAAAAACTCACTCGCGCCGTCGGTCTCGCTCGACGGGCAGGACTGGGACCGAGGCAGCGTTCGCAGCCCTTTGGAGCTCGGATCCGCCCATATTTACAGGCGGATCCAAAGGGCGAGAGCCGCACGCGGTCGTTTCTCGCCGGAAGAAACGAACCGCGGGTGACGAGGTCCAGTCCTGCCCGTCACCATGCCCGCTTGACCTCCGGAGCGTGCTTTAGGATCTGTAAGAAATTCCGTTACTAAAACCGGGCTTGGAGTGCGAGCCGTTGTTTGCTAAACTACTGCACTATCAAGTGTGAACCATGACCTTCTCTGGGAGCTAAAATGCCGAACTTGAAGAAGATATCTGGAAAAAAAGAGAGCCGGGAACTTTGGCATCTGGAACACAAAGATATGACCAAAGACGGGCTCAAGGAGTCCTTCAGTTCCAATCTTCAATACGGCCTCGCCAAGGATCGCTTCACCGCCACTTCCCATGATAATTTTATGGCGCTTGGGATCGCCCTGCGCGATCGTTTGGTCGAGCGCTGGATCCAGACGCAGCAACGCTATCATGAAAAAAATCTCAAACGCGTCTACTATCTTTCTCTGGAATTTTTGATCGGCCGTCTTTTAGGGAATTATATTTTAAACCTCGGACTCTGGGACCAAAGCCAAAAAGCGCTCAAGGAATTCGGGCTTGATCTTGAAAAAGTCCGCGAAGAAGAAGTCGACGCGGGGCTCGGGAACGGTGGTTTAGGGCGTCTGGCCGCGTGTTTTCTTGATTCGATGGCGACCTTGGGGATCCCGGCGCACGGGTACGGTATTCGCTACGACTATGGGATCTTCAATCAGAAGATCATCAACGGTTATCAAGTGGAATCGCCGGATGAATGGCTCAAGCACGGGAACCCCTGGGAATTCGCCCGTCCGGAATATGCGCAAAAAATAAAATTCTACGGCACCACGAATATGTACCACGACAAAAAAGGCCGGCTTTGCGTGGAATGGGTCAATACCGAGGACGTGCTCGCCATGCCTTACGATACCCCGGTCCCCGGGTATAAGAACAATGTCGTGAATACGCTCCGTCTCTGGTCCGCGAAAAGTTCCGAAGAATTCGATCTCCAGTATTTCAACGACGGGGATTATGAGCACGCGGTCTATGACAAGATGTTCTCCGAAAATATCTCCAAGGTCCTTTACCCCAATGACGCAACGTCGATGGGCCGGGAACTGCGCCTCAAGCAAGAGTATTTTTTTACTGCTGCCTCGATCGCGGACATCATTCGCCGTTTTAAAGAAGACAACGCGCTTTTCAAAAGTTTTCCCGACAAGGCCGCGATCCAGTTAAATGATACCCATCCGGCGCTTGCGATCGTGGAATTCATGCGCATCCTTCTCGATGAGGAACAAGTGGATTGGGACACGGCCTGGGATCTCACGGTCCGGACGTTCGCCTACACCAATCATACCGTGATGCCTGAAGCGCTTGAATGCTGGCCCGTGGGGGTCTTCGAAAAACTTTTGCCCCGTCACATGCAGATCGTCTATGAGATCAACGGCCGTTTTTTAAAAGAACTCGCCGCAGAATACCCCGGCGATCCGGATCGTTTGAGCCGGATGTCGGTGATCGACGAAGGAGGCGGCAAAAAAGTCCGCATGGCATTCCTGGCGATCATCGGATCTCATTCCGTGAACGGCGTTTCCGAGCTTCACTCGAAACTTCTGAAAGAACATCTCTTCAAGGATTTTTACGAGGTTTTCCCGGAAAAGTTTAATAACAAAACGAATGGGATCACACATCGCCGGTGGCTCATCAAGGCCAACCGGCCGCTTTCCGGACTTATCACGGAAGCGATCGGGGATGGCTGGGAAAAGGATCTCTATGAACTCGAAAAACTGGCGTCCCTCAAGGGCGACCGGCTTCTGAAGAAAAAATGGCAGCAGGTCAAGCAGGACAATAAAAAGATCCTGGCCGAGGTCATTCGCCAGCAGACCGGGCTTCTGGTCAATATCGATTCCATGTTCGACGTTCAGGTCAAGCGCATCCATGAGTACAAGAGGCAAACCCTCTTTATTCTCTATGCGATCTCCCAATACCTGAAACTCCGGGAAAATCCAAACGCTTCCATCACGCCCCGGACGTTCATTTTCTCCGGGAAAGCCGCCCCAAGCTATTTTCTCGCGAAACTTATCATCAAATTCATCAACAATGTTGCGAATGTGATCAATCACGACAAGGTGAGCAAAGATAAACTCACGGTCGTGTTCCTTGAAAATTACCGTGTGTCCCTGGCCGAGAAGATCTTCCCGGCAAGCGATCTCTCGGAACAGATCTCAACAGCGGGGACGGAAGCGTCCGGGACCGGTTGTATGAAATTCATGATGAACGGGGCTTTGACCGTGGGGACCCATGACGGGGCCAATATCGAGATCGCGGAAGAAGTCGGGGAAGAGAATATTTTCATGTTTGGCTTGAAGGCCCAGGAAGCCCTGAAGATCAAGTGCGAAGGCTACGACCCGCAGAGATTTATCCGCAAGTCGCCTTATTTGGGGCAGATCTTCCAAATGATGCAGAACAATTTCTTTTCGCCGATGGAACCCGGTATTTTTGATCCCCTTGTCCACAACTTGAGCGTGGACGATCCTTTTATGGCTTGCGCAGATTTTGACGCCTATTGCGCGGCGCAAGACCGGATCTCCGAGGAATACCAGGATCAGGACAAATGGACCGAAAAGGCCATTCTCAACGTGGCGCATTCCGGGAAATTCTCAAGCGACCGCACCATTGCCGAATATGCCAAGGACATCTGGGATATTCCGATCAACCCGTCGAAGTAACTCGAGGCCTTACACGGTACTTGGTCCATAGCAAGCGAAGTGCCAGGTACTATCTACCAGGTGCTGGTTTTAAGATTTATTCCTTCCTCCAAGCTGCCGGATCCCGGTCACGCTGAAAAAAAGTTCCAGACTCGATATTTTTTGCGCCACAAGCCGCACTTCCCGGAATTTCTTTGAGAGAATAAAATGAGACAGGAGCCGTAGCGCGCCCGAGATCAAGAACACAGTCAGGATCGCGGACCCGCGGAATGAGGGGAGACGCTCGACGAGGAATCCACCCGCCGCAGCGCCCAGAAAGATCGCGATGCCGTTGATAAAGGCAAAGTAGCTCAGACAACGTATCCGTTTTCCTGAACTGACGGCTTCATAGATAAAGTTAAGCGCGCAGAGATTGAAACCTCCCCAGACGAATCCTGAAAAGATTTCCACGCAAATAAGATAGGCGGGGAGGGGGGAGATCGTCCAGAGCAAGGGGATGGCGGGGATGAGAAGGCTCGTGAGTTTGAGGATCTTCGCATTTCCGACCGCATCCGCGTGTCTTCCCCAAATAGGGAAAGAAACAAGCCCTGCGACGATCGACGCGAAACGGATGGTCATGAACAAAAAATAATTAAAATGAAGGTCGTGGAGCATATAGACGCTGAAGAACGGCGCGGCAAGATTCGTTGCGAACATGATGCTCGCGACGTAAAAAACAAACTTCACGAAATTGCTTTGCCGGAACCTTCTGAGGAACATCAAGAACGTAAAATGATCGCCGGGTTTTTCGACGGCCGGAAGGTCCTGCATTCGCGTCATGAGCCCCGCGGAAAGAAATCTTGCGAGGGTGGCGACGGCAACGAGGATCATAAAACCGGCGGCTTGTAGTTTGCCCCGATAGCTGAAAAGAAGCAGCCCGCCCCAAACCGTTCCGAGAATGCCGGCAATGCCGACGACCCTTGATCGCCATCCAAAATAGCGCCCCCGTTCTTCGGCCGGGAGATAATCGCTTGCCAAGCTGCCCCAAACCGTGCTGATGAGGCTTCCGAAGGTCCGGAAGAGGGTCACAAAAACAATGAAGGCTCCGATCCTCCAGGCGCCAGCCAGGAATGGTAGAAAAACGATCGGAAGAAGACAAAACGCCTGTCCTGCTGCGGTGGTTACGAGACAGCGGAGCCTGCTCCCGATCAAGTCGACGGCCTTCGAGGTCCAAAGTTGAATCACGGAACTGACGAGGGTCGGAACGGCTACAAGAAGTCCGATCTGCAGGGGAGTGGCGCAGAGAAAAAGAGCCAACGGGATGAAATAATCCTCGGCCAGCGACTGCATGACGCTTGCGGGGATCCCTTCCTTCCAGGAAACCTGCAAGCTCTTCAGAAAAGGATTTTGTTTAAGCTGAGTGAAGATCTTTTCCATGATGGTGACCCCCTCTTTTATCGGCATGAACCAAGCCTTTAATGAGCTCACGGGGAGCCTTGGGGGGCTCAAGGCTGCTATGGTTTTTAGGAGGCGTGTTGTATACTATGAACTGTTGTTTCTTTTTCTCGAAGTCCATGGGTCGATGGGGTGAAAATGAAAGCGGATCCTGCAAAGACTGGCCGTCAAGGCCACGCGAAACATCTGGTGGACGGAAAGTATTCCATCAAAGATCTGGTGGATCTGGAGGAGTTGCGTAACCTGTTCCAGGGCTTTACGGATGCCATGGGTTTTACCATCGGATTTTTGAGTGTTCCCGAGAGCAAGATCCTGATCGCCACAGGATGGCGGGATATCTGCACGAAATATCACAGAAATTGTCCCCTGGCCGCCACAAGGTGCCGGACCAGTAACGCCCGCCTCGTCCGACATCTAAAACGTCCAGGCCAGATCGTCATTGAGGCCTGCGAGAACGGGCTCGTGGACTGCGCGACGCCCATCATCATTAAAGGAAAAAAGGTCGCCATTCTCGCGACGGGGCAGGTCCTTCTTAGACCGCCCAGCATCCTCTATTTCAAGAAACAGGCAAAGCTCTTCGGCTGCAATGAAGCCGCCTACCTCAGGGCCCTCAAAGAGGTTCCGGTGATTTCCGAAAAAAAGCTCAAACAAGCCACGCGTTTTTTAGGCAAATTGGCTCACACCATCATTCGGATGGGCTATCTTGGCCTTGCGGAAAAGGAGCGTTCCGAAGAGTGCAATCGGACAGAAAAGGCGTTTAGAGCCAGTGAAGCCGAGAAAAAACTGGTTTTAGACAATGTCCCGGATCTGGTGGTTTATCAGGACACGAAAAACAAGATTATCTGGGCGAACGCCAGCACTGCAAAGGCGTTCGGTAAAACCAGCAAGGAGCTGGAAGGAGCTACCTGTTACAAGATCTTTCATAACTTAAATCGGCCATGTCCCGGATGTCCTGTAAATAAGTCGAAAAAGACGGGTTGTTTTGAACAGGCGGGGATGGTTTCACCCGACGGAAGGTACTGGACCATTTCCGCCAGTCCTATTAAGGACGCTTCCGGTACTGTTACCGGCCTTGTCGAAGTTGCCGTGAATACGACAGAGCAAAAAAGAGCGGAAGAAGGTTTGAAAAAAGCATTATCTCTCGAGCGGGCCACGCTGGAATCCACGGCAGACGGAATTCTCGTCGTGGATCACAATAAAGGAAAAATCGCGGACTTTAATGAACGGTTTGCCCGTCTATGGAACATACCCGACAAGATCGTCCAAAGTCGTGATGATAAGAAATTGCTTGGCCATGTGTTGCCCCAACTGAAAAAACCCCAGCATTTTCTTTCAAAAGTAGCCGAGCTCTACCGCCACCCTAAAAAGGACAGCTTTGATGTTCTTGAGTTCAACGACGGAAGAGTTTTTGAGCGTTATTCGCATCCGCAATTAATTAACGGTAAGCCGATAGGCCGCGTGTGGAGTTTTCGCGACGTCACCGAGCGCAAAAAAGCGGAGGAGACGCTTAAGGAAACTGAAGAGCGTTTTCGCCTTGTGATGAATAATTCGATCGATCTTGTTTACCGCCGGAACATACAGACCGGGCGCTATGATTTTTTTAGTCCCGCCGCCAAGAAAGTGCTCGGTTTTTCACCCAAAGAGTTGCTCGGCGAGGATCTGAGTTTTGCCACCAGCCGGATTCACCCTGATGATTTGAAAGCAGTGATGAACGTGCTGGAAAGAGCGCAAGCTGGAAAAGTGAAGAGCGGGATTGTTGATTATCGTTGTAAGCACAAAAATGGTTCTTATCGGTGGCTTTCCGATCGCTTCTCGATCGTCAACGATGCGAAGGGGCGCCCCTTGTATTGGGTGGGAGTTTCCCGCGATATCACCGCGAGTAAACGGGCGGAGGAAGAGATCCTCAGAACTCGATTTCAGCACCAACAGCTGGTTGAAAATGCGAAGGATGGCATCTTTAGCATTGATCTAAAAGGCCGGTTCCTTCTGACGAATCCTGAGTTCAGGGCCATGTTGGGTTATGACGAAAAAGAATTTAAAAAACTCAACATTCTCGATACCTATCCGAGGGATCTCCGGCCCAATGGCGAGCAGCGGATGGAACGCATTCGGCAAGGAGAAACGTTGCGATTTGAGCGGCCCATGAAACGGAAAGACGGCAATTTGGTTTTCGTGGAAGTGATTGCGTGGAAAACTCCGGAGGGAATTATCCAGTCGTTTGCCCGCGATGTTTCCGATCGCAAACGTGCCGAGGAGGCTTTAAGCGAGAACCGGCGGCAATTGCGCCAGATCATCGATACAGTGCCGCACATGATCTTTGCCAAGGACAAGCAAGGCCGGTTCATTCTTGTGAATCGCGCGGTGGGGATGGCGTACGGGAAAGAACCGCACCAGCTCATCGGGAAGAAACGCCAAGACATCCACCAGGTTCCGGAAGAGGCCAGGAAATTCCTGGAAGCAGACCGCCGGGTTTTGGCCACGGGGAGACCCGTGCTTGTCGCCAATGAAATATTCACCGATGCGATGAGCCGGAAGCATATTCTTCAAACCATCAAAATCCCGTTCAAAATGGCCGGGATGGGGGAAGAGTGTATCCTGGGTGTTTCAGTCGATGTGACGGAGCAAAGGAAGGTCGAGGAGTTTCGCAACGATATCGTGAGAACCGTGTCTCATGAGCTTCGGACGCCCCTTTCGATCGAGAAGGAAGGGATCAGTCTTCTTATGGACGAAATGGTCGGGCCGGTTAACGCTGAACAAAAAGAGATCCTCGGGACCGTGATGCGGAGTATCGACCGTTTGGCGCGTATGATCACGAGTCTTTTGGATATTTCAAGCATCGAGACCGGCAAGATCCAGCTCATGCGGAAAAGGACGGATCTTGCGGATCTCATCAAAGACGTGATGTTCGAGTTTAAAAAGCGCGCCGCTGAAAAAGAGATCGATCTTAGTATCGATTTGCCCAGGCATGACGTGCCGGTTTTTGCGGATCCCGACAAGATCACACAGGTGCTGACCAATCTGGTGGATAATGCCGTTAAATTCACTCCGGAGAGAGGGACGGTAAAAATCTCTATGGCCGTATTGAAAGATACTGTGGAGTGCGAGGTCCAGGACAGCGGTATCGGGATCGCCTCCGAGAATCTCGGAAAGATGTTCGAAAAATTCCAGCAATTTTCAAGGACCGCCGGCCCCGGAGAAAAAGGGTTCGGGCTTGGCCTCTCGATCGCAAAAGGGATCATGGATTTGCATGGAGGCCAGATCTGGATCAAAAGCGAACTCGGAAAAGGGACGCGGTTGACGTTCTCACTGCCGCTCTATCAAAAAGAAGAGGTCCAAAAACATGAGCAAGAAAAATAAAAAGATCCTTTTCATTGAAGACGAGTCGGACCAGATCATGATGATCTCTCTGAGGCTTCAAAAGAACGGCTATGAAGTGATCTCTTCCATGGAGGGTGCGGAAGGGATCCGAAAGGCTGTGGCGGAAAAGCCCGATCTCATCCTGGTGGATGTGATCATGCCTGGGGTGGATGGTTTTGAGGTGTGTCGCCGGCTTCGCAAGAATCCTGTTACGAAAGACATTCCCATCATTTCCACGACCGCCGCGGGCGCGGACGACGTGGAGCATCAATGTCTGACCGCCGGGGCCGATGATTGTGTCCGGAAGCCCTACGATTCCCAGGATCTTCTGATGAAGATCAAGCGGCTGCTTGAAAAATGATCTCACGAGTCGCACACCAAGGAAGAAGCGTCCTTCTATGAAATCGCTCAACAGTAAACAGATCATCGATGCTTTGACGAAGATAAGCGACGCGGTCGCCTCAGATCTATACTCCGAAGAGATCCTCAAATTGATCGTGACGGTGACCGCCGAGGTCATGAATTCCAAGATATGTTCCCTGATGCTTCTGGATAAGGCCACTCAGGAGCTTGTTGTCAAAGCGACCCAGTCGGTGAGTGAGTTCTATAATAAAAAACCGAATGCGAAGCTCGGGGAAGGTATTGCCGGAAGGGTGGCCGAACTCGGGAAACCCCTGACCGTTCTGGATGTGCGCAAAGACAAGCGCTATCTCAATCGGGCCATCGCCAAAAAGGAAAACCTTTGTTCCTTGCTGAGCGTGCCGCTTCTTTTCAAAGGAAATGTCATTGGGGTGTTGAACTGTTACACCGTGAAGCCGCATCGTTTCAGTTCCAGCGAGATACGCATCATCAAATCGATCGCCAGCCTCGCGGCGATCGTCATCGAAAACTTCCGGCTGGTCGTGGAATCGCAGGTGATCCAGGAAGAACTGGAATCAAGAAAAGTGATCGAGCGCGCCAAGGGCATTCTGATGCAAAGGGAGAGCTTGAACGAGCAGGGAGCCTACAAGCTTATCCGGAAGTACAGCATGGATAAGCGCAAGAGCATGAGGGAAGTGTCCGAGGCCATTCTTTTGAGCGAAGAAATGAAAAAATTCGCATCCTCAAAAGAATAAGATCGGGATTGAAAAGCAGGATCGCTGTGCTATAATCCCGTCGCTGAACACAAAGTGAGTGTCCGGCGGGATGAAAGCAAAACGGCGTTCGGAGCGGAATCCGGTTTTGTTTTCCATTCCAAAACACGGGATAATGACATCCTTTTTGGCGAGCCCCGTTTTACGGGGCGAGAGGTTTTCGCCGGAAAGGATTTTTTTTTGGAAAAAGCGGTCTATGCTGCAAATGAGTTCGCGGGAACATTTTGATCCTTGAAACATCAACAAAGGGGTAAAAAAATGGCAAAAACAGGGGAAAGTTCAGTGGAAAAAGACATTAACGCGTTCATGAAAAAAGTGATCGCCCGGAATGCCGGCGAAAAAGAATTCCACCAGGCGGTTCGGGAAGTCGTGGAATCCGTCACGCCGTTCATCGAAAAACATCCTAAATATAAAAATGCAAAGATCCTGGAAAGAATGGTCGAGCCTGAGCGTGTGATCATGTTCCGCGTTCCCTGGCTGGATGATAAAGGGGAGATGCAGATCAATCGCGGGTTCCGTATCGAAATGAACAGCGCGATCGGTCCCTACAAGGGCGGTCTTCGCCTTCACCCGAGCGTGAACCTCGGCATTTTGAAGTTCCTGGCCTTCGAGCAAGTGTTCAAGAACAGCCTGACCACGCTTCCTATGGGCGGCGGCAAGGGCGGTTCGGATTTTGATCCGAAGGGAAAATCTGACAACGAAGTCATGAAGTTCTGTCAGAGCTTCATGCTGGAGCTTTCCCGTCATATTGGTCCGGATACGGACGTTCCGGCCGGCGATATCGGCGTGGGCGGTCGTGAGATCGGTTTTATGTTCGGCCAGTACAAGCGGATCCGTAATGAGTTCACCGGCGTCCTGACGGGCAAGGCCCTGAGCTGGGGCGGCAGTTTGATCCGTCCCGAAGCCACCGGTTACGGTTGCGTCTATTTCGTCGAGGAAATGATGAAGACGAGAAAGATGTCGCTGGCAGGGAAGACCTGCGTGGTTTCCGGTTCCGGAAATGTCGCCCAGTATACGGTCGAGAAGCTGAACGAACTCGGTGCGAAGGTCGTTACTTTGTCCGATTCGGACGGCTACATCTACGACAAGAAGGGCATTGATGCCAAGAAATTGCAGTTCGTCATGGATCTCAAGAACGTGAGACGCGGGCGCATTAAGGAATACGCGGACGCTTTCGGCGCGGAGTATGTCGCCGGGAAAAAACCGTGGAAGGTCGAGTGCGATGCGGCTTTCCCGAGCGCCACGCAGAACGAGATCAACGAAGCGGACGCGAAGGCTCTCGTTAAAGGCGGTTGTATCGCGATCGGCGAAGGCGCCAACATGCCGACCACCCCGGAAGGCGTCGAGGTGTTCCTGAAAGCGAAGATCCTCTATGCCCCCGGCAAAGCGGCGAATGCCGGCGGTGTGGCGACTTCGGGTCTGGAAATGAGCCAGAACAGCATGCGGCTCCGCTGGTCCCGGAAAGAAGTTGATGAAAAATTGCACGGGATCATGGTTTCGATCCATGAGAGTTGTGTGAAATACGGCAAAGAAGACGCAAAGTACGTCAATTACGTCAACGGCGCCAACATCGCGGGGTTCGTGAAAGTTGCGGACGCGATGATCGATCAAGGTTTGGTCTAAGGCCGGGTCGAAGTTCTAAAAAAACAGGGTCCTTTCGGGGACCCTGTTTTTTTTGTTTGACAAATGACACTAAAACGGTATCATTACGCCATGAACCCCGTTAGATCTCTTGGTCTGGCGGTGGCGAGGATCTTTTTGGAAGAAGTGCCGTTTCTTTTTTAAAATCAGCTCAAACTAATTGGGAGATCTAACGGGGTGAAGCTCATCACACGTAATACAGATTACGCCATGCGCGCCCTTTGTTATCTTGCCCAGCGGAGGGAATTTTCCGCCTCTGCGACAGAACTCGTCCGGGAGCTTCGGATCCCGCGTCCGTTTTTGCGAAAGCTGCTTCAAAAACTCGGCGGAGAAGGGATCCTGCGTTCGACCAAAGGTCAAGGCGGCGGGTTCACGCTTGCCCGTTCGCCCGAAACGGTCCGGCTAACGGATCTGATCCGGATCTTTCAGGGCGGGATCCAGCTGAACGAATGCATTTTTAAAAAAAGAGTCTGCCCCAACCGGGGGACCTGCCCTTTGAAGCGCGAGATCGACGCTATTGAACGGAGCGCCCTGCAGCAGCTTTCGAAGGTCAGCATTGCTTCGCTTATTAAAAAGAAACGGCCCCAGGATCGGTTGGACAACAAAATTCAAAGAGCTTCATTCAAAAAAAGGAGGAGTTTATGAGCATGTTCTGTTTCCAGTGCGAGCAAACGGCGAAGGGTAAGGGATGCGACATTCTTGGGGTGTGCGGCAAGACTCCGGAAGTGGCAACGCTTCAGGATCTTCTGGTCCATGCGACGAAGGGGATCGCTATTTACGCGCACATGGCTCGCGAGATCGGCGTGAAGGATCAAGACACGGATCTTTTTGTGGTCGAGGGGCTTTTCACGACGGTCACGAATGTGGACTTTGATCCCGAGCGGTTGCGCCAGACGCTTCTGCGCGCTTATAAGATCAAGGAGAAGATCAAAAAACTTTTTCAGGAAGCTTACAAAAAGAAGATCGGCCGGGATTTTGACGGGGAACTTCCGGCGGCGGCCTTCTGGAAACCCGCGGAAAATATCGCGGGACTTCTCGAACAGGGCGCGAAGGTCGGTATCCTCTCCGACAAGACCTTAAATGAGGATATCCGGAGTCTTCGCGAGCTTCTTCTCTACGGGCTCAAGGGGATGGCAGCCTACGCGGATCACGCGCATATTCTGGGTAAGGAGGACGAGTCGGTGACCGCCTTTTTCCATAAGGGGCTGCGCGCGCTTACCGACAATAACCTTACCGTCGAGGATCTTGTGGGCCTGAATATGCAGTTCGGGATGGTCAATCTCAAGTGCCTCGAGATCCTGGACAAAGCGCACACGGATCATTTCGGGCATCCCGTGCCGACAGGAGTGTCGCTTGGAGCGAAAAAAGGGCCGGCGATCCTGGTGTCGGGCCATGATCTCCTGGATCTGGAACAGCTTCTTCAGCAGACCGAAGGAAAGGGCGTCAGCATTTATACCCATGGCGAGATGTTGCCGGCGCACGGGTATCCGGGTCTTAAAAAATACAAGCATCTGGTCGCCAATTACGGGGGCGCGTGGCAGGACCAGGCCAAGGAATTCGACGCTTTCCCCGGCGCGATCCTGATGACCACCAATTGCATCCAGCAGCCGCGCGAAAGTTACAAGGGCCGGATCTTCACGACGGGGCTTGTGGCGTGGCCGGGAGTGCAACATGTCAATCCTGTTCACCCCGTGACAAACGGGGTGAACGGAAAAAAAGATTTTTCGGCTGTGATCAAAAAAGCGATCGAAGCCGGTGGCTTCAAAGAGGATGTTCCGGCGAAAAATATCGTGGTCGGGTTTGGCCACAATGCGGTGCTCGGAGTTGCCGACAAGGTGATCGGCGCTGTGAAAGCCGGGCAGATCAAACATTTTTTCCTGGTGGGCGGATGCGACGGCGCGAAGCCCGGAAGGAATTACTACACGGACTTTGCCCAGCAAGCCCCGAAGGATACGGTGATTCTGACGCTCGCGTGCGGTAAATACCGGTTTAACAAACTTGAGTTCGGGGATATCGGCGGCATTCCGAGACTTCTCGATATGGGGCAGTGCAACGACGCTTATTCCGCGATCCAGGTGGCGGTCGCTCTTGCGAAGGCTTTTGGCTGCGGGGTGAATGATCTGCCGCTTTCGATGATCCTTTCCTGGTACGAGCAAAAAGCGGTTTGTATCTTGCTGACGCTCTTAGCGCTCGGGATCCAGAATATCCGTATCGGGCCTTCGCTCCCGGCATTCGTAAGCCCGAATGTGTTGAAAGTGCTGATCGAGAAATTCAACATCAAGCCCGTCACCACGGCCAAGGAGGACCTCGCCGCGATCCTCGGAGGCGTGAAGGTCTGAAAAAAAGGAATCCGTTTGATATAAGAGAAGTTCCGTGATGTAATACATCGCGATTTTTCTCTATACAAAATAAAGGTCACAAATGGAAGCGCCAAAGTATAAATACATTTACGGGCCTGTTTCCTCCTGGAGGTTAGGCCGTTCTCTGGGGATCGATCCGATCTCCTCTTTTCAGAAGACCTGCACCTTCGATTGCGTGTATTGCCAGGCAGGGAAGACCGAAGTGCTTTCAAGCACGCGCGAGGTCTTTGTCCCGACCGAGGCCTTGATCCACGAACTGAATTCCTTGCCGGAGGTTCCCCTCGACTACATCACCTTCGCGGGGAATGGCGAGCCGACACTGGCAAAAAATCTCGGAGAGATGATCCGCGCGGTCAAAATGGTCCGTAAAGAGAAGATCGCGGTGATCACCAATGCCTCGCTCATTGATCGCAAGGATGTGGTGGAGGACCTGCTGCTCGCAGATCTTGTCGAAGCAAAGCTCGATGCCTCTTCAGCCGCATCTTTTAAGGCGGTCAATCAGCCCATGCCTGAAATCCTTTGGGAGGATATCGTGGAAGGATTGAAGGCGTTCCGGAAAGTTTACAAAGGGCATCTGACCTTGCAGGTCATGTTCATCGCGAGCAATAAGGCCTGCGCTGCGGCTCTTGCGAAGATTGCGCACCAGATCGGACCGGATGAGATCGAGATCAATACGCCGCTCCGGCGTTGTGCCGTGCAACCGTTGTCGATCGAGGATATTGAAGAGATCACGGCGGTCTTCCGCGGGATCTGCGGCGATAAGATCAAAGTGCGAAGCGTGTATGAGAAAAAGAGGGAGAAAAGCCAGCCGTTTTGCCACCCTTCGACCGAACGACGTCGGGGGAAAGAGTAGGCCTTCTGGTTGCAACAGCGCTTAAAAGAAAGTAGACTGAGCGCTCTTTGGAGCTATAGCTACATATGAAAAATCTTCCAAGCGACGCGACAACGCAAGAACTTCTTAACCAGATCGCCCGTCTCAAAAAAGAGCGGGAGGCGGTGATCCTGGCGCACAATTATCAGCCGCCTGAGATCCAGGACCTGGCTGATTTTACGGGCGATTCGCTCGAACTGAGCCGTATCGCGGCCAAGACTCCCGCCAAAGTGATCGTCTTCTGCGGCGTTCAGTTCATGGGAGAGACCGCGGCGATCCTTTCGCCGGATAAAACCGTTCTTCTTCCCGTTCTGGAGGCCGGTTGCACGCTGGCCGATTACGCGACGGCGGACCGGCTTCGTGAAATGAAGAAAAAAAATCCGGATGCCGTGGTGATCACTTATGTCAATAGCTCCGCAGAAGTAAAAGCGGAAACGGATATTTGCTGCACCTCGGCGAACGCGGTCGAGATCGTGAAGTCCATTGACCGGAACCGGCCGATCCTTTTTGTCCCGGATTACAACCTGGGGCATTATGCGGCGAAGATGGCCCGGCGTGAAATTATCCTTTGGGACGGATGCTGTCCGACGCACGCACTCTTGTCAACTTTTGCCATCGCGAAAGCGAAGAAAAAATGGCCGGAGGCGCAGGTGATCATGCATCCGGAATGCAAGCCCGAGACCCTGGAGCTTGCGGATTTTGTGGGAAGCACTTCCGGGATGCTCAGTTACGTGAAGACGCAACCGGCGGGGACCTCGTTTATTGTGGGGACCGAAGTCGGATTGCTTCACCGGCTCCAAAATGAAAATCCGGACAAGGTATTCCACGTAGCCTCGGATTATCTGATCTGCCCGATGATGAAGATGACGACCTTGAAGGATGTAAAGAATTCGCTCGAAAAGATGCAGTACGTTGTGAAAGTTGAAGCGTCTGTTCGGTTGCGCGCAAAAGCCGCGGTGGATGCGATGCTCGAATATACCGGCGCGGCTGTGAAGAAATCATAAAAGATACAATGAAAGGAACGAAAATGCGAAAAGCTGTTAATCCCGGGATCGAAGCCATTCAAAAACACGGTAGCCGCGTGGTGGGCGCAGGCGTCCATATGTTGCCGGCCGCGGGGTTGATGGTGGCTGCGGGAGTGCTGGGGAGTGTGGCCGACCGGAAAAAGAAATTCGTGACCGTCATCAATTCCTATACGACCCATATCCCGGGTCATGTTCATTTAAATGTGCTGGGAGAGAAGCTTGTCCAATCGCTTAAGGCAAAGGGTTATAACGTTTGGTACGCGAATATCGGCGCGGCGATCTGCGATGGGATTGCCATGGGACATTTCGGGATGAAGTACTCGTTACCCTCCCGCGAACTGATCACAGACCAGATCGAGTCGATCGTGGGGGCTCATCCCTGTGACGGTTGGATCGGGATCGGCAATTGCGACAAGATCGTGCCGGGGATGCTGAATGCCATGGTGCGTCTGAATATTCCTTCGGTTTATGTGAGCGGCGGCCCGATGCTTGCCGGGAAGAAGAACACCGATCTCATCACGATCTTTGAAGGCGTGGGGCGCGAGGCCGCCGGCAAGATGCCTCTGGGGCAGCTTGAGGATCTTGCGAATACCGCGTGCCGCACTTGCGGCAGTTGCGCGGGCATGTTTACGGCCAATTCGATGAATTGCCTCGCGGAAGCGATCGGCCTGGCGCAGCCCGGCAATGGAACGATCCCTGCGGCCGTGTGGACGGATGCGGAGCAAACGTCCTGGGCCATCAATCCGGAGCGTATCAAGCTGGTCGAACAGGCGGCGGACACTTTGGAGAACGCGCTTCTCAACAATATCCGTCCTTTGGATATTGTGACCAAAGCATCGATCGATAATGCTTTTATTCTGGACCTTGCGATGGGGGGCTCCACGAACACGATCCTCCACACACTCGCGCTGGCGTGTGAGGCCGGGATCGCTTATCCCATCAAGCGTCTCAATGTACTTGCGAAGCTCACGCCCACGGTCTGTAAAGTGTCGCCGTCGCGTCCGGAAATTCATCTTGAGGATGTTCACAAAAAAGGCGGGATCGCGACGATTTTAAAATCAGTGGCTCAGGACAAACGGGTGCCGCTCGATCTGGATCTCAAAACCTGCGTGGGGAGTCTTCGGAATATGGTAGAAAAAGCTCCGGATCCCGACGGCGATGTGATCCGTTCTGTGGAAAAGGCTTTCTCGAAAGAAGGCGGGCTTGCGGTTCTTTATGGGAATATTGCGCCGGAAGGTTCGGTGGTCAAAACCGCAGGCGTGGAAAAAAACATGATGCAGTTCACCGGACGCGCGAAGTGTTACGATTCGCAGGAAAGCGCGCTTGCGGCGATCCTGAAAGGGAAAGTCGTGGATGGCGATGTCGTGGTGATCCGCTACGAAGGTCCGAAAGGCGGGCCCGGGATGCAGGAGATGCTTTCACCGACTTCGGCTTTGAAAGGCCGGGGCATTAAGGCGGCCTTGATCACAGACGGCCGTTTTTCGGGAGGAACGCGCGGGCTTTGTATCGGACATATTTCTCCGGAGGCCGCGGCGGGCGGACCGATCGCTATCATTAAAGATGGCGACACGATCAAGATCGACGCGGAAAAGAGGACCATGGATTTGGTCCTTCCGGCTAAGGAAATCAAGAAACGTCTCTCCAAGCTCAAGCCCTTCACGCCCAAGGTTACGGGGGGATGGCTGGGTCGGTATGCCCGGCACGTCTTGAGCGCCCATACGGGCGCCGTGATGGATAACACGGCGCTTTTCCTGGCCAAACCCCAAAAGCGGTCTTGATCAGATGAAAGCGATCCCTATCGCGGAAAATATCTGGTGGGTGGGGGCGATCGATTGGAATGCCCATCATTTTCACGGACAGACTTTCACGACGAAACGCGGTACGACCTATAACGCCTACCTGATCCTCGGTGAAAAGATCACGCTGATCGATACGGTCTATGGCCCTTTTGCGGAGGAGATGCTCCAGAGGATCCGGAGCGTGATCCCGCCCGAGAAGATCGATACCATCATCGTCAATCACATCGAGCCCGACCATTCCGGGGCGCTACCCGCCCTTGTCAAACTTTGCCCCAAGGCCCAGCTCTATGGAAGCGCGCGTGCCGGACAAGGGCTGGAGCGTTATTACCAGCAAAAGTTCAATTTTCATGTTGTGAAAACAGGCGACAAATTAAGTCTCGGAAAGCGGACGCTCAATTTCATCGAGATCCCGATGATCCACTGGCCGGACAGCATGATGAGCTACCTCGCGGAAGACGCGATCCTTTTTTCCAACGATGCTTTTGGCCAGCATTACGCCACCAGCGAACGTTTTGATGATGAGGTGCCGCAAGAAACTTTGATGGAAGAAGCGGGGAAGTATTATGCCGGCATCTTGTGGCCTTTCAGCCATCTGATCGCCCAGCGGCTTGCGGAGATCGAGAAAATGGCCATTCCCATCAAGATGATCGCGACCTCACACGGGCTTAGTTGGCGAAAAGATCCTGGGAAAATCATCCAGGCCTATAAACGATGGGCCGCGAATGAAACCCAACCCAAAATTGTTGTGGTTTATGAAACCATGTGGGGTTCCACCGCGAAGATGGCGCAAAAGATCGTGGACGGGATCGCTGACGCGGGGGTGAAATTCGAACTTTATGATATGGCTCAAGCGGATCGCACCGAAGTGATCCACGACATGCTTGATGCGAAGGCCTTTATCGTGGGTTCCTCAAATCACGATAGCGGGATCTTGCCGAACATGACTTCTTTCATGGAATTTCTGAAAGGCCTGCACCCGAAGAACCGTATCGGTTGCGCGTTTGGTTCCTATGGCTGGTCGGGGGTCGCGATCCAGTCGCTTCAGAACACGCTCGCGGCGGCCGGAGTCGAGATCGTCCAGCCCTTGCTTTCGGTGATCTATGCTCCGGATGAAGGGCAGCTCGCCGCAGGCTATGAGCTCGGTCAAAAAATGGCGGCGCTGGTTTCCAAAAAATCTTAAATTGAAAACTAGCGCCGCACAGAACTTTCCTATAAATCTTTATCGGCAGTTCAGTGCAGAGCTCGTCAAAAGGGGGTGATCTATGGAAACCTTGGAAGCCCTTGCGAAACGCGCCAGCGTTCGCGATTACATGAACCAGCCGGTGCCTAAGGATATGCTGGAAAAGCTCGTGGATGCGGGGCGTCGCGCGCCTTCGGCGAGGGCGGTGGAACCCTGGGAATTTGTGGTGATCACGGATCGCGCGATGCTCGACAAACTTGCCGGCATCATCAGCACCGGGGTGTTCCTCAAGCAAGCGACGGCCTGCGTTGTGGTTTTTTGTCAGGAAACCAAATACTATCTCGAAGACGGTTCGGCGGCGACCGAGAATATCCTTCTTGCGGCGACTGACCTGGGGCTTGGCACCTGCTGGATCGCGGGGGACAAAAAAGAATATTGCGAAGAAGTTTCAAAACTCCTCGGAGCGCCTGCGCACCTGAAGCTGATCAGTCTGATCTCTGTCGGCTGGGCCGTTCGCGAGCCCAAGCAACGCAAATGCCGCACCCTCTCCGAAGTCCTCCACTGGGAAAAGATTTAACCCCATACGCTGTAAGGAGTAAGGTGTACGGCAAAAAAATGATACCGCGCACCGCAGGCCTTTTGCCGCACCCTCACAGAAATAAGATGCAAAAGGCAAGAATTTAACGTATAGTACGCCATCAAAAATGATGTTCCTCTCTGGGACCCTTTGTTCTGGAGGGCGTGCAGCATAACAAGGAGATTCACCGTAATGGCAAAAGGTAAAGTAAAGTGGTTCAATAATCAAAAAGGTTATGGATTCATCACGCCTGAGAATGGCGCCGATGTGTTTGTCCATCACACTGCGATCCAGGGCGAAGGCTATAAGTCTTTAGAAGAAGGTCAGGCCGTGGAGTTCGAGATCACCCAAGGTCCTAAGGGCGATCAAGCGGTCAACGTCGTCAAG
>Ga0172380_10000746_pt1 | contig 59610 bp, 58 predicted proteins | sample Leawe162metaG_FD_119747 | JGI IMG/M metagenome (GOLD analysis project Ga0172380, IMG submission 119747) | Leachate microbial communities from a municipal landfill in Southern Ontario, Canada - Leachate well 162 metaG | ecosystem: Engineered > Solid waste > Landfill > Unclassified | place... | reverse complement strand
GCCGATCTTCAATGTCGCGACCTACGGCGTCTGCATGGATCTCTTCGAATTCGCCAAGGAGCTCGAAGCCCAATTCAACTGATCACCACGAGTAGAACTACCGAAAATACACAAAAATGAAAGAAACCATGGGAGCGAAAAATGGAGCATACGGCGAGTCGGGCGGTAGGTGAGCCCGCATCTACAGAACTAGTTCGGGGTATTGATTGGCGGGGCGCGTTCTGGGTTGCGAGCGGCGTTCCTGCTCTGGTGTTGTTCTCAATCGGCGGGATCGCCGGAACGGTCGGCAAGGTCGCTTTCCTTGTTTGGACAGTTTCGATGATCATGGGATTTATTCAATCCTTTACATATGCGGAAATCGCCGGACTGTTTCCCAATAAGTCAGGTGGTGCCTCGGTTTATGGCGCGGCTGCATGGCTACGCTACGGAAAGTGGATTGCGCCGCTGTCGGTGTGGTGCAACTGGTTCGCCTGGACGCCCGTGCTTTCGCTCGGTTCGTCAATCGCGGCCGCTTACATTCTGAATGCGCTGGCGCCGATACCACCGGCTGATGCGCCGCAAGTCACGGCGTGGATCAGCGCGCATGCGGCAAGCATTGCGGCAGACAGTCCGCGCGTCATTGAATGGCTTGCTGCCAACGCCGGAAAAACCGCTCAGGATGCAATTTCGGTGCTCCTAAGCGCGGATGGCGTCGCCGCCTTCACGCCGGCAATTCGCGAGTGGACACTGGCATCCGGCGCAATCGGGCCGGTGCATTTCTCGTTTAATTCCGCGTTCTTTATCGGCGCAGCGCTGATGCTGTTGACCTTTGCAATCCAGCATCGTGGCATCGTCGGTACGGCGAGCGTTCAGAAATATATTGGTCTCGTTGTTATTATTCCGATGCTGATCGTCGGCGTCGTGCCGATCCTGACCGGCCAAATCGACTGGTCGAACTACTCTCCAATCCTGCCTTTGAAGGAAGCGTATGCTCCGGCGGCGGGGCAGTGGGATATTCCTGGTTGGACTCTGGTGCTCGGCGGCCTGTTCATCGCGGCGTGGTCGACTTACGGGTTTGAAACGGCGGTCTGCTATACGGCCGAGTTCCGCAATCCCGGCAGCGACACTTTCAAGGCGATCTTCTACTCGGGCCTCTTGTGTCTGCTTCTCTTTATTCTTGTGCCGTTCACCTTCCAAGGTGTCCTCGGCCTTGATGGGATGCTCGCGCCATCGGTTGTTGATGGTTCGGGTGTTGCGGAAGCCATGGGCAAGATGGTCGGCGGAAGCGGCTGGATCTCCGGACTGCTCGTGATGATGATGATCCTCGCCTTGATGCTGTCGATCATGACGACAATGGCGGGCTCATCGCGTACGCTCTACCAGGCGTCCGTCGACGGCTGGCTGCCGCGCTATCTCAGCCATACGAACCACCATGGTGCACCGACGAGCGCCATGTGGACCGACCTTATCGCAAACCTCTGTCTGCTTGCGATCGCGGCCGCGGATGCTGCAAGCTTCTTCTTTATTCTTGCGGTTTCAAACTGTGGCTACATCATCTTCAACTTCCTCAATCTGAACTCGGGTTGGATCCATCGTATCGACAACGCCGATCGGCCGCGTCCTTGGAAGGCGCCGTCGATCCTCATCGCGCTCGGAGCCATCCTTGCTTTCGTCAATGCCACGTTCATGGGCGCGGGCGCGAAGGTTTGGAATCCGAATGCGCTGTGGGCCGGACTGTTCACCGCCTCGCTGATCCTGCCGGTGTTCTGGTTCCGCCACTACGTCCAGGATAAGGGTCGCTTTCCTGCACACATGTACGAAGACCTCGGCGTTGCTCCTGGCGAGATGGCCAGCCGCAAAGCTGGGATCCTGCCGTACCTGACGCTGGTCGCGGGCTTGGCAACTGTGCTGATCGCTAACTGGTTCTTCCACATGTAGCGGCAGCGGGTTGTCCGTCCGGATCTGGTTCCTCGGTCCGGACGGACAAAGATTAAAGAGGGTGGCGGTGCCATCGCCACCCTCTTCGGCTCAATCTTCAAATCCGGTCCGTGACCGTGTGAACAAGAAGGGCGGAATTACGATGACTGGCGTCAAGGCAGTGGATGTGCACACAGACGAGCATTCATGTTTGTCTCAGCGTGCGTGTGTCGTTCGCATTTCGGAAGTTGCGCCGGGCGTTAAACAGTTTGAACTCCGCGGAGCAGCTGGCTCACGGCTTTTGCCTTTTTCTGCGGGCGCGCATGTGGTGATTACCATTCGCGACCAGGATCGCGTTTTGCGCAATCCGTATTCTATTATGGGAACGCTGCCTGAAGGCGACGGATATGTCATCAGCGTTCGCAATGCGCCGGAATCGCGCGGCGGCTCATGGTTTTTGCACAATCGCGTTCAGGTCGGTTGTGAACTTGAGATCGGCCAGCCCATCAACAATTTCGCGGTTGCGAATGGGGCACGCCGGCACATTCTGATTGCGGGCGGCATGGGCATTACTCCGATGCTCGCGATGCTCGAGGAACTGCAACGAGACAAGGCGAATGTTGAGCTGCATTACGCCGTCCGGTCAGAGATTGACGGCCGCTTCGTTTCAAAGCTGCCGAGTGACATTACGCGTGTCACCTGGATTTACAGCTCCGACCGCGGCGAGCGCATTCCTCTCCAGTCGGTTCTGGGAGAGCGATCAGCCGGATCGCACGTCTATGTCTGCGGGCCACGACGCATGATCGATGCCGTCCTAGATGCGGCTCGCCGTTCCGGTTGGCCGAAAGAAGCAGTTCATTGCGAAGGCGCGGATGCGGTCGAAGGGCTGAAGGCAGTGCCGGCTCATGATCATGATGTTGAGCGAACAAGCGCGTACAGCGATAGCGGCATGCTTCAGTCATACTTGATGAAGATGCGCGAATTAACCGAGCCGGCTATTCGACAAAAACCCTCGCATCAGACACTGAATTCGCCTTTGCGAAAAGCAGCGAAAGAAATTCCTGCGGGTTGTTCTCTTAAATAACGCGCGCTGGAGCCGGGTGCGGGAAATGCCGCGTCCAAAGACGAATAACAAACGGTAAGCTGGAGACGTTCAATGCACGGCACAATTCAAAAAAGAAGTTCAGCCCTTAACGACCGCCACCGGGCGTTGGGATCAGATCTGTCGTCCTCGTGGAACGACATGCCCATTCCGCAGAATTATAAAGCCTGCCCCTATGCCGAGACGGAGATCGTCCGAAACAAGGCGGGGCTGTTTGATGTATCCGCGCTGAAGATGGTCGATGTCGAGGGGCCGGATGCGCTGGCATTTCTCAATCATCTGCTTACGTCGGACATCTCGAAGGCAAAGCGCGGCGACTCGCACATCAGCAATATCGTCAACGAGGATGGCGCCCTCATCGACGACGTTCTCGTCTATGTCGATGGCGACAGCAAGTATCGCGTGTCGCACGGCGGCGGCTCGTTCGAGGAAGCGGCAGCGGCAGCGAAAGGCCGCTTCAATGTCACGATCGCACGTAATGACGATGTCCACATCCTGTCGCTGCAAGGACCGAAGTCGTTGGAGACTTTGGCGCCTCACACGCCGATGAAACTCGACGAGCTTCAGTATTTCCATCACGAAAAGACAACGCTGTTTGGGCGTCCGGTGGAGATTGCGCGTGGTGGTTATTCGGCCGAGCGCGGGTATGAGGTGTTCTGCAGCGCGAAAGATGCCGAGTTCATGTGGGATTCGATCCTCGCCGCGGGCAAGGACAACGGTGTGACGCCCATATCGTGGTCGTGCCTCGATATCATACGAGTGGAAGGCGGCCTTCTATTCTTCCCGTTCGATATGACCCACGGCGATACGACGCCTTGGGAGGTGCGCGCGGATTGGACGGTCGATCTCTCGAAGCCGGATTTCATCGGCAAGAAAGCGTTGACGGCCAAGAAGGGAAAAGAACGCTCCTTCATCGCAGGTCTTGAAGTCTTGCACCACGAAGCCGTCGCTCCGCTTTCCAAAATCTTTTCCGATGGCAAAGAGGTCGGGATCGTCACGAGCACGACGTTCAGCCAGCATCTGATGAGGTCACTTGCGATGGCGCAGATCGCGCCGGCGTTCACTAAGCTCGGTACCGAGCTTACGATTCGCGACAACGGCAAGGACTACACGGCGACCGTTGTCCGGATGCCGTTCTACGATCCGATGAGGCTTAGAACGCACCCCGTCGTTTAGCGCGCATTCCTTCCCGTGCGCGCATCTTGGCCGGAGGTTCAGCGTACCTCCGGCTTTTTTTGTTCAGGATCGTGGCAGCAGTATTTTCAAAGTATTTTCAAAAATCCGGCGTTGAGTTCTTACGCGTGATGACCGTTCTCCATCGCAATAGTGCGGATGCGGCGAGGTAGAGGGCCGTAGGTCAGGCAGTCTGTTGATCGGCGACGGAAATCCGTCCGCGATGGTTAGCGCCTGTGGCAGCGGTCGCCGTTTTGGGTGATATCTGCAACACCTCCGGTCGTGGAATAATTCCAGACTTCTTACCGAACTCCCGGCGCACATCGAAAAGTCCAGCAAAACGCGTCTGTTTGCTAAAGATGCGGCGTTAGGGGCGAGAGCATTCTTTCTCTCTTTTTGTTGACTTATTCCGTAATGTTTATCAGAGTGTTTATGCCCGATCCCTGCATAGACTTGGACCGGGTTCTTCGCCTGCAACCCCCGAGGGAGGGTGCGACGAGAACGAGGCAAGCCCGCCACGGTGCGCAATAAGCGCTAGCCAGCCAGCCCGTTACACAATTTGAAACAACGGGGGTTGTTTATAGCGATGCGCAGTATTGATAGTTTTTATAGTTCGCCAAGCCTCAGATCATTTGCCAGATCGTTGTCTCTCGGTCTCTCTGTCGCGGCGCTGTCGGTTGTGAGTGCCGCGAATGCGCAGCAGACCGAACTGCCGGGCATTAACGTCCAGAGTGCCAAGGCAAAAAAATCGAGCGCTGCCAAGAGCAAGCCGAAGCCGAAACCGGTTCAAGCGGCAGCGCCTGAGCCTGTGGAGGCGCCGCCTCCGGCAGAGAGCTCGGGACAGATGTCGGCCAACACCGACGCGCCCTATAACACGCCCGCCGGCATTAGCGTTGTTACGAGCAACGAACTCTCGACGTTCGGCAATGGCGACCTCAATGATGCGTTGCGCTCGCAGCCGGGCACATTCACGCGCATCAGTCCGCAGAACGCGGGTGTAGCCGTCAACATCCGCGGTTTCGAGGGCCAAGGCCGCGTCAACATGATGATCGACGGCGTTCGCCAGAATTTCCGGTTCCTCGGGCATGAGGCATCGGGATTTACCTATGTCGATTCCTCGCTGATCGGTGGCATTGATGTTCAGCGCGGTGCGGTTTCGACGGCAGGCGGAGCGGGTGCGCTGGCTGGTGTTGTCAATATGCGCACGCTCGATGTTGAGGACATTCTACGGCCCGGCCAGAATTTTGGTGGGATTACGAAGCTCGGCTGGGGAAGCAACGGGCAGGGCTTCACCGAGATGGGCGCGGCAGCTGCAGCAGTCGGCGGCATCAGTGTTGCTGGCGCGGTGAGCCACAAGCAGCCCGACGATTATGAGAACGGAAGTGGTGTTGCCATTCCGCGCACGTTCCAAGATCTGACGTCGGGTCTCTTTAAGGTCAATTTGGCTCCGGACTCGGAGCAATCACTCCGGTTTGGCGGCGTCTTCTATAACAATGATTTCTTCGCCAACTCATACTTCCAGAACGTTCAGACGCAGACGTACACCGCGAAGTATGCCTTCAATCCGATCGGAAACGATCTGATCAATTTCAGGCTGAACGGTTACTACAACCACGCTAAGATGCAGTACGGGACGGATTCGACGCCAAACTCGGGCGGGTCCGGATCAACTCCGAACCAAGGCAGCGCCTGGGGGCGTGTCGTTGACGATACCGGGATGGGTGCCGACATTTCGAATACGTCCCGATTTAATCTCGGAGGTATTCGAGTCAAATCGCAATATGGCTATGAATTTTTCGGGGATGACGTTGATACATACAACCGCTTCCGGCCAGTTGCCGGCGGAGGTGTGAACGGCTCGGGCTATACGTCAACGAGTGCATTCTTCTCCGAGACGACATTCTCAAAGAGCATCTTCGACCTTATCGTTGGCCTCCGTTATGACATGTACGGCCTGAACGGTACGGTAAACATCAGTCCCGCAGCAGGGTTGCCCAATCCGCCATATATTCCGGGACCCTATAATCTCGATAAGAGTGGTGGCTCATTCGATCCAAAAGTTACGCTCGCAGCACAGGTAACGTATTGGCTGCAGCCCTACATCACTTACTCGGAATCGATGCGTGCGCCGACGATCAGCGAACTGTTTGCAGGTGGTACGCATCCAGGCGCCTCCGGTGTTGGGTTCGCACCGAACCCGTTCCTCAATCCTGAAAGTCAAAAGGGCATCGAAGTCGGTGCCAACATCAAGCAAGATGGCCTCTTCACGCCTGCGGACTCGTTCCGCTTAAAGGGCGACTACTATCATATGAACGTGGACAACTATATAGCTTCGTGCACCTCGACGCTTGGTAGTAACTACTTCTGCAACACCGAGGGTATCTCGACAGTCCAAGGCGTCGAACTTCAGGGTATGTATGACGCCGGGTATTTCTTCGCAGGGTTGAGTTACACCTACACGCATACAAATTTGCCGTCGCAGACGGACGGTTTCGGCGCCCACAGCTATGTTCCTGAGCATACGGTTGTTACGTCCGCTGGTGTTCGGCTTTTGGATCGCAGGGTGACGCTTGGCGGCCGCGTCTCGTATTTCTCGGAAAGCGATGTCGGAGACATCAACGTTAGCGGATTCTACGCTAGCCGGTTTATGCCCGGATATACGCTGGTCGATTTCTTCTCGACCTACAAAATTACCGAGAACTTCGAACTCGGCTTCAATGTCGATAACGTCTTCAACGAAGATTACACGCCGGCGCTTACAACCGCGTTCTTCGATGGGCCGAATTGCTACGGCTCAAATCTTCCAGGCTGCAACGCGACCGGTATGGGCCGTACGTTTTATCTGACAGCGAAGGCGCAATTCTAGGCCGCAGGGGAATGCGACCAGCGTCTGATAGCTGCACAACGAGGTGAACATCGGCGGGCACAACAGCCCGCCGATATGGCGTTTTCGGATCGCGCCGCGCGATCCGCCATGTAAAGGAGAGCGGGACTATGTTTATCGCAATGAACCGGCTGAAGGTCGTCAAAGGTTCGGAGCACGAGTTCGAACAGGTCTGGTTCAACCGCAAAAGCACGCTTAGCGAAATGCCCGGCTTCGTCGTTTTTCACCTCGTGAAAGGTCCGGAGCGCGAGGATCATGTGCTGTACGCGTCGCATACCGTCTGGCGTTCGCGCGCCGACTTCGAAGCATGGACGAAGTCCGAACAGTTCCGCGACGCGCACACAAACTCGGAAGGCAAGCAACGGTTCTCGTTGATTTCCGGGCCGGAATTCGAGGGTTTTACCGTCATTCAGGAAGTCACGCCTGAAGGCGCGCGCCTGGTCGCCGCCGCCTAAGTCAAATGCTCCCCCGGGCTCGCACAGGTCAGGCGCAGATGGTTTTTCTAGCCTCGTCCAGTACCACGACGCGAAATGCAAATACGCATGGCCTTGCGCGTGATACGGTATCGCCGTCGCCGCGAATGCCGCGAACGCTGACGCTCGTCAGCGCAGAGGGCGCGCCGCCAGCGATACCGATCGTGCAAGACGAGCGCTGGCTTTCCGGTGGTTCATCGGCTGCGACGTCCTCGGCTCCTTCCGTCGCTGCATTGAAAAGCCCCGCGCAATGGCTGCGCGGTGCGGCAATCGTCTTTTCCATTTGTCTGCATGCTGCGATCGCTTCGGCGATGTTCGACTGGTCTGATAGCGATGATCAGTTCGGCACGCTGTCGGATAAGACCGATGCGATTAGCTTGTCGACTGAGCAGACCGTGGTTCTGGAATCGATCGAGACGGAAGCCGTGCAGACGGCGTCCGCAGCGTCGGCTGCCTCGCAAGCGGGCAGCGTGCAGGCAGCAGATTCCGCACCGCAGCCGCTGACCGAAGTGAAGGAAGCGGTTGAAGCGACCGAACCGCCGCCGGAACAGGTGGACGTTGCCGAGGTCACGCCGTCGGCCGCCATTCCCACAGATGATCCGCTGCCGGTCATTCGCGGACAAGCGCCGCCTGACGAGGTTCACGAGACAAAGGCTATACAAACCGCGGAAACGCTGGAAGAGGCAAAGCCCAGTCAAATAAAGTCGAAGGACGTCTCGGAGGAGGAAAACAAGAAAGAGGACGCCGAACGGAAGGAGAAGCAAGTTACGGCCCAAGCGGCGTCGCGCGCATCCATGGCCGGCAGCACGACCTCGCGGGCCAGCATGGCGCAAGCGCAAGTCAGCGGCCGCGTTTCGGCAAGCCGAGGAAGCGTTCTCAACTACGCGGCGCGCATCCGCGCCATCCTCGCTCGCCATAAGCCGAGCGGTGACGGATATCTCGGCACGACGCGAATTTCGTTCGGGCTGACGGAGTCCGGAGATCTGCGGTACGCGGAGATTGCGATCTCATCCGGCAAGGGGACGCTGGATCAGGCAGCCTTGGCGGCGGTACGTCAAGCTGCTCCATTCGGAGCGGCGCCTCCCGACGCAACAGCCACCCAGCTTCAGTTCACGATTCCGTTTTATTTTCGTTAGGGTGACGGTGTGTCGCCGTCTGATGCCAAGCGCGCGCTAGCACATAAAGCAACGCGATTGCGAAGGCATAGAAGCTGAGCATGAAAAGAATAACTGGAAACGCTTGGCTGTTTGGCATGGCGCATCTCCGAACTTCCAATCATATGGCTGTTTGCGTCCTGAACTGAAGTTAAACAACCCGTGACGAAAGCGTTCGTACTAAAGTCGGCAATCTCAGGTTCGATTATTGCGAGGGATTTTAGCGGGCTCCGCGAGCCCGTTGCGATCCATGCATGGCAGACGCGCGCTGAGCGATGCGCGAGATGCCGGTCGTCACAACTTTTATGAAACGCTGAAAGTTGAGGTGGCCACGCCATGGGGCATTGACGTGATAGCGACGCCGTCTCGTTAATCGTTGCGCGCGGGAGGAGTTCGTTTTTGCCGTTTGGGCCGGGCTTGTATGCCGCGTTCCGTATCGGACAGACGTTCCATGAAGTTCGAGAGCGACCGGGAATTTATGATCGTGAGCAGCGTCAACAGGAGCGTGGGAACCAGCACGGCGATGAACGACCAGATACGCCAGGGCAATGGTTCGTCTGCCCACGCGAGAACGTTCATGCCGAGAAAACCCGTAACCGTCGTGCCGATGAGGCCCAGCGTCGTCACGACGGTCAGGCGCGTCATCGTATCGTTCTGCCGCCGCAATGCCTCGTTTTCGAGAAACTCGCTCATTTCCTGAATCTCCTGACGAATGTCGTCATAGAGCCGGTCGAGCTCGAGATGCGAGCGGCAGAGCGTGAAGAGTTCGCGCGCCTGTGTCTGGTTGCTGACGGAATGAAACCAGTATCGGTGCGTGAAGCGAAGAAAGGTCTCCAGCGTCTTGCGGGACGCCATGCGGAACGATTGCACGGCGGTTTTATCGTGCGCATCGAGCCGGCTCATCGCCTCCGTCAATTGATCGGAGAACATCAGCAGCGCGGCTTTGTGAAAATGGGCAAGCAGAAAAACCAGGAAATGCTCATGACGAAAGCTGTTTTGGCAGCCGTGACTGATATCGGTAAAAAATGGATTGTCGGCGTTGCCGGTGACGACAAGAGTATGTCCGCATGACATGTACCGGCTTTCGGGCCACTCGACGCCGTTGTACTGGCCGTAATATCGGTCGTAGCAAAATGCGGATTCGAAATTCGCGAGATGACTTTCCGAAAAGGGAAGTTCCTCACAGTTACCCGGTCCGGAGGCAAATGCGAGACGGACATAATCGGCGCGGGTCAAAGCGGTTTCGGCGCTTGCTGCAAGAAAATCCATCTGCGGCATGCGCGAATATTCAAGCTGTTTATAGCGGATGCGCCCAGGAAGGTCCGAGTGATGCGGGACCAGCGGGTGAAGCAGGAACTGCCAATGGGTGGCAACGCGCGCTGCCCGTTTCAAGCAAACCTGCGTGAGGAATTTTTCGCGATCCTGGTGGTCTGATGCCGCCAGAACGCTGCCGTCGCCGCCAAGAAATTCGACGCTTTCGGGACAATGCCCTCCGGTGCCGTTTTCCTCCCAATACGCGGGATAAGTCCGTCCAAGTCGGAACATGACGTCCTGCACGGATTGAAGAGGGAGATCGCTCGCGTGCACTTCAAAAGCCAGGATGGCAACGTCGATCTCATAGAAAAAGTAGAGATCGATATGCGTGACGTCGAGTTCGAGGGGGGCGGCGCCAGCGGCCAGCGTGATGCGTATCTTCGCGATGTCGCTTCGGCGAAACGCCTTGATCGGACTTTCGGCACAAACCGATCCCGGCTTGCCGCGGCCGCTGCCATAGAGAAGCCGCTGCACGGGCGGCAGGAAGGTCACGAATTCGCTATAGTGGCGCGCCTGGAAATCCTTCGGGTCGCCGGTGAATTCGTCGGCAATCTCATACCAGGGATTGTTCGGCCCAAGCGTCGGGAGAATGGCTCCGTAGTCTTCTACCGTCGCGGCACTGCTTTCGGGAACGAGCTGGATGGGCCATAGCAAAATCTGGCGAAACGTCTGGATATGTTTGTCCGCAACCCCCTGCAGAGGTTCAGGTTTAGATTGATCGGCAGGTCGCACTTCGTCCAGCATCAGCTTACCCGGATGGTAGCGAGATCATATTGGGGCAACCCGTATGTCGCTTCTGCGACAGTACCGTGACAGGGGACCGAGCAGGCGCGGATCACCTGCCTTCAATGAAGTTTATGCATGCGTCGGAAATATATACCAACGCCGGGCGGAGAGCGGTAAATTTCCTGTTCCTGAGATTGGAGCAATCCAATCATTGATGCGAGCAGGGCTTCCATGCAGGGGCGTCGTGATCCAACGCGCGAATACTTTCGGCGGGCGGATTGAGGCGAGATCAGCCAGTGAACTCGCCCCTTTTTCTGATCACCTATTTTTGCGGAGAACGATCCGACGTTCCTTCGTGGGTTTGTCCAGCGTCCGTGCCCGTATTTCCCGTTGAGCTTGCGTTTGGCGTGCGGTCGGGAGCGCGTTCGCCGGGAGTACGATCCGACGTTTTTCCCTGACTACCGGGTTCAGTATCGACTTTTTCGCCCGCTGCCGAAGGTGCGGATGTCGTCGGCTTGGATGTTATTGAAGACGACGGCGCGTCGGCCGCGAACGTCATCGTTGCGCCTATTGCGAGTGCGCATGCGGCGCCGGTCAAAGCGGCAATTCCATGTTTTCGAAGCATTTGAACCTCAGCTTATTCGTTTGAAGCTTATGGAAGTACGGTAAGCCACAGGGGATGGTTCCCGGTAAAACGAAGTTGAGGAGCAATAGCAGGAGCATCAGAATGGCGCGTACGCCGTTCAGTTTCTTTTCACGCGCTCCTGTTTCGCGAGCGACCGTGCCAAGCTTTCGAGAGCATCGGGCCGTAGGTCAACGCGAATAAGCCGAAGGCCAGAGACCAGCAGATTGCCGATAGCAGCAACAACTCCGCATAGAGAGACGCGACGAACGGCGCGAGCGTGCGCGTCAGCGCGGCGAGATTTGCGAGGAGGTAGATCAGCAATGTTGCGCGATCGGCGTTGCGCTCGCGGCCGGTGTGGCTGAGGGTTGTGCGTGTCATCATCGCGAGTGTCATGACACCGATCGCGCCGGAGGTCAGCGCGTGGATCGCCGCCGTAGCGGGAATCTCGGCAGGGAACAACACTGACGCGCCGAGCAAGGCGACGCCGAGGGCGCACCAGAAATAGGCGAGATGCAGGATCAGCACCATGCCGTCACGCGCGGCGATCCATCCCCGCCAGCGCAGGAGGCGGATAAGCAGTCCGAGACCCGCGATCGTCAATAGTGCGCCGCTGACGCGCGAGTCTGGTACTGCGATCCACGATGTGATCCCTGCGGCCGTTGTCCCCAGCACCGTCACGTCGAAACGGCCGTAAGGCGCAGGCTGTGGGGTGATCTTTCGCTGTGCCATCCAATTGCGCGTGAAGCTCGGGACGAGACGTCCGCCCATCAGCGCGATGAGGAATGTGATCAGGCCGATCGTCATGCGCTCCGACACCGGACCGACGGCGGGTATGATCGTGCGCGCGTGAAACGCGATGTTGGCAATCGCGAGCAGCGTTATGACGATGGTGGGAGCAACAACGCGCGAGTTGGTGGCGGCGAGAAGTTCGCGCCAGAGCGCAAGCGAAAACAAGATGAGAAAAGCCGAGTCGATGACGGCGGCCGTGAGGCCGAGGATCGGATACGCCAGCATCGCCGCCCGTCCGGCGATCCACACCGCGAGCAGCACGATGATGGGCCGTCCCGCGACGGGATAATGTCCAGTCCAGTTTGCTCCGGCAATCGTCATGTAGCCGACGATGACGGCGGCGGTATAGCCGAACAGCATCTCGTGCACATGCCAGTCGCGCGTGAAGATCGCGGCCGAGGCTTCACCGTTTCCGAGATAGGCCAGCAACCAAAGCGGCACCGACAGCGCCGACCAGATGGAGGCGACCAGAAAGAAGGGGCGAAATCCAAAGCTGAACAGGGCTGGGCCGCGATAGTCGCGCAGGATCTGGGCAGTCGTCTTCATGAGTCGTCTTTATCATCTTTCGATGGCGCAGCGCGAACCCTGGACGATGCATGCCGGCTGGACCGGTGAGATCGTCAGTCCGACGGGACGTCCCAAGCGCGGGCGCTCACAAGCTCAGGATCGTCGGCATGATTGAGCAGGATGCGTGCGACGCGATCCTGCCAGAGCATTGCAAAGCGTTTCTGCTCGCTTTCATCGGCCCGGCCGGCGACGGCGTCGGGAAATAATGTTCGCATCTCGGGATCGGGCGGGACGTGTGCGGAGTTGAAATCGAGAACGACGCCGCGCCCCGTGTCGCGTCGCCTCAACGCGAGGACGCCGTCGATGTCCGCGTCGAACTGGAGCAGGTTGCGGCGGCCGAAACGCTGCTTTTCACCAATGCCCGCAAATCCGGTTTCGGAGGCAGCTCCGGTCAGCAGCGTCGCGACCGCGGCGGTTACTCCCGTGGTTCCGGTTTCGCGCCCGTCGCGCATATGGACCTCGATGCCGCCACGCTCGGGCAGGTCATCGCCGTAGAGATAGCGGAGGCCCTCGCGCACCATGAGATAGGCCGCGGCGACGGTCGGACAGGAATGACCGGCGAGCTTAACGGCGTCGACGTAATTGTACGTAATTTCGCCATTTGTCGATGCGCCGAGGAAAACGGCCAGAGGCTCACGCAGCGAAATGACGGGCACGTCATTGAAGAAGTCAGGAAAGCTCATGGTGAACCTCTTTGCATACGCGGGCGTTGGCGAGTTTTCGCGAACGATAGGAGCGTCGAAGAGGCAACCGTTTGCTGCACGTCAATATGAGATGATGGTTCGCAGCCGTTGTCGCGTCGGGATCAGCGTCACGTTCGATGGAATACGGATTGCCTCGTCTTTCTTGCGATCCAAAACGAGATGCGCATCGGCCGGTGTTTTAGAGGCCGCCCAGAATGCCGCGGATCTGTTTCTCTCCGCCTTCCGCGAACGCGCGGTGGACCTGAACGAGGGCTGCGCCGGCGGCAAGGCGTGCTCGGACATCTATGGATGAGCGAACTCCGCCGACGGATATCACGGTGAGCGGGGCGATATGATAGCTGATCACGTTGAGACGTTTGAGGCAGTTCGATACGAGGACAACCCCGTCCAAGCCATGCAAGCGCGCGGCGATGATGGCCGCTGGGATGGCGTCGCCATGCTCGCCTCCATCGAGCTTGATGAGCAACGCTAGCCGTCGTCCACTGGCGTTCGCCACTTCATCGCGCACATCACTCAGACGATGCACCAATCTTTCGACGCCGGGCGAATTTCCGTTCCGGTGCATGGTCGGTGCGGTCAGATTGGCAACAGCATAATCGCCGATGCGCGCGGCCTGTCTTAGTCTCGCTACGAAATCTTCGATGACGAGATTATCGAGGCCCGGCCGCAGGCTTCCGATGTTGATGCCGAGGCGGGCGTCGCCGGAGCGTTGTGTAGATGGTCCGACGTCGTCTATTGACGACGTGATGGTGCCAATTTCGATGTGGCCGAAACCGGATCCAACAAGCGAGGGGACGCGTTCGCCGGTGCGATCGAAGCCCGCGGCCAATCCCACGGGATTTGGGAACTGCAAACCCATCGCCTCGACGGGCCGCAAGACTGTCGACTGCGTTTCGTATGGTGCAGGCGTGGCGCCGGGCGCTAATGCCGATGCACGGTGCTGTGACGGCCGCTCCGTCATCATCCTCTCCGGCGTTTGAAGTCCGACATGAAGCTCGCGAGGGCAAGTGTGGCTTCGGCTGTGACGCCATTGTAGAGGCAGGCGCGAATGCCGCCGACGTTGGGATGGCCCTTGAGATGGCAAAGACCGCTGGCGTGGGCCTCATCGAGGAACAGTTGATCGAGCTCCGGCTCAGGCAAGCGAAAGCAGATGCTGACCGAGGATCGATCGCGCGGCGAGGCCAGGCCGCGATAAAAGTCGTCCTCGTCGATCAGTGTGTAGAGCTTACCGCTCTTGGCGATGTTTCTCGCGGCGGCGGCATCGAGGCCACCTTCAGAGCGAAGCCACGTCAACATTCTGAGCGCGACGATGATGGCGAACGTCGGTGGCGTGTTGACTTTCGAGCTTGCCGCGGCTTGGCGAGCGTAGTCGAGGGATGCGGGAACTGCGCGCTCTGTTCGGTCGAGAAGGTCTTCGCGCACGACCACGATGGTCAGTCCGGCGGCGCCGAGGTTCTTTTGAGTGCTTGCGTAGACAAGTCCAAAGCGCTCGATCGGGATCGGACGTGTGAGAAAATCGGCCGTCATGTCGGCGATCAGCGGAACGGAAGAGGCTTCAGGATAGTCGTGATACTGCAACCCTTCGGCGGTCTCGTTGCTGGTGAAATGACAATACGCAGCGTCAGGCGAGCGGCGCCATGATGCGGGCTCGGGGAGAGATCCTTCGCTTCCGGATGCAATGACGCGAACGTTGCACCAGTTGGATGCGGCTTCGATCGCTCGCCGCGACCAGTGCCCCGAGAGCACGTAGTCACAGGGTTGCGCCTCACCAGCGAGATTCATCGGCAGCGTCGAGAATTGCGTCGACGCTCCGCCCTGAAGAAAAAGAACCTTGTAGTCTTTGGGTAGCTGAAGGAGCGCCCACAGTTCTTGCTCGGCCTGAGCAAGGATGTCGGCGAAGTCTTCTCCCGTGAATGGCAGTTCGAGCGCCGACATGCCGCTTGCTTGCCACTCGACGACATCGGTCGTGAGCGCCGCGAGCACCTCCGGCGGAAGCTTGGACGATGCTGAGGCAAAGCTGAAACGCATTTTGCCCACCTATCAGCCGAGCGATATGCCGCCGTGCGCTCCCGCTATCATGAGAAAGAGCGTTACAAAGGATAGGACCGTATTCGCGCGAGACGAGAGGAAGGTGATGCGGGCGCAGCGAAGCCGTTCTTCCGTGGATGCCTCTATGAAGCCGAGGACTTTTTTCTGGTGCGGCCAGAGGACGAACCAAAGGTTCGACACCATGAGCGTGCCGGTCCATGCTCCGAGCCCGATGATCGCCGACGATCCGGAAAGCGACAGCGCCTCCAGGAAATCGCCGCGGCGCCACAGCATGAAGAGACCCGTTGCGAGCACCACCAATGAGGCATGACGGAAAATTCCGTGCTCGCGTTTGGACGCGGCCATGAAGACGCCTTTCACGGCTTCTTTCGGAGCGTCGGGGAGAATTCGGCGGAAGATGGGGATCTGCACGACATTGACCCAGTTGTGGCCGACCCAAATGATCACGCCGGCAACGTGAAGCACACGTGCCGCGAGATCGAGGATTGCAATATTCATTCTATGCATCCCCGGACTGAAACGAATGGCGATCGATCGAAGTGTGGGGCATCAGCGGGCCTCCGAGCGCTGGCGGCGCTTGATCTCGCGCATCTTCAAGGGGCTGTCGCTCGAGGTCTCGGAAACGCCGCGCTGTTCGGCGCTTGCGATGAGATTGTCGATAAGGTGCCTGTTTGGGGACTTGGCGCAGACCGGATCGGTGTTCGCGGCGTCGCCGGTGAGTAGAAATGCCTGGCAGCGGCAGCCGCCGAAATCCTTTTCCTTCTCGCTGCAACTGCGGCAAGGCTCCGCCATCCACGAGTCACCGCGGAACTTATTGAACGCCGGCGAATGATGCCAGATCCAGTCAAGCTCGTGATCGCGGACGCTCGGAAAGTCGATACCCTTGATCAGTCGCGCTTCCTGGCAAGGCAGCGCCGTGCCGTCCGGCGCAATCGTGAGATGCACGGCTCCCCAGCCGTTCATGCAGGCTTTGGGGCGGTCGTCGTAATAGTCTGGAACGACAAAGAAGATGGTCAGCTTCTTGCCGAGGCGCGCACGCGCGGCGTTGACGGCGGCTTCCGACTTCGCCAACTGCTCGCGCGTCGGCAGAAGCTCGGCGCGATTGAGGAGCGCCCAATTGTAATATTGCAGATTGGCGAATTCGAGATACTCGACGCCGAGATCGGCTGCGAGATCGATCAAAGCCTCGGTGCGTTCGATGTTGAAGCGGCTGATGGGGACGTTCAGCACCATCGGAAAGCCCTCGGCCTTGATGGCGCGCGCGATGCCGATCTTGTGATCGAGAACGTCAACTCCGACGAGCTTCTGGCTGTGTCGCCGGTCGTTCGACTGGATGCTGAGCTGCACTTGTTTCAGCCCGGCTTTCTTCAGCGCACGAAGCCGGTCCGTGTTCAGTCCGACGCCCGACGTTATCAGGTTCGTGTAGTAGCCGAGGCTATCGGCTTCCGCGACGAGTTCCTCGAGATCGTTGCGGAGCATCGGCTCTCCGCCGGTAAAGCCCAATTGCAGCGATCCGAGCCGGCGGCCTGCGCGGAGAACCTTTTTCCATTCTTCGGTGGAGAGTTCGTTGCGGTATTGATCGAAGTCGACCGGATTACTGCACCAAGGACATTTGAGAGGGCATTTGTAGGTCAGCTCGAGTACGAGCCAGAGTGGCAAGCCAAGGCCATCAAGACTTAATCCGGATCCATCCTTTGGCATGCGCAACCTCCAAAAATTTTAATGCGTCAGCGGTGAGATCGGCTTTGCCGTAGCGTTCGGCGAGTTCTGCAACACCAACCGCAATGGATTGGCCGCCAGTGCAGGCCTCCAGAATCGCCGCTGCCGTCTCGTTGAGCTTGACGATGCCTTCAGGGTAGAGAAGTACGTTGGCTTGCTGCGGCTCCTCCCAACGGAAATGAAAATTGGGATTCAACTCCACAACGTCAGTCGTTTGGAGCTGCCGGTCGGCTTCCATGTGTTTTCTCCAATGCGCCGAGAGACCAGGCCGAAAGAGAGCCCGGTCTCCCGTACACTGCGCTACCGAACGTAAATGTAGGCCGTTACTTCGAAGCCGAGGCGCAGGTCGCAATACGCCGGCGCAACCCATGTCCGTGTCTCTGGCTCTTTAAGCAGGCTCTCTTGCATCGTGTTTCCTCATTCGCTTTGGGTCGAATGCCATTGCGCGGCCGTGCATGCCGACACCGAGCATCCGCCGCGACATTCACATTTGGCGCCGGCTTCGAACTTGATTGTTGATAAGCGGGGGCAATCAAAAATGCGTCAGAAGAACGTGATCTGGCGAGCGCAGATCTCGGCTCTTTCGGGCCGGCGGCATTAGCGACGCGGGCCAGATGCCCGCGAGGTCGTTGCAATGTTTGGTTCGCAGAGGGTGGCCGCTCGTGAGCTTTGCGTTTCGGCTCACGGACCGGAAATGACGAGCGTCGCGTTTTGTCCGCCGAAGCCAAACGAGTTCGAGAGAACCGTTTGCACGTTCGCCGGGCGGGCGATATTCGGCACGACATCCACTGGAATTTCGGCGTCTGGGACGGCGTAGTTGATCGTCGGCGGCAACAGCCCGTTGCGGATCGTCAAGAGCGAGACCACCGCCTCGATCGCGCCTGCTGCCGAGAGCGTATGGCCGATCATGGATTTGTTCGAGCTCATCGGAACATTCGCAATGCGATCGCCAATGACGGCCTTGAGCGAAAGATATTCCATCTTGTCGTTCTCGGGCGTGCTGGTTCCGTGGGCGTTGACGTAATCGATGGCGTCCGGAGACAGGCAAGCGTCGTCGATGGCATTGCGGATCGCGCCGATGATCGCTGAACCATCCGGCTTGGAACGCGTGCGGTGATAGTCGTCGGCTTTCTCGCCGCAGCCGCGAATGAAGCCAAGGATCCGGGCGCCGCGCGCCTTGGCTCCCGCGTAAGATTCGAGCACCAGGGCTCCGGCGCCCTCGGCCATGACGAAGCCGTCGCGGTTTTTTGAGAACGGCTTCGACGCTTGCTCCGGCGACCCGTTGTTCGTCGACAGAGCCGAGAGAAGCGAAAAGCGGATCAGAGCCTCGATCTGCACGGAGCTGTCCGTCCCGATGCAGAGCGCGGTCTCGGTTTCGCCTCGACGGATCGCTTCGACGCCGAGTTGGATTGCGGTCGCGCCGGAAGCGCATGCGGTGGAAACGGAAATGGGCAGCCCGCGTGTCCCAAGCCGTTCCGCAACGTGGTTCGCGACGCTCGAGAATTGAAACAGCGACTGCATCTCGTTCCAGTCGGAGGCGCGCGCCGAGGCGAGAAGGCGCCGATACCCTGTTTCGTTTGTGTCCGGGGCTCGCTGATACAGGGCTCGGCGCTGCGGCCATTCGAGTTCGGCGGGCGGCGTTGCCAGGAAGAGCGGGCCAGGGAATGCGCCGTTCGAGCCTGCTCCCGCTTCGTTCAGCGCCTCGGTGGCGGCTTCCAACGCCATCGCGATCGATAGGGACGGCGCGGAATAGGGTGTGACCTTCAGCGTATCAACCGTTCCTGCGATCGTCGTCCGCAGGCCATCGGTCGGGAAACGCGAGATGGAACGTATGCCCGAGCGTCCTTGCGAAAGCGCGGCCCAGTTGTCGACTTTCCCATTTCCGAGAGAGGTGACGACGCCCATGCCTGTCACGGCAACGAGCGGCCTTCCTTTTTTATCGTGACCTTGCGACATGTCCTGCTCACCCGATTGCTTCGATAAGGGCGAGCGCTTCGCCACGCCAATAGCCGGTCCCCGTGACGAGCGCATGTCTCGCCGCTTTTGGTTCGCGAGACTTGCGCTGGCCCTCGCTGTGGGTCGTCAACGCCGCCAGCGCGAGACCGGCGAAAAAGTGGGCCTCGACGGAGTATCCGAGGTCGTCGCCGTAGATGCGCACATCCGGAGCGATGTCGTAGGCCGACAAGAGATCGAGGAATGCCAGATCTTCCGCCGTTGCTGGCTCGACGCCGCTGCTTCCGGCCCAGACCGGCAGTCTGCCGGCGGGGATGTGGGGAAGAAATGTCTCGAAGAGTTGGGTCAGCGACCGCGCGATGTCGCCCTGCTGGCGGGCCGTATAGTCGGTTTTGATGTCGGCCAGGCGTGCATAAGCTTTTGCGCCGCGTGCTTCGGCATGCGCGCGCGATTCAATCGTCAGAAACGCGCCGACGCTTCCGGGGACGAAGCCCCCGCCTTGCGCGCTCCGCTCCGGCGCGGGCTTGAACGGTCCGCGCCACAGGTTGTGGCCGATCTCGTAGCCGAGCAGGAGGTCTTCGCGTTCCGCGTTGAGCGCGCCACCAATGAGGATGATGTCCGCCTGACCCGACGAGATACGCCGGAAGGCATTTTCCGCCGCGCCGAAGGCGCCGGACTCTTCGCCCATGAACGTCCGCGATGAGCCGGTGACATGGTGCACGATGGAAATATTGCCAGCAAGCATGTTGGAAAGCTGCGCCAGGAACAGGGTCGGACGGAGCGCGCCCGGAAGTACGCTTTTCGCCAGGAGGGCGGTTTCATCGTCGGAATGAATAGCCGCAAGCACATCGCAATCGACTTTGGTATCCCGCTCGCCGCTGCCGGCCGCGATGACAAGGTTCGTTCGGTCGAGAAGCTCGGGGTTGCCCGCGATGCCCGCGTCGGCGAGCGCGAGACCAGCGGCATAGACGCCGATCCGCTGCCACGTTTCCATCTGCCGCTGGTCGCTGTTCTTCGGTATCTGCTTCGACCACTCAAGCGGCGCCAGAGGATGCACGGGATATGGCGCATAGCGCGTCTCGTCGATGACGCGCCCGGTGCCGGTTTCGAAGTGCGTCTTGTGCGATTCGGCATCGATTCCGAGCGAGCTGATCAGCCCAATTCCGGTAATCCAAACCTCTCGCGATGCGCTTGCGTCGGTCATGGTGATCTCACGTTAAAATTTGACGATGATTTTTCCGAAGACCCTGCGCTCCTCGAGCCGGCGCAAGCCTTCCTCTACTTCATCGAGCGATATGACGGTATCGATTACCGGCGCGAGGTGTGCCGCAGCCATCCTGTCCATCACGATTTTCATATTTTCAATCCGGCATCCGAAGCTGCCGATGAGACGAAGCTGCTGTTGGAAAAGGAGATAGAGATTTGTTTTCGCCGCGACGCCGGTCGTCGAACCGCAGGTGACAAGGCGTCCGCCGCGCGCGAGCGACATGATGCTGCCCTCCCAGGTGTCCGGACCGACGTGCTCGAAGACGACGTCGACGCCTCGGCGATTGGTGATTTTGCGGACGCGGCCTTCGAAACGCTCGCGGCGATAATTGATGACGTGATCGGCGCCGAGTGCGCGAACCTTCTCCATCTTTTCGTCGCTGCCGACCGTGGTGATGACGGTCGCGCCGACTGATTTGGCGAGTTGGATGGCCGCCGTGCCGATGCCGCTGCCGCCTGCCTGAACGAGGATCGTTTCGCCGGCTTTCAGCTTGGCATTATCGAACAGCATATGCTCGACCGTCCCGAACGTAATGGGAGCGCAGGCGGCGGAAACGGCGTCCAAGCCTTTCGGGGCCTTGACGGCGAGACGCGCCGGAATGTTCATGCGGTCGCGCAGAAAGCCGTCGATATTGAAGCCGTACATGGCGCGAGCGCCTTCGCAGAAATTGTCGCGACCTTCTCGACACGGCTCGCAGACGCCGCATGTCTTCGCGCCATAAAACGCGACGATGTCGCCGGGTGCGAGCCCTTTGACGTCGGTGCCGACTGCCAGGACTTCGCCGGAGGCTTCTGCTCCGAGGATGATCGGCAGTTCCCGCTTCGCGAAGGCCATGCCGCGCCAGCTCCACACATCGATGTGGTTGAGCGCGACGGCGCGGATTTGTACTTTTATCTCATCCGGGGCAGGCGCAGGCGGCTCGTCGATGCGCGTCAACGCAAGCTGGCGCTCGCCCGTCAACTGGATCGCGCGCGCGGTTGTCGATTTGCTATGAGAGCATTCACAGGTGTTCATTGCTGTCCTCGGAAAATTGTTTTTCCATGCGCTCGCCGTTTGTCATGCGGGCTCTCTGGAGAAGACGACGCAGACGTTCTGTCCGCCAAAGCCGAATGAATTCGACAGCACGGTCGAGACGGATTTTGAGCGGCTGACGTTCGCAACAACGTCGAGCGGCAGGTCGGGATCGGGTTCTTCGGAGTTGATCGTCGGCGGCAGAATGCCGGTCTCAATGGTCATCAGAGAGAAGACGGCCTCGACGGAACCCGCCGCAATCAGGGTGTGGCCGATCATGGATTTGTTGGAGCTGACCGGCGTGCGTGCGAGATGGTCTCCCAGCACGGCCTTGAGCGAGAGATATTCCATCCGGTCGTTTTCGGGCGTGCTGGTGCCGTGGGCATTGACGTAGTCGATCTGCTCGGGCGCGACGCCGGCATCATCCAGGGTCTTGCGAATGGCGCCGATGATCGCCGCGCCATCGGGGTTCGAGCGTGTGCGATGGAAGCTGTCGGATTTCTCGCCGCATCCGCGCACGATGCCGAGGATCGGAGCGCCGCGCGCTTTCGCGGACGCCAGCGACTCGAGCACCAGCGCACCCGCGCCTTCGGCGATGACGAAGCCGTCGCGCTTTTTTGCAAAGGGCTTCGAGGCTTTTTGCGGGGCATTGTTGGCGGTCGAGAGCGCCGAGAGAAGCGAAAAGCGGATCAAGCCTTCGGGATGCACGGTCGCATCAGTGCCGACGCAGAGAGCGGCTTCCGTGTCGCCGCGCCGGATTGCTTCGAGACCGAGCTGGATGGTGGTGGCTCCGGATGCGCAGGCCGTGCAGATCGAAAGCGGCTCGCCGCGCGTTGAAAACCTCTCCTTCAAGCGGTCGGCAATGGCGGCGAAACGAACGTGCCGCGCCAGCTCGGCATATTTGCCGGTGCGCGCGTTTGCGAGAAGACGTGCATAGCCGGACAGGTCGGAATCGGAGAGCGCATCATTGAGCTGACGCAGGTGCGGCCATTCCAACTCAGACGGCGGCGTTGCGATGATGAGCGGGCCTGGAAACGACGAGCGGCTGCCGATGCCTGCTTCTTCGATGGCTTCAGCGGCCGCGGCTTCGGCCATCGCGGTTGAGAGATCGAATGCGGAATAGGGAATGGTGTCGAAATGATCGACGGTTCCGGCGATTGTCGTTTTGAGACCGTGCGTGTCGAAACGCTGAATGGGTTTGATGCCGGACTGACCCGCCGTCAGCTTTGCCCAGTTGTCGGATTTGCCGATGCCGAGCGACGTCACGACACCTCGGCCGGTGACGGCAACCAGTGGCCGTCCCTTGTGATCGAGGTCGTCGTTTGCCATCCGTTTTGCCCTCACCAAACCGACTGAACGAGGCCCAATCCCTCGCCCCGCCAATGGCCAAACGTGGTGACGAGAATCTGATCGGCCCAAGTCTTGCGCGTCTGCTCGATGCCGGTCTCGTCGAATGGCGAATAGAATTCGCTTTTGGAAAGCGCCAAGGCCGCGAGCGTTATGCCGACGAGAAAATGCGCTTCGAGCGTATGACCAAAAATGCTTCCCCAGGCTCGGATGACAGGTTCAATTCCCGTGTTCTTCAATTGCGAAAGGAATTGCAGCTCCTCTGCCTTTGTCTCATCGGTGCCGGTTGCGCCGCTCAGGACAAAAAGTTCGCGCTGGCTCGTATCGAGAGGCAGCGTTTTGAGAAGTCTGCTTGCGGCTGCCGCTGCATCGCCGGGCGCGCGGTGTGAGCGATCCGATGCGATGCCCACTATTTGTGCATATGGCATTGCGCCGCGCGCTTTGGCATGGCTGCTGGCTTCCAGCACGAGGAATATGCCGACGCTTCCGGGAATGAAGCCGCCGCTTTCGTCTTTCCGATTCCAAACCGATTTGTAGGGGCCGTGATAGAGACTGCCGGTCAGTTCGCAGCCCAGCAGAAAATCTTCGCGTTCGGCGTTGAGTGCGCCGCCGACGAGAAAGAGATCACCTTGTCCGGCTTCGATGCGATCGACGGCGTTCTTGATCGCCGAAACGCCTGCCATCTCCTCGCCCTTGAACGTGCGCGAGGAACCCGTTGCCTTATGGATGATTGAGATATTGCCCGCGAGCAGGTTCGAAAGCTGCCCGAGATAGAGCGTCGGCCGCAGACCCGTCATCAGGTCGGTGTTGAGACGAGACGCGGCGTCCTCGCCCGCACCGGCTGTCGCGAGGATGCGGGTATCAAGCGCGAGATCACGCTCGCCGTTTCCGGCGGCGATGCAAAGATCGGTTTTGTCGAGGAGGCTGTCGTTGCCGGCGATGCCTGCGTCTTGTAGCGCGAGCCCTGCGGCATAGACACCAAATTTCTGCCAGCGATCCATCTGCCGCTGGTCACTGGTGCGCGGAATCTGTTGCGAGATGTCGATCTCCGGCATCGGATGCACGGGATAGGGGGCGAAGCGGACGGAATCGACGACGGGCTCGGGGTGCGCGCCCCCGTGCAATTTAGCCCAATGCTCGTCTATTCCGACGCCAAGCGAGCTGATCAGGCCGATGCCGGTAATCCAGACCTGCTCGCGTGCGCCCTCGCTCGGCATGTCACCCGGTCTCCGTGGCAGCGAGACCAAGCCGCCGGCCTTCGTTCAACACATGTGCCTGCAGGGCCGGCGACGTGAAGGGCACGCTGCGCATCGTGAGTTTGGCGTCGGCGACGCGCTTGCCGTCCTGGCTGAGGGTGGCCTGCGTCACTGCGTAGCCGGAGCCCTCGTGGATGATCTCGGCCTTCACTTCGAGCGTGGCGCCGGGCTGCACGAAGGATCTGAAATTCGCTTCCTTGGCGTTCGCAAAGAAAATCATGCGCGAGAAGCCGTTCAGCGTGAGTAAAAGATAACCGGAGGCTTGGGCCATCGTCTCAAGCATCAAGACGCCAGGCATAATCGGGTGGCCGGGGAAGTGACCTTCGAAAACCGGGCTGTGCTCAGGAACAAAAGCTCTGGCGATCAACGCTCGACGTTCGGCAGTTGCTGCTTCGACGATCTCGTCGAGCATCTGAAAATATTCAAGACGCACTTACTGATCGCCTCAGACGGTTGCCGGGGCGCGCAAACCATCGATCTGCGTGCAGAGATTGCGAAGAACGAAGTAGTCGGCGCCGTTCGCCTTGCCTTCGTTAACAGCGGCTAACCACTCTTCCACCGGCAGCTGGATTCCGAACTTCTGGTCGATCTCGAACGTTATATCGAGAAACGATAGACTATCGACGTCGAGGTCTTTCATGACGTGGCTGTCGGGGGTGATTCGCTCGAGCGGGATATCGCTAGCCGACGAAATAATGCCGGCTACGGTTTCGAACGTGGACGCCATCAGGCATTCTCCTGGATCGGGTTCATGCAGCACCGCGCGGGCCTTGAGGCCGGAATTGTGCGCTGCCAACAGCGCGCCAATTTTTTCACCTGCGCACTGCATCGGCTTCTAGCAACGGCTGTCAGAGTGCCGTTTGACGAAAGTCAAATGACGAGGCGAATTTTCTGGTTATCGCTGCGCCGTAGTCTCGCACCTCGATAAGGATCACCCCGCTGCAGCCAGATCGCCTCAGTGAACTCAAAGTCGGTCAGACGGAAAGCCTCAGCCGCACCATTACGGCCGAGGACGTGGCGGCATTCGCAAGGCTGTCCGGCGATTACAATGCCTTGCATGTCGATGATGAATTCGCGGCGCGTACGGAATTTTCGGAGCGCGTCGTTCACGGCTTTCTGAACGCGAGCCTTCTTTCAACTCTTGTCGGCATGAAGATTCCGGGACGCGGGGCTCTTTACGTTTCGCAAAGCATCGAGTTTACGCGGCCAGTCTTTATCGGCGATACCGTCGAAGCGCGCGGCACGATCGAGGCGATCGATCAAGAAACGCGTCTCGTTACGCTGCGAACCGAGATTTTGCGCGGCGATCGCGAGTGCGTTCTGCGCGGCAAGGCGCAGGTCAAAGTCTTGCGGCTTGCTGAAGCAAATAGAAAAGAGTCTCAGCCACAAGTCGCGCCGTCCGGTCTTCTTGCGGGCAAGACCGCCTTGGTGACCGGAGCGTCGCGCGGCATCGGACGCGCCACGGCGCGGTTGTTCGCGCAGCACGGCGCCAATGTCTGGATCAATTATCAGCGGAGTGAATCGGCCGCACAAAGTTTGGCTAACGAGATCTCCGGGTTCGGCGGATTTTGCCGGCCGATCCGCGCCGATGTCACGAATGATGAGGATGTCGCGCGGCTCATGGACGCGATCGTTGCCGCGGGCGGTCTCGACATTCTCATTAACAACGCCGGCCCCAAGATTCATTCGTCGACGTTCGCAAATCTCGACTGGTCGGATGTCGCGCAGGCTTATGAACTCGTCGTCGGGAGTGTCTTCCGCGTGACGAAGGCCGCGCTTCCGGCGTTAAAGAAAAGCAAAGGCCGCGTCGTGACGATTGCGTCAGCCGCGGCTCTCGGGCGAACGGCTTACAACTGGCTGCCCTACGTGGCGGCCAAAAGCGCTCTCCTGGCGATGAGCAAGAATCTCGCGCAGGAACTCGGTCCTTACGGCATCACGGTCAATTCGATTTCGCCGTCGCTGGTCGATACCGATCTCGTCTCCAATATTCCGGAACGCATGCGTCAGATGACGGTATCGCGCACGCCGCTGCGCAGGCTTTCGACGCCCGAGGATGTTGCCGGTGCGGCGCTGATGCTCGCATCTCCATATGCAGGCTTCATCACCGGTGAGAACATGCTCGTTACCGGCGGCGAGCATATGATTTGAAGGAAAAGATGAACATGTCTTCGAGCGCGACCGCTTCGTCGGTGCCGGTCGAACGCACCGGGATTGAGACGATTGTCGACGAAGCGATAGCGGCGGCGCCCGATTGCTTGCGGCGGCGCGTGATCCTGCCTGCGATCGATTGGGCGGCGGTCTCGCCGGCCAAGGTTGCGTTGCTGCTGTCGACGCTGGCGCAGTCGCGGCTGACCGTACCTAGGTGGCTTTCGAAGCTGCTGCTTGTGGCCGGACACGCTCTGCCCGAGGATCTCGAGAGGACTCTAAGTCCTGGGCTTGTTGCGTTGAACCGCATCAACGGCGCGAGCGCATCTCAGAAACGAGGAGAGTTGTCCGGCATGCTGCCGGCTCTATGCGCCGATGATCAGCTCGAGGCCGATGTGGCGACGGTGCTGGTTCAAAAGTTCGCTGCGCTTGGCTGGGAGGAGGAGGCCGTTCGCCTCGCGCTGGCGCAACGGCACCGTGCGCCGGTCATTCTGAAGCGCGCGGGCAAGGCTGTAACCGCGCATGTCGATCATTTGCCGGAGGTTCGTCTGCGGCTTATTGGGACGTCGACGACGCAAACGCTGGCGGACGAGTTCAAACCGGCGTTTGCCGCGATCGGGTGGCGTGCCGACGTTACGCAAGCCGATTTCGGCACCCTGCTTGCCAACCTCATGCGTCCGCCGGAGGGTGCGGATGCGCATGTCGTGCTTCTCGATCTCGACGGGTTCGCGCCGCAGGATTGGCGGCGGTCGGCGTCGGATGCGTCCGACCTGCTCGCGGAACGCGTCAACCATCTTGCGGCCGCGTTGCGCGAGTTCACGGCGCATTCGCAAGCGCCGCTGTTGATCAATACGATCCCTGTTCCTGCTGCTCCTGCGGCCGGATTTCTCGATCGCAGCCATGCGTTGGGGGCGAGGCGCGCGGTCGATCTCATCAACCGGCATATTCTCGAGGCGGCGGAGCAATCGAAGCAGATCATCGTCATCGATGCGGATCAGGCGCTTGCGTCGCTTGCCGTTCGCGATCAATCGGACGCCAAGCTCTGGTACTATGGACGGATCGCCTATTCCGCCGATGCCGTGCGTTTGCTGGCAAGCTCCTTCGCGGAGGCGTGGGGCCTGCTGAAGCGCGGGCCAGCGAAAGTTCTGGCGGTCGATTTCGATAACACGCTTTGGGGCGGCGTCTACGGCGACGACGGTGTCGAGGCGTTGGCGTGTGGCGAAGATTTTCCCGGCAACGCGTTCCGGGCTCTGCAAGCCGAATGTCTTCGTTTGCGGCAACAGGGGATGCTTCTTGTTGCGCTCAGCAAGAACAATCCGGACGCGATCACGGCGTTTCAACGCCATGCCGGAATGCTTTTGCAGGCTGATGATTTTGCCGCCACGGCGATCAATTGGGAACCGAAGCCCGAGAACATCCGAAAGATTGCTGCTGAACTCAATCTTGGACTCGACAGCTTCGTCTTTCTCGACGACAGCCCGCATGAACGCGAGGCGATGCGTCGGCTTTGCCCCGAAGTCTCGGTTCCCGAGATGCCTGCCGATCCGGCGGAACGGCCGCTTTGGCTTCGGCGGCTGACCTGCACCTGGCCGCTGCGCCTCACTGCCGAGGACGAAGCGAGGGCGGTGCTCTATGCGACGCGGCGTGAAGCGGAGAGCGCGAAGGCAAGCGCGGCGAACTTCGAGGATTATCTCAAGGGGCTCGAACAGCATCTGGCAGTCAGTCACGTGAACACGGCGACTTTGCCGCGCGTCGTGCAGATGCATGAGAGGACAAACCAGTTCAACCTGACGACGCTGCGTTCCACGGAAGCGGACATTTCCGCGCTGATACAATCCGAAGCTCAAGGCCTCGCTCTCGTGGGGCGGGTTCGCGACAAGTTTGGCGATCATGGGCTTGTCATAGCGGCGACGGTGGCGATCGACGGCAGCGAAGCGGCGGTTCAATCGCTGCTGATGAGCTGTCGCGTCATCGGACGCGAGGTCGAGCGCGCGTTTCTCGGAGCGCTGATCGATGACCTAAAGCGTCGCGGCGTCACGCGCGTCAGCGGCGACTATATTGCAACAAGGAAGAATGCGATGGTCAAAGACTTTTACGCGTCATGCGGCTGGCAGCCAGCCGGCGGTGACGGGGAACGAACGAGCTGGGTCTTCGACATTGGCGCCATGGAGCCGCCGCGATCGCAGTTCGTTACTTTGGATTGGGAGGCGTAATATGGATGCTCTTGCCCCGACGGCGTTATCGTATCCCGATCTCGCGGCGATCTTTGCCGATATATTCCAGTACACCGAGCCGTTGACGGCGGAGACTTCGGCCGACGACATCGCAACGTGGGACTCGCTGCAGCATATCGCACTCATCAGAACGCTGGAGATGACGTACTCGATCCGTTTGTCGATGGATGAGATGATGGAGATACGCAGCGTCGGCGACATCGAGAACGTCTTGCGGCGGCATGGCGTTTGACGTGATGCCGATTGCGGTCAGGAGTGTTCTCCCCAGCGAGTCATTTCCGGTCCGGGGTCGACGCCTGCCCAGCCGATGAGACGCGCCGCGATCTCCTCAATCATGCCCTGCATCGTGTCGCGTTTCGTATAGAAGGGCGGCACGGGTGGCGCGATGACGGCGCCGAGACGCGCCAATCGCAGCATTGCCTCGAGATGTCCTTCGTGGAGCGGCGCTTCGCGTGGGACGACGACGAGCCGACGCTTCTCCTTCAGCACGACGTCGGCGGCCCTGGTGAGAAGATTGTCGCCGAAGCCGTGCGCCATGGCGGCGAGGCTGCGCATCGAGCACGGCACGACGATCATGCCGTCGGTTCTGAATGATCCGCTCGCGATCGGGGCCGCGAGATTGCGCGGATCGTGCACATGGCTCGCAGCGTTGATCAGATCGCTCAAGCCGGATGACCCGAGCTCGTGGGCGACAGTCACGCCAGCGCCTTCCGACACGACGAGGTGCGTCTCGACGCCGGCGCGAGACAGCTGTCGCAGCGTTTCGAGCGCGAGGGACGTACCGGAAGCGCCGGTGACGCCGACGATTAGCCGTTTACTCATGTCGGTATTTTCTCCGGAAAGAATTCCTGCCATCGCTCGCTGATCCGCCGCTCGATGTCCCGGTCCGGCTGGATCGTGCGGCCCCAGTCGCGCGTTGTCTCGGCGCCGATCTTGCGTGTTGCGTCGAAGCCCGCCTTGCCGCCCAACCCGTCGAGTGGAGAGGCGAAGTCGAGAGGATCGATGGGCGTGCGATCGATCGTCAGGAGATCGCGCCCCGGGTCCATGCGCGTCGCCAGCGCCCACATCACGTCGCTCCACGAGCGGATATCGATGTCGTCATCGACGACGATCAGCATCTTGGTCATCGAGAACTGAGGCAGTAGCGACCAGAATCCGAGCATCACGCGGCGCGCCTGCCCAGGGTATCGCTTGGCGATGGAAATGACCGCCATTCTGTAAGAGCAGGCTTCGGGTGGAAGCCAGATATCGAGAATTTCGGGGATCAATTGCCGAAGCAGCGGCTTGAAAACGTCGAGAAGCGTGTCGCCGAGAACGGCGGGTTCGTCGGGCGCGCGTCCGGTGAACGTCGTGAGATAGCTCGCGCGCTCGCGGATGCGCATCCCTTTCAGCGTGAAAACGGGATAGTGCTCCGGCGCGTTGTAGTATCCCGTGTGATCTCCGAATGGCCCTTCTAGAGCGGTTTTCGATGCGGAAACCGTCCCCTCGAGCAGAATTTCGGCGCTCGTAGGGGCGTGTAGCGGAATATACGCGCACGGCGCCATATCGACTCTCTGGCTATTCAGGACTCCGGCTAACGCCAGCTCCGAAATGGTTTCGGGTGCAGGCATCACCGCGGCAAGGAGAACCGCGGGGTCGGCTCCAATCACGACGGCGGCGGGGCAGTCCTGACCCAGTGCTTGCCATTGACGATGATGCTTGGCTCCGCCGCGCATTGGCAGCCAGCGCATGATGGCGGTGTCGCGATCCAGGACCTGCATCCGGTAGACGCCGAGATTGTAATGCTCGAAATTGTCGTCGCCCGGCGGACGCGTGATCACGACTCCCCAGGTGATGAGCGGACCGGCATCGTCCGGCCAGCAGGTCTGAACCGGCAATTGCGATAAATCAGGTTCGGCTTGGTGCCACTCGCGCGGTGCTGACGTTGCTTTCGGACGTGCGTGCAGAGCGTTGCGCGCGGCAGGGAGAAGCGACCACGCTTGACGTAAGTCACGTGGCGGCTTCGGAGACTGCATCCACGCCAGCAATTCGCCGAGGGACGTCAGTTCCTCTTGATCTATGCCAAGTCCCCACGCGACTCGTTGGCGCGTCCCGAAGAGATTGGTGATGACGGGAAGCGCTGCAGTCTTGCCCTGCGCGTTCAGCGCGTGCTCCAGTCGAAGCGCGGGGCCACCTCTTTCAATCACCTTGCGATGCAGCTCAGTCACTTCGAGATGCATGGAAATAGGCGCAGTTATGCTGCGAATTTCGTTCTGCTCACTGATGAACGACAGGAACGAAGCGAGGCTCTGAAATGGTGGAAGACGACGTTGATGCATGAACGTTCCGCTTTCGAGACGAAGCTCTCGCGTTTTTCCGTAGCAGTGCGCGCTCCGCATTCTTTGCTCTGGAACAAAGGTTAATCGGTAGGCAACGCCTATGGTGTCGTCTTGCGATGGAGACTGTTGTCGATGGGGCAGAATGCCGACGAAATGAGCTTGCCCGCATTTGTGCGGCGGCTTCTGCCTGCGGCCGTCGGACTGCCACTCGGTCCGGTGCTGACGCTCTCGCTCAGGTCGTTCGCGCGCCGTCGCCCCGAGATCTTCGAGCGGCTCGGTGCGTATTGCAATGCTCGCTATCTAATCGATCCGACGGATCTGCCTTTTTCATTTGATGTCATTCCAAACGGCGTATCCGCGTCGGTGCAGATTACCAACGGACGCGAGCCGGAAATCGCCGATGTTGTTTTGCGCGGGCCGATCATGGCGCTGCTCGGCATCCTCGACGGCACGTTCGATGGCGACGCGCTGTTCTTTCATCGCACGATTTCAATCACGGGGCGGACGGAGGCAATCGTCGCGCTGCGTAACGCGATAGAGGACGCGGAGTTGCAGCCATCAGATCTGCTTGGCCTCAAGGGAACGGCGGCGAGCATCGCCAACAGCGCCATTCTCAGCGGCTTTGACGTCGCGCGGAGCGCGGCTGCAAGCGCGGCGCAGCGCCAAAGGGAGCGGGCATGAGCGAGCGCGGCCGTATGGAGCTCGTCTGTCCGGCGGGAACGCCGGCGACGCTGCGCGCGGCCGTGCAAGCGGGTGCGGACGCCATCTATTGCGGGTTCCGCGACGAGACGAACGCTCGAAATTTTCCCGGTCTCAACTTTTCGGCCCAGGAAATGGCGGAAGGCATTCGCTTCGCGCACGATCATGGCAGCAAGGTTCTGGTCGCGATCAACACGTTCGCGCGCGCCGAGAATACCGAGCCGTGGCGCAAGGCGGCGGACATCGCGGTTGCGAGCGGAGCCGATGCCGTCATCGCCGCCGATATCGCGGTGCTCGATCACATGTCAAGCAACCATCCGGGCACGCGCCTGCATCTTTCCGTGCAGGCCGCCGCGGCAACCCCGGAAGCGATCGGCTTCTATGCCGATGCCTTTGGTGTGCGCCGCGTTGTCCTGCCGCGCGTGCTTTCCGTCCAGGAAATCGCGGCACTCAATCGCGCCATCGCCGTGGAGACGGAAGCGTTCGTATTCGGCGGACTATGCGTGATGGTGGAAGGCCGCTGCCATCTGTCGTCCTATGTGACGGGCAAATCGCCGAACCTCAACGGCGTGTGCTCGCCGCCCGAGGCGGTCAACTATCTCGAGGACTCTAACGGAACGACGGCGCAGCTTTCGGGCTTCACCATCGATCGCTACGAAGCCGGTCAGCCGACGGGGTATCCGACACTCTGTAAGGGGCGGTTCAAGGCGAGCGGCAAGACGGGATACCTGTTTGAAGATCCTGTCAGTCTGAATGCCGGCAGCATGATCGTGGCCTTCCGCGACGCGGGCGTCAAAGCCTTGAAGATCGAAGGGCGGCAGCGGGGCAAGGGTTACGTCAGCGAAGTCGTGCGGGCTTTTCGCAAGGCCGTCGATGCCGTGGAAAAAGGAGGCACGCCGACGGAAATCGATAGCATCCTGGCCAGCATGTCGGAGGGCGGACGGCAGACGACCGGCGCCTACCGCAAGACATGGAGATGACGCGATGCCGCCCATCTCACTGACACTTGGACCAGTGTTTTTTCATTGGCCAGCCGAGCAGCTCAAGGATTTCTATTTTCGCATCGCCGATGAGGCGCCCGTCGACCGGGTTCATCTCGGCGAGGTCGTTTGCGGCAAGCGCATGCCGTTTTCCGATCCGGTCTGGCCGGACGTGATCGAACGCCTGGAGCAGGCGGGGAAAGAGGTCGTGCTCTCGACGCTTGCAACGCCCATGACGGTGCGCGAGCGCCGATCGATCGCAGATCTCTGCGGCGACAGCCGCCTGGTCGAGATCAATGATGTGACAGCGTTGCCTGTGCGAACGGGCCAGCCGTTCGTCGCTGGTCCATTCATCAACGTGTACAATGGCGCGACGGCGCAGTTTCTCATTCAGCGCGGCGCGCGGACCATCTGTCCGCCGGTCGAACTCTCGCTCGCGCATATCGCGGCTATCGCGCGGACGTGCGCGGAGGTGGACTTCGAAGTCTTTGCTTTCGGCCGTTTGCCCTTGGCGCTCTCAGGTCGATGCTATCATGCGCGGCTGCACGGGTTGCACAAGGATTCCTGCCAATTCACCTGCGAGCAAGACCCTGACGGTCTCGTCGTCGATACGCTCGATGATCAGTCCTTTCTCGCCATCAACGGCGTGCAGACGATGTCGGCGCAAGTGCAAGCTGTGATGCGGCCGCCGGGCGAACTTCTCTCTCTCGGCATCGGCCGGCTCCGCCTTTCACCGCACACCTGTGACATGGTTCGCGTGGCGCGAATTTATAGATCGGTCCTGGATGCCGATGAGGAGACGGAGCGGGCTCTGAGCCTGCTGTCGGATCTCGATTTGCCGGGTGCGCTCGTTGATGGATATGCGCGCGGGCGCGCGGGAGCAGAAGCGGTCGCAACGCCATGAAAGATGATGCAGGCCCGTCAACATGCGAACGGGTCGAGGAAAGCGAAATCAAGCCGCCCACCGCCATCGTACCAACGGAATGTTTTCAGGAGATCACGGTGAAGACGGAGTTGACCAAACGAGAGCAGGATTGGAATCCGCGATCCGACGTTGTGCTCTCGAACCAGATCAAGGCCTATGATGCGATGCGGCGCCGCTGCCCGGTCGCCTACAGTGACTATCTCGGCTGGTCGCTCTTCCGGCACGAGGATGTGGTGCGTGTACTGGATGACCATGAGACGTTCAGCAGCGTGGTGTCCCGTCATCTCTCGGTTCCGAGCGGCATGGACCCGCCGCAGCATGCTGCATACAGACAATTGATTGATCGGCACTTCGAGCCCGCGCGCGTCGACGCTTTCGAACCGCAGTGCCGGGCGATTTCAGCGGATCTCGTGTCGCGCCTGGAACGCAATGCGGAGATCGACTTGGCCGTTGATCTCGCGCGCCTCTTCGCGGTTCGCATTCAGTGTGCATTCCTCGGCTGGCCGGGCGAGCTTCACGATCCGTTGCTTCAGTGGGTGCGCAAGAATCACGAAGCGACGCTTGCCCGCGATGTCGAAGCGATGGCGGCCGTTGCGCTCGAGTTTGACGGCTACATCACAGAATTGCTCGAAGCGCGGCGCAGGGCGGGGTCGGCTGCGCCGGACGACATCACCACGGATCTCATCCGGGAGAGGATCGATGGGAGACCATTGAACCATGAGGAGATCGTGAGCATCCTGCGCAACTGGACTGTCGGCGAACTTGGCACCATCACGGCGTGCGTCGGTATTTTGGCTCACTATCTCGCGGAACGCCCGCAGATCCAGAAGCAGCTTCGCGAGAATTTGCATCAGCTTCCGGCAGCGATTGATGAGATCTTGCGACTCCATGCGCCGCTCATCTCCAACCGGCGCGTGGCGCATAAGCCGGTCGAGATCGACGGCCGCAAGATTGCAGCCGGCGAGCGCATTACGCTGATGTGGGCGTCGGCAAATCGCGACGAGGCTGTCTTTGACGACTCGGACGAACTTCGCCTCGATCGCGATCCGGAACAGAACCTTCTTTACGGCCGCGGCATCCATGTCTGCCCGGGCGCAGGTCTTTCGCGGCTGGAACTGCGCGTCATCATGGAGGAGCTGCTTAAAGCAACTCAGACGATGGCGTTCGTTCCCGGCCGGCCGCCGACGCTCGCGGTTTATCCGGCCGGGGGCTTTGCGACGCTGCCTATGCGGATATCGTGACTTCACTTTCATGCTGGATTGGGGTGCGTGGTTGCGATCGCAAAATTTATCTGGGATCGTGATGCGTAGGCGAGGGGCAGACGTGCTGTTGCCGCGATCATTTTAAGTCGAAGGACATTTTTGGTAAACTTGGGTTAGGTCGATAGACATGGAACACAACGATTGGCGCACCATTCGCACGACGCCGTTATTCAGTTCTCTGTCGCAGGACGTGACTGAGAGCATTGTCAGCAGCCAGGGCGTGCGAACCTACGAGAAGGGCGCATTGCTCTTTCAACAGGACTCGCCCTCGGACGCATTCTTCGTCATCCTCGATGGTTGGGTGAAACTATTCCGCATTACGCCGAATGGGACCGAAGCCATCGTCGGCGTGCTGCGGCGAGGCGAATCGTTCGGCGAGGCCGCGATTTTCATGGGGCGGCAATATCCCGTCGCGGCCGAAGTCGTGACGACCGCGCGGCTTCTCAAGGTTGACGGTGACAGTTTCCGGCGGCGTATTCGCGTCGAGCCGGATTTGGCGCTGGCGATCCTTGCTTCTCTCTCGCAACATTTGAAGTTTCTGGTTGGGCATATCGAACAGATCAAAGTGCTCGATGCGTCACAGCGGGTCGCGGACTTTCTCGTGGAACTCAGCGGCCAGACGCAGGGATCGGTGGTGATCGTCCTGCCGTATGAAAAAGCGCTGATCGCTAAACGCCTGGGCATGACGCCCGAAAGCCTCTCGCGCGCATTGGCAAAACTTCGGCCGCTTGGTATTTCTGTGCATCAGGAAAACGTGACCGTCACGGACGTGGCTGCGCTGCGCAACCATGTTGCGATGGGACGTAGCCACGCTGCGAACTCTTAAAGACGAACCTGGAAAGGTCAGGCGTATGACGATTGATGTCCCCGTGCTTGCGGCCATTCGGGCGACTGCCAAGACGCCCGTCGATACGACGCTTGCCGAGACGGCGTCCGTTCTTCGGTCTTGGGGCGTGAACGTACGGGGTATCATTCAGGAAGAATTTGCCGGCTCGGACGGCACGAAGCCGATCACGCGATTGCGCGATGTCGCCGACGGAACGCTGATGCAGATCTCGCAAGATCTCGGACCCAATGCGCGCGGCTGCCGTCTCGATCCTGGAGCGCTGGCGGAGGCGACGCGCCGGCTCGAGACGATCGTGGAAGGTGGCGCGGATATGCTCATTCTCAACCGCTTCGGCCGGTCCGAGTCGGAGGGGACCGGTCTCAGGCCGATCATCGAAGCCGCAATCCTCGCGGGCATTCCGGTGCTTATCGCGGTTCGCGACGAATACATTCCGGCTTGGGATGCCTTTCATGAGGGAATGGCAGTGTGGCTTCCTGCCAATACCAATGCGGTTCTGGATTGGTATCGAACGACGGTGGCACTGCCGCATGCCGCCGCGCCAGCTGCCTAGAGCCTTTCCGCTTTTCGTTGAATCGCGGATCGCCTCTAGGTCTTTATTTTGTCGCGCTTCTTATCGGAAAACCGATTCCCACTTTTCAGGAAGCACTCTAAGGCGCATTTGCCATTTGGGTGATCGCTCGTGGGACTCAATCCGCGTTACGTTCACGGGTCGAGCCGAGAGACTCTATCTCGCGTAGAACCTCGGCGGCCTTATCCGCCTGGTTGGCGATTTCATCGAACAGCAGCGCCATCTCCTTGAAGACAGAGAGGTCACTCTCGTTTTCGGTGATTTCGTCGATATCGGCGAGATAGGAAATCTGGTCGGCGATCAGGTTTCTACGATGCCTCGCTTCTTTCAATCCGCTTCGCAACTGTCGCCGGATCTCTAGAGCCGAGAACCGGTCGAGCGCCTGATCCAGTTTCGTTCGGCATTCGCAGTCGAGTTCCGCCGACGACAAAACCCGGTGCAACCGTAACGAAAGGTCGGACTGGCGGGGAGATTTGACGATCTTGGTCAATGTGCCATTCCCTTCATCGAAGCCGCATATATCGGCGCATTTAAGCTGGGTTGAACAGCTTCCGGGATAACATAAAGCAAGAAAACCAGATTGTTTCAGCGCAAGCCCGAGGCGTGTTCGCTGGCCAGACGGCGAACCTTGCGTCGTCGTTTGCCGTCGTCACCAAATCCAGAAAAGCAGGAACCAACCGGCGTTGGCGGGAAGCATCGCCGCGCAGAACGCCGTGAGTGCGAGAAGCCTGCGTACCGTTGCGTCCGTGTAAAGGTCTGTGATTTTCCAGCACAGCGTGGTGGCCCATAGCGTCGCCAATACAAGTATGGCGGCGCGCGCCTCGCCGACGTAAGGCAGCATGATGCCATCGGCGCGGAGTTGGGTGACGGTCAGCGCCGAGAGACCGAGAAAGACGCCGGCGCCGGCAAGGGGGATCAAGGCCTGCGCCATGTGATGAAATCGAGGCGGATCCCAGGTGCCCAAGCTCCGCGTCGCGACGGCCAGCATCAATGCGATTGTCGCCCCGCATGCGAGCGAGGCCGCAAGAATGTATGCAACCAACAATGCGCCGTCGAGCAACGTCAGCACGTCGTTATTCAAAGGATAATTGGTCAGCAGCCACCAGGGCGCCGTCGCGTCGAGGGGCCACGTCATGTTGGCCGCGATCAAATTTTGCGCAGCCCATTGCTTGACCGCGACCAGCAATGGGCTGGACGACCATTGGAATGCGCCGAGGACCAGACCCAGCAGGCCGAAGACGATCAGGACCGTCTCCCAGGGTTTCGGCGTCTCGCCCGCGATCCGCACGATCTCGACGTTCGGTGAACGGCGCGCCAAGCGGATAGCGCCGCGAAAGCCGCTGCAGCGGCCGCACATGTGGCAAGCGGATGCGCCGCGCATGTTCTTGAACGGCACGAGCGGTGCGCAGTTCACCGGGCCGGGCCTTATGCCCTCCAATTGAGAAGCTCGCCACTGCTCCGGATCGACGTGAAAATGCAAAGGCGCGAGCTTTGCGAGAAGTGCGAATACGCCGCTGACCGGACACAGATAGCGGCACCAGACGCGCTTGTTCCGGCCGTAGAGATAGCCGACGGCGGCGGCGGCGACTGTCGAACCGCCGAGAATGAGAAGTGTCGGCTTTGGGTATTGATAGACGCTGACCATCTGGCCGTAGAGCGTGGTGCTGGCGAAAGCGACCGTGGGCCAGCCTGCCCATGTGATCCAGCGCGGCGTCGCTCTCGCCTTGCCGACGCTGCTGGCATATTCGGTGATGGCGCCTTCGGGACAGAGAAGGCCGCACCACACGCGCCCGACCAGTGCGGTGCTCAAAATCACGAACGGCCACCAGATGCCCCAGAACGCGAATTGCGCGAAGCGCGTGATGTTCGTCCAAATGTAGGCTGCGTTGTCGGGCAACGGTAGCAGCACCGGAACGACGAGCAGGACGAGATAGACCGCGACGACGATCCACTGAGTGCTGCGGATGGTTCGCTGGTGGCGCTGAAGCCAATTTCCGATCCTGGCCCAGACGTCGAGCTGCGCGCCGGCCAGACCGGACGTGTGGTCTCTTTCTGGCAGCGTGCAGATCGTCATCGAGCCTACTCCCCTACTCCCCTGCGCGCCGGACGTCGTCGTGCGATCGCGGTCAGCCGGCAATGACGGTGAGCGCTGCGATCAGTATTCAAGTGTCGTACCCAATCGCCGCGTCACGGGCTTGTGGGTTCCCGGGCGATGAGCTTGGCGGGCGGCGTGTCCAGATGAAAGTCGTCGAAGAATTGATACTCGCCTGGATCAAGCCGTTTGATCACGATGAACGATGTGGTGCCGGCTCCGAGAACTTTTTCCCGGCGCAACTCATTGCTTTCGAATTCGACCGGCGTCGTTCCCTCATTCTGCAGAATGAGCTTGAAGCGACGATTGGCCGGAACCTCGAGGATGGGAGGATCGATTTTTCCATCCGCAAACTTGATGGTGAAGACCGGGTCGTCCTCCGCGAATGCGGGCGCCATCGCAAACAGCGCCAGAAAAACCAGAGACATCATCCGGACTGAAAATGACATGGTGCAACAGGCCTCATATTCAGGCCGTTCACCGCGTTGCAGGCAGCTCAATGCCGGACGCGGTGAACGGAATGTCGTCGGGCAGCCGTTCCGTTTAGTAAGCGCCCTTTTTGCCGGTGCCGGCATAGGTGAATTCGTAGTCGACGCTGAACGGCGCGGCCCACGGTCCTACGCCGGTTTCCTTGTCGACGTGGCGTCCAAAGTGATCGGCCGTTTCAGAACCAAGCGATTTGATCGTGAAAGTCAGTTTATATTTTCCGGCGCCCATCAGCTTGACGTTGTCGCCATAATGCGGGCCATCGCTAGCGACCATCGGCATGAACATGCCGGTCGCGCGTTCGCCGCCATCGATCTTGACGAGCGTATATTCGATCTTGAGATTGGGGATCCAATCGCCTTCGGCGAAGCCGTTTTTATTGTCCGCCAGGGCGTGGATATCTGCTTCCAGGTGAACGTCGGATTCAGCGGCCGCACGCATGATATGCGCGGGCTCCATCTCGATCGGTTGAAGATAGACGGCGGCGACTTCAATGCCGTTGGTCTTGTGCGGGGTGCCGATCGGGTATTCGGCGGCGAATGCCGAGGGCGCGCTCAGGCCCAGCAATGCGATTGCCAGGGGAAGGATCGAACGTCGTGCCATGTTGGCTCCAATCTCATGTGCGGTCATGCTGAATAGGGTGCCGAGCATCGGCCTGAAGGCCAGGCAGATCCAATATTCATTACTTATCTAGTAAACTTATTTCCTGCGCTCCTTGACCCAGGACAAGCGTTCCCGTTTCGCTGACCGCGTCAGACTGCCTTGCTGTGCTTCTGCGGGGAACGGTCAAGGTAGGAGTCGAAAGCCGCCGCCACCACCCGGACAAGATAGCGATGATCGTTCTCAATCCGGAGGATGTCGCCGTCCATCTGCGCCAAGCCCTCGTCGAGCGCGCGAGATAGCCTTTCGTTTTGGCCGGTCAATTCCACGTGGTCGAGGCCATAGCGCGCGCAGATATTGGGGATGTCCGCCTCAAAGTCGCACATCAGCCGCTCGATGATCGCGGCGCGGCCGCGGTCCTCGGTCGTCAGGCTGTAGCCTTTGGCGGTCGCGAGCCGGCCATCCAGGATGCGGGTCGAATAATTGCCGATCGCGGCTTCGTTCTGAACATAGCCGCTCTTCGTCTTTCCGATGGCCGACGCGCCGAAGCCAATCAGCGCTTCGCAGTCGTCCGACGTGTAGCCCTGGAAATTCCGGCGTAACCGGTGCGATGCTTGGGCGACGCCGAGCTCGTCGTCGGGAAGCGCGAAGCAGTCGAGGCCGATCTGTTTGTATCCGGCCTTGATCAGCGCGCCAGCGATCGCAACCGTCTGTTCGACGCGTGCAGTGCTGTCGGGCAGGGACTTCACGTCGATCAGGCGCTGGTGCTTCTTGACGTCCGGCACGTGCGCATAACCGAAGACCGCCAAGCGATCCGGCTTCATGGTGAGCGCTGCTTTTACCGTGTCGATACAGGACTGAACGGTCTGGTTGGGCAATCCGTAGATCAAATCGAAGTTGATGCGCTTGATACCGACGCGGCGAAGAGACGCCACGGTTTGCGCCGTGCATTCCATGCTCTGGATGCGATTTATGCTTTGCTGAACCTTCGGGTCGAACGTCTGCACGCCGAGGCTGGCGCGATTGATGCCGCTTCCGCGCATCGCCGCAAGCATCTCGTGGGTGATCGTTCGCGGGTCGATTTCGATCGCCAGCTCCGCATCGTCGACGATGTCGAATCGGTCGCGCAGCAGATGCACGAGCGCGATGAATTGCGCGGGCTTCATGATGGTTGGCGTGCCGCCGCCGAAGTGGATGTATTTCACCCGCTGGCGGCGTCCTATCCGAGCTGCGACCATCTCGATTTCGCGACGCAGAACGTCGAGGTAGTTCGCGATCGGCTCGTCGCGAGCGCTGATCGTGGTGTTGCAACCGCAGTACCAGCACATCGAGCGACAGTAGGGGATGTGAAGATAGAGCGAGACGGGTTCGCGAGCCGTGAGCGCCGAAAGCCAGCTCGCGTAAACCTTTTCATCGACGGCGGGTGAGAAAAGGGGAGCGGTCGGATAGCTGGTGTAGCGCGGCAGACGGGCTTCGCCGTATGAACGAAGGAGTGTCGATTGCAAAGCCCTTCTCCCGATTTCTGAGAAAACGCGGAGATGCTACTCCGATCTGTCCCTGACACTTTGCGCTAGGCCAATGATCGGGGGCGTCAGGTGCGTCCGAATATCCGGAGGACGCTCATTTTCAGCGGAATGGCGTGCCTGGAGGCGTCCGAGGGCTCTTTAGCCTATCCGAGTTAGGCGATTATCGGCCGATCGATTTCAGGCGTTCATTCAGACCAACGAGGGCGATCAGGATGACTGCGGTGACGAGGGAAATGATCGTACCTCCAGCCAGCGCCAGGAGCACGGCCGCGCCCGAAAAAGAAAAAATGCTTTCCATTGGTTCTCTCCTTGAGATCGTGGGGACGCCCGTCCGCCGTCCGTGAACCTGCCGGCTACATCTGCCCAATGAACATGGCTGTTGCGATCGTGATTGACAACAGAGCCGCGACTACGGCGCCGGTTTTTGGAATGGCGCCCTGCCGGTACATGAAAAGAATGAAGATCAGAAGGACGGGCGTGAGGGTGACAAGCCCAACCTGAGGCTCGTTCATTGCAATGATCCCATGACGGTCGGAACGCGCGATGCCAGAACGGTTCCAGCTGTGTAGATTGCGAAGATCGCGCCGCAGAGCGTGACAAGATAGACGGCGAACAGGGCGCGCCAGCCGCCGGGCGCGATCCGGAGCCCGAGAAAATGCTGCAGGATCGTCCAGGCTTTGACGCCCGCAACCGCCAGCACGATTGCGACCTGCGCGATGATCGGCACTGCGCTCTCCTGAACCGCGCCAGCCCACATCGCGATCAGGGTCAGCACCAGCAGAGCGATCCAGACCTTTACCAAAGTCGTCATGATCAGCGCACCAGATAAATGATGGGATAGATGAGGACCCAAACCATGTCGAGCATATGCCAGAATGCAGCACCGGTCTCGAGGTTCTCGATGCTGTCGGCAAAATAGACGATTGCGAAAATCGTCAGGCCGAGGACGATATGCGCCGCGTGAAATCCGGTGATCAGGAAATACAACTGGAAGAAGGCGTTCGTCTCGATGCCAATCCCGTCTGTAAAGAGCTGACCGTACTCGACGCCCTTGACGGCGAGAAAGACAGCGCCGAGCACCATCCCAGCGATCAGGAGAAGCCGGGCGTCGCGACCTTCTCGTCTGCGCCAGATTGCCGCCGCCACGAGAAAGCCGCTGGTGACGAGCACCAGCGTATTCAATCCGCCAAGCACACGATGCAGATGATTTTGCGAGTCGGCGAACGTCGTTGGGTGCAGCACGCGTGCTACGGAAAAGCCGAGTAGCAGCGCGCCAAATACCGCCAACTCGCCCAGAATCAAGATCCACATCATCGGATTTCCGGGCAACCCCGAGAGTGGCCCCCAATCCGCTTCCTCGGCTTGCGTTTGCGTTGGCCGGTCGTCGGGGTCTCGATGTGCGTCTGCCAATGTCATTAAAATCCTGTGCGTCCCTGCGACCTATAATATGAATGTAAAATACTTCTTTTGTTGTCCGAGCGCAAAGAAGAGACCGGTCCGCCTTTGATAATAACCCCGCGAATGACCCGGCATGCGTGGTGCTGGGCGCGGGCGATAGGGAAAAAGGTTGGAGGCTTGGGGCAATGAGTGAGAGATTCACTAAGGCGGCTGCCCGCAATATTTTTTACGGGGGGTCCATTTTTTTCTTCATCATTTTCGTCGGGCTGACGGCGCAAACGGACTATTACATCCGCACGACGAGCACCAACGAAAGTGCGCTGACCGACGGCGTCCGGCGCGGCAAGCACGTCTGGGAAAAGAACTCCTGCATTAATTGTCATACCTTGCTTGGTGAAGGCGCCTACTTCGCGCCCGAGCTCGGAAATGTCTGGGTGCGATACAACGGGCTCGAGGATCCGAAGGCGGCTCGCGAAGGGCTCTTTGCCTGGATGCACTCACAGCCGAGCGGCGTTGAAGGCCGTCGGCAGATGCCCGACTTCAAGCTGACCGATCAAGAAACCAATGACCTGATCGATTTTCTGGAATTCACCAGCCACGTGAAAACGCAAGGCTGGCCGCCAAAGGCTTCCGGCTGAGGAGACGCGAACAATGAAATATCCTACTCAACGGGTCGCTTTGGCCTACTTCATCGGCGCCATGATTCTATTCGGCGTTCAGATCATCGTCGGCATCGTGGCTGGCAGCGTGTACGTGTTCCCGAATTTTCTGGCCGACGTCGTTCCCTTCAACATTTTGCGCATGATCCACACGAACGCGTTGATCGTGTGGCTGTTGATGGGCTTCTTTGGCTGCGGCTACTATCTCGTTCCGGAGGAAGCGGAGCGCGACATCGAAAGTCCGTTTCTTGCCTATGTTCAGCTTGGGCTTTTGATGTTCGGCGCGCTCGCGGCAGTCGCGGGCTACCTCTTCGGCATTCATGAAGGCCGCGAATTCCTGGAGCAGCCGCTCTGGATCAAAGCCGCGATCGTCGTGGTTGCGCTGATCTATCTCTACAACATTTCGATGACGATCATGAAAGGCCGCAAGACGGCGATCGGCAACGTGTTGCTGCTCGGCATGTGGGGCATCGCGGTGTTCTGGCTGTTCGCCTTCTATAATCCCGGCAACATCGCGCTTGATAAAGTCTACTGGTGGTACATCGTCCACCTGTGGGTCGAGGGCGTGTGGGAACTCGTCATGGCGTCCGTGCTCGCGTTCCTGATGATCAAGATGACCGGCGTCGACCGCGAGGTGATCGAGAAGTGGCTTTATGCCATCGTCGGCCTGGCGCTGTTCTCCGGCGTGCTCGGTACCGGCCACCATTATTACTGGATCGGGGCGCCGGGATACTGGCAGTGGATCGGCAGCATCTTCTCCACCTTCGAAGTCGCGCCGTTCTTTGCGATGGTGATCTTCGCCTTCACGATGGTGTGGAAAGGCCGCCGCGATCATCCGAATAAGGCGGCGATGCTCTGGTCGCTCGGCTGCACGGTCGGTGCGTTCTTCGGGGCGGGCGTGTGGGGCTTCATGCACACATTGTCGTTCGTCAACTACTACAGTCACGGAACGCAGGTCACCGCAGCGCATGGCCATCTCGCCTTCTTCGGCGCCTACGTGATGCTCAATCTGGCGATGATCACCTATGCCATGCCATATCTCCGCAAGCGGGCGCCCTATAATCAGGTGCTCAACATGTGGAGCTTCTGGATCATGACCTCGGCCATGGCGTTCATGACCTTTACGCTGACCTTCGCGGGTGTCGTGCAGGTCCATCTGCAGCGCGTCCTGGGCATGAGCTACATGGAAGTGCAGGATCAGCTGGCGCTGTTCTACTGGATGCGTCTCGGCGCCGGTGCTTTTGTCGGGATCGCGTGCCTGCTGTTCCTCTATTCGGTCTTCGGACCGGTCAGGGAAGAAAAGCCAGCGCGCATCGACATGCCGCTTCAGCCAGCGAACTAGCGGTCTAGGCGGATGTCACGAAGGATCATGGCATGTTGAAGAGTGTCAGCACCACGTCGAAGCAAGCGGACTTGCCGTTCTATGCGCCGGTCGGCTCGGAATGTGAGATTTTCGAGCACGCCTATCGCAACCGCCTGCCGGTCCTGCTCAAGGGGCCGACAGGTTGCGGTAAGACTCGCTTCGTCGCCTACATGGCGGCGCGGCTCGGTCGCCCGCTCTATACGGTGTCGTGCCATGATGACTTGACCGCCGCGGACCTAACGGGACGCTATCTGCTGAAGGGCGGTGACACGGTTTGGGTGGACGGGCCGCTGACGCGGGCCGTCCGTGAAGGGGCGATCTGTTACCTCGATGAGATTGTGGAAGCCCGCAAAGATGTCACCGTCGTCCTACATCCGGTCACCGACGACCGGCGGGCACTACCGCTCGAACGCACGGGCGAATTGCTGCAAGCGCCACCGGAGTTCATGCTGGTGGCATCCTATAATCCTGGCTATCAGAACGTGCTTAAGACGTTGAAGCCGAGCACTAGGCAGCGATTTCTCGCCATGGAGTTCGGCTTTCCAACCCTCAACACTGAAGCCAGCATCGTCGCCCATGAAAGCGGCCTGCCGCATGAGCGTTGCTTGCCGCTCGTTCGAGTCGCGCAGGCTCTGCGCGGTTTGAAGGGGCAGGATATCGAGGAAGGGGCATCGACCCGCCTCGTCGTCTATTGCGCAATGCTGATCCGCGACGGCGTCGACTACGACACCGCGTTGCGCGTCGCCCTGATTGAGCCGTTGTCCGACGATTCCGAGATTGTCGACGGATTGAAGCGCGTCGCCCAGATCGCGCTTGGGTAATCAGCCATGCCGCTGTTCGAGCCGGAAGAAGCGTTCGGGCAATACTGGCACCGCCTCGTCGGATCGTCACGCTCCTATCGCGGGCATCCCGGCGCGGCTGTCGCGCTTGATCGTCTTCGTGTCCGGCTTGGGTTGCTGTTCAGAGCTAGCGGCGGCGACGGCGCCATCCGCATCGTCGGCGGCGCGGCGACGGCATCTGGGCATCGGCTTAATCTCAAGCAAGCGCTGGGTCTCGGGACCGAGATGATCGAGCGGCCAACGCTCGATTCGAGCGCATTACGCCTGCCGGGCAGCATCGACCTGTTTGCTGATGCGAAGGACAATGAAGCGCTTTACGAGTGGCTGGCCATTTGGTTTGCGCATGCCGTTCCGCCGGAGCATGACGTCGATCCGTTGCGGAACGATCTCTATGCTCTGCGCGCCGCCGTGCAGACGACGCGCGCCACGCTCGCCGCGTGGCCGGGTCTGAAGCCCGTCCATGATCGCCTCCGTCGCGCCACTTTGAACGAACGGCCACGGCGCAACCTGCCGGGTATCGAAGGGCAAATCGAGGCGGCGATCGCTCATGTTTTGAACGAGAGCGCGCCGACATCCGATCCGGTCTTCGATGCGATTGCTGGGGATGGCGGGATCGATCCGAGCCTCAAGGCCACGCGCGGTTATCGCACGTTCCTGCCCGTGCCGCTCTGGGGCGACGTCAAGGCGGATGCGGCCAGCGTAGGCGGTCCGGATGCGGATGAACCGGGCGGCGATTCGATTGCGGTCGATGCAAAGCGGCGGACCGGCGTGCGCAAATCCACGGATCGGAGCGACCGCAACGATCCTCTGATGCTGCATCGGTTCGAAACGATCTTCAGCATCTCGGAGATGATCAACGTCAGCCGCGATGTCGACGATGATGATGAGGAAGGCGCGCGGCAGGCGCTCGAGGACACCCCGGAACTGACGATCGGGTCGAACAAGAAGCGGCCGTCCGCAAGATTGAAGATCGATCTCGATCTGGCGCCGCGCGAGATCGATACGACGGCACTCGTCGCCGACCATACGTATCCGGAATGGGACTGGAAGCGGCAGGCATACCGGCCCGACTATTGCCGCGTCATCGCCGGACAGGCATCGGAAGAGGGGGAAGACTGGTCGGCGGATGTGGTGACGCAGCGGAATATTCGCCATGTTCGCCGTCAGTTTGAAGCGTTGCGTCCGCGCCGCCAGACGTTGCACGCCGAGCCCGATGGCGACGAACTCGATCTGTCGATGCTGATCCGCTCGATCGCGGATCGGAAGGCCGGCGAATCCGGCAGCGATCGCATCTTCACCGATGTGCGGCCGGCGGCGCGCGACTTGTCGGTCGCGGTGCTGATGGACGTGTCGCTGTCGACAGATGCGTGGATGCAGGAACGGCGCGTTCTGGATGTCGAGAAGGGCGCGCTGCTCGCCTTGACTCACGGTTTGACGGCGTGCGGTGACGAGCATGCCATCTACACCTTTACCTCTCGACGGCGCAGCAACGTCACCGTGACGACGCTCAAAGATTACGACGAAGCGCTCGATCAACGCATCGCGCGTCGAATTTCGGCGCTGAAGCCAGGGCAATACACGCGGATCGGCGCCGCCGTCCGTCATGTCACGAGCGAACTCGTCAAGCGTCCGCAGCGGCATCGCCTGCTTCTTCTTCTGACTGACGGCAAGCCGAACGACGTCGATCATTATGAAGGCCGGTTCGGCATCGAGGACACGCGAATGGCGATCCGCGAGGCGCGCAAGGCCGGGCTGCGCGTGTTCGGCGTCACCATCGATGAAAACGCGAGGGACTACTTCCCGCATATCTTCGGGCGCGGCGCCTATGCCATCGTTCGCGATATCGCGCGCTTGCCGGCGGCGCTGCCTGCGATTTATCGCCAGCTCACGACATAACGCGGTTGGGTCAAGCCCGTGCGTTTCGTGGATCGCTTCGCGACCTGTGCATGATATTTGTCAACGTGGGGATTTTCCGCGGAGCTAGCTTCGGGTTAAATTCGAGTCCGTTTGCAAAGCTTGAGGGAACATGCGCCTCTCGTGGTCCGTCGCTGTTGTGTTCGCGATTGCCGCAACTTTCTTTGCGGGTTCTGTCGTCGCGAAGAGCCGGGCGTCCGGCAAGGATGATCAACGCGAGGCGGTGACGTTCAGCCACGCGGAGGCGGAGGAGATGCTGTCCGGTATGCGGACGTATCTCGAGACAATCCAGGATATCGTTTCGGCGCTTGCGGAGAATAAAGTCGCGCGCGTGCCGGAGATCGCGGCACGTTCGGGCAACAAGCTGCTCAGCGGAATGAACCCGATGACCGGCCTCAAGGCGCCGGTAGGGTTCACGATGATGAGCCTCGATACGCATGACAAGTTCGACAAGCTTGCCGAGAAAGCCGGGCGTGGTGTTTCGCGGACCGAGGTTCTGACCGATCTGGAAAATATTCTGAGCAACTGCACCGGTTGTCACGCGGCCTACAAGTTGGCGCGTTGATCGGAGCATCCGGAGAAGCGTGGCTGGCGCCGATGTGACGCCAGCCCGTAACTGTGATCAGAACGTCACCGTGACGCCGGCATTGAATGACCGGCCCTGGCCCGGAACCGGCGAAATCAAACCGACGCGGCCTCCGGCATTGTAGTCGGCCCAGTCCACGCCACCGAGCGGAGCGTAGTAGAGCTTGTCGAATAGATTGGCGATGCCAAGATCTAGGCGCACGTTCTCCCACTGATAGCTCGACCGCAAATCGACCAATGCATAACCCGGTGTCGTCGGTTCGTTCCGGAGATCGTTCACGTCCGACTTTTCGTTCACCATCGTCACCTGGACAGCGTTCGTCCAGTTGCCGAGTTGATGATTGAGCGTCACCTGGGCGTTGATCGGCATCATGTGATAGAGCGTGTCGCCGGTGTCGAGGTTCTCGCCATTCACGTATCCGATCAATGCGGAAAGCCCGAACAGTCCGTAGTTCGCGCTGTCCCAGAGTTCCACGCTGCCGGAGACGTTGACGCCGTATAATTGTGCGTCGTGATTGGCGAAGCGTAGCGTCACGAATTCGGACGAGGGCATCATACCGCCGCCCATTCCGCCACCCATGCCCATTCCGCTCTGCGTCTTGAGATAATCGGCGTCGATGTAGTCTTGCGCATACGTATAGTAGGGCGTGATCTTGACGTCCCATGTGCGCCGCTGCGGGTCGTGCCATCCCGCCGTCACGCTGAACGTATTGGCGACCTCGGGCTTCAGATCGAGATTTCCGACGTAGCCGTTCGCATCACCATACCAGCCGATCATGTTCGCGGCCATGTCGCCGGTGCTCCAGGCATAGCGCTCGTAGAAGTTGGGCGATCGCGTTTTGCGCGCGTAGCCGAATTCATACGTTTCGACCGCGCTCGGTTCGTAGCGCGCCAGCGCGGTCACGTCGAAGTTTGCGTCGGTTTTCTGGTGATTGCGCGCGTTGAAGGCGGCCGCATCGGCAGCGTACATCATGCTGTAGCCCGCGACATCGCCCGTATTCATCCACACCATGTCGTTGCGGACGCCGAGAAGCGTGCTCCAAGCGTGGTCCCAGCGATGCTCCCACTCGACAAATGTTCCGAGACGCTCGCGCGTGCCGTGATTGATATTGATGAAGTCGTCCGGGCCCATCATCGGCGCCATGCCGGCGACGGGTGGCCACCAGTCATCGAGCGTGACGCGATGGAATTCGTTGCCGACGCGGATGACGTCCGCCGTCGTCAGCGGAATCTCCGCTTTGATCGAATAGCCGGCGTCGGTCCCCTCGGAGTTCATCGGCATCTGACCGCCTTTGTCGGCGAGCATGTCCATGCGGTGATCGGTTTTGTGATAGAACGCTCTGACGTCCAACGATCCCCAATCGAAATGCGTCAAATAACGCGCATTGAAGAGCCAGGCCGTGTTGTCGACCATATCCATGCGCTGGTTGACGTATCCCTGATACGGGATGTGAGCGTAGATGCCCTGAAGCGTAAAGAGGTCGCCGCCGTTCTTGATGCCGAGCGTCACGGCGTGATTTTGCGCCTCGTACAGTGTCGAGCGAACGATCGGGCCGTCGTCTCCGCGCCAATAGTCGTTGGCTTTGTTCCAGGCGCCGGAATAGCCGAGGCTGACGTTCTGCGTCGCGGCTTCGGCGTGCGCGGCCGTGCTGATGCTATCGCCATTGCTGCGATAGAACGTCGAGAGGCTTCCTGAGGTTCGCACTCCGCCACCGACGTCGGCAAAGCGCGGCGGTAGCGATTCGACGACGATCGTTCCGCCGAGACTGTCGCCGCCCTTGCTGACGGGCGTCACGCCGGCGATGACCTCAGCGACGGCGACCTGGGATGGATCGATGTACGACAGTGGCGGATTCATATGGTTCGTGCAGGCCGACGTCACGGCCATGCCGTTGATCAGAATTTTCACGCGGTCGTCGTTCAGGCCGTTGATCGCGGGGAGACCCGAAATGCCGCCTGATTGGAAAATGCTGACGCCCGGAGCTTTGGTGAGAAGCTGGGCGGTATCGCTCGTTCCGGGAAGCTGAGACTGGATTGCATTCCCAGAGATACGTGCCGTATTGAGCGGCACCGCCAAACCTCGCGCTCCGGGTGCGTTATCGAATGCCGTTGCGGGCAGCGATTGATCGGGCGTCGATTGTTGCGGTTCTGACGACGTGGAAGGGTCCGATGCCGCCGGACTCTGGCTCGCAACCGACTTGGCTTTCGGTTTCTTTGCCTTCGGTGTCGTGTGGTGGTGCTGATGCTGCTGCTGAACGACGACGTCTGGCAACTGGTTCTCGGCGGTTCCCTGCGCGTGTGCCGACCCGCTCAAGGCATATGGAGCGATCGCTATTATTGCGGTTGCGCCGAGCAACCGTGCTCGCAAATCAACGTACATGATATGTTTCCCCCAGACGGCGAGGCGCGCGCGGAAACGCAGCCAAGCGCCGGTATTCAAATTTTAGTGGCTCGATTGGAATAGGATCGCGAGACTGCTGCGATCAGAGCGCTTTCAGCGAGGGGGACCTCGGTTGCGCGCGTCGATCGTGAAGATAACGGCAAGCAGCGCGGTTGCACTCGCGCGAATAACGCGGCCGACGTCCATCTTGGGTCGGACGATTGGCTGCGTCGCCGTGATTGCCAGATGAAAGGCCGCCAGGCCTTTGCAGAAGGGGCAATCCGTTCCGTCGCGTTCGGGTGCGGAATGACTAGAGGCTGAATGGTGTGATTTGCCGCTTTGGCAAATGATGTCCGAGAAATTGCCGAGGTCGGCGGCAAAAAGAGCTTGCCGCAGTTCCGAGACGAAATGATTGGGGAGCAGCGCGATATAAAAAAGCACGCCCAGCAGCGCGAAAGCTGCCGAGAACGTTGAGCGCCTATTCCCCCTTGCGCGCTTCACCGTTTGCCCCTGTGGTCGTCGCGACGGAACGATTATCGTTTGTGTTACCGGAACCCACCATCCGGCAACGTCGATATTCAAATCGATATCGCTTGTCTATTCCGGCTGCAAGCGCTCAGGCTTTGTTGAAGATCAAGCTATCGACGTGACGGTTCGATGCAGCCCATCGCGTCATGCTCGCGTGAGGCCGCAACGAATTCGTTCGCAGAATAATTCTAAGGTGAAGCCGGAGCCACCGGTGCAGGGCTGGCGCCAGGCCAGACATAACCGCCGCCGATGACGATGTTGTGTGATGTCAGGCTCGTTTCCAACCTTCCTTCGGGCGGGGTCGCGCCGGTGCGCCAACGAGTGAATTGCCGCCAAAGGTCGCCGGGCATTTCCGTCAGCCCGGAAAACGGCTCAATGAACCAGCGCGGCAACCAATCGGATTTCAGATCCTTCAGAGACCATGATTTGCCGCCGGTCAGCGCGGCTTCGATGGCGGACCAGACGAATTTGTATTCGACGTAGTAGGAACCGCGTCCGATGCGCAGTTCGAGGCCCGCGAGAAATTGAAAGGCAGGTCCGGCATATTGATACTCATGCGTCCGCTTCTCGGGCGGCTCTCCGGCAAACCATGTCTCCACGTGCGGCACGGCGGCGCCGAAGCCGACGCCGAAGTAAGGTCGTATCTTCGGTGCGAGCGGGGGCAGGCGCACGAGACCCGATAGATAGAGGACGTTATGTCCGTGGGTGAATTCCATGCGATCGAATAGATCCGTCAGGTGCAGCGGCGATGGGGCGGGCGCTCCTTTGAGCGTGCCGGTTGTCTCGACGTCCTCGACGATACCGTTCTTGAGCTTGCGTCCGTGCGCGCCTCTGCCAAGCCGGGCGATCGCCTTGCTGTGCATGAAGTCGATCATCATTCCAAACGAACCCGCCCAGCGGATGACGCGGGCGCCGCCGTCGATGGGGAAGTAGAAGGTGTCGCCGTCCCAGCTCATGTTCTTGAGCGTCAGATCCGTGCCGTTTGGGCGTTCGAGATGAAGATCGCTGCGATGGTAGTAAGGCGCGCTGAGATATCCACTCGCGACGGTTTCCGAGGAATTGAACCATGATGACGCGGCGGCCGGCGTGGCGTCGTTTTTGGCGGACTCGTCTCCGCGATCTCCCGTCAAAGATGACGACAGCATGATCGCGCTCAGCATGATGATGGTTCCGGCGGCCGCCATCCTGTCCAGCATCGCCCGCAGGCCATGCGATGCGATGAAATCGGACGTCCCGTCTTTAACCGCCAACGACGCTATCATGCTTGCCCGTCTTTGTTATGAACGCCCCACATGGTCGCAGGCCGCGCATTACGCGGCGAGCGGTCCCCTCGTCGGCGCCGACCTAAATCCCGACTTTGATGCTACGTCAACTGCGCCGGATTATCTGGCGAGGTTCGGTGCCTTTGATTTGGGTTAAATGGAATCGCTCAGAAACCGGTTAGCATGGAGACGTGTGCGATCGGCTGGATATTGTCGCGAGCTTGCCAGGATCCTTTCGCACCGTCGCAATCCAGTTGCGTGCGAAATTGCAAATTCAATCTCCACACGTGAGGGACCTATGACCGATCAGGAGCGTGCCAAGACCATCGTGCGGGACGTCTTCCTCCACGATCTCAAGGGAGAAATCGGCACCCTGGCGCGACTTGGCGTGCCGCTTGCCGATCGACAGGAGATCATCAAACGGTTGGCGCAGGCGTTTGGGCTTGTGCGCGAGGAAGAAAAATCGAAGACTGCGGCGTAAGCGCCGTCGAATTCGAGCATGATATGCCGCGTGTGTCCGGCGCGTTCATCGTGCGCTGGCGCACGCAAGGCGCACCCCTTTCGCATTTTCTTTATACTTGCCGCAGCTGACGCGACTGTGTCCGTTGCGCTGTGGCTGCCCAAGCTTCTGGGTTTCACGGCGGGTAACGTCGCCGGCGTGCCGTTGATTGTCTGGCATCGCGACGAAATCCTTTTTGGGATGATGCCGGCGGTTCTTGCGGGTTTCGTGCTCACGGCGTTGCCGCGCTGGACGCGCGGTGCTCCGGTGACGCCGGCTCAGGTGATGTTGCTCGCCGGTCTCTGGCTTGCGGGGCGCGTTGTGCACTCCGTATCCGTGGATAGTTTCGCTGCTGTGCACGTGCTGGCTTCGGCTCTCGCCTTCGTGTTCGTCGGTGCGTTGACGCTAATGGCGGCACGACAAATCGGCGCGAGCCGAGCATGGCGTGAGATCAAGGTTGTTCTGCTGCTTGCCGGTTTCACCTGTGCGGCGGGGCTTGCGTTGCTTCGTCCAGCGGATGCGACGAGTGAGATGGCGATGCGCCTCGGGCTTGCGTGCGTGCTCGCTCTCGTCGTTGTTCTGGGCGGACGCATTGCGCCCGCGCTGACTGCGGCGTGGCTGAAGGCGAGGGGCCAATCGGTATCGGAAGCGCATAGCAGATGGCTCGATACGACGGCCGCTTTAACCGTCGCAGTAGCTCTGGGCGGCTGGGCGATTGCAACCTCGAGCGAGATCACGGCAGTGGCGTCGGCGTTCGCTTGCGTCACTCAAGCGGGACGGCTGGCGCTCTGGAAGGGGTGGCGGGCCGCCGGTTCAGCCCCGGTACTTGCCCTGCACGTCGCTTATGGCTGGATACCGGCCGGCTTCGCGTTGCATGCGGCCGCTGTCTTTTGGCCATCGTTCGTGAGCCAAGCCGCCGCCGTTCATGCCTGGGCCATCGGCGCGATCGGACTGATGAGCGTTGCGGTGATGGCCAGCATGATCAGGCGGCATTCTCGCACGCCGTTCGCAGTCTCAGGTTTGATGTCGCTATCGCTTGCTTCAGTGGCCATCGCGGCTCCGGCACGCATTGCTGCGGAGATTATCCCGGATGGGCGGCAATACTGGCTCATTCTTTCGGCGTTAGGCTGGGTTGCAGGCTTTGCGTTATTTCTTCTTGCCTTCAGAAACCCATTGCTCCGACGACGCGATATGGTCTGAATGAATTGCGGAGACCTCAAAGGGCATTTGAGGTCTCCGCTACACTTAGGACGCTACGCTACGTTACTGTTTTGCAGGTCCTTCATACATGATGGAGTCGTTCTTCGGGCCGTCGACATTCAAGAAGCCCACGAGACCGTGCTCCAGGCGCGAGAGCGCGTGATCGACCAGGATATAGCGGCCTGCACGATCGATCTTGAAGTCGACGATCGTGGCGCCACCCGGCGGAACCGAGACCGTCTGCACGCCGAGCAGCGGCGGCGAGATGACGCTGCCGAGCGAATAGACGTGATCGAAGATCTCACCGATGACGTGGAACGATGACGTGAAGTTGGGTCCGCCTACACCGAAGAAGATACGTACGGTTTCCCCGACGCTGGCATAAAGAGGATGGCTACGGGTGAGCGAACCGACAGAACCGTTGAAGAGAAAATATTCCGGCTTCTCATTGATCAGCTTCTCGTAGTCCATCTCCTGTTCGCCGGCCGTGCCAAACGATTTGACCGTGTAGACCTCGCCTTGCATGACGTAGAACTCGCGGTCGACCTGCGGCAGGCCGCCTTCCGGCTCGACGAGCAGAAGCCCGTACATGCCGTTGGTGATGTGGGTCGGGACGCTCGGCGTTGCGCAATGATAAACATAAATGCCCGGAATGAGCGCCTTGAACGTCACGACGGTTTCACCGCCGGGATCGGTTTGCGTGAATGCGGCGGCGCCGCCAGGTCCAGTCGCGCCGTGGAAATCCACGGAGTGGACCATCAAGCTATCCTTGTGGTTTTTCAGATGCAGTTCGATGGTGTCGCCGACGCGTACGCGCAGGAAGGGTCCCGGAACCTTGCCGTTGAATGTCCAATACGTATAGGTCGTGTTGTCGTCGAGTTGTCCTTTGACCTCGATCGTTTCGAGATCGATACGGACTGTTTTTGCCTGACGCGGTCCGATCGGTCCGGGCAGATCAGCGGGATCGCGCGTGATGTCGGCCCCGGATGATTTCATCTCGGCACGATTACCTGGCAGAACCTGGATCTGGCCTTGCATGCCTGCCTGGCGATGTCCGGGAATCGAGCAATAGTAGTCGAATTCGCCAACTTTGCTGGCGACGAACGAGAATGTGGAGCTGGCGTTCTTGCCGTTGACGATCGCGGATCGCGCCGCATACTGATCAACGACGATATCGTGCTGGGCGCCTTCGCCGTTCACGAGGTTGACCTGAACAGTTTCGCCTTCATGTACAACCAAGGTCGGATTGATCTTGTGATCGATATCGCCGCCGACGCCGATGTAAACCATGCGTCCTTCAGCGATGCCGGTACGCAAAGTAAATACGACAGGTGCGTGTGCACCCGTTGTCGGGTCGGATTTTTCGTTCTCGGGTGATTTTGTCTTTTCCTTTTTGGGGGCGGCCGGGGCGTCGGCGGCTGGGGCGGCCTTCTGCGCCATATGCTGGTGCTCCGCATGTGCAGCGGGCACTGAGAGTAATCCGGCCATGATTAGGCCGATAACCGCCCCGAAGCGGTGGAACACCATAATCTCCTCCTTATGTTCACGCGCTTAAGATCGCCGAGAACGCTGCGGTTGATCGCATCGCAGTGCGCGCGGCACATAGCCCTGACAGGACGATTGATTCGTAGACGGACCGTTCTTTCCCGGGCCTCAGCTGTTTCAAAGCATGCCGTCCACGGGTGAGCCTTGTTCTTGGACAAGAGTGACGACTCGCGCGGCGAAATCGCTCAGGACCCCGTTCTGAGATCGTTTCCGGAGGCCTCCCACGATGCTTTTTGAAGACTTTAATGGAGGCCGGCGCGATGAGGCCGCGGGCTGGCACGTTCAGACCGGTTATCGCGGACTATGTCATCTCGGTAGAAATCGAACTTATACGGTGCGTTTCGCTTATCGCGAGGCTCCGATCACGGTCTCGATGCGCGAAGCAATTTCGTTGTTCGGGATATCAGCGGGGTCTTCGTCGATTTCGGCGACGACTTTATTTCTAACTTCCGGCTTGATCATCTTGCGGAGATTGCCAAGCATGGTCGCGGGCGCGATGATTATCAACCGGTCGAACGCTTCCTTTGCCGAATGGTCGGCCAGCATGGATGCGAGCTGGCTGGCAAATAGAGCTTCGAGGGCTGTGTTGGAGGCGCGTCGCGATTCAACGCCGAAGCGGGCAAGCCCGGCAGATCCATAAGAATGGTCCGAGGCGGCTCCACTCATTTCTCGATCCGGTGGACCGTCGAGGTGCGAGCGCGATCCGGAAATAAAATGCATGGCCTGGTGCTTTGCAGTCGTCTCCAGGATGCGGGCCCTGCCGCCATCTGCAACCAGGATCCATGTCCGTGTGTGTTCCATGGCAGGACTGCGCGCTCGTTGCCTGTTTGCGACCATTGAAAAATAATCTTCGCCGTGCATGTCCGAAGCCGCCTTGATCGAGATCAGTTGAAATGGGGGCCGGCTCACCCATGCATAAAGCTTTTCGACAAGGTCTCTGCTAAAGTGCATTGATTGCGTCGGCGTCCCAACCAACACGTGCATTGAACGAAAAGGCCGCTCCATGCTGCAGGCACTTCTCCAATCTGCCGTCGTGGCGATATTGGCTATCGATGATCGCGGCCGGATCCGCACGGCCAATCCTGCGGCCGAGCGTATGTTCGGCTACACGTCGGAAGAAATGCGCGATCGCAACATCAGCATGCTGATGCCTGAGCCCTACCGCTCGCAGCATGACCACTATATGGAACGCTATGTCCGGACGGGCGAAAAACGGATTATAGGTATCGGCCGGGAGGTTGCGGGTCAGCGCAAGGATGGATCGATTTTTCCAATTCACCTTGCGGTTGGTGAATTCGAGTCGGAGGGTGATCGCTTCTTTTCCGGTATCATCACCGACCTTAGCGCGCATGCCCGCTTGCAGGCGGAGATCGACCGCCAATCGCTGCTCTTCCAGGCCGTGTTCGATTATGTTCCAGAAACGCTGGTGATTTCGGCGCCGGAGGGCCAGATCGTTCTCATCAATCCGGCCGCCACGCGCATGTTCGGCTATAGCGCAAACGAAGTCACGGGACTTGACTGGACGGTGCTTTTCGATGCGCCGCCGGACAAGGCGCAATTGCAAAAAGATCTGGCTTCGAAACACGAAAGCGACGGCGGGAGCGTTGAAATTTCAACCGTCTTGCGTCGCAAGGACGGGCGTACGTTTCCAGCGCAGGGGCATATTGCGGTCATTGCCGGCGCCGACGGGACGCAGATGGCGGTGGTCAGCCTCTTCCGGGACATGACCGAGGAGATCAAGCGGCGCGAGAGTTCGCTCAGGCTTCAGAAACTTGAAGCCGTCGGACAGTTGACGGGCGGCATTGCGCACGACTTCAACAATCTCCTGACGATCATTTCCGGCAATCTCGAACTTCTGGACGGAACGATTTCCAATCCCGAGGATCGCGAGCTTCTCTCGCGCGCGACGCGGGCCGCCGATTCAGGCGCGCGTCTCACACGACGATTGCTGACGTTCGCGCGCCGCCGGCAACTGGCGCCGGAGGTGATCAATCTCAACGAGCAGGTTCGGAGCATGACCGAGCTTTTGCATCGTACCCTCGGGGCGACGATTGATCTGCAGACGAGTTTCACCCGCGACTTGTGGTTGACCCGCGCGGATGCGGGCGAAATTGAATCCGCGGTCATCAATCTGGCGATCAACGCGCGCGATGCGATGCCCAGTGGCGGCAAGCTCGCCATTCGCACCGACAATGCGATGCTGGAAGGCGATGAGGTCGGTTTCGAAGGGCCGCTCGTTGCGGGGGACTACGTGCGGGTATCGGTCTCCGACAATGGGGCCGGAATGACCAAGGATGTACTCGGGCGGGTGTTCGAGCCGTTTTTCACGACCAAGCCGCCAGGACGCGGGACGGGCCTGGGTCTCAGCACGATCTATGGATTCATCAAGCAATCCGGCGGGAACATCACGATTTACAGCGAGCCCGGCGCGGGCACGACCGTAAACCTCTACTTCCCGCGATGCCTCGATTTTCCGGTCGGCGTTACCGCCGGGGCCGACGCGTCGAAGGAGGAACGCGGGCGGGGTGAACGCATCCTCGTCGTCGAAGACAACGGCGACGTGCGTGCGTTGACGGTGCAGCGCCTCGAGCGTCTCGGTTACGAGGTGGTGGAGTTTCCCACCGGCGCGGCGGCGCGCGATGCGCTGAAGGGCGGGCTGAAGATCGATCTGGTTTTCAGCGATATCATGATGCCTGGAGGCTTGACGGGCGTCGATCTTCGAAACTGGATCGGCGAATTCGAGCCGGCACTGCCGGTGATTTTGACGACCGGATTTGCGGGCGACGCCGGCGATATCGCGACGATTGCGGATGAATGGCCGATCTTACGCAAACCCTACGGGCAAAGAGATCTTGCGGGAATTGTCCGAAAAACGCTTGAAAAACGCAAGGTTTGACGGTGCGATGTTGAACTTTTTTGTGCGCATCGCGTTCGGCGATATCCGGTCGCGCAACGGATGCGCACATATGTCAGATCAGGATTTTTTCCGCCTGACATCGCTTGTGAACATATAGCCAATGCCGCGGATGGACTTTATTTTTGGCGAGATGCTTGAGCCGGTATCGATTTTACGGCGCAATCTGCTCACCAAGGCGTCGATCGAACGGTCGAGCGGCGAGTAGTCGTGACCCTTCAGGATGTCCATGATTTCATCGCGCGTCAGGGCGCGATGCGGACGCCGGGCGAACATCTCCAGAAGATTGAATTCCGCTGTCGTCAAGTCGCGCAAGACGCCTTTGTCATCCTTCAGTTCGCGGCTCGTCACGTCCATCGTCCAGCCCGCGAATTCGTAAGTCTCGTGCGCCGGGGATGACGCCGCCGCGGTCGTCCGGTTGCCGCCGTCGTGCCGTCGCAAGACGGAGCGGACGCGAGCGAGGACCTCACGCAGGTTGAAGGGCTTCGAGATGTAGTCGTCGGCTCCGATCTCGAGACCGACGATCCGGTCGACGGTGTCCCCTTTGCCCGAGACCATGACAATCGGAACGTCGTGCTTGGCGCGGATTTCGCGGGCGAGAGAAAGTCCGTCTTCCTCGCCGAGGGCCAAGTCGAGCGTTACGAGGCTGACCGTGTCCTGATCGAGGGCAGCTCGCGTCGCCGCTGCATCCGCCGCTTCGGCCACGGCATATCCTTCGCGCTCGAAGCACGTCCTCAGGAGACGGCGAATTTCGGGTTCGTCGTCAACGACAAGTATTTTCGTTGTCACGTCAGCTCTCCGAGGGGCTTGGCGCGGTGCAGTTGTAGATTACAAACTGTTACAATTCTTTACCGTTGAAGCATACCCGCGCGATCCTACCCGGCTTTTATGGCCGCAGATCGAACCGCCTTTCGACAGAGAAGGAGAGCGGATATGCTGGGTGCAATAAGTGTTCATGATGCTTTTTCGTACAGGCCTCAGCAGGGGCTGTCGCGGGATTCTGTAGTAAGACAGCGCGACGGGTTCGAGAATGGCACGGTCCGGCGGCTCCGAGCCAAGGAATACATTTTCTGCGAAGGTGATCCGAGGACGCATATTTTTCACGTCGAGCAGGGTGTCATCGCGCTATCGAAGGTTCTCGGAGACGGGCGTCGGCAAGTCATAGATTTTGCCTACCCAGGTGACTACATCGGCCTCGGCCTCCACGGCGAATACATTTTCGATGCGCAGGCGACTTGCGCCGCCAAGGTCAAATGCATCCCGGCATCGGCCCTGGAAGACGCGGCGGCCTCCGATCCGGACTTGGCGCTGACGCTCTATAAGGCGGTATTGGCGGAGCTTGCAACAGCCCGCAATCTGCTTGTCTGCGTCGGGCAGGGCACGGCGATGGAGCGGATTGCCGCTTTTCTTGTCAGGTTGCGCGATCGCGCCGCGGTTTCGGGGCCGAATGGCAACGTTTTCAGCCTGATGATGCGACGGTCGGATATCGGTGATCTTCTGGGTCTTACGATCGAGACGGTCAGCAGAACACTAACGAAGTTGCGCAGTATGGGCGTTATCGAAATCGTCAATTCGACCGAAATCCACGTTCTTGACGAGGATAAGCTGGAGCGGTTGGCGGCTTGAACGGCCTTAACTGCAAAATAGACAATCAACGCATAGCAAAAAGGCCGCTCAAGGAGCGGCCTTTGTATTTGATGCGAAAACCCGAGGCCATTCCATCATTGGATGGAACGGCCTTTCGTGTCAGGCGATGCGGATGGCGAAGATCTTGCGGATCTTTTCTTCCGTCTTCCAGGTACCGACGAAGCCGGCGTCGATCTGGAAGCTGTC
>Ga0172380_10000745_pt1 | contig 59700 bp, 45 predicted proteins | sample Leawe162metaG_FD_119747 | JGI IMG/M metagenome (GOLD analysis project Ga0172380, IMG submission 119747) | Leachate microbial communities from a municipal landfill in Southern Ontario, Canada - Leachate well 162 metaG | ecosystem: Engineered > Solid waste > Landfill > Unclassified | place... | reverse complement strand
TGATATGGTTTGAATACTACTTTTCCGCTTTGTCCCATTTATTTTCCCTTACTTCTTGAGACAAAACTTATTTAAATCTTTTCCCTTTTTCACAAAAGGCTGCCCTTTTGAGACAGCCTCTTTCAAGAGGGATTCAATAAAGTTAAGCTTCCACTGGAATAAAAGCTTTCTTCAATGAATTCACATAATCGGCTGCGCTTAATGCGGCAATTGTTCCATCGGCAACGGCGGTTGTGACTTGTCTATACCGTTTCGCAATTGAATCTCCGGCTGCAAATACACCGGGTAAGTTTGTTGCCATGTTTTTGTCAACAACTATTTCTTTGTTTTGGTTAAGTTCAATTAGACCATCTAACTTTTCAGTGTTTGGTACATATCCGATGAAGATGAAAACACCGTCAATTGAAAACTCTTTAATCTCTTTGTTGCTGATATTTTGAATCTTAACGCCGGTTAATCTTTCTTCTCCTATAAACTCAACTATCTTGGATTCCATCATAAAATTTATTTTGGAATTAGCTTTTGCTTCTTCTATATAATGTTCGAATGCTTGAAAGTGATCGAACTGATGAACTATGGTAACTTTGGAAGCATACTTTGTTAATGATACTGCTTCTTCAAGAGCAGAATTACCACCGCCAACTACAATTATTTCTTTGTCTTGAAAGAAATCTCCATCGCAAGTTGCACAGTAAGAGATTCCTTTACCTTTCAGTTCTTCTTCTCCCGGAACTCCGATAGTTCTGGATTTTCCTCCGGTTGCAATGATTACTGCTGAAGAAGTATAAACCTCAGTTCCATTAACCGTCACTTGCTTCGGCTCTTTATCTAACTCCAAGCCGGTAATTTTTAGATTGGATTTAATAGTGCATCCAAATTTTTGAGCTTGGGCTTTCATGTTTCTTGCAAGCTGGTAACCGCTGATACTTTCAACACCGGGATAGTTTGCAATTTCGTGAGTAAGCACCATCTGTCCGCCTATAGTCCCTTCATTTAAAATTAGCGTTGAAAGTTTAGCTCTGGAAAGATAAATCCCGGCAGTTAAACCGGCTGCACCGCCGCCTATAACAATTACATCAAAATGATTATTCATTTCCGTCTCAAAATTACTTGCCAAAGTTTTCGTCTAAAATTGTAGTTACTTGTTCTTTGCTTTGAATGCTGCTTGTTGCTTTAACAACTTTTCCGTTTTTGTAATAAACTACAAATGGCAATCCTTGAAAACTTCTGCATTCCGGTAATGAGCGGATTACTTTTGCATCGGCTGAATCAAATTCCATATCGGCAAATTTAATATTCTTGTATTCGCCTTCAATCTCTTCCATTACTTCGTAAACCGGAATACACATTGGTCCCATTCTGCCGCAGCAGATCATTACATTTTCATTTTCTTGTAAAAGTTTTGCGTGGTCTTGCTCAGATAGTACGTGTGTTAGATTGGTTTGTAACATTTTATATCTCCTATTTATTAGTTGTATATATGATGAAAAAAAATAAAAGAAGATTCAGAAAATGTTTCGACATTCTTGACGAACACTTCGACTCAATAAACATTTATTTATTTGTTGAAAAAGATCAAAGTGCATTTTTGCTTCAATAACAAACAAAAATGAGTTGGCACAATCTTTATAAAGTACTCTACAACAACATAATTGAACAACAAAACAAAAAGGAGTACAAAATGAAAAACGCAGCTTTATTCACACTCGCAATTCTTTTATCACTTACAGTATTTGCTTCATCTTCAAATGCACAGTCAAATGGAAAGGGAAATCAATCCGCTGTAAAAACAAACTGGGTTGATCTTAACGCCGATGGACTTTGCGACAATGTGGGTACACCAGCACAAGGTTCCGCACAAGCCGGTAAAGGTTACGGCAAGAAAGATGGCAGCGGAACACAAGTAAGACCACAAGATGGAACGGGATTTGGCAACAAAGGCGGTAATGCAACTGCAACCGGAACTCATGACGGTACCGGTCCAAAAGGTTCATCAGCTCGTAGAGGAAACAAGTAATTCTTTCGTAAATAATTGATTTCAGAAGGCATGATTTTCATGCCTTCTTTGTATAAATAAAAATTGGAGAATAGAAATGAAAAAGATAATAAATAAGCTTCGGGTTCCTTTACTACTAATAAGTATAACACTTGTTGCATGTACTGAAGCCAGCATAAGCGAACCGGTTGAATCAACTAACGGAGATGCATTAGCATTATCTGAAATGACAGCAACAATTAACAATTCCACATACGATAATCCTACAGATATTCAAGCAAAAGGGTTGCAGTTTATGCGCGAAGAAGAAAAACTGGCCCGCGATGTTTATACAGCGATGTATAACAAATATGGGATAAGAGCTTTTCTAAATATTTCTAAGAGCGAACAAACTCACACGGAAGCAATTAAAGCACTTTTGGTTAAATATAACATTGAAGATCCGGTAAAAAATGATGCTGTTGGTTCTTTTACAAATGCAGATCTGCTTACACTTTACAACAAGCTAATTGCTGCTGGTAATGTTTCTGATGTTGAAGCGTTAAAAGTTGGTGCGGCGATTGAGGAAATAGATATTCTTGATTTACAGAAACATATTGCCGAATTATCCGACAATGCAGATATAAAATTTGTTTATGAAAATTTAATGAAGGCTTCCGGAAATCATCTGCGTGCGTTTGTTAGAAATCTTAGTTCGCGAGGTGTTTCATATTCACCTCAATACATGGATAAAGCTACTTACGATTCCTACATAAACTAACTAAACAAAAGCCGCAAGTAGTTTTCTTGCGGCTTTCTTATAATCTTTCTAATCTTGATCTCAAATGTCTTTCACTAATTCCAAGTATTCTAGCAGCTGCACTTTTGTTGCCGTTGGTTCTTTTTAAGGCTTCGTTAATCATTGCTAGTTCAAACTCTTTCATTTTGCTTTCGTAATTGTCGTCGAGATTAAGCGGATCGAATTTCTTATCAATTTCTTTCAAGTCGCTGAGCAAAGGCAAATCGCTTGTGGTGATTAAATTTTCTCTGGCAAGAACAACAGCACGCTGGATAACATTTTCTAACTCGCGAATATTACCCGGAAAGCTATATTTGATGAGCTGGTCCAAAGCTTCTCGACTTATTCCAGTTACATCCTTGCCTAGATCACTGGCAAAGCGTTTGACAAAATGATCTACTAGAATTGGAATGTCTTCTTTACGCTGACGAAGTGCCGGTAACTGCACAGTTACAACGTTTAGTCGGTAGAATAAATCCTCGCGGAATAATCCGTTTTTCATCATCTCTTCTAAATTTCTGTGAGTCGCGGTTATAATTCTTACATCTGTTTTTTCAGTTTGATTGCTTCCGATTCTCTGATACTCGCCAAATTGTATTGTTCTCAAAAGTTTTACTTGTATTGGTAAAGGAATTTCGCCAACTTCATCAATAAAGATCGTCCCGCCGTTTGCTTCTTCAAACCTTCCTATTCTTTGATTAATAGCTCCGGTGTAAGAACCTTTTTCGTGACCGAATAATTCGCTTTCTAATAAATTTTCCGAAAGGGAAGCGACATTCACAGTAATAAATGGTTTATCTTTTCTTGGACTTGCAAAGTGGATCGCTTTGGCGATTAATTCTTTCCCGGTACCGCTTTCTCCACGTATTAAAACTGAAGCTTTTGAAGATGCAACTCTTCCGGCTGTGCTTAGAACATTTTCCATTATTGCGCTTTGTGTAATCATGCTGTCAAAACGGAATTTATCTTGCAACTGCTCTTTCAAAAATTTGTTTTCGCTTAAGAGATGTTTTCTTTCTTTAATTCTATTAAGGATTGTTTCTAGTTCATCAAGATCAATTGGTTTTATTAAATAATCGAACGCGCCAGCCTTCATAATTTGAACTGCGCTTTCAATCGTTCCAAAGGCTGTCATCACAACAACATCAATTTCCGGATTTAGATTTTTCATTTCTCGAAGAACTGTCAATCCGTCCCAGCCCGGCATTTGAAAATCCGTAAGAACAATGTCAATCATATTTTCTTGAGCAATTTTTAGTGCTTTCTCTCCATCGTTAGAAGTGAAAACATTATAATTTCTTTTTGTTAGAAAACTTTTAAGAGACTGAACTTGCGCTTCTTCATCATCAATGAGAATTACAGAAAACTCTCGCATAAATAATCCTTAAATGTTTTTAGGAAGTTGAATTGTAAATGTTGTTCCGTTTCCAAGTGAACTTTCAACACTAATTACTCCATTATGTTCAGCTATAATTTGCTGAACAACGCTTAAACCAATTCCACTGCCTTTAGTCTTTGTAGTGAAATAGAGATTGAAAATCTTTTTGAGGTTGTCTGGTGAAATTCCTTTGCCGGTATCTGTAAATGTAAACTCAATTAATCCTTTTTCATTCTCACGTGAATCAATAGAAAGCGATCCTTCACCGGAAAGTGAATCTAGCGAGTTCTCAATCAAGTTTATAATTACTTGTGTAATCTTTGTTCTATCCCAGTTAACAGATTTGTTATAGGAATTGTTAATGAAGAAGTTGAAATTCTTACTCTTAAAAACTTCCTTGTATTGATTCTCCATTTGAGCAAACAGTTCTTGGAGTATAAATGATTCAGTTTGCATAGGCTTCGGCTTTGCAAATTTTAGAAAGCTTTCAATTGTGTCGTTGATTCTTCTTACTTCTCTGTAAACTAACTGAGTAAGATTTTTATACTCTTCGCCATTCTCGGCCGGTAAATAATCCTTGCCCAATTGCTGCGTTATTGTCCCAATAGAATTGAGCGGATTACGAATTTCGTGAGCAACCGATGAAGCAAGTTCTCCCATTGCAGTCAATCGCTCGCTTCTGATAATCTGCTCCTCCAACATTTTTTGCTCGGTCAAATCTCTAATAACCAGAATAATGTTCACTTCATGATTTTCATTTGTAAACTCACTTCTTGAAGTAAGAAGAGTTCTTTTCTTGCCGGAAACTGTACAAACCACTTCTGCAATAATTGATTGATTTTCTATTAAATCTTTGCTGCAAGCTTCACCAAAAAGATTCTTTACTTCTTTGCCGAGCAATTCATCTTTTGATTTGTTAAGTAGTTTTTCCGCTGAACTATTTGCTGATTTGATGTTCAAGCTTTTATCCAGAACAATTATTGCATCGCTTACATTATCAATAATTTTTGATGAGTAAGATTCTATAGCCTTAAATTTTTTCGAGAGCAAATCAAAATTTTGCCGAATGAATATCATCGAAAATGTAATAAAACCAAACACTAAGAATATGATTCCGAGGAATACTATTCTCCTAGTTAGCCGTTCAGTTATTTTCGAAAGGGGATCCATCGACAAGCCCAAACGAAACACCCCAATTAGTTCTCCATCATGAATGAAGGGATGTAAAAGTTCAAAGACTTCTATACCCGAATGTTCAACCACTCTCCATCTGTAACTCTTCTTCGAAATAATATTCTTCAAAAATTCGGAGCTATTAATATCTTCGAGTGCATCAATCTTTCCGGAACCGGCAATGATTCCTTTTTCATCTTGGAGTACTGCGTAATGTATCTGTTTGTTTTCAGTAACATTCTTAAGAAGTACACCAAAGCCTACTTGTTTGCGGAAACTTAATAATTCTTCTGCATCAATATTTAAAACTATCGCATTTCTGTTTTTAGCAGCAATAGCTAATGCATAACGTTGACCTTCTAAGAATCTGGCTGGTTTTATCCCAATTATAAGCGTATCTACTTCATCATCAAAGATTGGACTAAGGTAGTCTATCGGATTGTGTTTTTCCGGTAAACCGGGGTGTTCTTCTTTCGAACTTGTTAATATTTTCTTTCCAGTTCTGTCAAAAACATTTATCCGGTATATGCGATTGTTCTCAGCAAGATTGGCCAGCATTTGCTCATTAACCATGCCTCTATCGTAAAACATTTTAATCATTACAGCATTACTTAGAAGTCTCTGCTTCACTTCATCTTCAATTTTGTTATAAGACAGAAGTGCGTTTTCAGAAGAGGTGAGTAGTGTTTCTAATAGAGAATGACCTTGTTTCTCCATAAGCTCAAGCATTTCACTCTTGCTCTGGCTTAATTCGATTGCGACTGAAGAAATTACTATGATGGCTGTAACTAGTAGAATTAATAATAAGCTTTTGGGATGGACTAAAATGTTCTTGAAGAGCTTCACGTTTTTTGCCATTTAATTCTTTTACAATTTACTAAAATCATTAAACAATAGGATGCTCCAAATCTGAAATGAATTCAGTTAGTGTCTAATTACTTGAATTGGTAATCAAATTGGCAATTTCAACCGGAGTGGTATTATTCCTACTTGCTATATCTTTCAACTTTTCATCTTGATCAGCAGAAATTCCTTTTGCTTTTAATCTTGCTATTCCATCAGTTATAGGAAGATTCAATTCCATGCAAATCTGTTCAATCGTTTTTCTTCCCCAACCTCTTCCTTCTTTAGGTGATTCAATATTTTTTCCGCTGGATTCCGATACAATTTTATATAGCTCACTCGGAGTCATGTTATTTTTTTTCGAAAGCTCACCGATAGAAATTGAATCGCTGTCAACTTTTACACCTTTAGATTCAAGACTCTGTAATAATTTTTCCTTGGGAAGATTAATTGTCTGGGCAAATTTTGTAATGGTTTGTTCTTCTGCATGGGGAATTGGAGGTTCTGTAGTTGGTGCCGACCATGATTCTTTAAGACTCTCTCCAAAATCCATAACCGAACTAAATGGAACAGTTCGATTTAAGGTTAGAACAAAAACTAGAGAGGCAAGTATAATAGCGGCAAAAATTTCTTTACGCGGTTTTGCCTTTGTTTCAACTTTTGTTTTTAAGTAGACCAAAATCGGTCTCCAATTGAAAAATAAATGAAACATGATTGCAATTACAAAAATGAATGTAAAAATTGTGTGAACCGACTGCCATTCGCTTTTAAGCAATCCTATGTAGCGCCAGTTTGTCCAATTAGCTACTCGCCCCGGAGGAGATAAGTACAAAATAATTCCAGACAGTGTCATTACTAAGAAGGATAAAACAATGTATAGACTGATGAAGGCTCTAAAGCTAAATTTCTTTTTCATGAATGTTCCTAAAGCTCAAACCCTAGAGTTAGATTTATTGAATTGCTTTTGTAGTCGAACAAATAGCTGTTAGATTTATTTTTAATTGTCTGGTAGTTTAATCCAATAGACAGATTGTTCCCGTTTAGAAATTCCAAAGGAATACTTTTCGTTAAGGATAAATTGAAGATGCTTTGGGTATCGCTGCGCATAATATCCGTGTTATAAGAAAGCGCTTCATCATAAAGTCCTTGCGATGGGTAGTTCTTTTTGTTCAGATAATAACCGGCTTTAATTTGCAAATCGTCAAATAGAATTTGTGTTAGTTCAACTGCAACATTGTTTCCTTCGTAATTTATCGGATCATCAAACATCTCGGATTCATCACCGTAAATCATATTCAAATCTTTCACAAATGTACCAAAACCATTTAATATACTTCTGTTTGTAAATTGAAATGCAAGTCCGGTTGTTTCAGTTACCGATTGAGCAATTCTTGCAAACGTTAACACTTGAGATACGGATGATACATTTTTATCTCTGTATGATTCTGTAACAAGGCTATCTGTTTCATCAAGATATGAATACGTTCCGATTTGGGTAGGAGTGAGGTATTTCTTAAAGTTAAATGCGCTTCCCAAAATTACAGTTGTTCCGGTTTCAAATCCTTTGTTAATTGCAGCGCTAAGACTTGTAGTAAGATTATCAAGAATTGGAATGCTCTTATACTTTGTCATTGTTACATTTGGTGAAAGAGTAACATAGAAATTATCAAACTCGAATTGGTAATTGTAATAGAGACTGTAGTTGTTGTAATCGAAATATGTATAGATGTCTTTGTTTAGTCTTTGTTCAAACGAAAGACCGACAGAAGCCGATTCAAATTCTTTCCAAATAGATGCTTGGTGATAATAAAAATTTCTATCCGGTAATACATCAAATGCCGCATAACTTCCAATGTAACCAACTTTCAAAAATTCGAAATCTCTTTCAATACTTCCGGTAAAAGAAGAAACGAATGATTTCTCGGCTAGCTTAGAACGAAATGGATTATCGTTGTATTCTTGTTCAGTTGATAATCCAAAACTCCATTGTGCATATAGAGGAATTGATAGAAATGTGAGTACAATAATTAAGACTATTTTATTTACAAGTTTCATTTAGCACCAAAAAAATGGGACTCAATTGAGTCCCGATTAGCGAAAATATTTTTTTTACTTTCTACCGCCTCTATAACCTTGACCATTTCCAGTTTGTGTTCCGGTTGTTGTGCCAGTGGTTGTGCAGTTTTGTGAGCCTTTCATTCCTTTTCCGGCAGCACCTAATCCGCCATTACCTTTTGCGCCACCTTTTCTACCTTTGCCGGCGTTATCATTTATTCCATCGCCGTTCAAATCGACAAACTTATTTCTTTGCACTTTTGTGCCTTTGTAATCCGGATCAACGCCATTCGGAATTCCATCACCGTCTGCATCCGGTGCATTGTCGTTGTAGCCGTCGCCGTTTTTATCAACAAAGTTTTTGCCGTGTGTTGCCGGTGGATTAGTAGTAGTTTGAGCCGAAATTTCAGCATACATTGCAAAAATTCCGAAGAGTACGATTATTGTAAGTAGTTTTTTCATTTCTTCCTCTATGAAGTGTTTGTTATTGTTTCGCTATTATTCAATAAGAATTGTGCCATTAGTAATATTGTGTTTAGGAAGAGAAAATACGGTTTTGAAAGAATATAGAAGTGATGTCTCGACAAAAAGGGCGAACGATTCGACAATATTGACTAGAAGAAAGGTGCACCAAATTTGGCTCAAAAAAAACTGCACGGCTTATGACCGTGCAGTAAATTGTTATTCAACGTTATTCTTAGTTTTTAGTGAGTATGGGGCTCTATGTCATTATGCTGATGTGCAATTACTTCCTTAATAGTTTTTGCGTTTGTTTGAGCTCGGCAGTTTGGACAGAATTGCCACTCAGCTTTAATTGGATATTGACACTGCTGACAGAATGTGTTTGATAGATCGTTTCCACAATGAGGGCAGTAAGCTCTCGTTCCATTCAATTCACCATCGCACTTAGGACATGTGAAAGACTTGAATGTATTTGGTCTTGTTATTAGATAAATAGTGAGGCCGAAGAATAGGGAGATCAACGAGAGAAAAGCCCAGATGCCCGGTGTTTTTACATCACGCTCTTGCGCATCAAGATAAACCCAAGTTGGAAGCAAGAACCACAAAAACGCGCATGCAAATCCAAGCAATGTTCCGAATATATTAATTAGGGTAAAGAATATGTCGTCTTGTCTTAGGCCGCGTTCATTATAATATTTTTCTTTATTTACACTGTCATCAACTTTCATGTAAAGTTTCCCAAGCAGCATACCGTTACTGTTGTACACCGATGATGAGAAGATTGTTGATGTAGATTGTAGATACGGCATATTCCAATCATTAATATCTTCTTTGTAAAATCTCCAGTACTTGTCGTTGTAGCGATCGTTTCGCATATCGTTCTGGGCAAACTGAGAGAAATCAATTTCTTCACTTTTATCTACTAACTTTAACAAAAAATCATTTCTGTCACTGTAATATTCATCTGCTTTTATTGTTGCTAAGTATTTGTCGTAATTAATATTCAACTTCTCAATTATTTTTTCGGGAATTCCAAATAAAGTACTACCGTTTTGATCCGACATCCAGAGGTATTTTTTTGGCGCGTCATTTTTTTGATGTTCGATAACATATTCCGATTGAAGTTCATTCACCAGCACTTGGTTTATCGGTACCGATTTGATTTTGCCGGCAATTCCGTTGAGATATGCTTTGTTCTCTTCTAAGAATGAGGTGAAATATTTTTTAAATTCTTCTTGGTGATTTTTTAACTTATAACTTCTGTAAGGAAACTGAAGCAGTATAACTGCTAACGAGACAACAGCTATTACTACAGCCGGAATGGCAAGCTTACGAATTAATTTTCTTCTGTTCATTTCTTCTCCTGTTGAATTTTCTTTAACTAAAACTTTTGTTCTTATTTGATTCAAATAATAAAACCGGTGAAATTGAAAGTGCAATGAAAATGCCTATGCATAAGACTATTGCAAACGCAACACCTATACTGCCGAATGCTTGAACAAACCACGAATTGCTCATTGATTCCCATACAGTTGAAATTGTTAGCTTCGTCTGTACCAGATAAATCAATGTTATAAGAAAAATTTGGCCGAACGCTATCTGCAGTATTGGAATTACCGAGAGTGAGTTGTAAGGCTTTGCGGGTTTAACAACTGATGGCTCTATTTCTTTTAGAATATTTTCAAATATGAATTCCGAAGGTTTCTCGGATTCCATTTTTGTTAGTAAGCCCATAGTCTGTTTTACTTCTTTAAGATATTCTTGACAATTTTCGCAAGAGGAAATATGATTTCTAATCTCTGCAAGCTCGGTCTCGCTTTTTTCGAGAAAATAGAAATCAATTACATGGTTTTTATTTAGACAGTTCATTTAATACTCCAATCTTTGTAACAACTTTCTTAGTTCTGCTATCCCGTGATGAAATCTTGCTTTCAAAGTACCTTCTGGTGTGTTTGTAATCTCGGCAATTTCTCTAAATTTCATTTGGTTGTAATGCTTCAGCAAAATGACTTCTTTCAAATAGGGATTAAGTTTCTCCAGTGCTTGACTAATTGTGTCCTTTAATTCAGTCTTTTCAAGGATACTTTCCGGTTCTTCATTATCTAACTGTTGTGAGGTTCCATCTTCATTTAGCACTTCTTCAAAATCTATATATTGATAAGTGTATCTCTTCTTAATCATTTCATTGCGTGTAATGTTAATTCCAATTGTGAAAAGCCAAGTTTTAAAACTTCCTTTATCACTGTTGAATAGGTGAGAAGCAAACCAGACACGGGTAAATGTCTCTTGCAAAATGTCTTCGGATACTTCACGGTTATTTGTATAGCGCAAAACAAAATTGTAGAAAGGAATATGATATCTCTCGTATAGAATCTTTAAAGCTTTGGAGTTTTTCTCCAACACCAAAGCGATCAATTCTTCATCGGAATATTTGTTCATATATTTTTCTACATTATCCATTACTTAACTATACAAGGTTAATCTCAAAAAGGTTGTCTCTGCAAAAAAAAATCTAGCTGCTATCTCTCAAGTTGTAAATAAATTGGAGAGAATGATGGCCTAACATAGAGGGAAAGTTATGAATGAATCAATTTGCGTATAACTAAAAATTGATTTTATGAATGGCGATAATTAAGTTAAAATCAAAATTCGGAAGTCAGTTGCTTCTATCCTTAAATAAATAAAATGAGAAACTAATGGCTGCAGAAAAGACCAATTTATTAACTGGCGGTGCAATCGCAAAAGAACTTGGAGTATCCGGCTTAGTAGTATCCAAAACTATTAAAGCTCTCAATCTACAACCGGAAATGAAAAAGGGTGCTTGCAGTTATTATTCTAAAGAAGCAATTAAAAAAATCAAAACAGCAATAAAGTAATTATTTAGTAGGATTTTGAATTCCGTTACTATAAAGGGAAGCGATTTATGCCTTGGGACGCAAAGTATAATGACGAACATAATTTGGTTGAGCTAATTTATAAGGGGAAAGTTACACCAGTTGATTTACAAGAAGCTTTGCTGGCTGCTGTAAAACTAGCGAACGAAAACAATAGTATATTGTTTTTTGCTGATTGTTCTGAGATGGAGGGCGGTCATTCGGTAGTTGATTTGTACGGGTTAATTTCTCTCTATGAATCAGTTGGATTACAACATAGGATGAAGGAAGCTTTGTTACTTCCTTCACTGAAATCTCCAAAGGAAGATGTTAAATTTTACGAAACGGCATGTCTCAATAAAGGTTTCAATGTAAAAGTGTTTAGCCAAAAAGAGAAAGCACTAACTTGGCTCATTGAATAGCTCGAGAAATAGTCTTCATTTGTAAATGTTGCTCTAGAATCTAAATTTTATACTACCCTTCAACCGTTTGTACTTATCTATTTTGCTGATCAAAGTATAAGCTGATTTTTTGAATTCCGGGAGAGGAGTTTAATTCTTCAATCAAACTGTTAGGTGTAACTTTTCGTTTCATCTGCACATAGAATGTATAACCCAATGTTTGTCCACCATTAACCGCTCTAATATCAACAACTTCGGAATGTTTGCAATACTTATCAATTATTGATTTGTATATACCTTTATTCTCAGAATCCAGATATTCGAACTGGAGAAGGTATTGAGTTCCTTTCATTATTGAGAAGTTTGAGTGGGAAAACAAATAGAGGATAGCCCCAATGATTAGTGATCCTATTATTGCAAGTTTATGATATCCAACTCCGGCTGCCATTCCAATTGCGAGACTTAAAAATATATAGACAATGTCTATGGTGTCTTTAATTGCTGTACGGAAACGAATAATTGAAAGTGCGCCAACCAAACCGAATGCACGTGCAAGATTATTACCAATTACCATAAGTACTAAAGCTGTTATTGCAGAAAGAAAAATTAATGAATTAACAAATCCATCTGAATAACCGGGGCCGCGATAAGTAAGTCTGTAAATAATCGTTATAAAAAAACTACACAGTAGACTTAATCCTATATTTAATATGATCTCAGATACGCTTGGCGAAAACAAATCAACTGCTTGAAAATTTTGCATCATTAATTTTCCATTAAAGATAAATACTGTGGATAAAAACGGTCGTTAACTTGGTGTCTTTCCACCGAGATAGTGTACTTTGAAACAGCTTCTCTTCTCAGATGAAACTTGTTTATGATTCTGGGAACCCAAGAAGGGAGAACCTTGTGAAATTTTATTTCCAGTACGAAAAAATTGTCCAAACTTGTTTTCACTTTAGAATTGTTATACAATTCATTTATTCCCGTAGCAACGGAGCTGCGGAGGTTCTTATCGAACGTAACACGAAGTGTAGAGCCAAGTTTGCACTCAAATGCTTCTCGATCATATATGATGTTTACGATTGGGACTAATCTTTTCGATTTATAATGAAAGAGGAAGTTGTTGGCGTTTTCTTGAATTGAGGTATGTCCATCTTGCGACTTTCCGTTATTACCTTCGAGGAAATTTATAACATCACTCAATTGAATCTTTGTTCGATCCTTAAATACGAAGTCGCATTTTTTGCTTTTTATTTCTAGAAAGCCGTATGAATTTGGGAGCTGTTCGTTATAAACTCTAATCCTAAATTTTGAACGATCTGCTACACCGGATAGCTTTTCATAATAGCTTGATAATGAAAGTGTATCTAAATATATGCTTCTAACAGTATATTCTTTGTTAGGTCTTATAAGAGTGTATTTATCATGATTCAGAAATGGAGTTATTTCAGATCGCAATTCATCAATAACATTACTAGAGACCAAATATTTGTATTCTAATCGGCTCATATCAATTAAAAATAAAATCGTACAAGTAGTTGTTCAAAGAAATTTTGCCTAATCTTAAATTACACTCAACAACCATTCCGGGCAAAAGTTTCCCAGTTGAATTATCAATTAATATTCTTGCAAAGACAATTTGATTTCCGTCGAGTATCTTAACTTCCTTGCTGATCGAGATTATCTTTCCGGAAACTGTAAAATCATCTTTTTGCAGTTCAATATTAAGCAAGAAGCCAACTTCAATTTTGTCCATATCAACTATACGAATCGGTGTGTCTAAAATTACTTTATCTGTTTTGAAAACAGTTAGCAGAGTATCGGACGAAAACTTTTGATCTGCTACACCATCTATCGGCGATGTAATATAAAGCTTCGATGTTCGTTCTTTTATAAATTGCAGTTGTCTGGCAATTGTTTCCATCTGCAAAGAAATAATAGCCGCTTCTTGCGGTTTAACACCAGTCCTTAAAGCGTCGAGTTTCGATTTATAAATCTGCACGTCAATTTCTAGTAATCGAAATTCCCATTTATGCGTTTCAAATTCTTCTTGAGAAACAAGATTTTTGTTAAACAGCTGCTGATATCTATCGAAAATAATTCTTTTCTGCGCTACACGCGATTTAGCTAATTCCAAATTTGCTTCTGCTTCCTTTACTAGTTCCTCCTTTTCGCCGGTTGTTTGAGAAAGTAGATTAGCTTTTGTAACTGCTAGTTCTCCCTCAAGAGAGATTAGCCTTTCGTTTAGCTGACTCGACTGAATGACAGCGATTGTATCGCCCTTAGTGATTTTATTTTTCTTGCTCAGAACATCTGTAAATGTAAAGGAAACATCCTCGCCTCTATCGAACTGAATTGTTTCATTCCCACTAGACGTACCGGTAATATAATCAACTACAATAGAGCTTATCTGACCAGACGTACCTCTACTAATAATCCAATTATGTGTAGGCTGAACTTGAGCGAATGCATTCATGTTATTGCTCACGAAAATACTTCCGCCGAAAATGAAAAAGAAGAGTAGAACGCATGCAAATAATATTGCTACAAGAAATTTTCTATTCATAAAAAAAATATATCAATATTTTGTTGTTAAAATGAATTTTCATTGTTCTCAATAATTAGACGACAAAGATAAACTTTGTTTGCGTATTATCTTAAAATTTTGGTGCAAAAATTATTTCTAGAAAAGCTATTAGCAGTTGCTGTTTAAAATTTATGCTTGCAAGATTTAAATTTGGAAGTAACATATAACCAAAAGTTATTCTTACTGATCGCAATGAAGATGCTTTATTATTTTAATAAGTCTTTATTAGCTTCATAATTTTATTGCGATACATAAATAAATAAATGAACGAATTAAGCCTCAATAACAACTTTTTAGTACAATTCTGTTGGCATAATTTCTGGACTAAAAAGCGGTTATCCCACTAAAGAGGAAGCATGAAAGCAAATTACGTAGTAAAATTGATAGCAATATTTTTATTCTGGATTCTTTCGTTAATTACTATAGATGCTCAACCAAGAATTAATTTTAATAACCAGAATTTGTTCATGAGCGGCTCTAATGTTGGCTGGATAAGCTTTGCCAATGATTTCGGCCCAAGTAGTATGAGAATTTCCGACTTCAAAAATTATTTTAAGCAGTTTAGCGAAGCCGGCGGAAACTCTATTCGGATATGGATGCACACTACCGGCGCTAACACGCCCGCGTTCTCATCCGATGGAATGGTTACTGGACCTGGGGTTGGTATGACTGATGATATAAAAGCAATTCTTGATGCTGCGTGGGAGTACAAAGTTGGTTTGATGCTTTGCTTATGGTCTTTCGATATGCAACGTAAAACAATTGGTACAAGTCTTCTTGCTAAAACAAAAAAAATCCTCATGGATTCAGTTGCAACTCGTTCTTATATAAATAATGCCTTAATTCCAATGGTTCAAGCAGCAAAAGGGCATCCGGCTTTGTTAAGCTGGGAGGTTTTTAATGAACCGGAAGGAATGAGTGTTGAGTTTGGCTGGAAGGATATTACAACTGTAGAGATTCCAATGTTTAACATTCAGCGCTTTACCAATATGGTAGCCGGTGCAATACACAGAACTGATCCCAACGCAAAGGTAACCAATGGCGCATGGTCATTTTACGCAATGACAGATATGAATTACGCTTCAAAAATTTCTCCCAAACTTTTATTTGATGGACTTTCAACAGATGAAAAGAGTGTGGTTCAAAAACAGATTGAAGAGAAGTATGGTGTTAATCTCTCGTTCGATCAAATAAAAGAAAACTTTATAAAAGTGTTAGCTAATTCTAACTATTATAGAGATGATAGATTAATAGCCGCCGGAGGAGATCAAAAGGGTACATTGGATTTCTACTGCGTTCATTATTACGCAAGCAATTTTGGAACCGGTCTTTCTCCATTTCATCATCCGTATAAAGACTGGAGTTTGGATAAGCCTCTTATCGTTGCAGAATTTAGAGTTGAAGATTCGCGCGGAGTTAAATATCAAGATTTATTTACAAACTTAATTCAGAATGGTTATGCCGGAGCGATGACTTGGTATTGGGATTATTCTACCGACAACGCACGCATTCGTGAGCAGATGAAAACTATATATGAAAACTATCCATACGATGTTGTTGTAGCTCCTAAAAGCGGCGTAATTTATTCATTTAAAACTAGTTCAATAGTTATTAATAAGGGAGAGGCAGTTACTTTAGAATGGAAAGCTTCAGTAGGTTCTACAGTTAAACTTGATGGTGAAACTGTAGAGTATAAAGGAACAAAAGTTATAACGCCAACTGCAACCGGAACCCATACTTTAACGGCTTCCGGAGATTTAAACTCTGTCAAAAATGTTTTTGTTGAAGTAATTCCTTCCGGCAAAATAATTTCATTTAAGGCATTGCAAAATCCTGTTGCATCTGGAGAAAGTTCTACACTTGTTTGGGAAACTTCAACCGGTTCAACCGTAACAATTAATGGTCAATCCGTTCCGGAAGATGGTTCTCTTGAAGTTAAGCCGATAAGCAATCCAACAGTTTACACATTAGAAACCAAAGGGGAGATTACAGAAAAAACTACTGTTGAAATTACTCTTGTTCCAGCCGGAGAAGTAAACCGTGCAATGGGAAGAACAATTACAGCTTCATCAGCATTAGGAAACGATCCAACAAATACTCCCGATTTAGCAATTGATGGAAATTTCTTTACAAGCTGGACAAGTGAAAATGTAGAGCCGCAGTGGATTCAAATAGATTTGGCAAAGAGTTATAATATTTCTAAGATAGTTGTGTTTTGGGGAACGGCTTACGCAAAAACCTACCGCATTGGTGTTTCTAACGATCTTGTAAATTGGACTCTGCTCAAAACTTCTACAACCGGTGCTGGCGGATATGAGGAGCTAACAAATCTTACTGCGAAGGGAAGATATTTCAAAATGTTTTGCGATAAGAAGGGAACAAGCGCAAACTTTTCTGTTAACGAAATTGAAATCTATGGAACGCCGGTTTCAACAGACTTGGTTAAAGAAATGATTCCAACTGAATTTTCATTATCACAGAATTATCCAAATCCATTTAATCCAAGTACCGTTATCAGTTATCAGCTTTCAAAAGCAGAATATATATCACTAATAATTTATGATGCTCTCGGCAGAGAAATAACCAGATTAGTTGATGAATACCAACAAGCCGGCTTTTATAATTCTTCGTTCATCACGCTTCGTTTTACACTCTCAAGCGGTGTTTATTTCTATACACTTCGTGCCGGAGAATTTGTTCAGACTAAGAAAATGATTTTAATTAAATAGAGGCGGAAATAATGAAAAGACTTTATTTCTTAATTATCTCTTTGTTGATAGCTAGTATTTCACTTGCTCAAGTAAAACAGATTCGTGTTGCGTGCGTCGGAAATAGCATAACTCATGGAGGCGGCGGAACTACGGCTTATCCTTATCAGCTTGGACTTCTATTAGGCAGTCACTATGAAGTTAAAAATTTTGGTGTTTCCGGTACAACATTATTGAAGAAGGGAGATGTCCCATACTGGAAAGAAATCTCATTACAAAATGCGAAAGATTACGATCCTCATATAGTAATAATTAAACTTGGAACAAACGACAGCAAGCCGCAAAACTGGGTTTATAAAAATGAATATTATCAAGATTATGTTGCGTTGATCAAAGAGTTTAGAATGAATGGACGCAATCCTCAGATTTATGTTGCCCGGCCTTGTCCTTCTTTTATAGTTTTGGCTGGAATCAACGGTACAATAATTCGTGAAGAGATTCTTCCATTAGCGGATTCTGTTAGAAAAGCTACTAATACTCATATGATGGATTTCTATACTCCGTTTGTAGATAAGAGCAATTTATTTCCGGATGGCGTTCATCCAAGTACCGAAGGCTATAAACAGATGGGACAAATTGCTGCCACAACAATTCTCAATAGTCCATCCGGAGTAATTCGTTATTTCAATTCTATGCAAGCAACGTTTGAAAAAGGGAAATCAGTTACACTCTTCTGGGAAACAACTGCGGGTTCTCAAGCAACTATAAACGGAAACTCAGTAAAAGAAATTGATTCACTTGTTGTTTTTCCAACTCAAACGACTACTTATAAATTAATCACAAAGGGAGCATTTCCGGATACTGCGCAAGTTACGGTCACATATTTTCCTCCCGGCAAAGTAAAATCGTTTGTTCCTAAACCGAGTATGATTGAAAAGAACAGCACTGAAACCAGCACGATAAGCTGGACGACTTCAGAAGGTTCTGCTGTAACTCTTGATGGAATTTCGGTTGATGTCAGCGGATCGAAAATTGTTTCTCCTAAAGTTACAACTACTTATGAATTAGCTGCTAAAGGTGATATTACCGAAACAAGTAAAGTAACAGTTCAAGTTCTGGATGCTGATAAAATTAACAGATCATTAAACGGTGGAGTAAAAGCTTCTTCAGTTGTAAGATCATACGTTCCCGCAAATGTTATTGATGGAGACCCGGCCACATTTTGGAAAAGCGGAAGTGAAGTTTCCCCTTGGATTTATATCGATCTGCTGAAGACTATGGAAGTAAGTAGAGTAGTCTTGAACTGGGGAAACATTTACGCGAAGAGTTATTTTCTTCAATCTATAAGTGAAGCCGGTACAATGAAAAATATTTACAGCACTACAACCGGCGATGGAGGAATAGATGATGTGACCGGTTTAAGTGGGAGCGCCCGGTATGTTAGAGTTCTGTGTACGGTTCGTTCTATTGCCGATTCAGGGTACGTACTTAACGAATTTGAGGTTTACGGCAAAGTAAATGCGACAGATTTAGCAAAAGAAAATCAATTACCGTTTGAATATAAACTCGAACAAAATTATCCCAATCCCTTTAATCCGGTAACAAATATCAGCTATTCAATATCTAGTCCCTCCAAAGTAACTCTGAAAGTGTTTGATGTATTAGGAAATGAGGTTTCAACTTTGGTAAACGAATTCAAACAGCCGGGATTATATAGTTCTCAATTTTCAATTCTAAATTCTAAATTATCTTCCGGCGTTTATTTTTATAGATTGCAAGCCGGAAATTTTACTCAAACAAAGAAATTAATTCTATTGAAATAATTTGAGGAATCATGAAAAAAGTTATCCTTCTAATCGTTCTAACATTTACTCTTTTTTTACAAGGCTGCGCAAGTTTTTTTACATCCGAGCCGAAGTTTGTACACGTGCGCGGAACACAATTTGAACTTGATGGGAAACCATATTACTTCGTTGGAACAAACTTATGGTACGGTTGCTATCTTGGTGCGCCCGGTGAACTGGGCAACCGTGAAAGGTTAATGAGAGAATTAGATAATCTGAAAGAGCAAGGAATTACTAATTTAAGAGTGCTTGCCGGATCAGAAGCTTCGTATATAAAAAAATCACTTCAGCCTCCAATTCAGCCGGAGCCGGGAGTTTATAACGAACAAATTCTTGAAGGATTGGATTTTCTTTTAGCGGAAATGGCTAAGCGCGATATGCATGCAGTTGTCTTTCTAAATAATTATTGGGAATGGTCGGGCGGATTTGCAGTCTATAATAAATGGTTTGGTCACGGCGAAGTTGTCGATCCCGATAATCCAAACCAAGGCTGGGATGCATTCATGAATTACACCGCAAAATTTTATACTAACGAAAAAGGAAATGATCTATTCAGAAAATTGATTCTTAAAATTATTACGCGCCAAAATAAATTTACAGGCAACTTTTATTTTCAAGAACCTACAATTATGGCTTGGCAGTTGGCAAATGAACCTCGTCCCGGAAATGGTGATGCTGCTATCAAGAATCAAGACGTTTACTGTAAGTGGATTGATGAAACTGCTAAATACATAAAGTCGCTCGATCCAAACCATTTGGTTACAACCGGAAGTGAAGGTTTAGCCGGAAGTCTTCAAGTCGATTCAATTTTTATTAAGGCGCATCAAAGCAAGTATATTGATTACTCCACATTCCATCTATGGTCCAAGAACTGGGGATGGTATGATGCAAAGCGTGCTGAAGAAACTTTTCCAGTAACACTTACAAACGCCTTTGACTATTTTAACAAGCATATGAAATATGCGCGAATCTTAGGCAAGCCAATAACTATGGAAGAATTTGGTTTAGGGCGCGATCTTGAAAGCTGCGATCCTAATTCGCCAACAACTTACAGAGACAAATATTATAAAATGCTTTTTGATGCGGTTCAGGACAGCGCGAAAGCCGGTGCACCAATTGCCGGAACAAACTTCTGGGCTTGGGGCGGTGAAGGTAGAGGAAAGAACAGTGATGATGTATGGCGTGTTGGCGATCCGTTTGTTGGCGACCCTCCTCAAGAGCCGCAAGGACTAAATACAATATTCGATTCCGATAAGTCAACTCTTCAAATCATTAAACAACATGGCGATGCGATGCTGAAGCTTAGAGAAAATGAATTTCCTAAAATGAAAGTTTTGAAAAACTCCGGCAATTGAGACTGAGATATGAGAGGTGTGTTTAATAATTTTATCAAACTAATTTCGGCAGTTGTTATAATGCAAGCATGTGTACCGGCATACAATTCAATTGAGTTTCAGAAGAAACTAAATGTAAAACTTGCCGACTCATCGGCAACAAAAGAAACAGTTCTGCTTTTTCACAATTTGAAAAAATTGTCTGAAACAAAAGTAATTTTTGGCCACCATGATGCAACCGATTACGGAATCGGTTGGCGTGGCGATAAAGACCGATCAGATGTAAAAAGTATAGTCGGAAGTCACCCGGCTTTGTTTGGTTCCGATTTTGGATTTCTTGCTTGGGATCGTAATCTCGAACAGTCAATTGAAAACAGAATAACAAAACTGAGAGAAGTTTACGAGCGGAATGGGATAACTACTTTCTGCTGGCATTACGGCAATCCGGTAACCGGCGGCTCTTTTTACGATACAACAATCGCTGTGAGGAAAATAATTCCGGGAGGCGATTACTATCTAAAGTATCTTAGCGATCTCGATAAGATTGCTGATTTCGCAAAGCAAGCAGTGGATACTAATGGAACACCTATTCCAATTATTTTCCGTCCGTTTCATGAATTTGACGGGGAGTGGTTCTGGTGGGGAAAGCCTCACTGTACGCCGGATGAATTTAAAGAACTTTGGCGCACAACTGTTACTTATCTTCGTGATAAGCGCGGTGTTAAAAATTTTATCTATGCATTTTCACCGGATAGAAAATTCAGCACGCTCGAACAATTCTTGGAAAGATATCCCGGCGATGAATATGTTGATTTAGTTGGAATGGATAATTACTGGGATTTTACTCCGGACGGCGAAGGCTTACAAGCGGTTACGGACAAATTAAAAATTGTAAGCGACTTTGCGATAGCGAAAAGTAAACTTGCCGCGATGACCGAAACCGGTTTGGAAAGCATTCCCGATGATACATGGTGGACAGATAGACTTTACAAATCTTTCAATGTAGACACCGTGAAAATTGCTTTTGCCATGGTTTGGAGAAACAACGATTTAAAACATCATTATGCGCCATATCCGGGACATCCAAGCGCTTCAAATTTTGTAGAGTTCTATCATAAGGATAAAATTTTATTCGAAAATCATATGCCGAAGATTTATTCCGAAGTACTTACCGATGATAGCATCAAAGATCTTGATTTGAAAAAGAAAATTGGGCTGATGAAGTATCTGAGCTCGAAACCGCTTTTGTAGGTTCACCCGAAAAATCTCAATTGAGAATCTAACTAGCCTGCTTTGCGCTCATCCTAAAGGGATATTGCTTTCTCAATTATCAAATTCATAAGATTTATTATTATGATAAAGCCAATCTCTCAATTCCTTTCCTTAATTGTGTATTCTGCCAATTTATGGGCATCCAAGCTCTGGCATTATTTATGCGTAAATTAAATCGTTTACTTCAATTGCAACTAATGTTCCGAAAACAATTTACACACGAGAAGGAAAATGAGCTCTAATAACACCACTTCAATTACTCTTAAAGAAAAAATTGCCTACAGCTTTGGCGATTTTGCTTCTTCTATGTTCTGGAAACTATTCTCAATGTTTCTTCTCTTTTTCTATACAGATGTTTTTGGAATAGCCGCCGCCGCTGTTGGTACTATGTTCCTAGTTGTTAGAGTTTGGGACGCGGTAATGGATTTGCTCATTGGCGCAGCTTGTGACAGAACCACAACCCGATGGGGAAAGTTTAGACCTTATTTGCTCTTCGGCGCGGCTCCATTCGCAGTTGTCGGTATTATCACTTTTATCACCCCCGATTTGAGTGCAAGCGGCAAACTTATTTACGCTTACGTTACTTATGCTTCTATGATGATGATTTATTCTCTTGTTAATGTTCCTTATTCTTCAATGCTCGGCGTTATGACCGATAATCCGGATGACAGAACTTCTTTAGCATCATTCAGATTCATCGGCGCATTCTCCGGTGGTTTATTTGTAACTGCAACAGCAAACAGTCTAGTTGAATATTTTGGAAAAGACGGCAATGTTGCTTCCGGCTATCAATGGACAGTTGGAATCTACGCAGTACTTGCTGCCATTTTCTTCGTGTTAACTTTTGCCGGAACTAAAGAAAGATTGAAACCGGCTGTTGAAAAAAGCTCAGCTCTTAAAACAGACTTTAAAGACATTGCTAAAAATGGTCCTTGGTTTATCATGCTTGGCGCAAGTATCTCTGTTCTTATATTCAACTCACTCAGAGACGGCGCAATCTTATACTACTTCAAATATTTTATTAAAGATCAGACAATTAGTTTATTCGGTACAGATTATAGTTTCAGCCAGTCGGTTTTAGCTTCTGCTTATATGTCAATCTGGTTAGCAACAAACATTTTGGGTGTAGTTCTTGCAAAGCCAATTTCTGCTAAAATCGGAAAGAAAAATACTTTCATGGTAAGTGTTGTTGCTTCCGCAGTTCTAAGTTTTATGATTTACTTCTTACAGCCTCAGCAAATCGGGTTGATATTTTTCTCAAATATTTTGATTGGTGTTTCTGCCGGTATCGTTCTTCCTCTTGCTTGGTCTATGTATGCAGATATCGCTGATTATTCAGAATGGAAAAACAAACGCAGAGCTACCGGATTGATTTTCTCTTCATCAACCATGGCGCAAAAATTTGGCTGGACTTTAGGGGGCGCGTTAAACGGATGGTTGCTTTCTGCATACGGCTTTCAAGCAAATGTAGATCAAACTCCCAACGCACTAGAAGGAATCAGATTAATGCTTACGGTTTTTGCTGGATTAGGAGCGTTGCTAGGAGTTGTTTTCATGTATTTCTATCCGCTTAGCGAAAAATACATGGGCAATATTCGCGGAGAGTTGGAAAAAGACAGAGCGGCAAACGCATAAAAGTTTATTAATTGTACAAAATAATTATTGAGTAAAGAATGACTAAAAAAGAATTTAACAGTAAAGTGAAAAAGCTTTTTGCCGAACATAAAAAGCTTATTACAAAGAAGAATAAAAAGCAATCAAAGAGAAACGGCGTTTACGATCGTTACGTTAATCCGATTTTAACTGCAGAACATACCCCAATACATTGGCGTTACGATTTAGATCAATCCACAAATCCGTTTCTGATGGAAAGAATTGGTGTTAATGCGGCTTTCAATTCCGGCGCAATGATATTTAATGGAAAGATTGTTCTAGCCGTTCGAGTAGAAGGTGCCGATAGAAAATCTTTCTTCGCAATTGCAGAATCAAAAAACGGTATCGATAATTTCAAATTCTGGGATTACCCAATTACACTACCGGAAACGGAAGACCCGGATACTAATGTTTATGACATGCGCCTTGTTCAGCACGAAGATGGATGGATTTACGGATTGTTCTGCTCTGAAAGACATGATGACAGCAAGCCGGATGATACTTCTGCTGCTACAGCCGCTTGCGGTATTGCCCGCACAAAAGATTTGGTTAACTGGGAAAGGTTGCCCGATTTAATTTCTTATTCCGGTCAGCAGAGAAATGTTGTACTTCATCCCGAATTTATTAACGGCAAGTATGCGCTTTACACACGTCCGCAAGATGGATTTATTGATACCGGAAGCGGCGGCGGAATTGGCTGGGGATTTACCGACAGTATGGAACGCGCCGAAGTTAAAGAAGAAATTATCATGGATAGAAAAGTTTATCACACTATCTATGAAGTTAAGAATGGTTTAGGTCCGGCACCAATTAAAACTAAAAAGGGATGGCTTCAGTTGGCGCATGGTGTTAGAAACACCGCGGCCGGTTTGCGTTATGTTCTTTACGTGTTCCTTTCCGATTTGAATGATCCAAGCAAAGTTATTGCAAAACCAGCCGGTTATTTTATTGCACCGGAAGGTGATGAAAGAGTTGGAGATGTTTCCAATGTTACTTTCAGCAACGGTTGGGTAGAAAAGAAAAATGGTGAAGTGCTTATTTATTATGCTTCCTCCGATACACGCATGCACGTTGCATCTACAACCGTTGAAAAGTTATTGGATTACTGTCTAAATACTCCGTCAGACGGATTAAGAAGCGCTGCCAGCGTTCAGACAAGAAACCAGATGATAAGTAAGAATCTTAAAGTGATTAAAAAACTCCAAAAATAAAAAAAACATAGTGCCTCCTATGTTGCCATGCAATTGTTTCTTCTCTGCATGGCTTTTTTTTGCCCAAAAAGAAGCGAAATAAAAAGTGCGGGGGTGTAACGTTTTTATTCCTTTCTACGTATAAGTGGTAAGTGAAAAGAAATACTTGCAACCGATTTTCAAACAAAAAAGAAAGGAACTAATTATGCTAAAGAAAATGGCAGCCTCTCTCGGAATTGTTTTATTGCTTTTTGTATGTGCTTGCAATCAGACCAATGTAACGGAACCAACCGAACAAACCGGCAATCCCGATCTTAAGGTTATTGTTGATAAAAACGAGTATCAAAAACTTAATGTACAGCGCGTATCGGGTAAAGGTTTTAGCGATCCGTTTACAATCGAAAAGGTGGAAGTTGTAAAAGACAGTCTTGCAATAACTGTTTCTTATTTGGGAGCGGTATCATTCTGGGGAACAAAGCTTAAACACACTTTTACTTTGTGCTGGGATGGAGATGTAAGTATAATGATTTATCCGATGCCCGCTAATCTTATCTTAACTCATAATGCCAATGGTTTTAACGGTAACACAAAATATATCGAAAAGCTCATGTTCAGTTTGAAAGACCTTGGTATACAAAACGCAAAAGACTATGTGTTTAATGTTTACAGCGTTCTTAATTCGTCTGATAAACCGGATGGTCAGTAACCAATTATCATAGTGAGAGTTATTGATGTAATTCAATAAATTTGTGCATTCAATAACTCTCCGCTAATTGAGTTTATTTTTAATCTTAGTTTGATAGAGCAGACGGTATTAATTGATGGGTGTTTCCCCTGAACAGCAAATAGAGAAAGAAAAGAAACTAATAGCAGCTTGCAGAAATTTTGATAGAAATAGTCAAAAGGAACTTTTTAAGCTCTATTATGGGTATGCTTTAAACATTTCCCGGTTGTTTACTTATGCTAAAGAAGATGCCGAAGAAATTGTAAATGATTGTTTTTTGAAATTGTTTTCTTCGATCGCTTCAATTGATGATTCGAAACCGCTTAAAGCTCTTATCAGAAAAATCATCATCAACCGCGCAATTGATACTTACAGAAAAAATAAAAAACACTACTATCATCTGGATATTGAAGAGCTAAATGAAGCGGCAGTTAGCGAAGATGTAATCGGCAAATTGAGACTTCAGGAAATATTGGAGTTGCTGAACAAACTGCCGGAACATCACAGATTGGTTTTTAATCTTTACGAAATTGAAAATTACAGCCACGAAGAGATTGCCGGTGAATTGAATATCAGCATTAATTCATCTCGCGTTTTTCTTTTGCGCGCTAAGTCCAAATTGAAAATGTTATTATCAAAGTATAACCATGACTAACGAAGAATTTGATTTAAAGCTTAGAGAAAGAATTAAGGACGCTCTCGAAACAGAGCATGAGGAATTTACTTCCGAAAGCTGGGATAGGTTCGAAGCAAAACTTCTTTACTCGGAAAGAAAGAAACGCTTTACTTCCATTCTGCGTATTGCCGCAACTATTCTTCTTTTTGCAGCCGGAGGTGTTTCATTGGTTTTTGTTTACAATCGGTTTTCTTCCGGAACAAGTTTCATATCAAAACATGATGCCGGTAATTCAAAGACAATGGTTGATTCTTCCGGAAAAGAAAATATAAATGCCGGTTCACTAACTAATAGCGGTGAGCAAGTTGCACCTCGAAAAACAAACTACGTTTCTAACAGCGCTGCTTCGAAAAGAAAGAAGAGCTTCACCGGGAAAGCTGAAAATACAATTGCGGTAAATGATAATGTTACAGCACAAAACACTTTAGCTGCTAAGAACGGCACCGATACTTTACTTGCTACCAATAATAGAGAGGCGGGCAGTAAGCCTTTAGTTGAAAAAGCCGATTCATCTCTTCTTCCGGTTAATGTAAATGCCGTTGCTAAACAAGATTTACCACCCGGCATTAACGAATTGCGGCTGTCGGCATCGGAAAAACAATCTAAAAGTTCTGTTAGATTCGGCGCGAATGTTTCTTCTATTGTTAATTATGATCAGGCAAACAATAATTCCAAATTAAATGTTGGCGGCGGATTGTTTGTCGAAATTCCTTTGCTTAAAAATCTTGTTGTCTATTCCGGTGTTTCTCTTACCAATCAAACAATTAATTACCAGAATACAGCAGAGCAGACATTGGCTTTGGGCAAACATGTAAAATCCAAGGACTTAAAACTGACCGGCCTGGATATTCCGGTTAATCTTAAATACCGTTTTAATATTGCTGAGGCGGATTTCTTCGTTTCAACCGGATTTTCTTCTCTTACTTTCCTAAACGAAAGCATTGAAACAAAATATGGTGTTAATACTTTGGAAAAGGGGAACGGCGTTGGTATAATGCAGACTGTAAGCACAGAAGAGGTAGAAACTAATTCCCTCGGCTCGTTTAACAATTTCTTCTTTGCCAAGATATTAAATATTTCTATTGGTGTTGAACTGCCTATTAACTCCCGCAATCTTTTGTTAATTGAGCCTTATCTTAAATACTCCGCCGGACCTCTTAAAAGCGTAAAAGCTTACCCATCTATGTTTGGCGTTAATCTTGGCATTGTCTTTTAGAAAAGACTAACTTCAAAACAAGCTGTCCAAAAAATCATTTCGCGTTAGGACTTAAATACTTGACTAAAGAAGTAAATTGTAAAATGATAGTTCTGCCGTGAGGTGACTCAGTTACAACAGTAAGAGAAGAGACGATGCAGCGCATCGTCTCTACAAGGAATGATTACAATTTAATGTCTGTTTCTTTCCAAATAATGTAGAGACGACCCGATGGGTCGTCTCTAAAACGATCCCTCACTCATGCTAAAATATTTCTCCATCAATTATTCGCTTGAAGAAAAATAGATTTATTAGTAATTACTACATGGGAGTAATGTTCTTGGTTTAACAATCAGTAAATAGTAAAGTATAGGGGTCCAAAATGATAAATACTTCTTCACACAAAATCACCACTGATCTTAGCTCCAATTTGCTTACATACAAGACATTTCTCGATGTAAAAAGTGCATGCCTGTTGTTTATGATAATATTTTCATCAAGGGTTTCTATCTATTCGCAAAGTTTGTCAAGACCGGAAATAATGCTTGCGTTTATTACCGCTAAGTGTGTTGATACGACCTATACTAAAGTCTACACCCGCGAGAGACGATATTCGGACAACTACATAAAAGACAAACTAGTTTACGAAGTTAGCATAACATTAAAATTATCCGGTGAAGGATTTGTATATAACCGTCCCATAGATTTAACATGCTTTCTACCAGGAGACCTCTCGGTATCTACTCTATTGAATATTGATGGGTATGAACTTACACCCGATAAATTTCACGAATACCAATTCTATGTAGCTGTTAAGACCAAAGGATTGGCCAAAATTGTTCTTAAAGAGTGGGACCCACAGAATCAATTTGCAGTTGAAAACAGCAAAATAAAATTCATTGATGCCTCATTCTTTCTGGATTAGCTTTATGAAAAACCGGAATAGTAAAAATTATCTTTTGCTAATTACGTTTCTGCTAGTTGTGATATGCTCTAGCTGTTCGGATACTTCCGTTGATGAAAATATGTCGGGTAATATAGGAGACGCCTGGACTTTCGGTATTCCAAATGCGCCAACATTACACGAATCTTTTGGTATTGAATCCGGCGGTAGATTTCTAAGCTGGTCCATAATTAAGGGCACCGAATATTATGAATTAGAAGAAAGCAATAATTCGAGTTTCTCTTGGATTACAAATACCTTTAAACTTGGAGGCACTTCATATAGTCCGTCGGGGACATCCTCAAAATATTATCGCGTCAGAGCTGTACGCGGAAATAAAGCTACCGCTTGGAGCAACATTCTAACATATTCGTTTTAAAGGCGTTACTATGAGTAAACTAAAAACTTTGCTGGCAGTTCTATCACTTCTTATGCCCGCTGCTTTTTCATTAGCGCAAGAAAAAGCTGCGCCTATTCCGCCTAAAGCATCTCTTGTTTTTACAGATGTATCACGAGCACACGAAGTTATCGGTACATCTAATTCACTTCATTATCCCGGAAAAAAGTATGCAGCGCAAGTTATAGTCGAGTATACACAGTTGTTTTTTCATATCAAGTTAACTTTGATGATAATCGAGCACGGGAATATTAGTCCTTCCTCGTTATACATTAGAGTTACATATTCACATGATAAAAGCGAAGTTTTCTTGCTGGAAAACAGTGCTATGTTTTTAGCAACAAACAAACTGTACGATTATGAAATAGATGTTCCTTCGGATGGTGCCGGATGGCATAAAGTAGAATTGCTTTCTTCCGGTGAATATCCAAACGGCGGAAGGCCGAAAGAATTTTTTGTTCTCGACTCTAAACTTCTGCAATTTAGATTGTAGGTTGTCAAATATCCGGCTCTGCCGGTGAAAATATAATTCTTCCGTTACTACTCTAGTAAGGACTTCAATACTTACCGATGAATGTAAAACCCATTCCAATTTTTCATCCAGAATCCAGTACCTAGTATCCAGAACTTCCAGCATCAAACCGCATTTCCCAATTCCTAATTCCTAATTTTTATGGTTTTTCCTTGAAATTGCAAACCTCTATTACAAAGTTGCAAAAGGTAATTGAGGGGTTCCGCTCTGTAAACAAAACACCGGGGAACCGAAAAACAGTGATCAGTTTTTTAGGTAGATATAAGAAGTAAAGCCAAATAAATTCAGTTTTGTAGTTGTGAATGATAACAAGCGTAAAAGTTTGTTTTTATTTAATTAAATGAATGCCGGATCCTATGCATCAAGCAATGATGTGTTCTGCCGGATTAAGTAATAGTTAGCTCTCAATAAATTATAAATTCACATGAACGATGAAAAAGAAAAATTAAGATTGTCCCAATCAGACTTGCTGAATGGATTCCAAAAGGAATTCAGCCTTACAGAATTTGTAACAGTTTACTTTTCTGATTATACGGAATATCATAATTATGGTATTTATTGTGCGCTGATTCCTGTTAGTCAAAAAAATGATGTGTTATTAAATCCAAGCTGGGATTTATCTCATGGTGGTGGTCTTCCGGGTTCAGTTGTTTATCATAGCAAAGGTGAGGAACAAGTAAAATATTTTAGATTCGGAGATGATAATGGCATTGAACCATTGATTTTCGATCTTAATTTTTATGGTATGAGAGACGACTATCTTGAGATTAGCGAAGAGTTTAGACATTTCCATCATTTGTTTCATGATATAAAGAATAATAACTATATCAAATTTGATGATGATGGAAATGAAGCTATTGTAGCTATCGTGGAGAAAAATCGCATACAAATAAGAGCTAAGGAAATTCGTCAATTTTTATCAATCAAGGAGATGTACTTATCAATCCAGTTTGACTGCAGAGAACATTCTTCACTTACTCTTGACAATATAGGATTAAAAAAAGGTGGAGATGATTTTAAAACTAAGCATATGTGTTGGGGACTTCATTATGGAGAATTTGCGGGTTTATCTGATTGTCAATCATTCAGTAGGCTTGTAGGAAAACGTTTAATTGAACCATTACATAAATCCAAAAGTGGAGTTTATGGATTTGCAGATGAACCACTTAAAAAGTATGTTGAATTCATTGTTAATATTGATGACGTTGGCGATGAGTTTTTATTTACATCTAATCCCAATTCTTTATCAAATTATTTTGGTGCAAACCCTGATGCACCGAATTATCTAACTCCGATACATTTTAAAAAACAAGTACTTGAAAAATATTTCCAACAACCAAGTAAATATTCTGTAGAAGATTCGTATCTAAGGTGTGGAAGTCTTTGGGGGTTACAAATGGACAATCACCATGATAACAAAGTCTGTGTATGGTTAGGTGATCTTGGAAGAGATCTTCCATACGGAGAACAATTACATTGGAGGTCTTATAACATTCCACCGGAAGGTGGAGTTAGTAAAACCTTTTTTAAGCGTCAAATAGCAGCCCAATTTGCAGATTCGGATCGCCCAGAGCATTTATTTAAAATGAAATATAATGAACTACAGAAAATCTGTGATGAATTCTTAGGCTGGAAAATCTTATTGCCCCTAGACCAACATGACTCGCATTATTTTGCATGTTTAAGAATTCCATCAACAAATGAACAACGTGATTTTGATGAACAAATTTTAAGTCTTACAAAGATTTTGATTGATTCGATAAATGAAAAAAAATTGAATATGTTATTAAAAGGTAGTATTAGTTGTGAAGTTGACGGAAGCATAAATAAGTTAGAACAAGTGCTTGTTTCTATTGGAGTTGAGGACTATGAAAATCATATAGCGTTTTTGAGAAAACTTCAAAACCTCCGTTCAAGCAGTACAGCACATCGTAAAGGTGGAAACTATCAAAAGATCGCGAAAGAGTTTGGAATAGATAGTCATGATTTAATATCTGTATTTAAGGAGATATTATCCAAAGCATTAAAATTATTAGATTTTCTAATTGGGTTAGTGCGTGAAAAGAAGTTTTCAGAGAACTAACAAATATCTCTGCCCGCTCGTCTCCCGTAATTAGCGCGGTCCAAGTTTCACCGTAATTTGTTCTTATTTTACCCCAAAACCCGCATTTTAGCTCAAAAACGAAGAAATAATGACTTAGGAACGGCAACTATTGCTCTTTCCGTGCCGCAGAATGCTCATTCTTTGCCGGTTATTGCTCATTCCATGGCAAGTAATGTTCATTCCATGCAGCGGAAAGGGCATTCCGTCCCGTTTATTGTTCATTCCGTGCTAAGTAATGCTCAATCCGCGGCGAGTAATGCTCATTCCGTCTCACCAAATGCTCAATCTATGGCGTGTAATTGTCATTCCGCGCCGGTTAATTATCATTAACCGCCGGTTCCCGGTAATTAATTAATGGTTTTCTATAAGTAATTATCTAAATGCTCTCTTTTTACGTTGTGTCGGGACTTCGGACAGCAATTCTCACTTAACGCTTCGTTCGTTTATTCTTTTTACGCTGATATTTTGAGGTCTGTTGAAAAGAATAATTATTTTTTTTCTTTTCACGCACATTAAAATAATTGCGTTTAGAATCTGACTTGTCCCGTGCTCTATACGGGAGTGTAGTGAAGGATAAGAAGAAAAATATGTTTGAGTCCCGATACATATAATTTGTATCGGGATGAGTTTATTTTTCTTCCCGAAACGGAACGAAGATTTAGCAATTATTTTTAAGTGCAGTTTCTTTTGGTACTTTTCTTACGCTAAGAAAAGTACAGAATGGAAAAATAGTTTTACAAACACTTTATGCTTTTCATTCCCAAATAAAATACCTAAAAGAATTCGAAGTAAATCGAATAAGTGCAAAATACCTACAGCGTGTTAGGCCTTTCATCCTTAACACATAAATAATTTTTAAGGCTTCTCACATGCAAAAGCAAATATTTGAAATGACAAATGGCACTTAATTTTATTTTTGTAATAGTGGGTTATAATTTGTCTCGCCAAAAGAGTTTTCCACTCATAAAAAACGGTCAGCATTTCTTTAACCCTAAAGGTATAGGGCAATAGTACCATTCATTATTTTTTGCATCGTTTATAAAAATAAGATTTGCTAAATATCGTGCGGTTCCCCGCGGAACTAGGAGCGGGGTATTTATCAACAAAGTAAGGGGCTCCAAAATGCCTTCGGAAGAATCGAAGACTTTCCTTGAGTTAAAAGGAAAGCTGGAAAATTTATCGGACGGAGTGAAGAAACACGCCGCCGATGAATCATTTCCATCGAACATTTCTGCGGCTTCGATTGACGCAAGTATAGCATCCTTTACTCAAAAAAGAAAAGCGTTTGATGATGCCGAAAATCTCGCTCATCAAAAATCGGAAGAATACAGTTCCGCTTATGATGAGTGCGATCGCTTGTTTTCACAACTATGTTCTCAGATTTACGGCTTCTACGGCAAGCAGAATTTAGTTGTTGAAGACTTCGGGCTTAAAACTTATCAAAAGCCTGTAGGAAGAAAAGCAAAGGTAACTGCCGCTTCTCAACAACAGTAATTAATTTTTTCCCCGACTCCTTTGAATTAACTCCTAATACTCCTTCTTGTGTTAAACGGGAAGGAGTATTTTGTTGCGTGCTGCGAATAATAATGTAGAGACGACCCGGCCTGCCCCGTGGTTGCGTTTTGTTCGGAGGTACGGGGTGGGTCGTCTCAAGATAAATGCTGCTATTGGGAAAACTCAAAAATGAGACGATGCAGCGCATCGTCTCTACTAAGTGGCGACTATTATTAGTAAACTAAAAGTATAGTTATTATTTTATGTCAGTATGTCGAAGTTCCAAAATAAATATCGCGTAGAAACAACCCGATTAGATGGTTGGGATTATTCTTCTCCTTGGTGGTATTACGTTACCATTAACACGAAAGATCATATAGAATATTTTGGCAGTGTTGTAAATAGTAAAATGTTTTTAAACGATTTAGGTATTGCGGCGGAAAGGTGTTGGAAAGAAATTCCAAATCACTATAAGAATGTTGAGTCAGATTATTATGTAATAATGCCAAATCATATTCATGGGATTATAATAATAAAACCAAATGTAGAGACGGGATATATCCCGTCTCAAAACAAACAAAATATGGAGACGCCATGTATGGCGTCTCTACCATTGGGGGATATTATTGGAAAATTTAAGGCGGCAGTTACTCGCTGGGCAAATGAAAATGGCTATACCAATTTTTCATGGCAGCCGCGCTTCTACGATCGGATAATCCGTAACGAAAAAGAATTATATAAAATCAGAAAATACATTACAGAGAATCCGTTGAAATGGGAAATTGAAAAGAATAGTCCGGAAAATATTTTTAATATGTAATAAGTTAAAAATGCCGAGACGACTTAGTTTACCCCGCGTTTTATGCGGGGGTGGGCCGTCTCAAGATAAATGCTGTTATTGGGAAAACACAAATGTGAGACGATGCAGCGCATCGTCTCTACAAAGAAGGATTACAATTTTGCAGCAGTTTCTTTCCAGTGGTTTAAGAAATGGTCGAATTCATCTTTCTGTTTTCTGAACTTTTCATTTGAACGATACAATTCAAATTCATCATCGGCTAACATTTTAATGCAGTTCATTAACGCGCGTCCGGTGTGGTATGTGCATTTCCAGATATGACTTCTCGGTCCAAACTTAAACTGAGGCTCCTTATCTATTCCACCTTCAAACCAATCGCCGTTCTCATGATCTATGATATACTGATCAACATATTCCCATTGTTTTAAAAATGTTTCGTAATACTTTTTCTCATCCGGGAATATCTTGGACATAATTAGCAGAACATTTAATCCTTCTGCTTGTGCCCACCAGTTTTTTGTTGATTTAATTATTTCACAAGGACCATCTTCTGTAAAGTAGTATCCGCCATCGTAGAAGCCGCCCAGTTCATTATCGAAACCATTTGCAATTGCATGGTCAACCATTTTCTTAGCTGTGGCTAAAGTCTTTGTATCGTTTTCCAAACCGAGAATGTGAGAAGTTTCCAGCATTAGGAAGGCTGTTTCATAATCGTGACCGAAAGAAACATGATCCAAGCGGTAAAACTCTTTGCGAGTTTCTTCATCGGCATCGCGGAAGGAGATCGGCTTCCAATCATTTGTAAAAAACAAATTCATGTAGCCTTTCTTTGTTGTAATTACGTCTCGGATGAGAAGAAGAATTTTTTCAAGCTGAGTTTTAAGTTTTTCATCTTTCCAAACATTGTAAAGTTCCGTGTATGCTTCAAGAAGATGAATTGAAGAATTCTGATCTTTAAAACCGACTTCCGGTTTATCGCTTGCTTTGGTTTCATAGTTGCTTTCTTTATTGAACGGAACTCCATCCCTTAACAAAAATTGGAAGTACCCTCCAAGTTTGGGATCGTAAGCTTTCTCTTCAATCCAATCGAATGCTTCTTTAGCAAAGTTCAAAGCACTCGAGTCATGCGTTAATTCGTAAAGAGCTGCCAGAGAATAAATTGCGAACGCGTTTCCGTAGGTTCTCTTTTCTTCACCCCAGCCTTCAACGGGAGAAAATTCTCCATTACGGTTTCGTACTTGAAAGAATCCGCCGAATCTATGATCCCACATAAACGCACGGAGAAACTTGTATCCGTGCCAAGCGTATTTTTCAAATTCATCATCGTTTAGGAAAGCAGCCATCTTAGAGGAAAGCCAAACATGGCGTGCTTGCGTAACAATCATCTTTTCTTGTTCTTCGGGCAGTTTCCAATCCCATGTAACATTTGTGTAATAGCCGCCGAATTCTTCATCAATAACCAAGGGATACCATCTTTTAAGTATTCCGTTCTGAAGGGAATCGAGCATTTCATCTGCAATAGTTTTTGTTAGGTTCATAGCTTTCTCTAAAAAAGTTTAATTGATAAGTGCTTGATAAACAAGCGTTCTATATTTGTTTAGTATTTCCACTTTGCCGGCTAAAGGACGAACGTTGCAGTAAAAAATCATAACTAAATCTTCTTTCGGATCGATTACATATTCCGTACTGAATGCGCCGCCCCATTTGTAAGAGCCGGGAGTTCCTAAAATATTCTGTAATCCTTTCTCTGTCATTATTTCGAAACCGAAGCCGAATTGATTTCCGGTTTCCCCAAGAGGAAGTGAGCCTACATGATTTCTCGTCATCATCTCAACAGACTTAGGACTGATAATCTGCTTGTTATTGTAGGAGCCACCGTTAAGAAGCATCTGACAGAATTTTGCATAATCTTCAAGAGGACCTACCAAGCCGGCACCGCCGGATAAAAATTTTCTTGCGCCTTTAACAGAATAGTTGCAGAACAAATCTTCGTTTGAAGCTACGGCCGCTTCATTCTCTTTTTCTTTTGCCGATAAAGTAACAAGCCGGCCAGCTTTCTCTTGAGGCAAATAGAAATAGGTATCATTCATTCCGAGCGGTTCAAAAATCCTTTTCCTAAAAAATTCGTCAAGTTTCATTCCGGATGCTACTTCTATAATTCTTCCAACCACATCCAGATTATAACCATATGTTAATGCGGCGCCCGGCTGATGCGCCAGAGGCATCTTTGCCATCTCGTTAATAACATCTTCAAGGGTTACATTATCGAAAGTATAACCGGGAGAGATAATTATTTTGAATTCGTTTGGATCCCACCAGTATGGAATTCCGGAAGTGTGCGTTAAGAGATGGTGAATTGTAATCGGCTTTTTTAAATCTTCAAGATTAGCCGGCGAATAATCGGTGCCGGATTTGATCTGAACTTTAACATCTTTGAACGAGGGAATATATTTGTAAACCGGATCGCTTAGATTAACCTTAGCTTCCTCAAAGAGAATCATTAATGCGGTTGTTGTAATTGCTTTAGTCTGAGAAGCGAGACGGAAAATATCGCTGTTCTGCAAAGGAGTTTTCTTTTCGTTGTCTTTTAATCCGAACGATTTGAAATATACTACTTTTCCGTGTCGTGCAATAAATGCTTGTGCGTGTGGAAGTTTATTGTTCTCAATAAGTTCGGAAAAGTAATTGTCAATTCTAGTTAATCTTTCCGATGAAAAACCAACTTCCTCCGGCGCAGCAGCTTGCTTGAAATTCTGTTTTGAAGATTTGGCTTCGTCGCCTTGTGCGGCTACGAAAATTGCCGAGGTTACAATCAAAAGAAATATTAATAAAAACCGTTTCATTTTCTTTCCGTTTTATACAAACTCCGTACAATTTTTATGCTAAACAATGTAATGGAATAATCTTCGCTTTTTAAGTAAATAAAAGGTTTTCAATTAACAATATGATATAACTTTATTAAAATAATAAAGGGTGATAATCATTTTGTTATTGTTTTGGTATTATCGATCAATAAATCGGCGGCACAGTTTTAGACCTATTAGTTTTTCATCAAATTATTCCCAGAGGAATTAAATGCAGAAAACTTATTTTTCAATTGTATTTCTATTAGTGAGCTTAATCTTGGTTAATTGTACATCAAGCAACTTCGACAATTTTGTTACACGCAAAGCAGATAAAGTTTACGACGGGGAAAAAGAAGTTCGTTTTCTCTCGTTTAACATTCCTAATCTCCACTATAATGAAGATTACCTTCCATTCGAAAGTGTGAATCCTTGGCGCTTGCCGGATGAATTTGAAATTAGAGATGCACTGAAAGCAATAAAACAAATTGGAGGAAAAGTCGCTCGCATTTATGTGCCTTCGTTGCGAAAGAATGGAGAACCGAAAGAATTTGTCCGCCACATTGAAGCTCCCGGAAAGTTTAATGAAGATGCATTCCTTGTTCTTGATAAAGTAATGCAAGTTGCAAATGAAGAGGGGGTAAGAATTATTATTCCTTTTGTAGATAATTGGATTTGGTGGGGCGGACCAATGGATTATGCGGCTTTCAGAGGAAAAGATAAATCGGCATTCTGGAGCGATCCGGAAATCATTGCTGATTTCAAGAAGACGATTGATTATATGATAAACAGAAAGAATTTTTATACCGGAGTTCAGTACAAAGATGATAAAGCTCTTTTCTGCTGGGAAACGGGAAATGAACTGGAAGCTCCGGCTGAATGGACTAAACATATTGCCGCTTATATCAAATCATTAGATGCTAATCATTTGCTCTTGGAAGGAACACATATACAGAAGTTGCGGGATGAAGCAATCGAAGATCCGAATCTTGATATTCTTTCTACTCATTATTCATCAGTAAACACTCTTATTTCAAATCAGAAACTTGCTAAAGGAAAGAAACCTTATTTGCTCGGCGAATTCGGATTGCGTCCGTTGAATCAAATTAAAGAATTAGCTGATACTGTTATCAATCAAGGTTTGCTTGGCGGAATGATCTGGAGTTTGCGCAACAGAAATAGAGATGGTGGATTTTATCATCACGCCGAGCATAGCAATTTTGAATCGTACAGATTTCCGGGATTTGCAAATGGAGAAATGTATAGCGAGAGTGAACTGTTTAATCTCATCAAAGAAAAAACTGCAAAGATCGGCAATGAAAAAATAATGCCGGTTGTAATACCGGAAGCTCCAAAAATTTTGGAGATAAATGATATCTCTGCTATCTCTTGGCAAGGTTCTGTCGGTGCTAAAAGTTACACACTTGAAAGAAAAGAAGAATATGCTTCTGATTGGGTTCCACGCGGAGATAATATTGATGAAAGCAAATATCAATATCGTCCTTTGTTTAATGATGAAACGGCAGAAATTGGCAAGCGTTATTTCTACCGCTTGAGAGCAAAAAACGAAGCCGGAATTTCCGATTTTTCAAATATTGCTGGACCTATTGCAGTTGCCTCGAAGAAATTAATTGACGAATATGAAAATCTTGATAGAGTTATTGAAAAGAGCGGCGAACTTCAATTGCTGACTATGGAAAACATCAGAAAAGCAAAAGAGGATAGAAGTCGCTTAACCGGAAAGAGTGAAAGCTTTATAAGCTATAAATTGCCTAACGGAAGCAGTGAAATTAAAGTAGAAGGTTTTTTAGCTGCTAATGAGAGCGATATAAAAGTATTCATTTCAGAAGATGGTACGGATTATTCTGAACTGAATCTGGAAAAACAAGTTTTTGAATTTTCTAAAAATGAATATGGTTTTTATCCCGCCGCCAGATATACTGCAAAAATTGATAACGAAAATGCTAAGTTTGTTAAAATTGTTTTGCTGGGTGATGTTCAACTTAGCAGAACAGAAATAAGTTACTCGAAATAAAAAGGATTAAAGATGAAAAAAGTAATTGTTCTCTTGCTGATCTGTTTCTCTTTGCTTTTTGCTCAGACTGAAATGACAAAGTTAAAACTACCGGCAATATTCTCAGACAATATGGTTTTACAACAGAAAACCGATGCTGCATTCTGGGGAAATGCTGAACCGAATCAGAAAATTAGTATAGTTACAAGCTGGGGTAAAAATGTTTCTACAAAATCGAAGAAAGATGGTACTTGGCTGGTGAAAATCAAAACCCCGAAAGCCGGTGGACCATTTGAAGTGAAAGTTACCTCCGGAAGCGAAACAATCTCATATAAAAATGTATTGATTGGAGAAGTGTGGTTGTGTTCCGGTCAATCTAATATGGAAATGCCTCTTGCCGGCTGGCCTCCCAGAGATACAATTCACGGTGCAACAAAAGAAATCCCGGCAGCAAATTATCCCAACCTAAGATTGTTTACGGTTACACGATCAACTTCTACTGTTCCGGAAAAAGATTGTACCGGAACATGGAGTGAATGTTCTCCGGAAAACGCCGCATCATTTAGTGCAACTGCATTTTTCTTTGGCAAGAAATTAATGACCGAACTGAATATTCCAATTGGTTTGATTCATTCTAGCTGGGGCGGAACTCCGGTTGAAGCATGGACAGACGCGAAAAATCTCTCCACTATTCACAAATACAAAGAGATTATCGACATGTATGCAAATGCAAAAGGAGAATATGAAAAATTAGTTGCATGGTTAGCCGCACTTCCGCAAATTGATCTCAGTCAGAATGCAGATGAAAATAAATGGCGCGATGTTGATTTGAAGGACAAAGAATGTTCTGCTGTTAATTATGATGATAGCAAATGGTTCGATGCAAGCATGCCATGCAACTACGATAAACTAGGTCTATCAAATTTTGACGGAGTAATCTGGTACAGAAAGCAAATCGAAATTCCGGAAACTTGGCTTAACAAAGAATTAGTTCTCGAACTTGGACCAATAGACGATATGGATGCTACTTACGTTAATGGTGTAAAGGTTGGCGGATTCGAAAAAGATGGTTTTTGGCAAGTTGAACGAGTTCATGTAATTCCAGCCGATTTAGTAAAAGATAAAAAACTTACAATTGCCATTCGCGTTCTCGATAATCAAGGGGGCGGCGGATTTAATGGAACTTCAGAAAAGTTTCGTTTACATCTTAAAGCTACCGCTGAAAACATGTCGATAGCGGGAACATGGAAATACCTTCCGGTTGCAGAATATAGAAACGGTAAGTTTTATGTTTTTGACGCGGCTACTTTGGCCTACTTGAACAGACCAAAACTTTCGATTGAAATTTCAGCTTATATGCCAACTACACTTTACAATGCTATGATTTCTCCTCTTGTTCCATACAATCTTCGCGGTGCTATATGGTATCAAGGTGAATCGAATACCGGTGAGCCTGAACTTTACAAAACAGTTTTCCCGATGATGATTAATAATTGGAGAAGCGATTGGAAGAGTCAATTTTCATTTTACTTTACACAAATTTCTCCTTTCAGATATGATGTGGGAACTAACTCACAATATCTTCGCGAGGCACAGTTCCAAAGTTTAGCGGTTCCAAAATCTGGAATGGCAGTAACACTTGATATTGGTAATGTTGATAATATTCATCCGGGTAACAAAAAAGATGTTGGTGAAAGACTTGCACTCTGGGCTTTAGCCAAAGATTACGGGAAAAAAGTTGTCTACTCTGGACCAAGTTATAAATCTTCTGAAATTCAAAAAGATAAAATGATTTTAACTTTCGATTACGCAAAAGGTCTGGAATTAAAAACACGCGATGGCAAAACCAATTTCCAAATTGCCGGTGATGATAAAATATTCCAAGACGCAGTAGTAACGATAGTTGATAATAAATTAGTCGTCTCCGCACCGGAAATTAAAGAGCCAAAAGCAGTAAGATATTGCTGGAGTGACATTGCTGAAGGAACCTTGTTTAATTCTGCCGGACTGCCGGCCTCATCATTTAGAACAGATGATTGGAAATAATATTTGATTGACAAGAGGCTGTCTCATAAGTCATACAGCAGATGTAGTCGCAAGCTTTAGCTTGCGGAATATTGTTGCAAGCGCAACTTAAAAGTTGCGGCTTCAACAATATTCACACTTTTGAGACAACCTCTTGTTTTAAAAAACCTCCTATTGTTGGAATTCCTAAGACCGGTTTCATTTATCGTATTAATAAAATTTATTATAATGATAAAGAGAGAGTGCGTCTGATTGAAAAAAATGTATGAATAAAAGTTATTAAACAATTAAAGTGGGGCGAGTGAATTGGCACTATATATGCAAGCTTAGTTTCACTCAAAGTATTCAAAGATAGGACATTCCTTGGGCACAAAAGTTTTTAAGCGTAGGAAATCAGTTCATATACTAATGAATACAAAAAACCATAAAAAATCCTTCTAGGAGGTCAGATGAAAAAAGCATTACTAACAGTTGTTGGTGTTCTACTCATGTCTGGTTGGGCGTTTGCCCAGGTTATAGCAGATTTTGAGTCAACAACAAATGGATTTGGGAAAGGCTGGGGCGACAGCTTTGTTTCTATAGCCAAAGTTGCTGATCCAAGTGCAAAAACAGCTGGAGTTTTAGGTGTTGAAATGGATCTTTCGATTGCCGGCAACAAACAAGCAGCACTTTCAAAGAACAAAGTAGATGCAACAACAGCTCATGTTATTACTTATTGGGTTTACTTAAAAACCGGTACCCCAGATTCATTGGCATTCAAAGTTTTTGCTCAAGCCCCGGTAAATTGGGATTGGCAAGATGTTATTTATTATGCTAAAGACATTCCTAAAGAAAAATGGTATCCACTTAATTTTGATCTAGATGCAAAAGGTGCTACATCAGCTAATTTTGATAAAACCAAAGGTGCTTTGGAAGCAGTTGGTATTGAAATCGGCGGCGGAAAAGCTGGAACAACTTGGAAAGGTTCTGTTTATGTTGATAACGTAAGCTTAGTAGGCGTTCAGCCTGTTGTAGTTGCTGATTTTGAAACTACTACTGGTGGTTTCGGAAAAGGCTGGGGCGATAGCTTTGTATCAATTGCTAAAGCTACAGATCCGAGTGCAAAAACAGCCGGTGTTTTGGCTGTTGAAATGGATTTAACTCTTGCCGGTAATAAACAAGCTGCAATCTCCAAAAATAAAGTTGATGGATCTACAGCAAGAATGCTTACTTACTATGTTTATTTAGCAAAAGATACTCCGGATTCATTAGCCTTTAAAGTTTTTGCTCAAGCTCCGGTAAATTGGGATTGGCAAGATGTAATTTTTTGGGCAAAAAATATTCCTAAAGAAAAATGGTTCCCACTCAATTTCGATTTAGATGCCAAGGGTGTTACTTCTGCTAACTTTGATAAAACAAAAGGCGCTCTAGAAGCTGTTGGTATCGAAATTGGCGGAGCCAAAGCCGGTACAACTTGGAAAGGCAAAATTTATGTAGATAATGTACAAGCTAATGGTTTAGCAGTTGGCTCAAAATGGGTTGTTAGCAATTTCGAAGCTGCTGCTGCCGGTACTCAAGGATTTGGCAAATGGTGGTCAACTCCTCCTTTCGTTGCATTAGCACAAGCTTCTGTTGATGGTAGAGGTGTCTTGAAACTCTCTGGTGATTTCAGCAAAGCTACAGCTGCCGGAGATATGAAACTTGCTATTTCAAAAGGAAACGTTGCAATTACTTCTAGTGACCCTGTTGATACCGCTACTGCAATCACAATTGATGTATTTGTTCCTGCTGATATTCCTGTTGATGGTACCGGCCAAGTTGGTTTAATTGTAAATGGTGCAGGTAGTTCATGGAATGAGTCAGTTTGGAAAGTTGTTGACACAGTTAAAGCTACTGGAGAAATTGTTAAAGGTAAATGGCAAACAATTACCTCGGATGTAACTGCTTTATTAGCTGCTGGTTCAATTACCGATGCAAAAATACCTGTTACGGTTGGTGTTCAAGTGTATTACCCGAATGCTGGAACATTTAAAGGTGATTTCTTATTTGATAATTTGACTGTAGTTGGATTACCTGAACCTAAGGGAACAGTTGCTGCTCCAAAAGCAACTGGTAAGGCTGTAACATATACATTAACATCCGGTGCAGTTTATGATTATGTTCAGATTGATTGGATTGATAATACTCTTGGAACTGAAACATATAACTTGTATCAGAGCCTTAGCCCGATTACAGACCTAAAAGCTGAGGGTGTTCAAAAAATAGTTGCAGATATTCCTCACGGAATGCAATCTTATATTACCCGTCCTTACTCTTCAGACGGCGCAATTAAAGATTATTACTATGCTCTTACTTCTTTCGATGGTACAAACGAAACTGCATTGGCTTCCGAATCTAAAGTTGGTCCTATCAGTGTTAAGACAACAAAGACTTATAAGATTCAGTATGTAAAAGACTTTGCTTCAAAATTTGTTCTAGATGGTCTTGATGCAGAATTTGATACTTATCGTGTTAATGAAATTAAACCCGAAGCCGGTTCTTATGCAAGCGGTCCGGATTTTAACAATGGTAAGACTTGGGATGCACTTTCAGCAGATATGAATTTCAAGACTACGTTAGTTATTGATGATAAATTCCTCTATATCTCTGCTGTAGTTGATGATGACGATTTAAGACAAGATGCTGCACAACAAGCTTGGGAAGGCGACGCTCTTGAATTCTATATGGGATTTTATGATGCAAAGATTCTAAAAGCTTATCATGCAAAGAATCTTGATTCAAAGAATGGCGATTACAGAATAGGTTTCAACGCTCTAGGTCAAACAACTAGAGATGGCGGTGCTGCAAGCACAACTGATGGTGTTGAATCAACAGTATTCCAAAAATTTACCGGTGACGGTTATGTTATTGAAGCTAAGATCGATTTGAACAAATTAGCTGCTGATGGAAAATTCTTGCTCAATAACGGAATGTGGATGCCTATTAGAATTGATGGTAATGATTGGGATCCGAATATTGGCGATACTCAGAGATCATTGATTGTTCAAGTTGGTGGAAAACCTAACGATGGTACTGGTAAAACTGATGAAGGTTGGAAACGTCCGGATGATTGGGGCTACATGGAAGTAGTTGGCGCTCCTACAACAGACGTTGAAGAAAGCAATTTACCAACTGAGTTTGCGTTGTCAAATAACTATCCAAATCCATTCAACCCGACAACAACAATTAAGTATGATCTTCCAAAAGAATCTCAAGTAACATTGAAGATCTATGATATTCTTGGTCGCGAAGTTGCTACTTTAGTTAACAGCAAACAAAATGCTGGCTTCTATCAAATTCGTTTCGATGCTTCTAAATATGCAAGTGGTGTTTATGTTTATAGAATTATTGCCGGTGATTTTGTTCAGACAAAGAAAATGATGTTAATGAAGTAATTATGTTCTTATAAGGATGGCAAGGCAAAACTTGCCATCCTTTTTTTATGCTTATTAATAACACAAACTGATCGTGATTTCCTGCTCAAACAGTTTTAATTATCGAAAATGAACATGGAATGCAGACCAATCCTGATATCAAAAAAGATTAGAATGAATAAGGACCACATAATGGATAAGAAAATTTTAGCAAGTTTTCGGATAATACTCATAATGCTATTAGCATATTCGGTATCGATCTATGCCGGAACTACTGGCAAGATTTCCGGAAAGGTAGTTGATGCCGATACTAAAGAACCATTGGTTGGCGTAACAGTGATGCTGGAAGGTACTACTTTTGGCGCCGCTACCGATTTAGACGGTGAATTCTACATAATAAATATATCGCCGGGTGTTTATAGACTAAAAGCATCTTACATCGGCTATACATCTCAAGTTGTCGAACATATTCGCGTTCAAGTTGATTTAACAACAAAAATAAATTTTGAGTTGAGGCCTTCCTCAGTTCAACTTGGCCAAGAAGTTACAGTTTCGGCAAAGAGAGTTATCCAAAAGGATTTAACTTCATCCGAACGAAGCATGCAGTCCGATCAAATTCAAGATCTACCTGTAAGAGATGTTGCAAGTATTCTTAGCCTGCAAGCCGGTATTACAAGAGATGCCAGCGGCGCGTTGCATATCCGTGGCGGACGCTCATCCGAAATTACTTACATGGTTGATGGTGTTCAGGTTGTAAATCCAATTAACAGAAGTTCCGGTATTAGTATCGATGATCAATCGATTGAAGAATTGAAAGCCATTACCGGTACATTCAACGCTGAATATGGACAAGCGCTTTCCGGTGTGGTTAATATTGTAACAAAGAAAGGGACAGAACATTTTACTGCAAATGTAACCGGTTTCTTTGGAGATAATCTCAGCTTTGATGATGAACTATTTTCTGTAATGGACAATGCCGAATGGGCTGCCGCAGTTGCTACATCTTTAGCTTCAAAATCGAACAGACTACCTTTTGATTTTTCCCCTTACTTAAGTGAAGGGACAAACTTTAGACAAATGATGGATGAAAAACCTTGGCTTACAAAAAAATCTTATATGAATTCTTACAATCCACTGAAAAGACAAGATATTCAAGTGAATCTTTCCGGGCCAGTTCCGTTTACCGGAAATTCTCTTTCATACTTTGTTGCCGGTAGATATAATTACAGTCCCGGCGGCGAAATGGGAGTTAGATATTATATGCCTTGGGGCATTTGGAGTCCGGTTAGTGATAGCACACATTCCTTCGATATGCCCGATAACGCTATGATGAATCTTGGCTGGTACAGAGGTTATTCTACACAGGCTAAACTATTTTACAACTCTGCCTCGTTTAACGTAAGCTATGGTTTGTATTACAATAACGATTTAAGCTACAGCGCTTACGGCAAGTATCAGCCGGATGGCGGAAGATTCTATTTTACTGATAGATCGACTCACATTTTATCTTTGAGCTACATTTTCAGCAATTCAACATTTTTAGATGTTAAGGCAAGTTATTATAACAACACAAATAAAAGCTACGCTTACGAAGATCCTTATGATTACAGATATATGCCAACAAACACCGGAGATTTTCAAGAGTATATGTTTAAGCCGGGACCGGATGATGATGTTCAAGTAAAAAATAATCCAAATGACTTTGGCTATTGGGGAAATGATGTTGGCAGATCGAACGCATTCAGCAAGTACGTATCTGTTAATGCCGATCTAACGAGCCAGATCAATAAAGTGAACATGGTTAAGTTAGGTTTTACAGCAAGAATTCATGACTTGATGCAAGATTATTATAATCTTCAGTTCGACGATGGAACATATAGACCGATTGTTCCCGAAACTTATACTCCTTACCATACTTACTATACAGCAAAACCAAAAGAGTTTGCTGCTTTCATTCAAGACAAAATTGAATTTGAAGAGTTGATTATAAATGTTGGTCTTCGTTTCGATTACTTCGATTCCGATGGACGAATTTTAGCGGATATAAAAGATCCTCAGATTTACGCACCGTTCAAGATGGCAAACATTTACAAGAATTACGATCCAAATTTGCCGGTTGAACAGTTGGTTGAGTATTCTGTTGCTGAGAGAAATGCTTTTTGGTACAAGAAACCTAGTGCAAAATCTCAGTTCAGTCCTCGAATTGGTATCTCATTCCCGATAACAGCTGAAGGCGTAATTCACTTTTCATACGGACACTTCTTCCAGAATCCGGAATTCAGATACTTATATGATAACCCAAACTTCTGGATTACCGGTGCGGGTGCAACAAACTTAGTTGGTAATTCGGATTTGAATGCTGAAAGAACAGTAATGTATGAAATTGGTTTACAGCAACAGCTTTCTGATAATCTCTATTTACATGTTACCGGATTTTACAGAGACATTAGAGACTGGATAGGAACCGGAACTCCAATAGATACATACCGTGGCGTTACATATTACACTTATGAAAACAAAGACAACGCAGTTGCAAAAGGTATCACACTTTCCGCTGGATATAAACTAGGTGATTTTAACGTGAACCTAGATTATACTTACATGAATGCCAACGGTACTTCCTCAAACGCTACAGATGCATACAATGATTTAACTGCCGGCCGCGCCCCTAGAGTTCAGTTGATTACTTTGAATTGGGATCAGCCTCACGCTTTGAATATGGTATTCTCTTATAACAATGATGGATGGACCGGAACATTGGTTGGCACTCTTCACAGCGGATTCCCTTACACCCCTTCAATTTCCAGAGGTGAATCAACTGGAGGTAATGCTTATAAAGGTTACAGAGAAAATATCGAGAGAAGACCAACTACAATTAATTTCGATTTACGCTTATCTAAATCATTTAGAGTTGGCGACTTTGCATTTAGCGCACTTTTAGATATAACAAACTTGTTTGATACACGAAACGCAGTTAGTGTATTCTCCGACTCTGGCTTGCCAAACTTTACGATGGATGAATATTTGAATAGAGATAGATTGGTTGAAGTTACTAATTCCCAAGAATACTACTACAGACCCGGAATGTACAGCAACGCTCGCTACATCAGCCTTGGGTTACGTTTGAGTTATAAATAGAGAGGTACTGAAATGAGAGATAAAGAAATTTTGAAAAAAGTTGTAATAAGCTCTAAGATGCTAAAGCTGGTTATGTTGATGGCAGTTATCAGTACAACGCTTTTTACAACTCTAAATAACGCACAATCTATTGCACGTGTTGGTTCTACTGCAGCACCGTTTCTTAAAATTGGTGTTGGAGGCAGAGCACTTGGTATGGGTGATGCTTATACAACTCTAGCAGAAGACATTACCGGAATGTATTGGAATCCGGCTGGTACTGCTGAAATGACCAAGATGCAAATGATAGTTAACCACTACGATTACATTGCAGATTTATATTTTGATTACGGTGCATTTGCTATCCCGATTGAAAACGTTGGAACAATTGGTGCATTCATTGGTCATTTAGGAATGCCCGATATTGAACGCACAACAATTGCATCTCCAAACGGAACCGGTGAAAAAGTTTCTGCCGGATCAATAGTAATAGGATTAAGCTATTCTCGTGCGCTGACCGATCGTTTCTCTATTGGCGGTAATGTGAAATATGTTAATGAAACGATTTGGCATTCGACCGCTACTACATTTGCTTTCGATGTGGGCGTATTGTACAGAACGTTTTTCAATAACATCCGCATAGGAATGTCAATTAGTAACTTTGGCAGTGACATGCAAATAGATGGAAGAGACATGCTGGTTCAGCATGATATCAATTCATCATTTGCCGGAAATAATGAGAATCTAAATGCTTATCTGGATACAGATAAATTTCCACTCCCAATAGTTTTTCGTTTTGGAATTTCTGCAAACATTGCAAAAGACTTTTTGAATTCAACCGAACATGACTGGATTGTTTCTGTAGATGCTGTTCATCCAAACGATAATAAAGAATATTTAAATCTTGGTACAGAAGTTAAATTGTACAATATGATTTCACTTCGAACCGGATTTAGACAACTATTGCTTGAGCAAAGAGAAGGTGGTTTAACATTCGGTTTTGGTGTTGACTTAAACGTTATGAATGTAAATCTGAAAGTTGATTATGCAAATGTTGATTATGGTAGACTAGATCACCAAAACAAATTCTCACTTATTTTTTCATTTTAGTTATTGATTAGGAGCTATTCTAATGAAGATAAAATTAATACTCTGCTTCGTTGCTCTAGTCTATGGATCGAATGTCTTTGCGCAAGATAATATTTATGGTGATGTTAAAAACCGTGCAAAGAACGTCCATGCGGGCAATTTGGTGCGAATTACTTTTCACAATAATGGAAGACTTGGCAGCGTTAAGGGTGACCAGACTCCGGCATATACCGGTGAATGGCCAATCGGAAGCGGCAAAGTTCAGATGGGTAATACTTCTGCTTATGTAATGAGCGAAATGAGATTACAAAAGCCGGGAACTGATTCTTTGGTAGTTGTAACTCCGGCTGTTTTCTGCGAAGGCTGGGATCCAAACATTTTCTCGCATGATAAGTTAGGCCGCTTTCAAGGTTTTGAACCGCTGCCGGGATTTTTCAGTATCTCGCAAAAAGAAAAAGATCCAAACCATGCAGTTGCAATGAGTCATCAAGCATATACTTGGCCGGCAAGCTGGCCGGATAAAACGACAGACGTTGTCGATCCGGGATGGAAAAACCATTGGAACGGATACTTTGGAAAAGACCAAAAGAATGCTGATGAAGAAAGTTTCTTCGTTTTGGATGACCAACAGTATGATAAAAAGTTGAAAGCATTGAGTTTGCCTCAGCCAACAACAGATCCGTTAAGATTTGGTTTAGGATTGAGGGTTGGTGTAAGAGGATTACAGTGGTCAAATCCGGACGCTGAAGATTGCATTTTCTGGTTATATGATATTAGAAATTTTGGAAAACTTACTTTAGATAAAACTTTATTTGGAACAAACGTTGGCGCTTCGAGCGGTTCTTCTTTAACTCAGAGCGGAAGCGATTATGATGATGACGGTTCCAGATTCTATCGTGAAAAAGGCTTAGCAGTAAACTTCGATCTTGATAACTTAGGTGTTGGCGGCTATTCTCCGGTTCCTTGGGTTGGGTTTGCATTCCTCGAAAGTCCGGGCAATCCTTACGACGGAATTGACAATGACGGTGACGGTAATGACTTTGCTAAAACCGGTGGCGGAACCGGAAAACTTCTTACAGAAGAAGACTTCATGAAAATGTATCAAGTTAATGAACCTATTGTACTTATTGATTATGATAGCAAGCTTTACACACGAACTCTTTCAACAATGCCGGCATCTGGTGTAAGCTTTACCCGAAACGGAACAAAGTATTCCTTTAAGCCGGGTGCACCGCTTTTAGAAATTGAACGCGATGGTATAGATAATAACTTAAACGGTTTGATTGATGAGAATGATGGTTCTATGACACCGGATTCTGTTCAGTATTATCTCTATATCAAATCTGATGTAAACAACAGAGATTATTTGGCTATAGATTATTTTACCGGAGCCGGTACTGCTAATTATTTGATTGACGAAAGAAGAGATGACGGAATTGATAATGACGGCGATTGGGATTCACAATTTGATGATGTTGGATTAGATGGTAAACCGGCTACTGGCGATAGCGGTGAAGGTGACGGAATACCAACACCGGGAACAAGCGAATTGCCTGGCGAACCTAACGTAGATAGAGTTGACGTTGATGAATCAGATCAGATTGGATTAACCAGCTTTAAGTTCTATAAATATTCTTCTCTTACTTACAGCAACGATGATCAGATGTGGGATTATTCTCGTCCCGGTTACTTTGATAACAAAACAACAGAAAGAGCAGATTACGATTATGTATTTGCTTCCGGATATTTTCCATTACGCCCGGAACAAAAAGAATTCTTCTCTTTAGCAATGCTTTACGGCTGGGATGAAACTGACATTTTAAGAAATAAAGATGTAGTTCAAAAAATATATGATAGTAACTACAACTTTGCTATGGCCCCTACAAAACCAAAAGTAACAGCGGTTGCCGGTGATAAGAGAGTTACATTGTATTGGGACGAAGGCGCAGAAGGCAGCTTTGACCGATTCTTAAAGACATATGATTTTGAAGGCTACAAAGTTTATAAATCATCACATTATACTTTCGGGGATGCCGGATCTATAACTGATGGTTTAGGTTACGAAAGATTCAAGAAACCAATTGCTATTTATGATAAGATAGATAGTGTTTATGGATTCTTCCCGAAAGATTTTGGAACCGGTGTACTTTTCAATCTTGGAAACGAATCTGGCTTAGTACATAGCTTTGTTGATACCGATGTACAGAATGGTGTTAAGTATTATTATGCTGTAACAGCATTTGATAAGGGTGATGTAGATAAGAATATCGGACCGAGCGAAACTACAATATATCTTAACGTTGATTTATCGGGTAACGTAGTTCTCTCTGAAAATGTTGTTATTGTAACTCCGCAAGCCCCATCGCTTGGTTACGAACAACCTAAGTTCGATGTTCAACCAACACTGCAAGGTTCGGGTACCACAAACGGCGTTGTTGGTGTTACGTTAATTGATAAAGAGAAATTCAACAAAGATGAAGAATATCAGATTCAGTTTTTAGATCAATCAATGGATAAACGCGATAACGATTTGAATAATAAGATTGATGGTAAAGATTCCAACGAATTGTTACCAAACTTAACTACCGGTATGGTCCTAAAAAACCTTACAACACATGCTGTATATGATACTGTTTGGATAAAGGATTATGCAAAAACTGTTGATGGATTCTATGAAACAAAAAATATGTATGAAGATAACGACGGAGATCCAACTACATTCACTACTGTTCTGAATGGAATGTCAATTTATGTGAAGAATCCACTTCCGGGATTAATTAACTCTAATCAGAAGGGAATTAGAAACGGTATTCAATGGAGCAGCAACATAGATACTTCTAAAACTTATAATGTATTGTTCAGTTTATTCAGTAATCCAACTTTTGTAGGCGGATTATCTTATCCAAGACAATACAAAGTAGTATTCTCCAATTCGATTGTAGATACTTCAGATCAAATTCTAATTAAGATTAAAACCGGTGCCGGCTCAGTTCCAATTCCAAAAGTTCCGGTGAACTTTAAGGTATATGATTTGCAAACTGGACAACGTTTAAGATTCGCATTTGTTGATAATTCAAAGACATTGAAAGTAGCTGTACCGAAAGGTTTCTATTCAGCAAAGGACAATATAATTCTTTATGAAAAAATGAATGATGGTACAACTGCTGTAACGTATCAACTGTTAAACAATTCTGTTGAAGACAGTACATTCTTCGCAAAGTATAATAGATTTTTGGGCGATGGTGATACGTTAAAATGTTACCCGGATTTCCCATTCAATGGAAATACGGTATACAAGTTCAAGATTAAGGGACAAAGTATTAATCAAGAAACTGCTAAACAGCAGTTATCCAAAATTAAAGTTGTTCCCAATCCATATGCAGCAACGGCTTTATGGGAACCGCAAAATCCTTATTCAAATGGAAGAGGGCCTAGATTAGTTCAGTTTATAAATCTTCCTCAAAGATGTACAATAAGAATTTATGCAGTTGACGGTTCGCTGGTAAGGACTCTCGAGCACGATTCAATGATGAGCGATGGATCGGAACCTTGGGATTTAATGTCGTCCGATAATATGGATATATCTTACGGAATTTATATCTACCACATTGAAGCCCCGGGCATTGGCGAACACGTTGGCAGAATGCTAGTGATTAAATAATGGTTATGTTTAGATAAGCTTGATCTGATGTGCCCTTTTAAGAAGGGCACGTCTGTTTCCGGCAACGGAAAAACTTGTAACGCAAATTCTTAAGAATTGGATATATTTCCGAAAATCACTTTTTGACTAATTATGACAAAATTAAAACGACTCACAATCCTTTCATCTATTGTATACTTTTTCATTATCTCAACTGCAATCTCTCAAGTTAAAAATCCCGTAGTTGCTGAGTTCGGAAAATTCAAAATTACTCTCGATGAGTTTAAGATTGCTTATCTGGACTTAATAAAGAAGCCGAAGATTTATGACTCGAAGAAATTGCGCGAAGACTTTCTTGATGAAATGATTCAAACTAAATTATTTGCCGCCGAAGCAAAGAAATTAGGTGTGGAAAAGGATGAGCTAATAACTTCCAAAATAGATTCTTACAAGAAGAAGGTTCTGAGAGAAGCTCATTTCGATAAAAAGATTAAGTCAAGTATCAAGATTTCTGAAAAAGAAATTGAAGAAGCCTATTCATTCTTGCAAGAAGAAAGAAAAATTAGTCACTTGTTTGTACCTACCAAAGAGAAAGCGGACAACCTTTATTCGCTTCTTGAAAAAGGAACTGACTGGAATTCGCTGGCGGCAAGTATTTTCAAAGATTCAGTTCTATCTAAAAGCGGCGGAGATTTAGGCTGGGTTTATTGGGATCAGTTTGATCATGAATTATCGATGGTTGCATACAGACTAAAGCCGGGAGTTTATTCTAAGCCTGTTAAATCGACTTTTGGTTATCACATCATCAAAGTAACAGACTATAAAAAGAAACCTATGATTACTAGAAGCGAGTATGAACTGCATAGAAGAAAGGCGAAAACAATTTTGCAATACAAAATTGGTGATGAGAAAGCAGCGGAGTACATAAATAAACTGGCAAAGAGCGCTAAGATTGAAATTTATCCGGAAGTGTTTCGTTTTGTATATGACCAGTTGAACGAGAAATTTAAAAGAAAACCTACTCAGTTCAATCCGATGTCTGATATTCAGCTTACTGATGGCGAAATAAAAAATATCAAAACAAATCTTTGGGATGAGAAAGACAGAGTGCTGGCAAAGGTTAACGGTAGTAATTTTACGGTGGCTGATTTGCTGAGCTATATAAACTATATTCCGTATGAAGTGATTTATACGAGCGCCAAAGCTACTATTGACTACTCGCTAAGAGATTATCTTATTACAAAAGAAGCTGAAAAACTTGGCTTAGCCAAAATTAATTTTGTAAAGGTGAAATCAAATATTTACTCTGACAACCTTTTAGCATCCGAGTTTAGGAAAAGTGTGGTGCGCAAAGTCGAGTTGTCTGAAAAAGATTTGAAGGATTACTTCCAAAAGAAATATGAGAAAAGCGGTGCTTCATATGAATCAATGAAAAGTGTTATTGAAAAAATGGCGCTCGAAGAGAAGAAGCGGGAAGTCATTCCTCAGTTAGCTTCTCAAATTTTAACAAAGCTTAAGGTGAAGAAGAATTTAGCACCAATACATGAGTATTATGATATGGTTTTAAGTACAAAGAACTAACAAGTTAAATTTTCATGATCAGTTATTTGAATCGACGGAATAGATATGATTTCAAGAAATACTAAATGGGGAATAGCGCTTGTTCTGTTTCTGATTGTGGCTTATATAAGTGTCTTTTTCCTTACACAGCATCATTCGGATGCTGGCGTAGTTAAAATATACTTCGCAGACCGAGTAACAGCCGCCCACAAAATATTGATTGACCGTTACAATCTGAAAATGAAAGGAAAGATTGAAGTAGTCCCTATAGATTTTCCAAATTTTGATTTTAGCACAAATGAAAGAAAAGAAATTCTAGCCAGATCGCTGCGCGGAACCGGTGACGGAATTGATCTATTTGCTGTAGATGTAATTTGGGTTCAGCGTTTTGCAAAATGGTGCGAGCCGCTGGATCAATATTTAACCGATGCAGAGAAGAACAGAATTCTTGAGGCACCGTTAAAATCTTGTTACTACAAAGGAGAACTTGTTGCACTTCCTTTGGATTATGTTCAAGGTGTTATGTATTACCGGGAAGACTTACTTAAGAATCTTAAAAATGGAGAAGAAATTCTTGATAAGATAAAAAAAGGAATAACTTGGGAAGATTTTATTAAAATCGGTGTTGAATTAAAATTGCAAAATCCATATTACATTTTTCCGGCAGCAGATTATGAAGGATTAATTTGCAGCTATATGGATTTGATCTTGGGTCTTAACCAAAACTATTTTTCAGATAATGGATTTAATCTGGATACTCCGGAATCTCAGAAAGCGCTACAGCTTTTGGTCGATTTGGTAAATAAATATAAACTTACGCCATCAATCGTTACAACCTTCACAGAAATTCCAAGTTACAAATATTATATTGATCATAACGGGCTTTTTATTCGCGGATGGCAGAGTTATGATAAAGACTTTTTGGAATTTCCCGTTGATCCGGCAAAAGAAAAATATCTTAGTAAAACTCAAATCCCATATTTCCAGAACGCTAATCCGGCAGCTTTAATTGGCGGCTGGCATATGATGATTTCTAAGTTCAGCGATAAGAAAAAAGAAGTAATAGACTTTGTAAAATATCTTTTAAGCGATGAAGCTCAAGAAATGTTTTATAAAGAAAGCGGCTATTATCCTGTTGTTAAGAAAATTTATGAAGATCCTTATTATCAGAATAAATATAAAGAGTTGACGAATATGCGTGGAGTATTGAGCCATGGTGTGCATAGACCCGCTCACGAAGAATACACAAGGTTCTCGAAAATTATGTCTTTCTATTTTGAAGAAGCAATTAAGCAGAATATTTCGGTGAAGGAAGCACTATCGAAAGCTACCCGCGCTATTCAAAAGGAAGAAACTGCAATAAGGGAAATGTGAGTTAAGGATGGTTACGAAAATAAGTGAGAAAATATCTCAATATAAATTTCAGATTAGACACATAACCACCTTGCTGGTTATACTTATTGTATTCCAATTGGTTTTGGCGTTTGTGCAGAAATCACTTTTAAGCAGTTTCCTAAATGAAACCCAATCGTGGTATCAAAAATATTCTGCCGAGCGTTTAGCGATAGTTACTTCAACAAGTATGGAACTCTTGTTCGAAAATCTTTTTATGGGCAAATCTATTTCCGATTACGAAGAAAGAAAAATTGTCTACTCGTTCAACGTGATATTTAAGCAACAGCTGATTCAAAAAAGTGTTGAGGATATCAGTTTAATACTTCTAAAAGATCATCGAATATATGTTATCGATAGCGGACAGCAGCTATATACTTATCTGACAAATCAGCTTGAGCCTTATCAAGAGAAGAATAGTGTCCACAGCGAGGGAGTAAAGCTGTTCCTTTCTATGCGCGATAGAATGAGAGCTTCCGAGATTATTTACAGTACGGTAAAGAACAATAAAACATTCAATCTGCTTGTTCCATTTGTTCCGGATGGAGAATACTTAGGTGTAATGTATATGAGAATAACTCCGGACTTCTCCTTTTTAACCACTGAAGTCTCGGCTAACTTTGATAAAGTTTCTATGGTCTATTCGTTTCTTATTCTAATCGGATTGATAACGATATTTTATTTTTCTTCACTCGCTGTTAAGGAAAGAGACGACGCTCAAGCAAAACTTTTTGAAGAGCATGAAGAAAATATTAAGAAACAGATCCGGCTGGAAAAAGAATCTCTCTTCACAAAACGAATTTATCACACTCATCATAAGACGGAAAAAATTATCGGATTCATAAAGGATGATGTTCGTCGGATGGAAACATCGAACATTGATGATCTTAAAAAGAGAGTTGTTACATATTCTAATTTTATTTCCAGAATGATTTACGATATGAAGTGGTACGATCAAGACATCAACACTATCGTAAACCCGATGTTCCGTACAAACATTAATGATGTAATTAAATTCATAGTTGATCATATCTTTCTTCGTATCTCAAGCAAGAATGAAATGTTCAATTTTGAACTCCAGCTCGATGATAAACTTCCGCATGTAAATGTTAATGAGTTTGTTGTGTGGGAAATTTTAGAGCCTCTTATGCAGAACAGTATTGACCATTCACGTAAAGAATCTGTTACAGTTAAGGTTGATACGGTTTACGATGCTGTTAATCATGTATCCCAAATTCACATAAGTGATGATGGAGTCGGTATTCAGCCGGAATTATTAGAAGTTGGAGCGGATGGTATTAAAAGGATATTTTTAGAGAACGAATCTACAAAGAAAATCGAAGGCGCTAATTCCGGCTACGGATGCTACATTGCTTACCAGATGGCGGTTGAAAAGTGTGCTTGGACTCTCGATGTTGAAAACCTTTCTACCGGCGGTTGTAGATTTACAATTGGAATTAAGAATTAAAGGAAATTGAATGAGTAAATCGGATTTTATAAATATTCTACTTGTTGAAGATGAAGATTTTGATGTAAGAAGAGTTAAGAACACAATTAGTTATTACGATACAAGAATTAAAATTGCAGAAGTTGTTTCCAACGGAATGGCCGCTCTCGATCTGATTAGATCAAATCATGATAAGTATGACGTTGTTATTATGGATTATCAAATCTCCGGCGGACTTAAAGGAGAAGAACTCATTTCCAAGATTAAGGATATCGATCCTTTCATACAGATTATTGTTATCACCAAGATGACAATTAACATAACGAATTACGATTTCGCCAATAATCTTTTGAAAGCCGGCGCGTTTTGGTTCTGCACAAAATATCCGGGAAACATTGAAGAATATATTTACCAGCCAACGGATTTCATTCTCAGTATTTTTAATGCGAATGAAAAGAAGCGATTAGAAAAACATAGAACACGTTCCGATAAGAAGTTGAGCCAGAGTATTGAGAACATGCTGGATGCAAAAAGACTAATCGGCGAGTCGAAACCGATGATGCAGTTGAAGGAAAGTATTGAACGTTATGCAAAGAGCGATGTAAATATTCTTATTCACGGCGCGTCGGGAACCGGAAAAGAATTGGTAGCGTGGAATATTCATCTCAAGAGTAAAAGAAAGTATGAAAGCTTTGTACCTATTAATTGCGGAAGTATTCCCAGCGAGCTGATTGAAAGCGAATTGTTTGGTTACGAGAAGGGGGCGTTTACCGGCGCTAATTCAAATAAATCGGGCTTGTTCGAAATTGCCCATAACGGAACTCTCTTTCTTGATGAAGTAGCCGAACTTCCTCTTCACGCTCAAGTTAAACTGCTAAGAGTTCTTCAAGAAGGGGAAATTGAAAAAATTGGAAGAACGGATAAAGTTTCGGTCAATGTTAGGATTATTGCAGCTACAAATAAAAATCTTGCAAACGAAGTTAACAACAACCGTTTCCGAGAAGATTTGTATTACCGCTTAAATGTTGTTCCAATTGATGTCGTTCCTCTTAAAGAAAGAGGAAATGATATAATGCTTCTCTTCGATTATTTTCTTGATTACTTCAGTCAGGATATGGGAGTTGCGAAGCCAACTATAGAAGATAAGGCAATTGAGATTCTGCTTAACTACAAATATCCGGGCAATGTAAGAGAGTTAAGAAATGTAGTACAGCGTTTGGTGCTTAACTGCAGCGATGTTATTACTGTAAAAGATATCAGCAATCCAATGATCTTAAGAAATCATGTTATTCTAAAAGATGAAACAAATTTTGATGATGTTTACAACGGACAAGTATTGCCATGGAAGGAAATGGAAAAAATATTCAGAACAAAGTATTTCAAATATGTGAGAAGCATTTCAAGTTCCGATTCCGCCGCAGCGGAAAGACTTGGACTTGCGCCTTCCAACTTTTACCGCATGTGTAAAGAATTGGGATTGAAGTAATGGAGAAGAGAAAACTAGGCAAGAATGGTCCCGAGCTAACTGTAATTGGTTTAGGTGCGTGGGCTATTGGAGGTCCTTGGCAATTTGGATGGGGAAAGGTTGATGATTTCGAATCGATTGAAGCTATTAAAGCCGCTTACGATAATGGCATTAACTGGATTGATACTGCCGCAGTTTATGGATTCGGTCATTCTGAAGAAGTTGTAGGCAAAGCTGTAGAAAGCTTCCGCGATAAAATTTTTATAGCTACAAAATGCGGTTTGGTTAATGACGGCAGCGGAACTGCGGTTAATAATCTTCAGCCGCAAAGTATTAGATCGGAAATTGAGGCGAGTCTTAGAAGACTAAAAACAGATTACGTTGATCTTTACCAGATACACAAACCCGATCCGAATGTTCCGGTAGAGGAATCTTGGGAAACAATGTTAAGGATTAAGGAAGAGGGAAAGGCTAGATACATTGGAGTTAGCACTTACGATGTTTCTATGATGGAACGATGCTCCAATGTTTATCCGATTCAGTCGCTTCAGCCAAGTTACAGTATGGTTAAACGAGAAGCCGAGCAAGAATTCTTGCCCTACTGCTTGAAGAATGAAATTGGTGTTGTTGCTTACAGTCCTATGCAAGCCGGTTTATTAACCGGTAAGTTTGATATAAGTAAAATTGCGGAAGATGATTGGAGAAGGAAGAATCCTTTTTTTATTGAACCGCGACTGACTTCTTATCTGCAGTTTGTTGAAAAGCTTAGACCAATTGCGGCAAGACAAAATAAAACAGTAGGACATCTTGCAATTGCATGGGTATTAAAGAATCCCGCAATTACTTCCGCAATAGTAGGTGCAAGAAAAAAAGAACAAGTGCTTGAAAATGTTAAAGCCGCCGAATACTTTATGACTGATGATGAATACCAAGAAATTAAAAATCTTTTGGAAGAGTACTCCTTATAAATTTGACCCAACTAAATTATTAGAAATGATTAAGAGCCCCCTAATATTGTTAAAAAGTTTTACGGCGGGGTCAACCCGTGGCGCCATGCTTATAAAAATATACTCTTAGCCATAAATCATTTATTTCAGAGAAGGTTTGCTATACTTGAGTTACGGCTTGCGGGCCGAAGGAAAAATTTTCCCAGTAATCCGCATAAAGCGGAAAGGAAAATTCGGGTTGATATTATTCCCGCACAGGCTTAATTTAACATCGGCAAAATTATATGGCTCGTTCGTCTAGTGGTCCAGACGCCGCTCCCGACGAAGACGGGACGGAGATCACGGGAACTTTAATAAGGGAAAAAAAGATTTAGTTTTATAATACAATATGGCGCGTTCGTCTAGTGGTCCAGGACGCCGCCCTCTCAAGGCGGAGATCACGGGTTCGACCCCCGTACGCGCTACATACCAAATAAACAGTTCGCAAAAAGGGAAATGAAGTTTCCCTTTTTTTGTTTTAAATAGACACTACTAAATTTGCCCCGCCGGACTTAAAAATTACATTGGGACTTGTAATCAATTCTCTAGACTTTAATGGTTCTCACTTCTGAACCGGTCCCATTTGGTATTTGAGGAAATGCAGTGTGTTTTAGAGAAATTGCAACACGGAATAGAGAAATGACAATCTGCTTTGGAGCACTTACATTTCGTTCTTGAGGAGCGGCATTGCGTATTTAAATACTTACATCGTGGAATTGAAGAGTTACACTGCGGAAAAGCAGATTTACATCGTGGAAAAATGAAAAGAAAATAGGTAAAAACTTTGTTTTTGAGGAATTTTAAGGGTTTTCTTCCGGGAATGGGGTTCCTTTTATGAACTCCCCGACCTTAAGTTCGGGGCTATTGCCCCGTTCTATCCTTCTTTACTAAGGAACTTTGGTACTCTCTAAATCCCCTTGATTATGCAAACTTGAATAAGTAAGTTGCAAAAAGTAAAATGTGTTCCACTCTGTAATTACCGGGGAACCGAAAAACAGTGATTAGTTCTTAGCAATTAGTGATCAGTTTTTTAGGTAGATATTAGAAGTAAGTCCAGATAGATTTTCTAAAATAAAACAAAAAAATAGCAGTGAATGTTATCACGCCCAAAAGTGTGATTTCGGTTAATAAACTAAATAAATGCCGGATTCTATGCATCATGAGTAAGATGCATTCTGGCGGCTCAAGTAATAGTTATATGAAGTCCCTTTGGGACAGTGTTTTTTGAAAAAGTGAATGATTGGGATTATTTTGATTTATGGTAAAGATCAAAGTAGCCGATATCTTAGCACGTGGAATGAGTTCATATCTTGAGA
>Ga0172380_10000744_pt1 | contig 59708 bp, 59 predicted proteins | sample Leawe162metaG_FD_119747 | JGI IMG/M metagenome (GOLD analysis project Ga0172380, IMG submission 119747) | Leachate microbial communities from a municipal landfill in Southern Ontario, Canada - Leachate well 162 metaG | ecosystem: Engineered > Solid waste > Landfill > Unclassified | place... | reverse complement strand
GTTATGTTTTATCATGCTGATCTCCAATTTTTAGTTTCTTTGACAAAACTATTATGGCTCTGGCTTTAAGCTAATCCACGATTGATTGGAGATCAGCATCTTTGTGGGGAGTCATTATGTCTAAGTGTCTATGAGAACAGAGCACGAAATTAAGTTAATGCTACATGCTCAAAGTGCGCTACTTGGTGAGGTGGCGCCATCATTTAGGGCAGTATCTTTCGAACTATCTCCCGACGGGGAAGACTTAGTTGCACGCTTTATTTTCGATGGTGAGCCAAGTGACGATGCTAAAGAAGTCGCGAGTGTTGCACTTACCAATCTGCTCTCAAATTACTCCAAGAATCATCGGAGTTATAAGGAAGAAATGCTAGCCGTTCCATATCCCGAAGAAATGGAACATCTATCTTTGTTAGTATATTTACGGAACGAGGACGACTGGAACTCATGGTCAAAGTTATACAAAAACACTTAACAAGCAAAGGCAAAGCGACGCGTACCGCGCGCTTGCTTTGAGCGTTATGAGTTTTTGGTTAGGAGTTAACCCATGAATGATGAACAACTTTCAAGAACTCTTCAATCGGTTGGTCAGGCTTGTTTCGTGAGATTTTTTGGTGAGTTTTCGTCGAACACATTATCGCGCGAGGATATAGTCGAAAAGCTACGAGCAGAGACAGATTATACTGAGGGCTCTTGTATCTCTCGTACTGGCCACGCTCGAAGTATTATAAATGCAGGTCGTGCGCAAGCCGCCCTGAACATTATCATTTCGTCTGATTCACCTCGTGTTTCTGAGAAAACTCGCAAGGATGCACTGCAATGGATTCAAAAAATAAACTCATAACAAGGCGCATCACTCGCGGCCTGCGGCGGCTGGGATGCCAACCGCTGCGCGGTCGTCACCCGAGTGCTTTGCGTTAGTTCATAGAAATATTTATCCGAAGCCCACTGATTAGAGTAAAAAACTAGCTCACTTTTGTCCAAAAAATTGCTGTGTATTTTTATTAGCCTTATTAAAAAGCATTTATAAGTCATCAATAAATAAAATGATTAGTCAATCTGATAACGGTAAATGTGAGATTTGTCTTTAGAAGCAACAGATTACGCGAATTCTCGAAAGGTGAGCCATGGTGATTAGCGAGACGACCGTCCGCCCCATGGATGGGGCGGTCGAGCATCCACGGACGGACTGGCTGCGCGTCGATGAGTGAATGCCATGGCAAGCCTATATGAGTGGATACCAGCCAACGCAAGTGTCCCAACGATAGAAATAACTGGCCACTCAGTACAATTCACCTACATGTTTTGTCTTGAAGTGAGTGGTGTTTAGTATGATATTTCATGATTCAGTTGCAGCGTCACTAAAGTAAAAAACAATGCAAATTAGCACAATAACTTTTCCACACAATAAAAAGCCCTTCTTATACAGTGATGTATAGCAGGGCTTTTTGATTGCAAGTTTGTATTCGTTGAGTGAAAGTACAAGCTTTACTCAGGGTTTATGACCTAGTTCGAATAGGTCATAAACCCTTTTATCTCATCCACCTATTTCTCTCACTCATCTCTTTCACTAAAATCGGCATCATGGAGATGCTAGTAGCCGATAGCTTCGCTACCCGAGTGGCGTGGATCAGACGCGCCAAAAATTCCTTGTTCGGTGACCATGATTGATTGCGTACTGCCCATAGCGGATTGTACTTTCACTTTGTGCCCTTTGGCTTCGAGCAGGGAAATGGTATCGCGATTAAAGCTGGACTCGACTCGCAATTCATCGGGTAGCCATTGATGATGAACCCGCGCCGCATTACTGGCTTCGGCAATGTTTAATCCATGATCGATCACATTCATGATGACCTGCAGTGTGGTGGTGATAATGCGCGAACCACCTGGACTGCCAGTGACGAGGAAGGGTTTGCCATCCTTCATCACTATTGTTGGGCTCATTGAGCTGAGTGGGCGTTTATTGCCCTCGACCGAATTGGCATCACCGCCCACTAAACCGTAGCCGTTGGGCACGCCGGGTTTGGCTGAGAAATCATCCATCTCGTTATTGAGCAAAATGCCAGTTCCCTTGGCCACTAAACCTGAACCGTAGCTGAAGTTTAAGGTGTAAGTGTTTGAAACCGCATTGCCCCATTTATCGACTACCGAGAAGTGAGTGGTTTGATCGCTCTCATAGGGGGCGAGTTTGCCGGGCTTGATTTCAGCGCTCGGTGTTGCCTTATTCATTGCAATTTGGCTGGCGATTTTTTGGGCGTAGTCCTTACTGGTTAATGCTCTGACGGGCACCTTATAAAAGTCGGGATCGCCTAAGTATTCGCTGCGATCGCTATAGGCGTACTTCATGGTTTCTGCCATCAGATGAATCGTTTGCGCCGTATTGTGGCCGAGTTTGTCTATCGGGAATTGCTGCAATACGTTGAGCATTTCGATGATGTGCACGCCGCCCGATGATGGCGGTGGCATAGACACAACCTCGTAACCGCGGTATTCGCCGCGCACGGGTTCACGTTCCACAACTTTATAATTTTTAAGGTCGTCTAAGGTCATAATGCCGCCAGCTTCTTTCACCGCATTGATGAGCTTAGTGGCGGTTTCACCTTCGTAGAATCCTTTGGTGCCTTTTTCTGCGATAAGACTTAACGAATGGGCAAGTTCAGGTTGTTTAAGAATATCATCCACTTGATAGTCACTGCCGTCAGCTTTGTAGAAGATAGCTGCCGTGGTTGGCCATTGGGTCATGCGGCGTTTTAGGCCTGCAAGGGATTGGGCAAGATCTGGGGTGATGCTGATGCCTTCCTGCGCCATTTTAATCGCGGGTGCCGTAACTTGGGCGAGAGTCATAGTGCCATATTTTTCAAGGGCTAAGCTCATGCCCATCACAGTACCTGGCACACCTACTGCAAGACCGTGTTCGCGGCTTAGTTTTTCAACTGCGTCGCCATTTTCGTCGAGGAAAATGTTTTTCTTGGCTTTAGACGGCGCCATTTCACGGTAATCGATAGCGATGGTTTTGTTTTCTTTGGCAATATGCACCAGCATAAAACCACCGCCGCCGATATTGCCAGCACGGGGTAAGGTGACTGCCAAACTGAAGGCGACAGCCACGGCGGCGTCAACCGCATTACCGCCTTGCTTTAGGATCTCAACGCCGGTGCGACTGGCGAGAGCTTCTTGGCTTGCGACCATGCCATGCTTAGCCCACACAGGTTGTGCGGTGGCCATCTGGCTGAAAATTGGCGATTCATCGGCAAGCAGACAGGGAGATGATAGTAAGGGAAGCGCCATCGCAATGGCGAGAATAAGAGGTCTAAAAGGTCTTGTTGGACGCATACTCAATCCTGAATTTATTTTAATTATGGCTATGCAATGTGCCGAGAATTAGGCTTAATTGCAACCTCGTATACTTGTTCACACCAGTAAAGGACGATAATTTACCCAATGAGACAGCTTATTTTGGCTTTTTCGAGCTCAATGTCGGATATTTCGGCCAGTGCGTGGAATGCCGCCATGGGTGAGGCGAATCCCTTTTGCCGCCATGAGTTTCTGTTGGCACTCGAGCAAAGCCGCTCCGCTTGCACTGCAACCGGTTGGACGCCTCGACATTTATGCGTGTTCGATGCGGGTGACACATTAAATGATGTCGCCAGCAAGGATAAAAGCTTGTCGCCTTTGGCTGAAGGAGGGTTTGTCAGTGTGCAAACGGCTAAGCATTTCAATCAGTTCCCACTTATTGCCGTCATGCCCTTGTACCAAAAATCCCATTCCTACGGTGAGTATGTGTTCGATTGGGCGTGGGCCGAAGCCTATGAGCGCCATGGGCTCGATTACTATCCCAAATGGGTGAATGCGATCCCTTTTACCCCAGTGCAAGGTCAACGGATGGGCATTCATCCCGAAGTAGAGCGCGCCGAGCAACTGCGCGTGGCGGCATTACTGCTGATGACATTGAATCGCCGACTAATATCAGCGCAGGATAATCTCGTATCTAAGGAAGCTATTCTTAATGAGCCAGAGCAGGGCAATACCCCGATTTCCTCATGGCACAGCCTGTTTGTTACCCCAACACAAACGCCGTTATTTGAAAGTTTGCCAAATTCGCTGTTAAAACGCTTAGGCACTCAGTTCCATTGGCATAATCGCAGTTATCGGGATTTTAATGATTTTCTGGCGGGCTTTAGTTCCCGTAAGCGTAAAAATATCTTGAAGGAGCGGGCGCAGTTACAGCCTTTTAATCTTAAGTTTCAGTTTGTCGAAGGGGAGCAGATCACCGCTTCGCAATGGCAGACTTTTATCCAATGTTATCAATTAACTTACCTTAAGCGCTCCGGTCATCGCGGCTATTTAACGCCAACCTTTTTTCAGCAGTTGGGGGCACAACTCGCTGCGCAAGTCCTACTCTTGGTGGTCGAAGATGCAAAGGGCGAGATGGTCGCTGGTGCCTTGTATTTAAAAGGTGAGAATACCCGAGGGCAGAAATGCTTATATGGTCGCTATTGGGGGACGACGGTTGAGCTTGACGGTTTACATTTTGAGGCCTGTTATTACCAAGGTATTCAATATTGTATTGAACATGAGTTTCAAGTGTTTGATGCGGGCGCACAGGGGGAACATAAGGTGCTGCGTGGCTTTGAACCCGTAGCAATGTATTCCTACCATAACATCGCCCATTTGGGATTTAAGGCGGCGATTGCCGACTTTGTTGAGCAAGAAACACTGCAAATGCAGCAATATATGGCGCAGATGCAGGATGTGTTGCCCTACAAAAAAGCGCCTTCATAAAGACCGAGTTAACGGGACTTTATTGGGCTCATTTTAAGCAGAACGGGTTACATTTAAGCGGTTAGTTCAAACCGTTAGCTCATGGCTAACCAAACTCCTACGCCTATCATTAGGCTGCCCGCAATGCGGTTTAACCAGCGAATATTATCACCACGGCTCAAGAAGATGCGCAGGCTTTTGCCACCACTGGCGTAGGCGAGCATAGAGGTAAATTCGGTCACCATGATAATGCTCAGTAAGGCGAGGAGCTGCGGCGCGACGTCGCGCTCGGCATTGATAAAAGGGGGCAATAGCGACACCATAAATGCCCAACCTTTAGGATTGGCAATGGCGGTAATAAAGCCTTGGGAGATCAAGGTAACATTGCTTGCTCTGGGGTTAGTGTCATCATCGTTTAATATGGCCATCTTGCCGCGCGCGCGCCACATCTGTACGCCGATAAAGCCTAAATAAATTCCGCCAACCCATTTGAAGATTTGAAAGATTTCGGGATAGTTGAGCATGATACTGGCAACGCCCATCACGGCGGCCGTGGCCACTAACGCCACCCCAACCAGTTCACCCAACATCATCCACAGGGTGCGGCGCACACCTATGCTCATACCCAGTGTCATGGCGAGTGTCATGCACATGCCCGGCGTGATAGAAACAAAGAAAAAAGTCGGGATAAACACAGCGAGTAAGGCAAAATCAGGCATGGTTTGGTCATTCTTGGGTGAAGATGAGAAGGTCGATAGTGTAATGAAAACGGAGGATTTAGCCAATCTGCTTATTTTGAACTTGCTCTCTTTAAATGTAATCGGTTGTGTTGGCTGGCGATATTTCACGCAAAAAGCATATTGTAGTTATTATTAACAATATGCTCACTAACCCCATTGTGATTAATTCTGCAGTTGTTCGGTTAACAGCGATTAACTTCATAGTTAACAAGATAAGACATTGACTGTAGGTTCTACATCAGTATCGATCAAGTAGACACTATCGGCGCCCACCATATAATAACTGTATAGGTCTTGGTAAATATGTTCGCCTAATTCACCATAATAAGGACGGCGTGCATTTTTTACCGACTTCCATATTGGCCAAGGTAAAGAAAAATAATCGGCATTAGATTGATTCGTGATATTTAAATCTGAATCAATAGGGAATGGCGTATTGCTTTTATCATCATGTTGAATATCACTAAAGTTATCACTAAAGTTATCACTTATGTTATCTAAGAAGGTTTGATAACTTGACTCATCAATTACTTGTATTCCTGATATCGTTGGGAAATACAATTCCATTGTGAATGCATCGTTATCAAGTTCCTGCCACAGTATGGTTAAAGATAAATGCTCTAATCTGCAACTCAGGTTAGGGTGTGGCTTTAGGTTTCTGCTCACGGGAAACCAAGGTTGATAAGCCGCTTTAATCATAGCGAAACCTCGTTATATTATTGTGTTAAGAACATATCTTAGTCGTTTGGCTGTTACTTTTTTGCATTATTTTTGCTGAAAGTACCATAACCTAAAAATAACTGAGAAGCATGTTGAGATTATCCAATATTTTTTGAAACTCATATCAACCAAATGCGCCTTATCAATCATAATTTGATTGATATGCTAACCCACATTCTCAAATCAATGGTTAATGACTGTTCTAGGACAGTTCAAAAATGGGTTCAGCACATTATGAAATCGCCTTATTTCTCCTCTTTTAAAAAGACTCTCTTGGTGACTGTCGCTTTGGCCGCCAGTATTAATTACGTTATGGCTGACGACAGTGCCTCTGCGTTTAGTCTCGAAAGTAATTTAGCTGATAATTCAAGGTTCCCTCCTGAGTATTATTGGAATCAATTTGGTTGTTCGGGCGAAAATATTGCGCCGCGTTTAACTTGGCAAAATGTACCTGCCGGTACCAAGAGCTTTGCTGTCACTTTATATGACAAAGATGCGCCTACTGGCAGTGGTTTTTGGCACCGTGTTGTGTATGACATTCCGGCACAGGTGTCGACTCTCACAGGTGGTGTGAATGGCGGAGCGCTACCCAGTGGTGCCATTGAAGCTAATACCGATTTAGGTAAACCTGGATTCTTTGGACCTTGTCCACCAGAGGGACGTGAACACAGTTATGTATGGACAGTGCATGCTTTGGATGTGGCGCAGTTGCCGATAGACAAGGGATCAACACCCGCTTTGGTGGGATTCTATCTTTGGCAGCATAGATTAGGCGAAGCAAGTTTAACACTTTTAGCTGGCCCACGTTAGGAGGAATGAAGATGACCATATTATCTACGCGCATTACATACCCAATGTTATCAAAGGCTTTTACTCTACTGGCAACCAGTTTGTTGTGTTCTCACTCATGGGCGACACAGACTGAGCCGCTGGCAAAAATGGAAGTCTTTGCCGAACTTGATGGGGCTGTGGGCGGTATTACTTTCACATCAGATGAACGATTGATTTTCAGTTATCACCCTTTCTATCAACCTAACATTAAGGTGGCAGAGCTTTTAGCGGATGGTAGTACTAAGCCATTTCCTAATTCGGATTGGCAGCAATGCCATGATCCGCAGGGTAAAGCGAAAGAACCTGACACTTGTCTTAATTGGGTGTTGGGGCTGCGAACAGACGATCAAGACAGAGTTTGGCTATTAGACTCTGGCCAGCAGGCACCACGTATTGAGCCTAAATTAGTGGCGTGGGATACCAAGAAAAACCAATTAGATCGCATTATTCATTTGCCCGCGCCAGTCTCTCTTCCTGAGTCACAACATAATGACTTTGTTATCTCATCTCGACATCAAGCGATTGTGATTGCCGATGAGGGGATTGGCACGGGTCCCATTGGTGAAAAGGCTGCGCTGGTGGTTGTGGACTTAAATACAGGGAAAAGTCGGCGCCTATTACAGGGTGATAACAGTGTGATGCCAGACTTACAGCGGCCACTGATTATCGATAAAGACTCAAAAGATAGAAAGCAGATTGAAGTTTATGTGGGTGCCGATGGCATTGCTTTAGATAAAACCCAAACATGGCTCTACTTTGCCCCGATGAATAAAGACAAAGTTTACCGTGTGCGGATGACAGATCTCATCAATCCTTCGTTAACGCCTGCGGCACTCTCTGCCAAAGTGGAGGCTTATGCCGATAAGCCCGACAACGGTGGCTTAAGTATTGATGAAGCGAATAATTTGTATCTAACAGAAGTGGGAGAGCGGGCCATTGGTGTGATCCCTGCTGATTCTCGCCAGTATCGCACTTATGTCCATGATGAACGTATGGTTTGGCCCGACGGTGTGAGTTATGGCAAGCAAGGTTATTTGTACTCTGGGGCTGCGCAATTACCGTTATCGGCACCATTAAATAATGGCAAAGCTGAAAACAGTCCACCTTATTATATTTTCCGTTTTAAGCCGTTGGCTGCGGGCGTTCGTGGTAATTAATTCGAACAATTAATCTCATCAATTAATTTTATAACCTTACGCCAAGTGCTTATCTTAACTGAATTTATTCGCACGATTTTTGCGGATTAAAACGGTTTGGATTCGCACTTGGTTATACCGAGTCAGTACTGCCAGAGGATGACAATATGAACATAATCGGATTGGATCACTTTACCATCAGAACGCCCAAACTGGTTGAAACGCTGTTGTTTTATCAAGTCATCCTTGGATTGAAATTAGGTTGGCGGCCACAGTTTGGTTTTCCTGGACATTGGCTCTATGCCTCAAATAGGCCCATTTTGCATTTAGTGGAAGCGGGCGATCAAGCGCTAGAGGCCTACTTAGGGGAAAGCAGAAATATTTATGGCTCGGGACGTGTTGACCATTTGTCGTTTCGTGGTACGGATTTACACCAGATGCAGCAGCATTTATGCCAGCAGAGGATGACTTTTCAGGAACGAATAGTGCCTGAGATTGGTGAGCATCAGTTGTTTCTTGAAGATCCGAATGGCATCAAAGTAGAGATGATATTCCCCTATGCAAAGGATAACGCCATCGTTGGAATTGTGATGGATAGGCTCGCTATTTCAGACACCAAGGAGCCTGAACATGGCGGAGATTAATGTCTTCAGGCGGCAATTATTGCAAACGCTGGGATTGGGCAGTTTGGCATCATTGGCATTATTTCCTCGAGGTGTGATAGGTATGAATTCATTGAATACGAGTACAAATATGGAGAGCTCACAGGGTAAGCCGAAGATTCGCATGGGAGTGACGGACTTAAGTTTTCATCGTGTCACCGCCGCTGTGGTGGCCCATGTGATAGGGATTATGGGCAAAGAGGTGCAACGAAGCTATGCATTGCACGAGGCTAATTTTGAGCAGCTAGGTGAAGGCACAGTGGATATGCTGTGTTCTGCATGGCTGCCCCATAGCCACGGGATTTATCGACAAGGTGTCGAAGAGCGAGTTGCTACGCGGCAACTCGGGCTACATTATGAGCCCTATGCGCTCTGGGGCGTACCCGATTATGTGCCTGCTGAGCAAGTGTCGAGCATTGAGGATTTACTCAAACCTGACGTGCAGCAACGTATGCGGCCCATCATTCAAGGGATTGGTGAGGGGGCGGGGATCACGCGATTTTCTAAAAAGATCATGACGCAATATGGATTAACGGCGGCAGGTTATCAATTTAGAACAGGCACTCAAGCCGACTGTGTCGCGGCTTTTGAGTCTGCCGTAGCGGTAAACGAGTGGGTGATCGTTCCTTTGTGGCATCCACAATTTTTACACCATCAATACGGTATTCGCGATCTTCAGGACCCTAAAGGTTTACTCGGGGGAAAAGATAAAGCGGTATTGCTCGCCCGTGAACGCGAGTTAGTGGTTAATTTCTCGCCCGCACAAATTCAGGTACTTGATAACATAGTATTATCGAATCAAATGGTTGCAGAACTCGATTATGCGGTTAATCGACAAGGAATGACGGAAGATGAGGCCGCTGCGAACTGGCTGACAGTCAATCCTCAGCATTTGACGACGTGGTTAGCCCCGCTGCTTAATCCTGCGAATGTCTCATCTCAGGAGGTGACATTATGATGATCACTCCTGAATCGCGGCTAGTGGCCGCTGGGCTTGAACTACCTGAGGTTGCTGCGGCTCTTGGAAATTATGAACCCTATTCAATTGTTGGCAGTCAGTTAATGACCTCGGGTCAGTTTCCCTATTTAGAGGGCGAGCTTCAGTATCAAGGACAATTGGGCGCAGATCATACTGTGAGCGAAGGCTACGCTGCCTGTCGTCTTGCGACCCTAAATGCCATTGCCCAATTGAAACAGGCTTGCGGTGAGCTTTCGCGGATAAAACAAATTTACCGCTTGGAAGGAGTGCTAAATGTGCATCAATCTTGCTTTGAACATCCTAAAGCACTCGATGGGGCTTCGGATTTATTGCTTGAAATCTTCGGTGAAGCTGGGCGTCACAGCCGGATGATTTGGACAAATCCTGTCATGCCGCTGAACAGTTTGTGTCTAGTGTATTTATTTGCAGAACTCTATTGTGATGACGAACAAAGGCAATGACCTTTGTCTCGATTGAGATTTAATGCTTGAATGTGACTCACATTGGCTATTAGCTAAATGTTCTGTCAGCAAGACGGGTAGTTCATTCAAGAGCATATGAGGCAGTTCTTGAACTTTCATCAATCGATTGTTAGGGTTAGGTCATCATGGACTGAATGTTGACAATACGATGACTGAGAAACAAAAAATGTTGGCGGGCCAGCCCTATAAGGCTTGGGATGATGAGTTATTGGCTGAGCGGATGCGGGCGAAATCCATTTGTCATCAGTTTAATCTGGCCGAACCGACTTTGCTTGATGCCCGAATGGAGCATCTTCGTGGCCTGCTTGATATTCAACACTGCGCCCATATTGAGCCTAATTTCTTTTGCGATTACGGCTATAACATCCATATTGGCAAACAATTTTACGCCAATCATAATCTAACCATATTAGATGTTTGCTCAGTTTCGATTGGCGATAATGTGATGTTTGGTCCCCATGTGATGATTTCTACCGCAACGCATCCTATTAATCCTATCGCGCGGCAAACGACGGAATACGGCGCGCCAATTCAAATCGGTAATAATGTCTGGCTAGGCGGAAACGTCTCTGTACTGCCCGGTGTGACCATTGGTGATAATTGTGTCATTGGTGCTGGTAGTGTCGTGAATAAGAGCATTCCGTCGAACTGTGTGGCGGCGGGGAACCCTTGTAAGGTTATCAAACCTATCGATGTTGACTAGCGCAGGAAAGTTAAAGCCGAGTGATTGGTGTCAAAGCTGATGGTGATTTCGATGGCGATGTAGATATTCGTAGAAAGAAAAACGGTACGCAGTGCGTACCGTTTTTTATTAGCAGGATGAATACTTACAGTACGCCGCGGCGCATTTGGTCCCGTTCAATTGATTCAAACAGGGCAGTAAAGTTGCCTTCACCAAAACCTAAGTTATTCTTACGTTGGATGATTTCGATGAAAATCGGTCCAAACAGGTTTTTAGTAAATATCTGCAATAAATAGCCTGTATCATCACCATCCACCAAAATTTGGTGATGTTTGATGCGCTCACGATTCTCAGTCACTTGAGGCAACTTGTCGAAAATGGTGTCGTAGTATTCAGGGATGATGTCTAGGCATTGGATTGAACTGCCTTCCATCGCATCCAGAGATTTAACGATATCGCGGCTTCTAAAGGCTAAATGTTGCACACCAGGGCCATTGTATTCCTTCAGATATTCATCAATTTGGTTTTTATCGCTGCCTTTACCTTCGTTAATCGGGATACAGAAGCTGCCATCGGGCGAACGCAGGGCGTAGGACACTAGCGCGGTTTGTACGCCGCTGATGTCAAAGTAGCGCACTTCAGTAAAACCAAAAATGTTTTTATAGAAGTTAGCCCAATGTTCCATTGTGCCTTTGTAGACGTTGTTGGTTAAGTGATCGACCTCGATAAAGCCTTTCTCTTGGGTGATGACTTGCTCGTCTAAATCTTCAAAATCAGCGGCATAGATATTGTTATCTGCGCCAAAGGTGTCGATGAAATAAATTAAGCTGTCACCAATGCCGTAAATCGCAGGATAAGGCAGATCTTTGTTGGCATCATCGGCGGGTTTTGCACCACGTTCAACGGCAACGCGATAGGCAAAGCCGGCATCTTCTACACGCCAGCCCATAGAGCAAATGGCTGGGCCGTGGGATTTAGCAAACTTAGCTGAGAAACCTTCGCGCTCAGTGTTGAGCAGAAAATTAATGTCATTCTGTTTGTAGTACAGGATGTCTTTGTTCTTGGCTTTTTTCAGCAGAGAAAAACCAAAGTCGATAAAGACTTTGTGCATAAAATCAGTATCAGGGCTGGCGAATTCAGTGAATTCGATACCTAATAGGCCCAGTGGATTTAGTTCGCTTGCCATGTTGTTTTCCTCGTTATTTTAGTGCAACACGCCGTCACTCTAATGACTCCCGCATGGGAGTGCTGGTGGCTTGGGGCTAGTCTTCTAGCCAAGAGCGGTTGTAGTCTTTGCTCATGCAATTTTGTACATGTTCGGTTAATTTCAGTGGGGCGAACGTGTCCACCATCACTGCATATTCATAGGTTTCTTTTTTGCCAATCGAGGCTTCAGTGCGGCCCGGTTGTGGTCCGTGGGCCACACCTTTTTGATGTAAGGTCATGTAACCCGCTTCAATGCCCGTGCGGCTCATAAAGTCGCCATCGACGTAATACAAGACTTCGTCGCTATCGATGTTGTTGTGGTAATAAGGCGCCGGAATCGATTTAGGGTGGAAATCGTAGGGGCGCGGTACGAAGTTACAAATCACAAAGTTATGGGCGGTAAAGACTAAGTGATCAGAAGGAGGTAGATGGATTTTGCCTACCTTTGGTGCGTATTCTGTGATGTTGAATGCCCAAGGATAAACGCAGCCATCCCAACCCACTAAATCAAAGGGATGCCATTCGAGCGTGGTGAGTTGGTACTTATCGCCAAACTTACACACTAAGGGGAAGGCGCCGCGCTCAACCACAGCCTCTTGCAGTGTAGGTACGCGCAAATCGCGCTCGCAGTAAGGTGCTGATTCTAATAGCTGACCATACTCGTTACGGAAATGCTTAGGCACTTCCACCATAGAGAATGACTCGATGACGAAAAGTCGCACATTGCTGTAATCGTTGAATTTAAGCTGATAAGTGGTGCCACGTGGGATCACGAGATAGTCCCACTTTTGGACCTTAATCGTGCCGTACTCGCTGTAGAGTGTGCCTTCGCCTTCGTGGACAAAAACCACTTCATCGGCATAGGCGTTACGGTAAAACTCTTCGGTATCTGCGGTGACTTTGGCGGTATACAGTGCTAAGTCATTGTTATAAAAAATCTTGTTACGGGCGCTGAAAAAATTACCTTCACGGTCGGCGTCGCGGGAATCGAGTTTATAGTTTTGGACCAGCGAATCTTCCCAATTGGCACCATGGCCTAGGCTGTAGGGCGCCACTTCCAATGCTTTGGTTGGCATGTTGTGGTGATATTTATTGGAATAAATATTGGAAAAACCATGGGTTGAGAACAACTCTTCACGGTAAAGCTCGCCGTTTTCCTTTTCAAATGCGATATGGCGCTTATGGGGAATCTGGCCTTGTTTCACATAAAATGGCATGGTTATTCCTTCAATATTGCGTTGCAGGATTACCTACATCGCTGGTCGTTATGCTGCAAGTTGCATTAGTGTGATCTTGTTATCAATTTAGTTGCTTGAATGAACAAAAAAAAGAATAATAAATCCGTTATCTCAATCTAAAAATTAGATGGTATTCTAATCTTTACGAATCGTAGTGTTTCCGTGACATGTTCATTAGAGCCAAGGAGTGACCATGCGCATCGATATTGATGCTTTTAATGTGCTGCAAGTGCTGGTGGAAGAGGGCAGTTTTGCCAAGGCGGCGGAGCGATTACACAAAGCGCAATCGGCGGTGAGTTATCAAGTTAAAAAGTTAGAAGAGCACTTAGGTGTGCCGCTTTTTAGCCGTGAGCAATATCGTGCTGAGCTGACGCAAGAGGGCCGCGTGATTTTGGCCGAGGGACAAAGATTACTGCAACACCTTGCAAACATTGAACATCTTGCCAGTCGTTTCAGTGAAGGCTGGGAGCCAAAGCTAGAACTAGTGATAGATGGAGCCTTACCGATGGAGCCTATCATGACGGCCTTAAAGCGCATGGCTGAACATCAGATCCCCACTAAAATTCAGCTGAATATGGAGTTTTTAGGCGGTGTACAACACAGATTCGAGCGTGATAATGCTGACTTGATGTTAGTGAAAGATTATCGCACTGGCCCCTACTATCATCCGCAGCCGTTGCCTGCAATTACTAGCGTACTGGTGGCCAGTGCTTCGCATCCTTTGTCTTTTATTCGCGAAATTAGTTTGTCTGAGCTGCAGCAACATGTGGAATTAACTATCGAAGACTCTTCACCCAATAAAAGTTACCGCGATGAAATGCAATTTGGCGGCGATAAAGTGTTTTATCTTTCTGGCTTTATCATGAAAAAGAACGCCTTGTTAAAAGGCTTAGGTTTTGGCTGGTTGCCGGACTTTTTAGTGCAAGAAGAGTTGGCTAAGGGCGAATTAGTTGAAATCGACTTCGTCGGTGGCAGTCGTTTTACGTTTATTCCACAGCTCGTCTCGACCTTAGAGCGACCGTTAGGTCGTGCGGGACAACTTTTTACCGAGTTGATATTAGAGGAGTTTGCTAAGGCTGAGCAGTTTAATGGTGTGGGTTTGGGTTGATAAGTCTTCGCTTGTCATCTTTTGATACAAGTTACCGCATAAAATAATCGCATTTTGACATTTTATGTCATAGATTAATGCCTAGGTCAGATTAAGGCTTAGATTGAGAGTTAAAATAAGGCCTAAATTCAGACTGAGCTAAGATCTAGATTAAGGTCGAGATGAAGAGTGAAATTGAGCCGCGATAGGTAAAGAGCCGTCCATCGGGGTCAATCTAAAGGATAGTAACAAGGAACTGACAGTTAAGGGGAACAGTATGTCTAGACGTTGTCATGAAGTGGATTATGAAATTATTGGCCACAGTATGCAGTTGGTTGAAGTGGAGCTCGATCCTAACGAAACCGTGGTCGCTGAAGCGGGCGCGATGAATTACCTAGAGCAAGATATTAGCTTTGAGGCCAAAATGGGCGATGGCTCTGAGCCTGAGTCAGGCTTTTTTGGCAAGTTGGTGGGCGCGGGTAAACGGGCATTGACGGGTGAGAGCATTTTTATGACTCACTTTACCAACCAAGGCAATCAAAAACGTAAAGTCGCTTTTGCCGCCCCTTATCCTGGCACTATCCTAGCGATCGACTTGGCCGAACATGGTGGTGAGCTTATCTGTCAGAAAGACAGTTTTTTGGCTGCGGCTTTAGGTACACGCGTGACGATGAAATTTAATCGCCGCTTAGGCACGGGATTTTTCGGTGGTGAAGGGTTTATTCTGCAAAGTCTACAGGGCGATGGTATGGCGTTTATCCATGCGGGCGGCACCTTAGTGAAAAAAGAACTAAAAGGTGAAATCTTAAGAGTTGACACAGGTTGTCTTGTTGCATTTACCTCAGGGATTGATTACGACATAGAGCGTGCAGGCTCATTAAAGTCTATGGTCTTTGGCGGTGAAGGTTTGTTTTTAGCAACCTTAAAAGGTCACGGAACGGTTTGGCTGCAAAGCTTACCGTTCTCACGTATGGCTGATCGTATTATCGCCCATGCCCCATCGGCAGGAGGCAGTGATCGTGGTGAAGGCTCTGTGCTTGGTGGTATTGGTCGCATGCTCGATGGGCGCTAAATTATAAGCTGACATGCTGTCTTCTCTTAAGACATTCCAGACTATCCTCTGGGGTGCCTTTTTAGTTGAAGCCTGTCATTTCCTTTATTGTTTTAAGCATTTTCGCCGTTGTGAAGGCTTTGCTGAATGCGTCTTTCAACTAGTTTAGATATGAGATACATCATCAAATAGCCCGTGCCTAAGGCTAAAATCACCGCGACGACATTCTCCGTATACAGGCGGTAAGCGTAGAAAGTACCGACCAGTACTGCGATACCAGCAAGGCGAATAAGTAGGCTTTGGGTAAAATAGCCATGAGCTTTGATATAAGCAAGCTGGTAGCCATTGAGCATCATAAATATAAAAAACATGGAGAAATGCATTAATACTGGGGCCGCTTTAATGTATTGCTCGGGGAATAACCAAGCGACTAACGGCTTGCTCGCAAAGACCATAACGACAAAAAAAATACCGCTGGTCCACAAAGAAACTTTAGTTAACCATGACTTAATTTGTTGAACTTCAGCAAAACGTTTTTCTCGTACGCACACTGCGACTTCGGGCAGCACAAACCGGTAGATGGGAAAGACAAAAAGCAGGGTGAGGTAAGTGATCATCGGCCGCACCACCACTTGGAAATCACCCAGTTCATCTATGCTGAAATAGGCAATAGTCAGCAGTACGGTTATGTAAATCATCAATATACTGGCCCCCGCTTCCATTGATGCCGTCAGGCTTTTCTTCATAAAACTGCGTAAACCCGTATCAAAATGCACCGCACTTAAGGGCGGAGTGGCAATATCTTTGCGCCGTTTTAAGTACATATATAAGGCAATGATGAGCGATGACAGTGTCATGCTGTAAAAGAGTGATGCAATGGCGGTTTGTTTTAAGCCATAGAAACATAATAAAAAGCTAGTCACTTGCGCGAGCGGCTCTAACCAAGTGACTCTATTGGAGATGGCATATAGCCGGTACATGGCAATTTGATTGGTAAAATAGACCTTGAGCCCCATACTCAGAATAATTCCAACCAATTGAAAATATTCTACATTGAGCTGAAGTTTGTGTTTGATATAGGGTAAAACTAAGCCCCATGTCAGTAGTACCATAGCGATCAAGCTGTAGCGGAATATATTAGTGATATCCACATCTTGCTTGGTCTGGGAGTAGGTCACCACCATAGAGGAGCGAAATCCCGTCATTAGGATTAGCGACAGTGAGATAATGTCGATCACTGTGTGATAGAGCGCTAGATCGGCTTTGGCAACCCATTGTGCTAGCCAGAGTTTAAATAGAAACCCCACAGAAATACTGGCGAGTGATGCCCAGAACCCCGCAATAATTGCCTGCTTAACCCGTTGAAGTGAGGTGTTTTCCATTATCAAAAATCCAGCGTTAGTCTACGGTCATTATCGGGATGCTATGAATTCAATTAAGATTTTGCCTTAGCCGCATGAGTATTTTTAGGTGACACTTATCTTGTTCTGTTCGATATCTTTTCACCCTGCATGAGTCTAGCATTTAGCCAATTTACGACCAATAGCCAGATAGTAAAGATATGATAAATATCAATATGTTGCTTTATTGTAAGTTAGAACGTTATTGAGTGAGGACTGGGGTGATAAATTGTCTTACAGACAACGTTTTTTGTTAGATGAAAGCTGTATTAAGAAGTACAACTACGCCCAGATAAGAGCTGGGCGTAGTTGTAAATGTGTCAGTTATAAATGCCATTTTGCCATGCGAAGTTAATCGGTAATGATATTGACGATATCGAGGATTTTACGGCTGTTATTATCGAGTTTGATTAGTGCACCTTCGACTTGAATGCTAATGATGCCATCTCTGTCTAAGGGTACTACGATGCGGCCGCGATCATAAATATCATGCTCAAGCACATCACCACGGTGGAGTTTTTTCTGCCAACCGGGTGGCAGTGGCTGACCTTGGTCAACTTTTTTCTGTAATCCCGGCGGTAGGCTTTTATCCTTTTTGTGGTGCTCATGGTCATCTTTAGCAAAGGTTGAGATGGACATCGTTAAGCTGAGAACAAGTCCTGTGATTACCACTGAGGTCAATTTATTCATCTGTACTCCTAAGGCGCATTGAGTTGATGTTGTGTCCAATGCTGGATGTGGCCAACAATAGGCGATGCTAAATGAACTATAGCTGAACGTTCTAGCTCAAGATTGCTTTCTAGCGGGTTAACATGAGTACGGCTTGCCATTGTTCGGCGGTCACAGGTTGGATACTGAGTCTTGACCCTTTAGAGACTAAATACATGTCCGCCAGTTGGGGTAAACTTTTTATCAAACTCAAGGGAATCATCTCGCTAAATTTTTTGACAAAGCGGATATCTACTCGCAGCCATCTTGGTTTGGTTGGATCTGACTTAGGGTCGAAATACTTCGATTCGGGATCGAAGGCTGTGCTGTCGGGATACGCATTTGTCACAACTTCAGCGATACCGACAATACCGGGTACTTTGCAGCTTGAATGGTAAAAAAATACCTGATCGCCAATCTGCATCTCATCGCGCATAAAGTTACGCGCCTGATAGTTACGGATCCCATGCCAAGCTTCGGTTTGGTTAGGGCAAGCCTTAAGATCATCTATGCTGAATTCGTCGGGTTCCGATTTCATAAGCCAGTAGTTCATCTTGTTTCCTTTACTCATAGTTGCCGTTAAGCGCTTCAATACCGCTGAGTTTATCTGAATTTTGTCGAATACCCCAGTTCGTCACCCATATCAAATATTGTGAGTTTGATTAAGTTTCCGTTCAGATAACGTGGCTTAGCCTGTTGACAGTAATCTTATTTGGTATGCCTTATGCAAATTCTCGTTTCTAAGGCAAAGCGTCAAATTCGATCTCGGTTTGTGACTGGTGTCGTACAAGTTGTGGCAGCAGAGGCAACCAAAACCTGTGAGGTGTGTTATGGGGACTTCAACAATGACATCCGATTGTGGCTTATACACTAAATATCTTAAGGATTTTACGGCGGGTGATGTGATATTAAGTCATGAGCGAATGCTGGAATTTATTAATGACCTGACAACGCAAGGTTGGTTATTGGCTAATTTCACTTGGGACTATTGGTATAACAACAGTTACTTAGTCGATAAACCTGCCTATATTCGTGATGCGAGCATCGCACAATGTAAGTTGCTGTTGACGGCCATGACGCGACTCGAGGTTTTTAGCCCCGGCGTGTTAGAAAATATGCGTCGCCAAGGGGTGTTACTGGCCATTGTTGAGCGGTTACAAAGCTTAAATGTGCCTAAGTCGAGTGCTCATTTTGAGTTTATCAGCCGTTAGCACTGGGCTTTAATGGATTGTTATCTAATAGTTTGTCTTACTCTTTAGTCTAATAAAGTGCTTTTTTACTTGTGACATGATCCGTGGATTGGTTAGTTTGGACCTCGCTAACCATAATAATAAATGCACGGAGGCCTTAATGTCAGTTCCTACAAGCCAAGTTATAAGCCCGCTCAACGTTAGCGAGTTTAGAGGCGAGTCATCACCGAAACTCGTTGAGAAGACCATAGGTCAATATCTTGATGAGATTGCGGCAACGTATCCCGACCAATTAGCTGTCGTCGTACACCATCAACATATCCGCTGGAATTACCGCCAATATCTTGCCCAAATCGATGCGCTCGCCACAGGACTATTAAAACTCGGCATTAAGTCTGGTGATAGGGTAGGGATTTGGTCGCCTAACAATATCGAGTGGTGTTTAACTCAATATGCGACCGCTAAAATTGGCGCCATCATGGTGTGTATTAATCCTGCGTATCGTCCTGAAGAGTTGCAATACGCGCTGAGTAACGTGGGTTGTCGCGCGGTAATTTGTGCTGATAAGTTTAAATCCAGCAATTATCTTGAGATGCTATATGAATTGGCGCCTGAGCTAACCTCTTGCCCAGCGGGTAAATTACAAGCTAAAGCCGTACCTGAGCTTGAATTTGTGATCCGTATGGGCGCGGAGAAATCCGTCGGTATGTTGAATTTTGATGACTTGATCGTTGATGTGACCGCCGCTGACAGGATAATGCTCGAGAGTATTGCTAAGGAATTAAGCCCGTACGATGCGATTAATATCCAGTTTACCTCTGGCACGACGGGCAGCCCGAAAGGTGCGACCCTATCCCATCATAACATATTGAATAATGGCTATTTAGTCGCAGAGGCGATGAAGTTTACCTGTCACGATAAACTCTGTATTCCAGTGCCTTTATACCATTGTTTTGGCATGGTACTTGGCAGTTTGGTCTGCTTAGCCAAAGGCGCAACTGCCGTATTTCCCGGTGAATCCTTCGATCCACTGACGACATTGCAAGTGATTGAGCAAGAGCGTTGCACCGCTTTGCATGGCGTACCGACCATGTTTATTGCCGAGTTGGAACACACAGAGTTTGCTCGTTTTGATTTGAGTTCCTTACGTACCGGTGTGATGGCGGGGGCAACTTGTCCTGAAGAAGTGATGCGCCGAGTACAAAACCTGATGTATATGAAGGAAGTGCTGATTGGTTATGGGCAGACTGAATGCAGTCCGCTTAATCACATTACTGAAATCGACTCACCCGTAGAGAAACGTGTGCTCACGGTTGGCCGTGCTTTACCCCATACCGAAGTGAAAATTGTCGATGAATTTGGCGAAGTGCTGCCAATTAATCAACCCGGCGAAGTTTGTAGTCGCGGTTACTGCATTATGCAGTGTTATTGGAATGATCCTGAGAAAACGGCGGCAACCATAGACAGTCAAGGCTGGCTACATTCGGGCGATATTGGCCAAATGGATGAGCAAGGTTATGTGCAAATTGTGGGGCGCATTAAAGATATGATTATTCGCGGCGGCGAGAATATTTATCCCCGTGAGATTGAAGAGAAACTTTACACCCATAAAGATGTGCAGGATGCGGCGGTCTTTGGCGTTCAAAGCGATAAATACGGCGAGGAAGTGTGTGCTTGGATCAAAGTCCGCTCAGGAGCCGTGATTACAGAGGCTGATATTCGTCATTTTCTCACCGAGAAATTCGCCTACTTTAAAGTGCCGCGCTACATCAAGTTTGTGGATCAGTATCCAATGACAGTGACGGGAAAAATTCAGAAATTCAAAATGCGTGAGCTGATGTATCAAGAGTTATATGAACATATTAATGCTTAAGTCATTTGGCTTTGAGTTGATTAATACTATTGATATTTGACTTCCAAGCCGCGCAATGCGGCTTGAATTTTATTCTGTCTAGCTATTTCGGTTAGCAGATAAACGAACAAGCTAATTGGCTAATGAAAAAGTCGGCGAGTCATACCATCAAGCCAAGCTGTACTTTGAGTTAGCTTTTGCTGCTAATGTCGTTATTCTAATTGTAACAAAACTTCACTTCCCCGCTGTGGCTTGATGGCTATACTAAAACTAGTCATAAAATCTAACCAGTCATAAAATCTCGGCAGATAAAAACGAAAGCGTTAAGTTGTCGATGATGTAGTCGTAAATCCATGTAGGCAAAGGAGTACTAAATGGTTCGATGGCGTTCAATGCTCCTTGTGTATTGTCTTTCCTTTATGGGATTGAGCGTAGCTAAAGCGGATACCTTAATGCTCACTTCTTTACTTTGGCCGCCTTATTCAGGAGAGCAATTAACGGAGCAGGGTGCCAGTATTGCCGTGGTACGGGCGGCGCTGAACGTTATGGGACATCAGTTAAAAGTGGATTTTTATCCGTGGAGCCGCGCTGTCAAACTTACGACTATGCCGAACTCTGACTACATAGGTTATTTTCCTGAATACTATGTAGAGACAGAAAAGTTTATCTTTTCAAAACCGATTGGCGAAAGTCCATTGGGGCTGGTGGAGCAAAAGTCCCATCCAGTAAGTTGGAATTATATTGAAGATCTTAATCGCTATACCTTAGGTGTGGTGAAAGATTATGTGAATACTCAGGCCTTAGATCGCATGATCGTTTCCGGTGTACAGCGGACTGAAGCTGTGACTTCGGATGAGCATAATGTCAAAAAAGTTGCCGCAGGTCGGATTGATGCCGCGGTGATTGATGTCAACGTTCTGCACTATTTACTCAAGCAAAAGCCCTTACAGCCGCTGGCGACAAAGTTGCAAATCAATCGGCAAATTCTGGCGAATAAGCAGCTCTATATCGCGTTTCGTAATACAGAAGAGGGACGGCGTTGGCGAGATATTGTTGACCAAGGTTTAGCGCAGGTTGACGTAGAAACCATCATTGGAGAGCTACTTTATCGTGAAGACTAATGTAGGGTTTTAGGATAGTTTATTCTTTGTTTTACTCGTTATTTTTCTGCTTATTTCCCCGTACAGTCACTTCTGATATGCAGTTTGTCATCATTTTGTCTTTGTTCACTATTAGTATCACTTTAACGGCATGAGTTGTTCTCTCATTTTATTGATTAAGGTGACATGAAGAAACTTCCTTTTGAGCTTCCATTTGAGTTAGATACGCTGCAGCAACTCATTGATACTCATCATCTTAAGTTAGATTATCAGATCCTTGCCGACATTCCATTCCGCCAAGAGCATTTCCCCCTTTACAGTGTTGAGTTAGGTGGTACAGATACGCCTTGTCCGACAGTACTCTTTGTGGGGGGCGTGCATGGGGTTGAGCGTATTGGATCTCAAGTTATTTTGGCATTGTTAAACAGTTTATTGCAGCGGCTTGTTTGGGATAAACACCTACAACAGATGTTAACGGGCCTGCGGTTAGCTTTTGTACCTGTAGTGAATCCTGTTGGGTTATTCATGGGAACGCGGGGCAATGGTAATCAAGTGGATTTGATGCGTAACGCTCCGATAGAATCCCGTGAAAAAGTGTCCTTTATGGTGGGAGGACAGCGTATATCGTCACGGCTGCCCTGGTATCGCGGTATTGGGGGAATGGAGCTGGAAACTGCGGGTTTAGTTGCCTATGTACAACAACTGTTGAGTCGCAGCACAAGTTTGATTTCGCTCGATGCCCACTCGGGATTTGGCTTGAGTGATCATATCTGGTTCCCCTACGCCCATACCCGTACCGCCTTCGAAAATGCCAATTATATTTTTCATCTAAAACAATTATTTGAACAGAGTTATCCCCATCACGGCCATTATCGGTTGGCGCCGCAGAGCCAGTTTTATCGCACTCATGGTGATATTTGGGATTATCTCTATCGCCAGCACCAAGTGGCTGATCCTTCTGCTCAGGTGCCATTTTTACCTTTGACATTAGAGATGGGATCTTGGGCATGGATAAAGAAGAATCCTAGACAAATATTTAATTTTGCTGGCTTTTTTAATCCACAAAAAACACATCGTCACCATAGGATTTTACGCAGGCATACAGTACTCATGCAATTTATGATGGAAGCGGCCTATGCCCAATCGTTAGAGCAGTTAACACCTGAACGTTTGACTGAGCTGACAGAGCGTGCGCGGCATTATTGGTATCGGGAGTCTCAGTCATGACAACTTGGGTGTTATTAAGGGGATTAATGCGTGATCAGCGCCATTGGAATGGTTTCGATCAGCGTCTGCGACAAAAGGGATTGCGAGTGCTGACACCGGATCTTCCGGGCAATGGGACGCTATCCCACGAATTAAGTCCGCTTAAGATTGCTGATTATGCCCATGCCGTGTGGCAGCAATTAGATGAGCAGGTACAGGAAGGGGAGACTATTTATCTCCTCGGCTTGTCTATGGGCGGTATGTTGGCGTTGGAAATGGCATGCCAGCGACCTTGGCAGATAAGGCATGCCTTTGTATTAAACAGCAGTGCGGCGAATTTATCGTATTGGTATCAAAGATTTAATCCGCTGAATGCATTGAAGGCTTTTTTCATGCGTGCTCGGGGTAACGCTTTACATCCAATCGAGTCGACTATAGTGCGTTTAACCAGTTTTCGTCATCGGCGAGACCGAGAGTTAATTGTCAAGTGGAGTGAGTTTCGCCGCGATACCACACCAAGTAGACGTAATGTATGGCGACAACTTTGGGCGGCTTTTCAATACCAATGTCCATTGACAGTGGAAGTACCGATAACTGTGCTCTGCGGTGACCGTGATGCGCTGGTGAGTATGGCATCGAGTAAGGCGTTAGCACGGCATTTTTACACCGATTTGATTGTACTTGCGTATTGTGGTCACGATGCCGCTATAGATACACCCGCAAAACTGGCGCATTATCTGTTGGAAATTGTGGGGGCGACTAAGCCGCAAGTGCAGTTTTCTGTGGATAGTGAGCCTGCCAATACTCAATATGATTGCAACGATTTATTGGAGGAAGAAATAGCCTTAAACGAAGCGATATTTGCTGTATGGGATGACAAAGCGCTATCCACTCTTGAAACCAAATAATCGAGAGTGAATAGCGCAGTTAACACATTGTCTTATTAAGCTTTAGCCACTACGGTTTGGCCTATCGGTGTGAGGCTGATTAAAGCTAACTTAAGATGTTGTATCCCAAAGGGAATACCGATAATCGTCACAAAACAAGCTAAGGCGTGGACCAAATGCCCTATGGCTAACCAGATCCCAAACAGTAAGAACCAAATGATATTTCCTACCATGCCTAATGCACCTGTGCCCAAGTCTTCACGTCCAGTTAAGTGGCGACGGTTCATTTGTTCTTGGCCGAAGGGCCAAAAGGTCATTTCGCCGATAACAAAACAGGCGCGGCCGAAGGGAATACCAATGATACTGATAAAACACAGGATACCTGCGAGCCACCAAGCGAGTCCCATCACAAATCCGCCGAGTACAAACCAAGCTATGTTGAATATTAAGCGTAATACAGCCATTGAAAGCTCCTTATGTTTACCCTGTTAGCCTTTATCGTTAGCTTCGATAAATTGAATATATGTCAATGTCTAAGCGATAACTATGCCAACTATTTAAATTGTTCATAATCAATTGGTTAATTATATGTATTCGAGATTCATGTGTCATTTTCACTAGTTTTTCGCCAAATTGATAATTTCTTAAGGGCGTAACAGGAAGGGCGGAGTTACACTAGCCTTCCCTTAACTGGTTTAAAAACCAGAGAATTTAATCGTTTGAGTAGCTTGATGTTTGCAAATTCCCCTGTCGATACATTTGCCTTTGCTGGCAGAGACATATTCCTAAAACGTGATGATTTACTGCATCCGGCGTTTAGTGGCAATAAAGCTCGCAAATTCGGCTATTTTTTAGATCATGAATTTGCAGGCATCAGCAAGGTGATAGGTCACGGCTCGCCATTGGCTAACTCACTGTATTCATTGTCAACATTAGCGAAGATGAAAGGCTGGCAATGTGATTTTTATGTAGATCATATTGCCAGTCAAGTGGTTAAACATCCTACGGGCAATTACGCTGCCGCTTTAGCGAATGGCGCTAATATTATCGATTTAAGTGTGTTAATAGCACAAAAGCAGGCGTGCACTCAGTCGCAATCTGAGCCTCACGTTTTGTCAAATCTTAATGCTAGGCCTGACCCTACTGCGCAAGTGGGCGATGTGCGACTGAGTTGCCCAGATTATATCGAGGCTCAAGTACTCGTGAATGAGCCGACGGCGCTTTTTATCCCAGAGGGGGGGCGCTGTGCTTACGCCGAATACGGGATAAATAGATTGGCGCAAGAGATAGTACAGTTTGCGCAGGCGAATGGATTGGTTGATTTAACGGTGTTTTTACCTTCGGGGACGGGAACGACTGCGTTATTTTTAAATCAGTATTTTATCCGTCAGCAAACGGATATTCGTGTCGTGACTTGTGCCGTTGTCGGTGGCGATGATTATTTGCGCTTGCAATTTTCGTTGCTTAATACCAATACCAGTGAGCATCCACAGATTGTTAATGTCGGCAAGAAATATCATTTTGGTAAACTTTATCCGGAATTTTATGCCATGTGGCAGCGGGTCTGCGCCTCAGGCGTGCAGTTTGAATTACTCTACGATCCCTTAGGTTTTATTGTGCTTGAGGAATATTTACAAGGCGGAGGTTCTCGTCCTGTGATGTATATCCACCAAGGTGGCTTACTCGGGAACGAGACCATGTTGCCACGTTATCAGCGTAAATTTGGGCAAAGTGGCTCATCCTGTGCCTCTGATCATTGACTTAGTGACGCTAAGACATAATATGTTTGAAGCTGTGTAATGCTAAGTTAAGCTGATGATTTGGAACGATGAGAAATATCAATGACTGAAGCGGAATATCTCGCCAATTACGATCCTAAGGTTTTTAAGGCTCAGCTACTGACAGTGGATGCAGTATTGTTTACCTATCACGATCAGCAACTTAAAGTACTCCTAGTACAACGCTCAAATCATCCATTTTTAGGTTTATGGGGATTACCTGGAGGGTTTATCGATGAAAATTGCGATCAATCCCTTGAGCAAACAGTATTACGTAAACTGCATGAGAAAACCGCGGTAGTACCACCTTATATTGAGCAGCTCTGTACTGTGGGTAATCGTGGTCGCGATGTAAGAGGCTGGTCCGTGACTGTGTGTTATACCGCCTTGATGAGTTATCAAGCTTGCCAAATTCAGATTGATTCAGTGAGTGATGTTAAGTGGTGGCCATTAGCAGATGTGTTGCAGATGCCCTTGGCGTTTGATCATTTGCAGTTAATTGAGCAAGCGCGGGAACGCTTAACACAGAAAGCCTTATATTCTTTAGTGCCAGGATTTGCACTGTCTGAACCTTTTACCTTGCCAGAACTGCAGCATGTTCATGAGGTTTTACTGGGCAAGCCTATCCAAGGTAAATCTTTTCGTCGGCGGGTTGAACAGGCCGATTTATTGATCGATACGGGATTAAAGCGCACCGAACGTGGTCGTCCTGCTAATTTATACCGCTTGAAACCCAATACCGCATCGTATCGCTTCTTAAGAAATTTAGAATGTTGATCACAGTGAATGTGGATTTAAGCCAGATATTCGCCTTGCTCAATATGAGTTACGGCGACTGCTTATGCCTTATTCATGGTGACTTTGAATCAGTAAAGGCTGTTTAATTACTGATTTTGCCTTAATGTCTCAGGTTCTTGTATTACTCGAACCCCATATTGTGGCTTCTTAGTTGTCTTTCCAACTAATAGTGTCTAAAAGACACTATATGCCATTTAAGCATAACATTTCAGGTTGCTCCGTTTGAAATAGTCTAAAAATCAACTTTACACCATAATGTCTTTAAGACACTATTGTTCATGTAGACAACAAGGGCGCCGTCAATTTCGGCAATCTTGCCACAGACAGGAGGTTACTATGTCTCAACGTATTCAAACATCTCAAGATGCTTCTCACGCTCAATGTTCGCAAGCCGATTTTTATCGGTTACCCGCAGCTAGCGATGAGACTCACTACCGTTTATTTCAATTTGGTGCGGGGGAAAACCACGTTCAACTACTGGTTCCTCCAGCGAAACGCGTCACAGTTTTCTTCGGTTATCGTGGCGATCATTCCATCATGCAGCTCTTGTTGTTAACTGATGCATTGCGTCGCAGTGGTGCAGAGCAAATTGATCTGTTACTGCCTTATATGCCGGGCGCTCGCCAAGATAGAGTGTGTAATCTGGGTGAAGCCTTGTCGGTAAAAGTCTATGCTAGCCTGATTAATCAGCAGCAATATGCTTCGGTCACTGTTTTTGACCCTCACAGCGATGTCACCGCCGCATTGTTAGACCGAGTTCAGGTTATAGACAATCACAGCTTTGTCGCCGCCATCACTGCCCAATTATCGGGTGAGCTAGTGTTAGTCTCGCCCGATGCGGGGGCGAATAAAAAAGTATTCGGCTTAGCTAAAGCGTTACAGGGAATGCCGGTGATCAGGGCCGATAAACATCGTGATGTGGTCAATGGCCATATTATCGCTACCGAAGTGTTCTGTGATGACTTATCGGGTAAAACCTGCTTAATCGTTGACGATATTTGCGCGGGTGGCAGAACCTTTATTGAACTTGCCATCAAATTAAAGCAAAAGGGTGCACAAAGCGTTATTTTGATCGTGTCACATTATGAAGATAAGGCCAGCGAGTTGGTACTGCGCGAGGCGGGCATAGACAGATTATTTTGTACCGATAGTTTAGGTGTCCCCACACATATTTCGAGCGAGTTCTGTCATTGTCATGCTGTTTTGAGTTATATGAATCATTAAGGAAAATATTATGTATTTGAATCCCGTTACTGCCATTGATGGCTACAAAGTCGATCACCGTCGCCAATATCCCGATAATACACAAGTGATTTTTAGTAACCTGACCGCCCGTAAATCCCGTCGTGGTTACACTGACCAAATGGTGTTTTTTGGCTTGCAATATTTTATCAAGCATTTCTTGATCGACAGTTGGAACCGTGATTTCTTTCAACAACCTAAAGAGCAGGTCATTCGCCAATTCTCCCGCCGTATCAATAACTATCTCGGGCCGAATAACGTTGGCACTCAGCATATTGAGGAGTTGCATGATTTAGGCTATTTACCAATTAAAATTATGGCATTACCTGAAGGCTCTGTGTATCCATTAAAAGTGCCTTGCTTGATTTTGTACAATACTGATGAGCGGTTCTTTTGGTTGACCAATTATCTCGAAACCATCCTTTCCGCTAATGTGTGGGGTATGTGCACCAGTGCCACTACCGCGCTGCAATACCGCAAAATATTTGAGGCTTATGCTTTAGAAACCGATGGTGACATCGCATTTGTTGATTGGCAGGGCCATGATTTTAGTTTCCGCGGCATGTATGGTGCAGAGGCTGCGGTAATGAGCGGCGCCGCCCATTTACTCAGTTTTACGGGTACAGATACCATTCCCGCGATTGATTTTCTTGAGCAATATTACCGTGCCGATAGTGATAATGAACTCGTTGGCGGCAGTGTGGCCGCAACGGAGCACAGTGTGATGTGCGCGGGTGGCATGGAGAATGAATTAGAGACGTTCCGCCGTCTGATTGAAGATATTTACCCAACGGGCATTGTCAGCATTGTTTCAGATTCTTGGGATTTTTGGCAGGTGATGACAGAATTCACCTTAGCGTTAAAAGACCGCATTCTTGCCCGCGATGGCAAAGTGGTGTTTAGGCCTGATACCGGTTGCCCTGTGAAGATCATTTGTGGCGATCCACAAGCACCAATCGGGAGTCCTGAATATAAAGGCGCTATTGAGTGTCTGTGGGACGTCTTTGGGGGTAGCACAACTGCCAAAGGTTACAAAGCGCTGAATAGCCATGTTGGACTGATTTATGGCGATTCAATCACCATTGAACGTGCTGAAGCCATTTGTGCCGGATTAAAGGCTAAAGGTTTTGCGTCAACTAATATTGTGTTTGGAATTGGCAGTTTTACCTATCAACACGTGACCCGAGATACTGACGGTTATGCCGTGAAAGCGACCTTTGCGAAAGTTGATGGTAAAGACAGAGAAATATTTAAAGATCCTAAAACAGATGATGGCACTAAAAAATCCGCTAAGGGTTTAGTGGCGGTATTTAAAGATGAGCAGGGTCAATTTTATCTTAAAGATCAAGCCAGCTGGCAAGATGTCAACAATTGCGAGTTTGTCCCCGTATTTGCCGATGGTGAACTATTAACGGAATATTCTTTGGCAGATATTCGCGCAAGGTTGGCAGAGTCTAGAAGTTGAGCCTATCGATTTGTGATTTTTAACGGCTATCGACAATAGCGAAGATAAAACTGGCAATGTGATTTCTATTAGGGTCATATTGTCAGTTAAGTTTTGAATTTATTTTAAGTCGTGTAAGTAAAACGCCCCATAAATAGTCAAATGCAAATACAAGCGATTAAGACAGTAACTGGTTCCGTTTAAGAATTTTATAGGTACGACGGCCAATGTTTTCGAGGTTTTTTAAATCTTTTAGGCTAGGCGTCACCTCACTAAATTGCCAATAACTGATTTCGGCATCTAACATTTCCAGCATTTTCTTCGAACAACCTAAACATTGTCCCTGGCACAGTTGTGCTTCTTCTAAATTGAGTGGAATAGTCTCTTTGATCTGGTTTATCAAGGTTTGCATGGCAATTTGAGTATTGGGTTTTGGCATAGATGATGTGCTGAACAGTATTCATGTGTATGAATATTAGCGGATGCTGCAATGGAAAGAGGTGATCTAACGCTGGATTTGACTCATTTGGTTCGGCAGGTATCTGTGTGAGAGAGATACAGCCTGAACCAAATGTGCTCGTCATAATGACGTAAAAAAAGGATAGCTTGTTCGTGACATTCGGCTATCAGTCTACTTAAGTGCTCGGTACTGCGAAGATAATGGAAACCGATTAAATACACTTGAGTAAACGGGTACTGCGGTATTAATTTTTAACTTATCGTTTTACTTACTTTTTGACTTATTTGTTCGCGGACAATAACCATTTCATAAAGCTGATGGCTTCTGTACGTTTAGAAAAAGTCTGTCTGTTTTTACCTTGACGATCGGTAAAAGCAATTGAGGTTTTATTTACTGAGATTGAATCTACAGGGAAGTTCACTGTAATTTCATGTCCATTAATTTTGTATGACATATGCCACACTCCTTTTTGTTAATTCACCCATAGGTGAGATAGTTGTAACTATAAAATATCCTTAGCAATTGTGCGAAAGATTCGTTCTATTGAGTATCGAGGTTACCCCATCTTTGATTCATTAATCAAGAGATGCTTAATCGATAAATATTTCATGTTGTCGATTACGTCAATGGAATAACTCGATTCAACCAGTTGACCATAGCTTAATGACAATACTATGACAACAAGGAGAACGGTAAGTTCACAGACATAACCACATGATTTTAGTGATATCGAATGATTGAGCTTATGGGGTTTTGCTTGTAGTAGGCTTTCTTTATGAGGACCGAACTCTGATTGCTAAATATCAGGCTGGGTTAAAAAGGTAAACAACAAGGTGTATCTCAAAACGACGTGCAGTATATCAATAAAAATGGCTTATGCAAGTTTAATTTTTATTCGATGTCATTATTTATTTGCCAATGTTGAATTAAAGTGTGTTTTTTGTGGCCATTTACTTGATTTAAAGAGGAATTGCCAGGCCTATTTATGGGTTCGTTTTTATTTTTGTGGTAATTGACTAAGGTTAATATTGCCGTTTTATAGGTAAATGTTATAAAAAATCCCACTAAAATAGGTCATTTTAATGGGATTAATCATAGTCATTTATGTAATGGAATTATTAAACTGAATTTATAAATGAATCTATGCGTTTGCTGTTGTTTAAAAACTCAGTCAAAAGGTTTAATAAATCAGTTCACCTATGGGATTGAGTAGCTTACTCAGACCTTTGGTAAAATGCAGCGGTGCATCTAATACTGTGTAGCATAAGCAACCGTTAATGGTTTTCGGTGAGTGATGGTGTTGGCCGTCGAGCACGATAAAATCACCAGGCACATAGTCACCATTTAGATCGGAAAACTCCCCGGCTAGTAATAGTGTTAGTTCATAACCTTTATGGGTATGTTGGGGGATTTCACCTTGGGCATCTATATGCAATAGGCTAGCGCGGGTGTTCGTTTCATCGACATCAAAACGCATGCGACTGACTTTGCCTAATATTTGCCATGGACGGGCCAAATGCTGACGAAACACCGAGGGCACAGTGTAATGCTGTTGCTTTATGTCGACATCGATAGGGGCGTTATTAGGCACATTTGTCGCTGCCGGTTGAGCCATGATTTGCGCCATCATAGCGTCAATGTCCAATGCCGATTCTTGATTGCCGCCTGAGTGTTGCACCTCAACATACTCTCTGTGCATCAACTCTTCGCCCGTATCATTTGCAGCATGACTGCTATCAGGATTTAATGCTAAATTTGCAGCTTGTTCTGTGAATAGGGCAAGCTGCTCTCGACAAGTCTCACATAGGTCGCAGTGTGCGGATATTGCTATCGCCATTGATAAAGGTAAGTTCCCATTGGCATGGCTGACGAGTAATTCTTGTTGGGGATGATGTTTAATCATTGTGTGTCTCCAAGAAACTTTTCAACTTTTCTAGCCCTAATCTTAAACGGGACTTTATGGTCCCTATTGGTACCTTTAGGGCATCGGCTAGCTCTTGTTGAGTGAGTTCTTGCATGTAAATGCCTTGCACAACTTGTCTTTGTGCTATGGGAAGGGCATCAAGATGTTGGAGTAATTTAGCCGTCAACTTGTGATCAGTGAGTGTGTCCTGAGCCATGGTCGCATCACACAGCGGCCAAATATCATCACCGAAAGTATCTTCTCTATTGTGTTGTACCCGTCTAAGCATATCGAAACATTGATTACGCATAATGGTAAACACCCAAGTTGTCACTGACCCTTTTTCTGCATTATATAGATGAGCCTTAGTCCAAACGCTGGTCATGGTTTCTTGTACTAAATCCATCGCCAACCCTTGTTGATTCAGTCTTTGTAAACCAAAGGCTCGGATCTTGGGCATGAAATGCTGGAATAAGTGACCAAAGGCGGCTCTGTCTCGGTTGTCTGCTACTTGTAGCATAAACGTGATTAAAGCATCCGCTTGAGGCTCGCAGGTTTGGGAAGCTGGAATTTCGTTATCCATAGCCGAATTAGTCAGAGACGTGATTGGGACATGATACCGAGTTTGCCTGCTTTGTGATTGAATATTTTCCATTATTTTCGCTCTTATCCTAGTCGTGAGTGCTGAGTGTGATATCAGTAACGACAAAATTGAGAAGTGTGTTGTACTTCTGAGCCCAGTTTTGCTGTCAAACTTTCAATCAATACGAAGTGGCTTAAATAAAGGATCATTCACAGCATTATTTAATGACGGCCCGCAATAGATCTCGGGTCATAATATGATCTAAGGCATTAATGCAGGTGTACTTTTCGGATGCTTGTACGGGTAATATTTCTAGCCAGCGCTGGCAGACCCAAGCGATATCATCGAACTGTTCTGTTTGGTAGTGCTTGAGATGTTGCGGATATTCCTTAAGAATGTTTTGTAACATTTGACTCAAGTAACGTTCATCGGTCGCAATACGTACAGCAGGCCAATTGTCGATTAAACTGACGTCTCCGCGCTTTAAACCATCAGCTTCGACACTGATTTTATCAAGTTTAAAGCGTTTAGAACCTTGAATACTGATCCCTAATAGTCCGTCTGGTAAGGTTTCAAAATCAATAATATGCACTAAGGTGCCTATGGGCTGAATGGTTTTACCATCCTCTTCAAGCATACATAAGCCAAAGCCTTGGCCTGACTTTAATGATTCGGCGACCAAGCGCTTATATCTAGGTTCAAATACCCGCAGTTGTGTGTAACCTTCGGGCAATAAACAAATGGGTAATGGAAAAAGAGGTAATTTCATCGTGGCCTCTGGTGAACTTATGTTCCTATCATTACGTACCATAATGGCAGTTCGATCAGTAAAATTATTCAACAGTAGTTTACCCATAGTGAGAGGATGGCATGAAATTAAATCCATTTGAGAAAAAGATCGTTCAGCATCCATTACGTTTTTGGCTACAAAATCATCTCGAAGCGCCTTTACTAACGTCTATGATGCCAAAACCTATGGCTTTGTGCGAACGCGCATTAGAAATAGGTTGTGGGTTTGGTAACGGCATTCAGTTGATCCGCGAACATTTTGGCGCGGGACATATCACGGCCGTGGATATCGATCCTGAAATGGTTGCCTCCGCACAATCCTGTTGGCAATCTCGGCCGCAAGGGTTAAAAGGGCTGAGTTTCTCGGTTGCTGATGCAACATGTTTACCCTTTGCCGATAGCGAGTTTGATATGGTGTTTGATTTTGCCGTATTCCACCATATTCCAGAATGGCAAGCGGCCATTAAGGAAGTTGCAAGGGTGCTGAAACCGAACGGACACTTTGTGATAGAGGATTTATATCGTGCCGCAATTTGTAATCCATTGAGCCGACGCTTATTTGAGCATCCACAGCAGAATCGCTTTAATCATAGTGAGTTGTTAACGGTATTGCGCCAGCTGGGATTTGAGATTGTCCGCGATAGAAATGCCTTTAATCTTGCGGGTACGGTGCTCGCCCAGAAAATATTGCGTTAGGCGTTAGAGTTGATGCTTAACCTAAATTGAATCGTTAGGATTAAATGATTGCGCTAGCACTAAGACCAAATATTAGCAATGTCGCGTATTATCTGAAGATATCAGCTTAGGGATATAGATATCTGAGATGCGCTAAACGAAGTTTATGGCCGAACTTTGCGAGAGTGGTTGTAATTTTTAGATAAAATAGACTCTCGGCATGGTTCTTCATGGGAGTTTACCGCTATAATTTGAGCTAATCCGTCGCATGTGGGGAAAGGATTTTCCTCAAGAGTAGAGAAGCAGCATTATGGCAAACGTACTTGCAACCGTAGATCAGCGTACCAAACTCGTTGGTGAGAACCGACTTGAGTTGTTGCTCTTTAGCATTAATTCCACGCAGTTATTTGCCATTAACGTCTTTAAAGTCAAAGAAGTCGTCAAGCTTCCTCCCTTGAATGCGATGCCGGGTAGTCATCCGCATATTTCTGGTGTTGCTAATATTCGTGGGATTTCTATCCCCGTGATTGATTTACGTTCGGCCATAGGGTTTAAGCCCGTGCCGCCTAACGAAGATGCCAATATGATCATCACAGAATATAACCGCAGTGTGCAGGGTTTCTTAGTCGGTAAGGTTGAACACATTATCAACATGACTTGGAGCGATATTATGCCACCGCCGAAAACGGCTGGGCGTAATAATTATCTAACGGCAATTACTCGCATAGAGCATCAAGGTCAGTCGCAGTTAGTGTCTATTATCGACGTAGAAAAAGTCTTGGCGGAGATCATTCACTACGATATCCGTTTATCTGAAGGTGTACTCGACGAAACCTTAGTCCATGAAATGCCAGGTAGAAAAATCCTGATAGTGGATGATTCATCGACCGCCAGACGTCAAGTGCGTGAAACGTTAGGCCAACTGGGTATCGAAATTATTGAGGCATCTGATGGCCTACAAGCGCTGACGTTATTGCAGAAATGGCGTGATGAAGGTAAACAAGTTGCCAAAGAATTATTGATGATGATTACCGATGCCGAAATGCCCGAAATGGACGGTTACAAGCTCACTTCTGAAGTGCGTAGCGATAAAGCTATGTCGGATTTATTCATCACCTTAAATACTTCGTTGAGTGGCAGTTTTAACCATGCCATGGTTGAAAAAGTGGGCTGTGATAAGTTTATTTCTAAGTTCCAACCGGATTTGCTGGTGGAAGTGGTGCAAGAAAGATTAAGACAAGTGATCAATCACTGATCGCATTTTGAGATACGAACTATCGGTGATTGACCTTGAGTCGATCATCGATAGGTTCAGCGCTTTGAATGAACGCTTTAATAACAGTTTTAAATACGGTTTTTGAATCACATTCTTTCCACTGCTACTTTTTTAACTGCTTTTCTGCAAACATCTGCCAACCCACTACCTATAACTCGCTCGATTATAACGCTAATTCGGTTGCTACATCGTTTAATACTTGGCGCTTCATTTCTTTGGCGGCGGCGATATGGATACGGGCGAGCCTTAAGGCATAGTTGAATCTTGCTCGGCCGACGAGGCGCACAAGTTCGGCAAAAAACTGTGGATCTAAGGTGAATTGCGTCGAATAGTATTGGATAGCGGCATTGACTGAATTAAAAGTCACGCCATCGAATTCAAAACCTGCGTTATAACCTTGGTCGTCAATTTCTTCGCCCTCTAATACCAGTGGCCAACCGGGCGCATTGATACGGTCGCGGGCAATTTGGTACATCATCCAAGCACTTTTTTTAAAACCTTCAAACACTTTGCAGGAGAATTCGGACTCAGCAAGTTCTTCTTCGGTCCAATTAATCCCAATGGCGAGGTGTTTCGCATAAATACGCATTAGTGCATCTTTGACGGCCATACGACAATCCCAAATGGAGCTAAGAGTATGTTGTTTGGCTAATCGCAAACATTCGCTGCAGGCAGGCACAGCTAACGAAGCATGTGGTGTATGTGTGTGCGCGATATATTCGAAGTGTTGATGACTCGGTTCGCCACAAAACCAGCAAGTATGGCGTTTGTCGAAGGGAATATCGATAAGCGGAATAGCAGACATCAAGGAATGAGCACCTCAGTCCTTGATGCCATCAATGGCATACTGAAGCGATTAAACTTCTTCAACATCAACCAAATCTTTTGCTAAAACAATCGGATCAAGTTCAAGACAATCTTCATCGGTTTGCCAATCAACACCGATCAATACACCATCGTCGTTTAGATCTGAGACCCAATATTCTAGAAATTCTTCTAATGAAATAGAAACGGGTTGATAGTCGTGCCATTCGTCGCTGCAATGGGATTTTGCAGTAGCTTCATTTGACCATAATGGCATCACATCTGTGTCTTCAAATTCTGAAGAATCACAAACGACCCAGCCTTCGCCAGTTTCATCCATTAGACCCCAAAGCGTCTGATGTTGTTTTACATTTTTGATAAAGCCAGCCAAAGCCGCATTGATTTCAGTCATGATAGGTCTCTTTGATGTGTGCTGTTAACTTATCCATTATACGGTAACGTGCTGCGATACCAAGGGATTCTTTGTTAAGAATTTTTTTGTGTTGGATAACTGAGCAATAAGCCTATGCCGCAAGGTATTTATGGCGATAAGGATTGTGTTACGTGTCACTATGGGTCAGGATTATTGGTAATGAGTCGCCTTGGTACAGGCTGTTTTACTGACTAAATGTGGCTCAGATAGGGGCTTTACGTGGCGGGGAAACGTGTCTTCTATGCTTTTGGCCGTTAAAGGTGTTTTGGATTCTAACCTTTAACTCGTTATGCCAAGGCGAATATCTCTCTAGGGCAATTCCCTCTTGAAGACGGAATATTGTCGTGTTTAGCCACAACAGTGTGATTGTTGTGAGATCAAATATTGGAGTTGTTGATTTGATTAAAATTAAAGGGTTAACTTATCTATTTGCGAGTATTGCCGCCTGTGTCAGTCTGAGTGCCTGTTCAAGTGCGCCAACGGCGAGTGCCAGTGCTAATGCAACCAGCACTAACGCAAGTGGCATAGCTGCTGAAGTCAATCAAATGCCCGATATCAGTGCTAGCGTACAATCTAATGCAGAGGCATTTCCAATGTGCTTGACTGGACTGCAAGCGCGGGCACGTGCAGAAGGCCTGTCTGAGGCGACGATAAACTCTACCATTGCGAACTTGAAATTTGTCCCTCGAGTGATTGAGCTGGACCAACAGCAACCCGAATTCAGCCAGACATTTGATAATTATTTCAGTAAGCGCGCGACCGAATGGCGCGTCAATGAAGGCCGCCGTTTACTGCAAAAGCACAGTGTCTTACTTAATCAATTAGCGCAAAAATACGGCGTCCCACCGCAATATATCTTGTCTTTTTGGGGACTGGAAACGAACTACGGTTCCTATAAAGGCAAAATGTCGGTATTGAATTCGCTGGCGACTTTGGCCTGTGAGCCACGCCGTAGCAATTATTTCACCATAGAGCTGATGCAAGCCTTAAAACTGAAAGAAAAGTATCAGTTCGATGATGACACTATGGTGGGATCATGGGCAGGTGCTATGGGACATACGCAATTTATGCCTTCTGCGTATGCCAAATATGCGGTCGATGGCGATGGCGATGGTAAGGCCGATTTATGGAATAGCACCACAGATGCGCTCACTTCTGCCGCGAACTTTTTGCAGCACTTAGGTTGGCAGCGTAATCAGCGTTGGGGGCGTGAAGTCTTGTTGCCAAAGGATTTTAGTTACAGTCATTTAGGTGCGAAACAGCCCTTGTCGTTATCGGAATGGGCAGCGCTCAATGTAACGCAGTCGAATGGGCAACCTTTGCCTGCCGTCGATATTCAAGCTGCGCTGTATTTGCCTGCGGGACACACAGGCCCAGCCTTTTTAGGTTATGAGAATTTTAATGTGATCATGCGTTGGAATCGCTCCGAATTTTATGCCATTACGGTAGGGCACTTGGCCGATCGTATTAATGGTGGACAACCCTTGACAGTCAGTCCGCCTGAGCAACCACGCCTAAGCCGCGAGCAAGTAAAGCAACTGCAAACAAAACTGAACGAGGCTGGATTTGATGTTGGTAAGCCTGATGGCGTGTTGGGACGTAACTCTATGGCAGGGTTGCAAGCCTTCCAACGTAGCAAACAGATGATTGCCGATGGCTTCCCAAGCCCAGAGGTGTTTACCGCTTTAGGATTATAACTGTAGTTACTGTCACTGTAGCCAAAGAGCGCTCGCTGCGGGTTTTGAGTGCTTTGAGGCCGGATAAAAAAGTGGAGTGAAAAGCGCAGTTTTGTTAAGCTCGGCCCACAATTGAAATCGAAGAAAATCAAAGGATATTCGATGAGCATTAAAGACGATATGGTTGTGCAGTTTAACTACACACTACGCGACGAGAAAGGTGAAGTGATCGAGACGAACGAAGGTCGCGATCCGATTGCCTATTTACACGGTCATGACAACATGATGCCAGGTGTAGAAAACGCGATAAACGGTAAAGCCATAGGTGAAAAGTTCACTGTGACCTTGCCTGCCGCTGAAACCTACGGTGAGCGTGTAGCGGATGCTGACGCACACCAACGTGTGTCAGTTAAGCATTTACTGGGTGCGACTGTGTGGAAACCGGGTATGACAGCTGTGGTTAATACCGACCAAGGTCAGCGTCAAGTGACTATCGTTAAAATGGGTAAGTTTATGGCGACTGTGGATGTAAACCATCCATTAGCCGGCCGCGAACTGACATTTGATATTGAAGTCGTAGGCGCCCGTGATGCGAGTGATGAAGAAATCGCCCACGGCCATGCCCATGGTGCTGGTGGTCATCACCACTAATCTTTAGGCTTCGGGTTCGAACTTGGCTTTTATCTGACTCCATGTGAGTGGAGTATAAGTTCAGTATGAGTTGAATGAATCGAGGCTAAAGATTAAATAGCAAAAGCCCAAACCTAGGTTTGGGCTTTTTGTTTTTATGGTGCTAATGGCTCTTTATCTCGCTAATGGCTATGTTCATGCTCGAGTGGTTTGTCGGCAAACATCATATCTAGGCTTGCTTGGGTTTGGGGATGGTAGCCGCTGTGAGCCTTGAGATAGACACTCTTGGCCCAGTCGTATTTATCAGAGCTTGCTAGCTTTTGATATAAAGGCACGATTAAGCGCATGCGGCCAATATGGGTTAAGTGTTGTTTTAATGCGGGTAGTACTGCGTAATAGCCATTGTCTAGGGCCAGTGAATACCATGCGAAAGCGATTTCACTGTTGCCAGTGCCCGTAAAATGAAACGCCTTATCTAGCTCGGCAAGTTTGGCTTGGTCAAGATTGACTCTTGGCATTTCATTGATGAATCTTAACCACTGGTGGACTGTCCAAGTGCTGGTTTTCAACTCGCTTGCACTGAGTTTACCCTCGAGCCAAGTTTGTCTTTGGGCATCGATATCATCGAAGGCGTGGGAATTGGGCGGCACAAGAAATGACGGTAAACCTTGACCTTCAATCCAAGTATCCACTTCACCTTCACTGACAAGATGGGGATATTTGTTTAATAGATTCAAAGATAAATATTCACGGAATTGCGCCGTAGTAATACTCTGAAATGCAAAATGATTGAAGTAGCTTTTCACAAAAGTGTCGAAGCGTTCACGGCCAAATTTTTGCTCTAAAAATATTAAGAACAACTGGCCTTTTACATAAGGGACACCGCTGAAGGCTTCGTCGGGCGAACGTTTACCGAGATTGAGATGTAGCACTGAATCGGCAGGAGTTAGCTCTTCAAGCTCGGCAAGCAATTCAGAGTAGCCGATGGTTTGCTCCATCAGCGCTCGGTCACGACCATAGAGATCTTCCATGATGCGATTCTCAACATAGGTCGTAAAACCTTCATTAAGCCAGAGATCGCGCCAAGTTGCATTCGTCACTAAATTACCCGACCACGAGTGCGCAAGTTCGTGGGCGATGAGGCTCACTAAGCTTTTATCACCCGCGATCACTGTGGGTGTAATAAAAGACAAACGCGGGTTTTCCATGCCGCCAAAGGGGAAACTTGGTGGCAAGATAAGCAAGTCATAACGTCCCCAAGGGTAATCGCCATAACGTTTAGCCGCGATTTTGATCATTTCTGGCGTGTCGGCAAATTCTTTGCTCGCTTTGTCGAGGATCTCTGGCTCAGCCCAAATGCCCGAGATGTTATCTAAGGGAGCAAACTTTAGATGTCCGGCCGCAATAGCAATCAAATAAGCTGGAATAGCCTGCGGCATAGTGAATTGGGTCTGAGTGCTCGACAGGGTTTTGCGATCGGCACTCATGACCACAGTTATGGCTTTATCGGCAGTAACTATTGCGCTATAGGTTTGGCGAACGGCTGGCGTATCTTGCAGTGGGATCCAACTGCGGGCGTGAATCGCCTGACTCTGACTGAACATAAAAGGCAACTCTTTACCTTGGGTTTGCTCAGGGGTTAACCATTGAATACCAGACGGATTATTCGACGTGTGGTAATTGATTTTAACTTTTTGGGTATCTTCATCGGCAAGTTTGATGGTTAGCGCGGTGCCTTTTACATCGCTCGCTTTGGCTAAGGTGAAGGGTACGCTTTGCCATTTCCCAGCTGTATTTAAAGCACTTACGCTGTTAATCGTCAGATCTCGAGTATCTAAGATGAGTTCTTTCCCCGCCTTATGCCAAGCTAAATCGAGGGTGGCTTCACCGGATAAGCGGTTTTGCTTAAAATCGACGGTAAGAGTTAGTTCCAAATGACTCACGCTGACTTCAGTGTAATTGGCGTAGGTCAATGCATCTTGGTTCTGCTGCGTATCAGCTTGTACAACAGTTGCAGTAGGCTCAGTGGTTAAGGTATTTGGAGTGCTATTGGCATAAGCGAAGGGAAGTAGTTGCAGGGCAAAGACTAGGGTGCTGCAAAGGACGGTTCGACGAAGTGAAAGCATTATTTATAGTAGCCTAATGATGAAGTATGTTAGTTCGAGTTTGGGGTGATAAGACCATCAATTCAGCTTGGTTTTCTGTTAACCAACTCTATATAGCGCAAAAGTTTACCTGATAATTCACTGGATTTGTTATCTCACTGTTAGCTCAAATGTAATCAAACTTTAATGGCTTGGATGCTGGTCAGGAAATGCCATCGGTAAAAGAGCACAAGTTTGCTATGATGACGGCGTTTTCACATAGGGCGGTTATCAAAATGGTGTTAGATTTTTCGCAGGGTAAGTTAATCGTTACTGAGTTCGAGGTTCAAGTGCGCCTCAACGTTGCCAGTATCGTACTGCAAGCGAGTGCTGAGGATATCGGCTTGAGACGTCAGCCTCCTATGCTGATCGCCGATGGTGGCGGTGTACGTTGGAGCTTAGTATTGGACTCAAATACTCAGTTACGTGCGATTCAAGATGTGCTGGGCATGGATGCTGAATAACCTGTGCCCGAGTGGTGATGAGTGTTTAACGTATAGATTTATCATCATTTTTTAGTTGATGAGTGTTTAATATCGAATTGGGAATTTTTAGTATGTCAGTTTCTCTTGAGCGTATTGTTGTCGAACCTAAGACGCCTGCTACGGCTGTGGTTATTTGGTTACATGGATTAGGGGATTCGGGGGCCGGATTTGCTCCCGTAGTGCCTGCATTAGGCTTACCTGTAGATCATGCTATTCGATTTATTTTTCCCCATGCACCAGAGCAAGCAGTGACCATTAATGGTGGCTACGTTATGCGCGCTTGGTACGATATTAAAAGCATGGATTTGCATGACAGAGCCGATATGCAAGGCGTGCTTGAGTCGGAAAAAAGGGTTGCTGCATTAATTAATGAACAAATCGCGGCGGGTATTGCGAGTCAACGTATCGTATTAGCGGGATTCAGTCAGGGTGGAGTAATGAGTTTATTCTCTGGACTGCGTTTCCCTGAGCCACTTGCAGGGATTATGGCGTTGTCTTGCTATTTGCCGACGGGCGATGTGTTACCCGCTGAATTAAGTGCGGCGAATCGCAATACACCCATATTACAGCAACACGGTCTACAGGATGATGTTGTACCATTATCCGCTGGAATGTTAGCAAAAGAAGCCTTAACGGCGGGCGGCTATCATGTTACGTGGCAGACTTATCCAATGCCTCATTCTGTCATTCCTGAACAATTGAAAGCGATTTCTAAGTGGTTATTACAGCGATTTGAAATGTAGATAAGTCTAATTGCTGATAAAAGCAGCATGCGGTAAGTTGAAATTTACCCATGCTTGTTTTTTTAAAGGAACAATCGCGATGTTTTTTCATATTTCCTAAGTTATTTATAACAAACGATTAAAATCCATTTATTCCATTTTTATTTTGTATTCTCTAAATATATAAAAATCAGTCATTCAGCTTATTTTCTATATGAAACAAATCCTTCTTAAAATACCCGCCAAATTTCATGTAAATGTCAAGTTATTAATAAAAATGACACAATTTATCTTTATTATTTGCTATTATCCGTGACGCTGAACTTGATGGAGTTCACGGCAATCTTTCTATGATAAAATAATTAAAATCAAGGGGTTGATGTAATGAGACATATGCTTATTAAAGGATTAGTTGCAACTGCTGTTCTCGCTGCACTTGCGGGTTGTAATAATAGTGATGACGATAAAGTTCCAACAACGTGTGCTGAAGCGGGAAGCGCTTGCACAACATTTACCGTTTTACATACCAATGACAACCATGGCCGTTTCTGGCAAAACATTGATGGTGAATATGGTTTAGCCGCTCAGAAAACTCTGGTTGATCAAATTCGTAATGATGTAAAGAGTAAAGGCGGTGAGGTACTATTACTCTCTGGTGGTGATATAAACACTGGTGTGCCTGAGTCCGATATGCAAAATGCTGTGCCAGATTTTATTGGTATGAACCTAATCGGCTATGATGCAATGGCAGTGGGTAACCACGAGTTTGATAAAAGCTTAAATGTGCTTGATATGCAAGCAAAGTTGGCAAACTTCCCTATGCTGGCTGCAAACATTTATATTAAGGATAAGGATGGTAAGGTAACTGACGAACGTTTATTTGATGCTTATCGCGTATTTGATGTCAATGGCCTAAAAATAGCTGTTATTGGTTTAACGACTAAAGACACCGCTCATCTGGTTAGTCCTGATAATATTTCGACCATTCACTTTGCTGATCCACAGGAAGAAATCCAAAAAACTCTTAAAGAAATTGAATCGAAAGAAAAAGTCGATCTGGTCTTTGCGACTACTCATATGGGGCATTACGCAGATGGCAAGCATGGTTCAGAAGCGCCTGGTGATGTGTTGTTAGCTCGTTCAGTAGCTGAAGGTAAACTGCAGGCAATTATTGGTGGTCATTCACAAAATCCAGTGTGTATGGAACCAGGTACCGACAACAAAGCATACGCTAACTTCAAACCAGGCGATGAGTGTGCTCCAGATAAACAAAATGGTACTTGGATCATGCAAGCCCATGAATGGGGTAAATATGTTGGTCGTGCAGATTTTGAAATGTTTAACGGTAAACTTAATTTGGCTTCTTATAAGTTAGTACCGATTAATTTGGTGGTCAAAGATGACAAAGGTAACGTAGTTAAAGATGATAAAGGTAATAACGTCTTATTTGGTAAGCCTATTGCTGAAGATCCAGTTGTAAAATCAATTCTTTACCCATACCAGCAAAAAGGTCAAGAGTTACTCGGTGTGGTAATTTCCAATACGGATGACTTACTTCAGGGAGATCGTAATGTCGTTCGTGTACAGCAAACTAACTTAGGTCATTTATTGGGTGAAGCTTATCGAACTTATGGTTTAGTTAATGCTGATTTTGGCGTTATGAATTCAGGCGGTATACGAGATTCCATCGCGGCCGGTAATGTGAGCTATCGTGATGTATTGAAAGTACAACCTTTTGGTAACTTTGTAACTAAGGCGACTATGACGGGTAGCGAAGTGGCTGCTTATCTAGGCAAAGTAGGTACTTTGACGAAGGGTGGCTATGCCCAACTAAGCAATATTAGTGTAACCATCGATTGCGATACTGCTACAGCTAATATCAGTGATATCAATAATCGTGGGTTCTCACCAACTGATGAATACAGCTTCTCAATCATTAGTTTTAGTGCTGCCGGCGGTGATGGGTATCCTAAGATTGATGTATTAAATACTCAGCAAACTGACGCTGCTGTTTTACGTGAGTTCTTTGAAAAAAATCCTATGATTAAGGCTGCCGATTACGAGCCTGTGGCTGGTAAAGTCGTTCATCTTAAAAATGGTGTGGTTGTACCCAACTGTTTATAAGATAGTGCTTGATTAAGCTTTAGTTATTCAGCGACCATAATAGATTTAAGAAACAGCTAGTTAGTTAGCTGTTTTTTTATTCACTTTTAAACTACCTCCTATGGAGGTAGTTTCATTTCCGTAGTACGTTGCCTATGTTATGCCGAAGTATATAACCAGCCTTTGCTGGTTATCAAAAATAAGTATTGATACTTGCTGGCCATTTCACTTTAGTGATGTGTGAGTCGAAGTTGATGTAATCGTTAACTCTCGCGCGTAACTGATTAACCTTTCGATAGTCTCTTGCTATGCAAAATTACAGGGGGGAAAATGACCATTGATTGCGTATCTAAAACTGCCAATATCAGTGAAATCAATGGCAAAGACTTCAGTCCTACCGGTGCTTACATCTAGTTTTAATGCTGCGGGTGATGACGGTTATCCTAAACTAACCAGCCCAATTCAAACGGGTTTTGTTGATGCTGATTTACTCTATTCTTTCTTGAAAGAGAAACAAGCGATTAAAGCTGCTGACTACAATCCTGTTGGCGATATTGTTTATGAGAACTCAAAAAGTGTTGAAGGTTGCCAACTTTAAGTAATCAATCATTACTCAGTGTTTCAAGATTAATGCCACTCAAATGAGTGGCATTTTTTATGGTTAATTAATATTGAACTAAGTGTAAATTAATATTCAGCGTTTTATTTTAGATACAGTTTGATTCATTTGTGGCGTGAGTTTCTCGGTGTTCTTTTGGTTAACAATTGAGATTTATTGTATCAAATTAAATATTTAATATATTCAACAGGTCTGCATTGCTTAACCCCATGATGTATATTCGGATATCTTATATTCAAGTTGATTTATTTTGTGTCAATTTGTTTTAATTTGAGATTAATTGTTTTTAATGGTTGACTTGGATGTTGCGCATTAACATTATCCCTACAGCGAAATAGAGTTCGCTTGCCAAATATAAAAATAACAAACATAGGGTTTTATTTACCTCAAGGAGAGATTAATGCGCTATTTAAGTTTAACGGCCAAAGCCGTTCGTACTAGTTTAATTACAGTGGCGACAAGCAGTGTGGTTTTTTCTGGAATAGGCTTTTCTGCAGCGGTAAATGCAGCAGAAGAAAATGCGAAAGTTGAACGCATTGAAGTGACGGGTTCTCGTATTAAACAAGTTGATATGGAAACTGTTTCACCCGTGACTGTCATTAATGCTGCGGATATTGCCATGACGGGTGAAAAAACCGTTGCTGACGTATTGAATAACTCTGCCATAAACAGCTTTGGTTCTTGGCGTGGTATTTCTGGCTATGGATCAGGAGCAAGCTCAACCAGTGATGTCAATTTACGTGGTTTAGGAGCGTCTGCGACATTAGTGTTATTAGATGGACGCCGTATGCCGGGCACGAGTTCGAGCTCTGGCTCTGTGGCCGATACATCTTCTATCCCTATGGCTATCGTGGAGCGTATTGAAATCCTGCGTGATGGCGCCTCGGCAGTATATGGTTCCGATGCGGTTGCGGGCGTGATAAACATTATCACTAAGAAGGAGTTTGAAGGGTTTCAACTCGATTACAGCACTGAGCAGCCAAGTGTTGAAGGAGGCGATGCCAACCGTTTATCACTTGCAACGGGCTTTAATACTGATAAAGGCAATATCACGCTAACCTATGAATATTATGATACTAAAGCTGTAATGGATCGTGATATTTGGCGAATGGACGATTCAAGTTATAACGCATATAGTGGATATAGCTCAGTACCAAACGGTAAATATGGACCAGGCAATGGTAGCTGGTATAGTAATTCAGATATATGTGAAAAAACGGAAAATACCATAGACTCAGGTGATGGTCGTTGTTTATATAATCATGGTAATGTCACTAAGTTATTTGGCGATCAAACTCGTAATTCGCTGTTATCTAATTTCTCCTATGAGATTTCTGAGAATATAAAATTCCGAGGTCGTGCTTCTGCTTCATTAGCAGAAACTGAAACCCGTTATGCGGGTACGCCAGTATCAACGAATACCCCTGTGATGAGTGCCGATAATAAGTTTAATCCAGTTGGCGAAGAATTAGTTGTTTCTATGCGAGGCGCGCAACTTGGCGAGCGAGATACATTAACTGAAACCAACAATTTTGATATTCTAGGTGGTTTTGTTGGTACAATAGATTCAGGGAATGGTATCGACTGGGAATTAAATGCCCAGCACGCAACATCGACGACAAATAGTTTTAATTATAATTTACTGAACGACGATATTATTCAGCAAGAAATTGATTCAGAGCAATATGATATTTTCAATACCTCTGGAATGAGTTATGAGCAGTGGGATCAACAGATGACAGATCTGTATCGTAAAGCTGCGCATACTGGGGTTTATCAGGGCAAATTTGAAAGTACTCAATTGGATGGTCTTGCTTCGACCTTACTGCTCGATGACGGTGATCTTTCGGTCGCTATGGTCGGTGGTCTTGAATATGAAATGATCAAGTTTAAGCAAACCAGTGATCCAGAATCGGCCGCGGGTATTATCTCCGGCGGTTCGGGGGGGGATGATGTGGATGCCACACGTGACCGTAGCGCCGCTTATTTGGAACTCCAAGTAGGCTTATCTGCCAATGTTGAGTTTTCTGCCGCAGTACGTTATGAGCGCTATGAGCAGGAAGGAACTCTCACAGGGCCTCAGGGGGAAGTTGTTAATTCATCGACCTTCGATGCCGTGGTGCCTAAGTTTGGTTTAAGCTGGCGTCCTATAGACACGTTATTACTGCGTGCTAGCTATGGTGACTCATTCCGCGCACCGAATATGAGCGAAATGTTCTCGTCTCAATCCTTGAGTTTTGAGAAGGGTGTTGATTCTTTATGGTGTAATGAACCAGGTAACGTGGATGCCATATATTGCGCGACTAATAATCAACACAAAACCTGGTATGGAGGGAATCCTGATCTAGAGGCTGAAGAGGGCAACTCGTTAACCTTTGGCGGCGTTTGGAATGTCACTGACGCATGGAACTTGGAGTTATCTTATTACTCAATCACCTATGACAACAAAATTGAGTCAATTGATGTGGATGATATCCTGCGTGATGAAATCAAGAATGGTTCTTCTCCCTATGTGACGCGCGGCCCTGATGGCAAGATTGAATATATTGAAGCCGGAGTTCGTAACTTAGCTACAGTTGAGACCTCAGGTATCGATTTTGTTACGGCTTATAACTTAGAAACAGGCTTTGGGGATTTCAATTTCAAACTGGATTTAACTCATGTGCTTGATTTTAAAAAGCAGGATAACGCTGAAGCAGACATGATCGACTACGCAGGGTCGACTGACTCGCCCGATTGGCGCGGTAACTTTGCGACCAGTTGGAAATACGATGATTTCTCTGCCGCATGGACAGTTGTTTATATTGGTAGTCAATCAGCAAGTTATTTCAACGAGTTAGAAGAAACCGACCGTTATGTTGATTACGATAATTACTTTAAACATAACATTCAGTTTGGTTATACCCATGCTTATAACGGCTCTATCACAGTAGGGGTGAATAATGTGTTTGATGCTGAAACACCAAACTATTACGCCTATGCCGATTATCGCGATGTGAATGTGGGTTTATATGATGTGTTAGGTAGAACGTATTACCTGAGAATAAACCAGAAGTTTTAGGTTGTCCGCCCTCCCTGGATAACTCAAACCTCCGCTTGCGGAGGTTTTTTTGCTTATAAGGCAGTTTACTGGATGTCGAATGAGCGCTATCAATGCGTGAGGCGCAGTTCGTGGCGGTGTTCATGCTGATAATGCTCGGCGCAGGAGGTGCAGCGTTGTTCGGTGGGATCTTGGCTTAAGCGTTCGGTTTCAATTTCTGCCTCACAATCCGAGCAAAGACCGTAGAGACCTAAGTCGAGCTGGCAAAAGGCGGCATCAAGTTTATTTAATCGGCAAAATAGTGGGTGTTCAGCCAGTGGTGTCTGAGCCAATTTATCAATTAATTCTGCCAGACTCAGGCTAGCGTAATGCTCCCCTATGGCTTCGAGGAACAGAGGGAGCGCGCCTATTTCTTTCCTTAGATTAGCTTCAAGCTCTGACAATTCATGTCTGATATGGGTGGTGCTCACGTAAAATCGCCTATTTCATTTGACTCTAGGCGTCCAGTCTAATAGTTCCACTATCAACGACTATGATAAAGATCAAGTATCTGCCACATTTTCGGTTTTTTAGCCGTTAAAAATCGAAAAAGTACTTCATTCTTATCGCATTATATGTGCTACGGCAAAAGCCCTTTTATCACACATATCGTCGCGATTATTCGTCGCATAAGTTCCGTTGCGCCGTTTCTAATACGCGGACTATTTCTTCCGTTGTTTTAAAGACTCGCAGTTCCCTAAACAAGGTATCGGCTTCGGGATATTGACGGTTGAGATAGGTGAACCACTGTTTGATCCGGGCTGGATAATAGTCACTCTTACGGCCATTGAGTTCCCTTTGGGTATAACTGAGCATGAGCCCTAAGGTTTGCGCCCAAGTATAAGGAGTGGCTCCTGTCTTGATAGTATCAGCCAAGTTCGGCAATGAAATTGCCCCGCGGCCGATCATGATACTGTCGCAGCCCGTGACCTCGATACAACGCTTAGCATCGTCACTGTTCCAAATTTCACCGTTGGCGATCACTGGGATCGGCAAACGTTTGCGCACTTCGGTGATGTATTCCCAGTAGGCTGGCGGTCTGTAACCGTCGACTTTACTGCGCGCATGGATGGCAAGTTCAGTTGCACCAGCTTCATACACAGCAATGGCGTTTTCCATAAACAGTGACTTATCTTCGTAGCCCAAACGTATTTTGGCCGTTACGGCATGCTCTTTTGGTACTGCTTGACGCATGGCTTTGACAATATCGTGCACACTCTCAGGATATTGCAATAATACGGCGCCACCTTTACTGCGGTTAACAATTTTTGCTGGACAGCCAAAGTTTGCATCAACACCGTGTGAGCCTAACTCAATGGCACGCAGGGCATTTTCGCCCATACATTGGGGTTCTTGACCAAGCAATTGTACTCGTACTGGCGTACCTGAAGGGGTGTTGCCGTTGTTGAGTAGTTCAGGACACAGTTTGAGAAAGACCTTTTCAGGCAGCAGTTGGTCTACCACTCGCACAAATTCGGTGACGAGCAAATCGTAGGGATTGATGGTCGATAGGATGTCACGCATCAAAGCGTCTACTACGCCTTCCATTGGAGCCAAAATCACACGCACTGCAGTAAACCCATATCTGTTGCAAAGGGCGAGCATTCTACCTTATCAGCCCTAAGTTACAAAGTGGCCTTGTGAAGGAGGATGAATAGGTACGCCAATAAATAAAATCCAAGCTAAACTGATTGTCCTAGCAGGATATTTTTACCATTTCTGTGACTTAGTGATATTTTTTGCAATAGAATCGAAATAAGGCAGGTCTTTTGTTGTAAGCCAGCTACTTAAACTGTTGTTGGTCATTATTACTCAATAAACAAGAAGGGATTATTTATGAATTCAGTTAAAAAAACAGCAGTTGCAGTCGCGTTAGGTTCAGTTGTGATGAGTTCAGCTTTTGCTGTCAATGCACAAACTAACCCATTTGGTTTTGAAGCTATGGATGCGGGCTATCAAATTGTCGGTTCAGAAGGCAAATGTGGTGAAGCCAAATGCGGCGCAGACATGAAGAAAGCCGCCGCTGAAAAAGCCAAAGAAGGTAAGTGTGGTGAGGCTAAATGCGGTGCTGAGATGAAAAAAGCGGCTGCAGATAAAGCTCATGAGGGGAAATGTGGCGAAGCGAAATGCGGTGCTGAGATGAAAAAAGCGGCTGCAGATAAAGCTCATGAGGGGAAATGTGGCGAAGCGAAATGCGGTGCTGACATGAAGAAAGCCGCTGAAAAAGTGGATGCTAAAGTCGAAGCCGTTAAAAAAGAAGTGAAGTAAAGCGGGTTTGTTTTATCCCTGCAGTTATTGGGATAATTGAGCCTAAAGAGGCCAGCCAGCGCTGGTCTCTTGTGTTTTATTCTTAAGCGATTACAGGTTAGCGTTCGTGAGGTTCTATGAATGATCAAAAAAATACGGCACAGGTAGGGCTGGGGTTAAGGCGAGAAATGCTCAGTGAATTTTGTTTACAGGTGCCTGATGCTATTAATTTTTTTGAAGTGGCGCCTGAGAATTGGATGACCTTAGGTGGTAAATTTGGCCGCCAATTTCGTGAATTGACCGAGCAACATACTTTCTACTGCCACGGTTTGAGTTTATCCATTGGTAGCCCTGAATCCTTAGATCTCGCGTTTGTAAAAAATATCAAAACCTTTATGGATTTACACCAAATCCAAGTCTATTCCGAACATTTAAGTTATTGCTCAGGGCAAGGTCACTTATATGATTTAATGCCTATCCCTTTTACCGACGCTGCGGTGAAGCATGTGGCGGCGCGGGTCAAGCAAGTAGAAGATATTCTAGAGCGGCCGCTTATTTTAGAAAATGTGTCTTTTTATGCCGCTCCAGGTGCGCAAATGACAGAACTTGAATTCGTTAATGCCGTGCTGCAAGAAGCCGATTGTAAACTGCTACTGGATGTGAACAACATCTATGTGAACTCGATAAACCATCAATACGATGCCGATGCCTTTTTACAGGCCATGCCGACGGAGCGCATCGCCTATCTGCATATTGCTGGGCACTACAAACAAGCTGAAGATCTGCTCATTGATACCCATGGTGCTGCCATTAACGATCCCGTCTGGACATTATTGCAACGCTGTTACGCTTTGCATGGGGTAAAACCGACCTTGCTTGAGCGTGACTTTAATTTGCCGACAACCGCTGAATTGTTGCTCGAGCTAAATCAAATCCACGGTTATCAAGCGGCGGCGTCCAGCTCCCATGCCCAAAATAGCGCTCATGCCGTAAAGAGGAGCGCCTAATGGATTTTAAGCAAGTGCAGCAATCCTTTATCGATTATATCCGCGATCCCTCTTCGCCATTGCCCGCGGATACTGATTTCCGGCGTATGCAGGTTTACCGCGAGTTATTTTTTAATAATGTGCTGGGATTTGTGTCGAACGGCTTTCCCGTGCTGAAAAGTTTGTATTTAGAGGAAGAGTGGTTGGCATTAGTGCAGAGCTTTTTTAGTCAACATGATTGCCAATCGCCGATTTTTATCGATATCGCGGGCGAGTTTTTAGAATTTTTACAGCAGGAATATCAACCTACGGCGAATGATCCTGTTTTTATGCTCGAATTAGCGCACTATGAATGGCTGGAGTTGGCCGTTGCGGTTGCACAGGCGAGTGAGGATGAATCTCAACTTAGCCTAGCGCAAATGTCGACGCAGGCTTTATGTTTGTCACAGACGGCGAGGGTAGCGCAGTATCATTTTGAGGTGCAGCACATTCGTCAGGATTATCGGCCGCAGCAACGACTCGATACGCCAGTGTTTTTTTGTCTCTATCAAGATGCCGATTGTGAAGTGTGCTTCTTGCAGTTAAATCCCTTAAGCGCACAGGTGCTGGCATTTCTTCAAGCTCAAGGCCAAGCGGGTTTTAAAGAGATAGTTGACTGGTTAACAATCACTTACCATCAAATGGCGCCAGAGATTATTGAGCAAGGTTGTATGCAGTTACTCGAGCAATTAGCGGCCAAAGGGATAGTGCGCGGACGTCAGTCTTAAGGTTGGGATTATTGCCGAAATAAATGCAATAACCCTACATTTAGAGGGTTTTTATTAATTTGACAAACCGCTACAATGTCGGCCGTTTTGTGATCTCAATCACTGTACGATTCCTGCGCACTTATACTTGCACATACTAGAGGAGCTGTAATGAGTAGTCAGCCGTTCAAAGACCCATTTAATTTTTTGTATTTTATTGGTTTTATTTTAGTTTTACTGTTGCCGACTCTGCCAGCAAGTCTGTCTTGGTTAAAGCATTTAGGTTTAATTTAAGCGAGCGTTAATCTCTAGCGCGTAGCCTATTGGCCACTCTTCGAGTGGCTTTTGTTTTTCCGATAAAGGGCATTTAAACCTATGGTATTAAAGCGCGGATTATTTTTACTGTTAGGCTTAACCGCTTTAGTCTTAGGTTTAGTCGGTATCGTGCTACCGATATTGCCGACCGTGCCTTTTATCTTGCTTGCTGCCTTCTGCTTTGCCCGCTCGAGTGAACGTTTACACCATTGGTTGATGACACATCCCTGGTTTGCCGACGCCTTAACCCAGTGGCAAGAGCAGCGAGCAATGCGTAAGGGATTGAAACGCAAAGCCATGATAGTTAGCGCACTCAGTTTTAGTGTCAGTATTATTGTGGTCCCTATCCTTTGGGTAAAAGGTCTGCTGTTTGTCATGGCATTGGTCCTACTTTGGTATCTTAAAGGTATACCTGAAATAGAGGGATGATTGAGTGATTGAATGGGCTCAGGCGCTGTGACTGAAAGTTTAGTCGTGTTCTTGTTGAGGCTATTTAACTGAGAGCCAACAGGGTTTGATCTAAGGCACAAATTGATAACCTTTCCATCACTTGTGCATTGTGATTGTTGCAACTAAAACTAAAGCGGCATAAGCTTTGTCCGACTTTCGACAATGCGTCCACCCAGTGTGGACGTTTTGTTTTATACCGCCACCGCTAGGTTGGTGAATTGATTAAGTAACTTATTAAGCAAATATGATGGCTATGAATACAGAAACCTTATCCTTGATAAAGCAAAGCATTAAAACGATTCCTAATTATCCTAAGGAAGGGATTTTATTTCGAGATGTCACCAGTTTGCTTGAGAATGCAGCAGCCTATAAAGCGACCATCGACTTGTTAGTTGAACATTATCGTGGTCAAGGCTTTACCAAAATTGTGGGTACTGAAGCCCGTGGTTTCTTATTTGGTGCACCGTTGGCTTTAGAATTGGGTATCGGTTTTGTACCTGTGCGTAAACCCGGCAAATTGCCGCGTGCAACCATCAGCCAAAGCTATGAACTGGAATACGGTCACGATAGCCTAGAAATTCATACTGATGCGATTAGCGCAAATGACAAAGTGCTCGTTGTTGATGATTTACTCGCCACTGGCGGTACTATCGAAGCGACCGTTAAACTGATCCGCCAACTCGGCGGTGAAGTTAAACATGCGGCCTTTGTGATCTCATTACCTGATTTAGGTGGTGAAGCCCGTTTAACCGCATTAGGGCTTGAGTTGGTTAAACTTTGTGAGTTTGAAGGCGAATAAATCTGCAGCTAAAGGCGCCTTGGGATAGTTTGATGGCATGTCAAATCATGGCATGTTATCTTTCAAAGTTCTCGGGGCGCATGCTCCCGCTTTTGTATCACATACTCTGGGGAGTTCCATGTCATATCAGGTGTTAGCCAGAAAATGGCGCCCTGCCACATTTGATCAAATGGTTGGCCAAAGCCATGTTTTGCATGCCTTGACCAATGCGTTAAGCCAGCAGCGCTTACACCATGCTTACCTGTTTACGGGAACGCGCGGTGTTGGTAAAACCAGTTTAGCGCGACTCTTTGCCAAAGGCTTAAACTGCGAACAAGGCGTGACAGCGACTCCCTGTGGTGTTTGCGGCAGCTGTGTGGAAATCGCCCAAGGCCGATTTGTCGATTTGATTGAAGTCGATGCCGCATCTCGCACTAAGGTCGATGATACCCGTGAGCTGTTAGACAATGTGCAGTATCGTCCAACCCGTGGCCGCTTTAAGGTTTATCTCATCGACGAAGTGCATATGCTGTCGCGCAGCAGTTTTAACGCACTGCTAAAAACCTTAGAAGAACCCCCTGAGCACGTTAAATTTCTTCTGGCGACAACCGATCCGCAGAAACTGCCAGTGACTGTGTTATCCCGTTGTTTGCAGTTCAATTTAAAAAGCCTGACCCAAGCTGAAATTGGCACTCAGCTCAATCATATTTTGACCCAAGAGCAGTTTCCCTTTGATGCAGAGGCCCTAAAACTGTTGGCTAAAGCTGCCAATGGCAGTATGCGTGATGCCTTGAGTTTGACAGATCAAGCCATCGCCTTTGGTGGCGGTAATGTGATGCTTGGCCAAGTGCAAACCATGCTTGGCAGCATTGATGAGCAGCATGTAGTTGCCTTGCTTAACGCCTTAACCGATGCCGATATTGGTGTGCTAATGCATACCTGTGCCCAAGTGCTCGCGTACGGCGCAGATGCCCAAGAAGTGCTACGCAGTTTACTTGAGTTGTTACATCAAATTACCTTGACCCAATTTGCCCCCGCTTGCGCGCAGCAATCCTTGTATAGCGCACAAATTCGCGCGTTTGCCGAACAGCTTAAGCCGGAGCAAGTGCAGCTTTATTATCAGATTTTATTAACAGGCCGCAAAGACTTACCCCATGCACCGGATCCTAAATCGGGTCTTGAGATGGCGCTATTACGCGCTGTGGCGTTTGTGCCGGAAAAGCCAGTAAAGCGCTGGCAGCCTTATGCGGTCGCTGAGATCAGTTTACCCGAAGGGCAAACGCCAGTTGCGATAGCGCAAGCTACTGATGTAAATGAACAAAAGTTTGCTGAGCCACATACTGCGGAACAACTGCCTGCTGAAAAAAAAACAGCATTAATTGAGCCTGCCGATACCGCAGAGCAGGCACTTGATGCTGAGCTCCAAGCGGATGCGGCATTAATTGCCGAACAGGCGGTGATTCTAAGTCAGGCGCAGAGTCAGGGATTTAACGCTGGCAGCTTAAACGTTGAGATAGTGAATGCTGAGGTCGAGCCACAAACTCAAACAGTATCAACCGCTCAAGCGCCTTCTCAAGTTACTGAAGCTGCTGCTGACATTGAGGCATCGGTTGCGAGTTTAGATGCTCAGAATAGTGAAGTTCCTGAATTCATTGGGGCAACTGCCGAGTCGAGTATTATTAATCCAGCAGCGGCTGAAATGGTTGTTGGTTCAAGCGCTGTGGCTGTTGGTAGTGACATTGCAGAGAAAGACAGTGCTGTTCAAAAGACTGTTGATGAAAACACTGCTGTTGACTCCCTCGCTAACCATACTCTTACTAATAGTACGCTAGAGCAAAAGGGGCTTGATGAACATAGTCCCTATGGAACTGAAGTCGAGCATTCTTATCCAGCGATGGGAGCTTATGCCCAAGAGTCAGCGCCGCTCGATTCCTATCAAGATGCTTATGTTGAATTCTCCTCCGGCTCTTATAATGACGATGATTTTCATCACAGCTTTGACTCTCATGCTGTGCCTGATGATGTTCAACACTTAGATAATGTTCAAAATTCTGCTGATATTCAAAGCGCTGTAGGCATGGAAGGCTCAGTTGATAGTCACTCAGTATTAATTGCTCAAGTGTCTCCTCAGACATCAATTCCAACACTAGCCTCCGCATCCTTAGCCGACGACGATATTCTTTCAGCTGTGTTGGCAGCGCGGGATTCGCTGTTATCGGATCTTGATGCTTTAAGTGCTAAGGACGGTGATGAAAAAAAGTCGTCATTGGACTCAAAACTTAAGACGCCAAACACTAAATCACATGGTGTAACCTTACCTAAATCGGTTACTAAAATTGAAGCGAGTCAGCCAAGTGTGGCATTTTCTGTTGATCCTGCATCTGACTTAGACCCTGATTTAGCGATAGATTTTGATGATGACTTCGACTTAGATCTTGAGCCTATCGATCTGCACCAAGCAGTATCTTCAGTCGTCATTTCAACTGGAATTGTCTCTGAGAAGCCTGTCAAACCGTCCGCTGCAGATGATCGTCCGCCTTGGGAGGCAGCGCCTGAAGCTGAATCTATCGAAGTGACGCAAGTCGATAGCAATAAAACTAACAGTGTTCAGCCTGTGAGCGCGCAAGCTACTGATATAAATAATGTTCAAGCCAGTCATGCTCAAGAGCTTTTAGGCGCGAGTTACGCACCTAATCATGCACAAGATGACACTCTATCCCTGAGTGACGGGCAGGCCGCAGCATCAAGTTTGAAGTCGGAAATACTTCAAAATCAGGCTGTACGTCAAGAAGAAATACCCGCCTCAGAGTTTGCCTCGGTTAGCGCAACAGCACTGACAAATGCGTCGAATACAGTGGAACACACGCATGAGACACAAGTCGCGCTCAGTTCGACTCAACCTATTAGCGGTCATCCATTAGATTTACATTGGTACAAGTTGATGGCGAGCTTAGAGATCGGCGGGCGAGTGCGGCAACTGGCGGTTAATTCTGTCTGTCAAACTTTGAGCGATCCTTTGCCGTTGCTGCTTAAACCAAACCAGAAGCATCTAGCGGCCGATGTTGCCATAGTGCAGCTTGAGCAAGCCTTAACTACCGTGCTCGGGAACCCAAGACGGGTACAAGTGGTCATAGGAATCGATGAACAGCGGGAAACGCCCTTAGAGTTACGTAAGCGTTTCCACCAAGAGTTGCTGCAACAAGCGCATCAATCATTGATTCATGATGACAATGTGCAATGGTTGATCCAACGTATGGGCGCCGAACTCGATGCCGATAGTCTAGTGTATCCGCCAGAGTTGTTGAATTTACGCAGTCAGCAAATACAAGCGTTACCAGAGTTAACTGAGGCCGCGAGTTAGCCATTATTGGCGAGTCTTTGGGTAAAATTTTCATCGTTAATTTGTAGCGTTGTGGTTTAAATTTAGGCTTCGAGTGCATATTTATAGTGATGCTGCTGAGAAACTCTGCATCGAGATCATAAGTTTATTAACAAGATAACGGCATTGATTGCCAATCCCATTTATTTAAGTAAGATTAGCCGCGTTAATGCTTGCGACTAACCCTAATAGAAGAGAAATGACTATGTTTGGAAAAGGCGGTATGGGCAATTTGATGAAACAGGCCCAGATGATGCAAGAAAAAATGGCCAAAATGCAGGAAGAAATCGCCCGTATGGAAATGGTGGGTGAATCTGGTGCTGGTTTGGTGAAAGTGACTATGACAGGCGCGCACACAGTGCGTAAAGTCGAAATCGACCCAAGCCTGATGGAAGACGACAAAGAAATGCTGGAAGATTTGATTGCTGCGGCCTGTAATGACGCTGCTCGTCGAATCGAAGAAAACCAAAAAACTAAAATGGCTGAAGTTACTGGTGGCATGCAATTACCACCAGGCATGAAAATGCCATTTTAATTGAGATAGCCGATGAAATTTAGTCCATTGTTAGATGAGTTAATTCAGTCCCTGCGTTGTTTACCTGGGGTTGGGCCTAAATCGGCGCAACGTATGGCGTTTCAGTTACTCGAGCGTGACAGAAAAGCAGGGCTTAAATTAGCCAGTGCGCTGTCTAGTGCGATGAGTGACGTCGGTCATTGTCAGTCTTGCCGAACCTACACTGAAGAAACCCTCTGTCCGATCTGTGCTAGCCATAAACGCGGAACGTCCTCCACCATTTGTGTGGTGGAAACGCCGGCTGATGTGTTAGCCATTGAAGCGGGTGGACATTTCACTGGCCGTTACTTTGTGCTTTTAGGCCATTTATCGCCCCTCGATGGCGTAGGGCCTGAAGAGTTAGGCTTAGCGTTACTCGAGCGCCATTTGGCATCGGGTGATGTCACCGAACTGATTTTAGCGACAAATCCAACAGTTGAAGGTGAGGCTACAGCGCATTTTATTGCCGATATGGCCAGACGTCACAAAGTGATGATAAGCCGTATTGCCCATGGCGTACCCGTAGGTGGCGAGTTGGAATATGTGGATAGTACTACGTTAGCGCTGTCCTTTAATGGCCGTTTACCACTCTAATTAAACAGTTTATATTAGAACCATACTATTGATTGTATTGGATTAATTGAAGGTTGAAGTATTCAACTCGATTATCACCTTAGTGCTTGAATCTTATAAACCCGCCAAGATCTTATCTTGAGCGGGTTTTTATTTGCCCAGAGTTTCAACCTAGGTGTTGAGGCTGGGTTATGGAGACAGGGCAGTGGTTGATTCAATTCCTATATTGATTGATATCTATCTGTATAAAATCCATGTTTATCAATAGTTTTTTAAATTTCATACTTGTCTTATGTGAACTTCATCCGTAAAGTCGGTTTAATAATAATCGGGTTGAGTTGCTTAATCACAGTGATCCACAGCATGCCCAAGTCAATTCGTTGGGCTTAGACCTGTGTGCTTAGTTCTGTGTACGTTGAATTGGCCACGTCTTTTTTATTTGAAAACTAGGGAGGGGACTCATTGGGAAATATTACGATTAGGCATGCAGAGAAGAGTGACGCTGCAGCCATTCAAGCAGTATATGCCTGTCCAAATGCCTATGCCGGTACCTTGCAATTACCTTTGCCATCGACCGATAAATGGGAGGCGCGTCTTGCTGCAACATCGAATCATGTTCATCGTTATGTCGCAGAGATTGAAGGTGAAATTGTCGGTGAGTTGGGTTTTGAAGTGTATGAGCAACCTCGCCGTAGGCATGTTGCCTCCTTTGGAATGGGGGTAAAAGACAGTTGGCAAGGCCGCGGTATAGGCAGTGCCTTGATTAACGCGATGCTTGAGCTTACCGATAAATGGATGAATATAAAACGAATTGAATTAACGGTTTATACCGATAATCATGCCGCCATTGGTCTATATAAAAAGTTTGGCTTTGTAATGGAAGGTGAGTCGAAGGATTTTGCTTTTAGAAATGGTGAGTTTATCAGTGTGTATCATATGGCGCGGTTAAAATAACATGCTGATCTCTATGTATTTTATCTGTTGCTTTTAAGGCTCTTAATCTAAGAACGAACTTTAAATACTCACTCTAAGTACTAACTTTAAGAATTTGCTCTAAGCGCTCAATTTAAGAACTTACTTCAAGAGCTCACTTTACGGACCGAGGTCTTGGAATAGCATTAAGCGCCTATTTTCAGAGCTCGCTTTAGGTGCAAAGTGCATGTATATCTCAACTTTTAAGGATAAAAATGGGACTCATTTTATTGCCGCTGCTGATACTTTGGTTGGGTGTCGGTATTTATGCCATTCGTATCGGCTATCAAGTGTTGGTCGGGGCATCGGAGTTAACTTATACACTCAGTGTCTGCGCTATCGCCTTAGTGGCATTACTGCTCTATCTCTACTTTGGTTTTGCCCAATTTAAGGAAAATAAAGAGTTGTGGGCATTCGAAACCTCGATGTTTTTTGCCGCGAATAAGTTCGCTTTTGGCATCATGATGCTTGGTCTAATACTGCACTGGTTCGGTCAAGGTGTTCTGACTTCCGCTTATTTGAAACCTCTACCTTTCGTCATGATTTTCACCGTTTCCTTTGGTGCTATGGCTGGAGTCATATTGTCCGACACTTTTATGGCGAAATTTGACATCCAAAAAATGCATTGATGTCAGCTGATCAGTTTAAATCTTATTTTGGACGCTGTTGTTGAAGATGATTTGAACTGATGGCTTTCATCGGTTGTTTATAGGTCGTTGAATCCGATGAGCTACCATGGTGATCTGGTTAGGATTTTACAGAGGGTTATTACGAATTTTAGATACAAAAAAACCAGCTTATGCTGGTTATTTTTCTCTTTCATTAAAGAGAAGTGGTTGCGGGAGCCGGATTTGAACCGACGACCTTCGGGTTATGAGCCCGACGAGCTACCATGCTGCTCCATCCCGCGTCCGATTGTTACTGTTAATAACTATTTTAATTCTGACATCTAAGAATTGGTTGCAGTAGCCGGATTTTAACTGACTACCTTCGCCTGTTGTTTATAAGGAATTGAGCCCGATAAGCTCTTTCTCGTTATAAGCATATATATAAAGTGGTTGCGGGAGCCGGATTTGAACCGACGACCTTCGGGTTATGAGCCCGACGAGCTACCATGCTGCTCCATCCCGCGTCCGATTGTTGCTGTTAAT
>Ga0172380_10000743_pt1 | contig 59744 bp, 71 predicted proteins | sample Leawe162metaG_FD_119747 | JGI IMG/M metagenome (GOLD analysis project Ga0172380, IMG submission 119747) | Leachate microbial communities from a municipal landfill in Southern Ontario, Canada - Leachate well 162 metaG | ecosystem: Engineered > Solid waste > Landfill > Unclassified | place... | reverse complement strand
CGATGATAGAAAAGAGATTTGAAAAGGCCCACATTTCATTTTCGAAAAGATTCAGTGCGGCGGAGCTTGAACAGCACAAACTTTTCATGCAAAAAATCAATACCATTCTGGATAAAGAAGAAGGTGAGTTGGAAAAATTATTCAAAAATTAACCATATTTAAAAAACTGCCGTATGAACAAGAAAAAAATCATTGGATCGATAGCCATCGTTGTCGCAATTTTTGCCATCGCCGCAAAAATTCCCGGTCGCCGGACTGTTACGGTCGCGGAAAAACCCGCGCAGCCCCAAGCTGTTTCCGTCCAGCTTGCGTCCGATAGCAAGACCTTGGACCAAGAAGTCGAATATCCTGCCACTATAGTCGGCGATCAGGAAGTCAGCGTGACTGCGAAATCGGCCGGTACGGTTTTGGCCGTTCCCTATGGGATCGGTAATAAGATCGGTGCCGGTGCATTGCTCGCGCGCATAGATGACACGGGCAACGCCTTGCAGACATCGGAAAAGGGGTTCCAAAGCGCCCAAGTCCAACAGTCACAACTTTCCAAAGAACAGGCGGAAGAATCGCTGGCGTTGGCTAAGAAGAATTATAAGAATTTAAAGGATGCTTATGATGAACAACAAGATAATTCCGCTTTGACCGTGACTGTCAGCAAGGCGCAAGTGGATAGCGCCAAAAAGCAGATTGATATCGCGGAAATCCAGCTTGAGAGCGCCAAAGTGGGCCTTAAAAGTGTTTTGGACAGCCATTTGATAACCAGTCCGATTTCCGGCGTGATCCTCAGCAGGGATGTTTCGATCGGAGATTCTGTCGCAGTCGGGCAACTGATCGCGCGGGTCAGCAAATCATCCAATGTCAAAGTCCGCTTTTATGTCGATCAAGATCAACGGAGCGAGCTTGCTCTCGGTCAGGAAATTTCTATGTTGGATGCTAACGGTAAATCGTTGCCTTTGAAAATTGAGAACATTGCAGCCGCGGCCGATCCGACCACTAGACGTTTTTTGGTGGAAGCGGTTCCCGGTGATCATTCCGGCGTGCCTCTCCTTTCAGGCACCATCCTGACAGTCAAAATAAGGACCAGTCTGCAACCGCAGAACAAAGATGATCTGATCTTGCCGCTTACTGCCATTAATGTCGGTCAGAACGAAAGTTATATTTTCATCGTGGATGGGAACGTCGCCAGAAAAACGCCTATTACGGTCGTGCAAGTGAATGGAGAGGCAGCCGAAATAACCGCTGAGATTCCGGCTGGAACGGAAATCATCACTGACGGCGCCAAGCTGGTGCATGACGGAGAAGTAATCGCAATAACCCGGTAATAATAAAGTTTTATGCTACGACCAAGCCAAGAAAAGTCGCCGCAAACGACCGATTCCGCCTATTTGGACAAATTGGAATTTTCTCCGGAGCTCAGGAAGACATGGTTAAATTTTTTCGTCGCCAATTTCCGTGTGGTCATCCTTTTGATCATGTTGATTTCCGGCTGGGGAATTTTTTCTTTCCTCCAATTGCCGCGCGAATCCAATCCGGAAGTCAAGATCGCCACGGCTGTCATCACGGATACCTATCCAGGTGTCGCGCCTTCCGATATGGAGGAACTGGTCACGAAAAAAATCGAAACTGACATTTCCGGCGTCAGTGGCATCAACAAAATCACTTCCACTTCTTCCAATTCATTCGCAAAAGTGGTGGTGGAATTCGATGCTGACCAAAATGTCGATGACGCGGTGCGGAGATTGCGGGATCAGTTGCCGGCCATAAGACAAGACATTCCGACCGAGGCCAATGATCCGCAGATCAAGCAGATCTCTTTGGATGACACGCCGATCGTGACCTATGCGTTTGTCGGTCCGTATGACGGATTCGCGATGCGGACCTATATCGATAACATCAAGGATGAGTTGGTGAAAATTCCTGACATTCGAGAAGTGAATGTTTCCGGCGGGGATGAAACGCAATTCGAAGTGGCCTATGATCCGCAAAAACTGGCGCTGTATAATATTTCCTTGGATCAAGCGAACGCGGCCATTGCGGCCACTAATCGTGCTATCCCAGCTGGAAATTTCGAAGGGAGCGAGTTCAACTATCCCGTCCGATCCGACGCGCGTTTTTTTGACGCTAAAACCCTGGGGGACATCCCTGTCTTGCACACAGATGATAACGCTATCGTTTATCTGAAAGACATCGCGATAGTCCGGGAAAAAGCCATTGAAAAAACCATCTATTCCAGATTTTCATTGAACGCCAAGGCGTCGCAAAACGCCGTCACTTTGCAGATCGTCAAAAGGACCGGTGGTTCGATCTTGAATACTGTTGATAGCGTCAAAACCAAGATCGATGAGATGCTAAAAACATTTCCGACTGGCATCACTTATGACGACACGGTGAATCAAGCCACGCGCATCAATAAAGATTTCAACCAGCTCACGCATGATTTTCTGCTTACTTTGGTCCTGGTGGTCGGCATCCTATTCCTGATTGTCGGACTCAAAGAAGCTTTTGTAGCGGGCATCGCGATCCCGTTGGTTTTTTTCATCACGTTCGGCGTGATGCAAGTCACCGGGACTTCGCTGAATTTTCTGTCTATTTTCGCCCTTCTGCTTTCCCTTGGTCTTTTGGTGGACGACGCGATCGTGGTGGTCAGTGCTACCAAGCAATATATGAAGACGGGAAAATATACGCCGGAAGAAGCGGTGCTTTTGGTCCTGAATGATTTCAAAATCGTCTTGCTTTCAACGACCCTGGCCACTGTTTGGGCCTTTTTGCCGCTGCTTTTCGCTTCGGGGATCATCGGCCAATTCATCCGATCCATCCCGATCACTGTTTCAGTCACTCTGATCGCGTCTCTTCTAGTCGCGCTTATGATCAATCATCCGCTCGCGGCAGTTCTGGAGCGGGTGAGGCTGACGAAAAAGTTTTTTTGGATAATTTTTGCCCTGATCTTGTCCGGCGGACTGTTCGCCATTGCGAGTCATAGCCTTCTCGGTTATGTTTTCGCCACATTCTCTCTGGTCGCTTTGGCTTGGATGATCAAATGGTATTTTTCCGGCGGCAGCGGAATTTTGGCGGGGAATAAAAATCTTTCCCAAAAGGAATGGTCGGATGATGATCTGATCAAACAAAAACTCCTACATCAGGGCGATCATGACAACGCCACTTTCGGTAGCCGCTTGATCCATGGCATCATCCGCTTCGATCGCGTTCTGCCGATTTATGAAAAATATTTGCGCTTGGTCACGCGCACGAAAAAAAGAAGGATCATCACGCTGATTGCCACACTTGCTCTATTTGTTCTGGCGATCTTACTGCCCGTAACCGGCATTGTCAAATCAGAATTTTTTCCGGCAGCTGATGGCGATGTTCTGTATGTCAGTTTGCTCGGACCGGCCGGATTGAAATTGGATGAGACGGACGTTATCACAAAAAAAGTCGAAGAGCGGCTGCTCAAGATTCCAAATATAGTGAACTTTTCCACGATCGTCGGGAATCCCGGTTCAAGCGGCAGTCTGGGAAGCGGGGGAACGAACAATTCCAATACCGCGTCGATTACGATCAAATTGATCCCGCAGGAGGATCGCAGCATCAAGGCTTATGATATCGCCCAAACGATCCGCGACAACATAGCTGATATCCAAGGCGCCACCATCACGGTTTCTTCTCCGAGCGGCGGCCCGCCTTCCGGCAGCGCTTTTCAAGCGCAGATATCCGGCGATGATTTGCAGATATTGGACAAGATCGCCAATGAGCTAAAACCGATGATTGATTCTGTCCCCGGTACGATCAACAGCGACATTTCGCTCAAGGATGCGCCGGCGGAATATACTTTCGCGCTTGATGATGCCAAAATGGAACTTTATGATCTGAACGCGGCCGCTGTCGGATTGGCTCTTCGGAGCGCGATTTCCGGGACAACGGTTTCCACTGTCATCCGCGATAACAAGACGATCGATGTGGTCGCGCGTTTTGGCAAAGATAAGATTCCGACCTTGGAATCGATCCAAAATCTGCAGATCCTCAATAACAAGAAGCAGCCCATCTTCATTAAAGACGTCGCTGCCGTGAAGCTCACGCCTTCAGTCGATGCCATCACGCGCATCGATCAGAAAAGAACGGTGTTGCTTACGGCCGATGTCAAAAGCACTACCAGCTCGACCCAAGTGGTCAAAGAGTTCCAAGCTAAGCTGGCCAAAGACTATGCTTTGCCCCAAGGATATTCCATCAGCTATGGCGGGGAAAATGAACAGAACAATGAATCGGTGCTTTCAATCATCCGCGCGATGGCGATCGCCGGATTATTGATCGTTTCCACACTGGTCATCCAGTTCAATTCTTTCCGGAAGGCGATCATTGTTCTCGTCACCTTGCCATTGGCGCTCATCGGGGTTTTTATCGGCATGGCCCTCTTGGGCGTGACCTTGAGTTTCCCCGGGCTCATCGGAATTTTGGCGCTTTTCGGAATCGTAGTGAAAAACGCCATCATCCTCATCGACAAAATAAATCTTAATATCAAAACCGGCATTCCTTTTGAGGAAGCCATTATCGATGCCGGCAAATCCAGATTGGAAGCGATTTTCATCACCTCTATCGTGACCATTGCCGGTATCATTCCCGTCACGCTTTCCAATGCGACTTGGACCGCGCTGGGTTCTGCCATAATCTTCGGCCTTTCAATCTCTTCCTTCTTCACGCTGTTCATCATCCCAATCTTGTATATGACGTTCATCGATAAAAAAGAACAATTCTGATGAGAGGGATAGACGGAACTTTTTAAAAGCCCGCGGGTTTCCAAATGGGGACCGCGGGCTTTTGTTTTTTCTAGTTTTCTAATTTAGGATGGCGTTGAAAAGATAGCCGGTAAAGATAATGCCAATTCCTACGATACTTGCGAAGATGAGGATGAGTTTGGTTTTCATAACTTTCTTGAGAATCATAAATTCCGGCAGAGACAGGGCGGTGACGGCCATCATAAAGGCGAGAGAAGTGCCCATGGCGACACCTTTTTCAGTGAGAGCTCCGACCAATGGAATCACGCCGGCGGCATTGGAATAGAGCGGAATGCCGATGACGACTGCGAGCGGCACGGCGTACCATTTATCACTGCCGGCATATTGCGCTAGGAGGTCGGCGGGGACGTAGCCATGGATCCACGCGCCAAGGCCTACGCCGATAACAATATATAGCCAAACTTTTTTTACAATATCCCAAGTATACATTTTGGCATATTTTATTCTTTGTTCCCAGCTCAATTCCGGAAGATTGAGATTCTTGCCATTGTCGGTCAAGGCGAATTCTTCCACCAGATTTCTGACATCAATTTTTTCAATGACCATACCGGAAAAAATCGCGATCAAAAGTCCACTGACAATATAAATCAGCGCGATTTTCCAGCCGAACATTCCAAGCAAAAGAACCAAAGCCACCTCGTTTATCATCGGCGAAGCGACTAGAAATGAAAAGGTCGTGCCCAAGGGAACTCCAGCCTGCACAAAACCCAAAAATAAAGGCACGGCCGAACAAGAGCAAAATGGCGTAACAATTCCTAGGAGCGATGCTAAGATATTGCCAATATATTTTTTCTCATGCGAAAGAATATTTCTGATTTTTTCCGGCGGTAAAAATGAACGGATAATCGACACTACAAAAATGATCACAAATAGAAGTAGAAGGATTTTAATCGTGTCAAAAATAAAGAAATTAACCGCGCTGGCCAGCAGAGTTTTCGGAAGTATTCCAAAAACCGAATAAGTTAGCCAGTCGGCGAAAAGTTGGATGGGATAAAATATGTCCATAAATAGTTTTTAAATTAGTTACAATGCCCGCAATTAAGTTTCAGTTTTTCCGCTTCTGTGACGGAAACCATTTGAACAGTTGTGTGATTGATTTTGAAATCTTCCATCATCTTTTTTTGCACTTCAACGATCAAATCGGTTCTTCTTTCATTTTCCATATCGTCAATTTCCAGATGAGCGCTTAAAAAGCGGGTGTGGCTGTCAGTCTGCCAAATGTGCAGATCATTTATTTTCTTCACTCCAGACAAGGATAATAATTTTGCCTTAACTTCTTCAAAATCAACATCTTCCGGCACTGATTCCATTAAAATATTAATCGTTTGCATAATCAGCTCATAAACTTCTTTGAGTACATAGACTGAAAGCACGATGGAAATAATTGGGTCAATGATGTACCAATGGAAATAATAGATAAGTATGGCGCCAACAACAATTCCTAAGGAAAATAGGGCATCCTGGAATGAATGGAGCCACGCGCTTTTCATATTCAAATTTTTGTGTGCGTCTTTTTCCAAAAGATAGGTTGCGATGCTATTGCCGACCAAAGCCAGGATTGCCGTCCAGATTATTGAGACGCCGGATATCTCCGAAGGGTGGAACAATCTTTGTGTCGCTTCGACGAGAATAAAGACAATGACTGCTAAAAGCACCAGTGAATTGAAAAAGGCGATCAAGATCTCCGCCCGCTTATAGCCATAGGTTTTGAAAGTCGTATTGCCTTTGGTTTTTAGTTTTTCTCCCCACCAGCTCAAGGAAAGTGATCCGACATCGGAAAAATTATGCAGCGCTTCGGAAATCAAGGCCAAACTGCCAATGAAAAGTCCGACCACGATTTCAAAAGCGGTAATGATAGTATTAAGAATAATGGAAAAGGCGATATTTTTATTTCCAGCTGAATCGCCATTTTGTGATTCCGTATGTAAATGCGGTTTTTTTGTCTTTCCCATAGTTTAGATTAAATTGATTAAATATTTTACCAAAAATTGCAGATAATAAATTCCAGCCAAGAGAAAAACCATCGCCACGGAGTAGCGCATTATTTTTTCAATCTTACTCATGGCGTTATACAACTCACTCACTTTCCCAACACTGAACGCCAAAATGAAAGAGAATACAATGACCGGCAACCCTGTGCCTAAAGCAAATAATGTTGGGAGTAAGAAGCTTTCTGCGGATTTTAGAACCAAGGGAACAAGTATTCCGAAAAATATCACCCCGCTGTAAGGACAAAAGGCCAAGGCGAATAACATTCCTAAAAGCAATGCCCCAAGATAACCCTTGCTGGCCAGCCATTCTTTCACTTTTTCCACCCTATTGCTTTTAGAGCCAAAATTGATTTTGATGACTCCAGACATCACAAGGCTGATAAGAATGAGGACTATACCCAAAACCTTATCGCCCCAGCCTTGGAAAAGTTTGGCTATCTCAAAAGAAGATAGTCCAAAATAAATCAAAGTTGCTAGCAGTGTGTAGCTAAGCGCTCTCCCAAGTGTGTACATCAGACCGCCAATGAGTGTATTTTTAGGGGTTTTGGTGTCTTTGGAAAGGTAAGCTATGGCGGTGATATTGGTCGCCAGCGGGCAGGGGCTGATGGAAGTCATCACGCCCAAAATAAAAGCCGAAAAAAGCGGAAAATTGTATTGATCAAATAGTGCGTTTAAAAATTCCATGTGTAGTTTTATTTTTCTTGAGCCGAAGCCTCACTGCCCAACATTCCGTGTAATTTGTCGGAAAGATAACTGATGAATCCCTGTTCATTGGAAACTAATTGCCAGACTCGCGTGTCATCCTTGATGTGATCCTGTCCATCAAAAATCGGATTGATGAAAAGTGCGGAACCGGTCGCCTTGAATTTGATTGCCAGTTCTTTGTTTTCAGGAAGATCAATGTTGATTTCCTTGAATTCAATTCTCCCAGATTTTAGCTCGTCAGGAAATTTTTGCTCCACTGTTTCTTGGGCATATTTTCCGATAGCGATACAGGACGAGCAACGCTGGGTGGCGTGAAAAAGAAACACCTGGATTTTCTCCGCCGGCTTTGATTCTTCGGTCTTTGCAATTCCAATGGCAGCCTTCTTTGCCGAGACGGACGGAACATTCTTTCTGTTTGCATCGTAGTTTATCCAAAGGAATGTCGCCGCAATGATGAAGATCAAACCTGAATAGAACAGATAAGAATTGATTTTTTGCATATTTTTTGATTATTTTGATGAAAGGATTTTTTTAATCTCGCCTATGTCAGGTATTCTGCCTGCTGTTTCCACTTTTTCGTCAACCACTAACGCCGGTGTACTCATCACGCCGTAGCTCATAATGTCCTGTATTTCGGTCACTTTTTCCATAGTTGCTTCCAGTTTCAATTCTTGGATGGCTTGCTTGGTGTTGGCTTCGAGGCGTTGGCAATTGGGGCAACCGGTGCCCAGAATCTTGATGTGCATAGGGTTTGTTTATTTTATTACTTGATTAAATATTTTCTTATATTCCTTGATAACTTTTTTATTAAGTGAATAGCGGATGAAATTGCCTTCGCGCTTTTCGTCCAAGAGGCCGATGTTTTTCAGTTGTTTGAGATGATGGGAAGCTAGCTTGTCGGATATTCCCACCGCAGGGACTATTTCGCAAACACATTTCGAACCGCCCTTAAGAACGCAGAGAATTTTCAGTCTGTTGGGATCAGCGATCGCCCGCAGAAAAGCATATGTTTTGCCGATACTTTCCGCTTCTCCTGAATTTTTGGCGCAACAATGGAATTCCATAAACAGAACTATTCTAATTTATATTAGAATAGTATCGCGGAATAGAAAAAATGTCAAGGGCAGAGTGAGGAAGCCCAACCCCTCTGTCTCGAGTACGAGACATCTCCCCTGGGTACAGGGGAGAATGAAATTCTCTGAAGCTTGACAGATTCATTTGCGGGTGGTATACTTGCTTTTTATGTTAATACTTCTCGTTATAGCTGACATAAGTATCTAAACATAAAATATTTAATTTTTTATGTAGAAAATACATATGTACAGACGAAACAACGCGCGCGATGCGCGCAAGGCTTCGGGTTGGAAAAGTTCCGGCTCGAGTAGCAATGGCAGACGAGGTGGCTCCGGCGGCGGTGGCCGAGGAAGATTCACCGGGGATAAGATCGACATTAATCGCTTCATCAGCAAGGCTCAACCACAAGCACCGGCGGATGTTTTCAAGCCGGAATATTTGTTTTCCGAGCTGCCGATCAATGATAATTTGAAGCGAGCTATTTTGCGCCGCGGTTATTCCGACCCGACACCGATCCAAGAGAAAGCCATTCCAGCAGTGCTTTCGGGACGCGATGTGATTGGCCTCGCTAATACCGGAACTGGCAAAACTGCCGCTTTTCTCATTCCGATGATCCATAAGATTCTTTGCAATCCGCAGGAAAAAGTTTTGGTAGTCGTGCCGACGCGTGAGTTGGCCATTCAGATCGAAGAAGAATTTTTCGCTTTCGCGCAACCGCTGCGACTCTATGCCGTGGTGGTGGTGGGTGGTGCTAACATTGGTCGCCAGATTACGCAATTGAGGCGGAGCCATAACATGGTCATCGGTACGCCAGGACGTCTCAAAGATTTGGTTGACCGTCACGTGATCAATCTCTCGCAATTCAGTAATGTTATTTTGGATGAAGCTGACCGCATGCTGGATATGGGCTTCATCAATGATGTGAAATGGATCTTGTCACTGGTGGCTTTGAAAAGACAAATCATGCTGTTCTCGGCCACTTTTTCAGTGGAAATTGAAAAACTGGTGCAAACCTTTTTGGTTGATCCGATCAGGATTGCGGTGCAAACCAAAGAGACCTCCAAGCAGATCGATCAAGATGTGGTGCGCGTGGCCAAAGGTCTCGACAAGACAGATGTCTTGCATGACCTTCTGAACAAAGCGGAATTTGAAAAAGTGTTGATTTTTTCCCGCACGAAACACGGTGCTGACCGCTTGTCAGTCAACCTATGTCATCGTGGTTTCAAATCAGAATCGATTCATGGCGATAAGCCACACAACAAAAGGCAAAAAGCGTTGCAGATGTTCAAGGATAATGAAGTGGAAATTCTGGTGGCCACCGACGTGGCGGCTCGGGGTCTCGACATTCCAAATGTCAGTCATGTCATCAACTTTGATTTGCCGGCCACCTACGCCGACTATGTCCACCGCATCGGCCGCACCGGCCGCGCGGATAAAACCGGCGTGGCGTTGACTTTCATTGAGCAAGGATAAAAAGTTTTACGGAAAAAGAGGTAAGTAATTTCCGCCTGAGGCAGATCAGCCTATGGCTGAAATTACTTGCTAAAAAAGAACGGGCTAGAGCTCGTTCTTTTTTATTTTAAATATTTTCTCAAAAATCCTTCAATTAGCGAAATCATTTCACTTTTCAGTTCGGCAGGGCTGTCGGCGATTAGGATGGAAAAACGGTAGAGGATTTCATTGGAGGCGGTGAGCCATTGGCCGTTTTTGTGGAGGAGAAGGAGCATAGTGGTGACCGCTAGGCGCTTGTTGCCGTTTTGAAAAGGATGATTTTTGATCATCAGATAGAAAAGGATGGCGGCTTTGCCGGTGAGACCGCGGTATAGATGTCGGCCGGAAAATTTTTGAAAGGGGACAGCTAAACAACTCTCCAGTTTGCCAGGATAGCGAGTTGCAAAATCAGGGATCGGTTCATGCCAACTCATCGTTTCTCGCGCAAAGGAGTGTGCAATAAATTCTATTTCACGTATGTTGAGATTTTTGATCATAAAATTATTCTTTGCCGAGGCGCTGCAAAGTCTCGCCATAGTCGGCGATAACTTTTTTCACTCCTTCGGACAATACTGATTTTTCTTCTTCCGACAGCTCCCGCCCAAGATTGGCTTCTAGTTCTTCTTTGGGAATGGCATAATTTCGTCCAATCCGGATGGCGGCAAGTTTGCCAGTTTTTATGCGATTAAAGATAGTGATTCGACTTACTCCTAGTATTTTAGCCGCTTCGCTAGTTGTAAAAAACCCATTTTTCCCCATAGTTGTAGAGTTTTAAATAATTGTGTTAACTAATTATATTACAATGTTAACACAGGTTAATGGCATTGTCAATGCTGTTAACATAAAACAAGAAAGCCTTTTTTGAAGGTATTTTTGTTAATATTTAGGATAGTCTTTCTTTTCTTTCAAACTATCCGGAAACTCCGGATAGTTGCCATAATTTTGAACTTGTAAGCGTTCTTTACATGTTGAAACTTTGATCGCCTCAGACTTTAGCAATATGCATTTTTCACATATTGCTCTTTTTGAGCTGTTGCAAAAGATGCAACAGCTCATTTTATAATTGCCGGCCAAGTGCGTGCAAATTTTGCACATGCTGTCTTTTAATTTGAACTGTTTCCACTTTGGAAACAGCTGCACTTTTTAATGAGTTCACTTGTTGCAGGTTCAATCGTCCCGATTGAATCGCATAGTGCTGGTAAGATGTAATATTGAGTAAAGGTAAATTAAAATAGGACAGGTGTATTATTTAGCTTTGCCAGAAATAAAAAGGTCCAGGCGAGGACGCCTGAATCTGCAAAGGATTATTTTTCTATTATGTGTATATCATCCGGACTGAGAACGACTATCTCGCTCCAGCCCGCTCTTTTTCCTCTAATTAATTGAGGTTTGCCAAATATTGTTCTTGTTTCATCTTTAATTTCATCATTCCAGATCATAACGCCATCGTAACCTTGATTTAGAAGTTCCTTGCTTTTCCCGTGTAAATTTTTAATATCTTCAGTATTAGGGTTTTTTATTACAAGAGGATTTTTTAAATTTAAATATGCGGCGTATCGACGTTTGCCATATTGAAAGGCGTCCTCGGTGTCAGTAAAATAAATTCCTGCACCAAAAAATCCATTGTCTCCTTCATAATTTCCCTTTTTGGGAGTCGAAGAAAATTCATCAAAGTCGTTGTCAGAATAATGATAAACTGTGAGTAGTTTTCCATCTTCACTGCGTACTTTGCTTTCCTTGAATTTATCTTCAATATTTTCTTTTGGATTAACAAAGAATGATTCTGATTTATTCATGATGTTTTATATTAGATTATAATCTATTTATATCATAAAATCATCATATTTTGGAAGTATATTTGTTCTGTTTGTTTTATCCCTCCAAATCCAACCTCTCATCCATCCTAATCTGTTCCACGAATTCCGGCACGTGGCTCACTAGGATCATGGCACCTTTATAGTTGTCTAGAGCTTTGGCAATGATAGGGAGATGGCGGAAGTTGATGTGGTTGGTGGGTTCGTCCAAAATTAGAAGTCCCGGTTCTTCGAGCAGGAGGCGAGCAAAAGCTACGAGACCCTTTTGGCCTTCGGAGAGTGAGCCGATTTTGGCATAGACAGTTTCTTTGGTCAAGAGAAAGCCGGCGGCCACGCTGCGCAGGCGTTCCTCGTCTTCACCTTTCATCACAGACGACAGAGTTTCGAAAACGGTTTTTTCAAAATCGAGGTTGGAAAAATCTTGGCGGTAGTAGCCGACTTTCACGCCTTCGGCAATATGCGCGCCCTTAGCGGTGCCTTCGGCCAGGGATTCTAGAAGCGTAGTTTTGCCGATGCCGTTCGGGCCGCTGAGCAAGAGGTGCTGATTTTTTTTGAGCGACACCTTCACTTTTTTCTCCGTCGGTTCATAATTTTTCATGACCGTCAGGCTGGAGATGTTAATAATCTCGCCGGACAAACCTTCTTGCGTGGGGATTTCAAAAGCACGGATGGCTTTGTCTTCTTTGCGAACGGCCACTTTGGCTTCTTCCATTTCTTCGGCTTTATTTCTCATCTTTCTGGCGACGAGCCGCATCTTGCCACCTTTATTGGCGAAGAAGTTAGCTTTTTCTTTATTGGCGATGATTTCTTTTTCATATTGCGCGTTTTTGCGTTCTTCTTTTTTGATCTGTTCAGCAATCTCTTCCATCACGGTGAAATAGTCGCCGATGTGTTGGTGGACTTTTTTGGTGAAGACGTCTAAATATAAAACACCATCCGTGAAGCAATTCAAAAAGTTGGCGTCATGGGAAATGACGATGCAGGTTTTTTCATAACCCATGAGATAGGTAATCAAGTGGCCGATGCCGGCTTGGTCGAGATTATTGGTCGGCTCGTCCAAGATCAAAAGATCCGGGTCTTGGATGAGAGCGGAAGCCAGGAGCAAGCGGGCTTGTTGGCCGCCAGAATACCGGTTGATCTTTTTTTCATGATCTCCCTTCAGGTTCACAATTTCCAGGACGGCATCAATGCGGCGATCAATGTCATAAATTTTCCCTTTGCCGTTCGAGGCTTTCACGAGCGCGGCGCCAGTGAAACATTTTTCAAAAAATTCGCGAGTGGTCAGTTCCATATCTTCCCGCGGGATCACTTGCTTGGCGTAGGCAATGACCAATGACGGTTCGACAAAAATGGAGCCTTCATTTGGCTGCAATGACCCGGTAATCAAGTTTAAAATAGTGCTTTTGCCGGCGCCGTTCTGCCCCATAATGGTGAATTTGGAACCTTGGCGGAGGGCGAAAGAGACCTCATCCAGGATGGGTTTGTCTTTGCGATATTCGAAAGAAACCGTATTAAATCTGATTGCGACGTCATTAATGGCCATAAATTTGGATTTTATAAGATATAAATCGGCACTGAGTTTCTATTCTAGCGCATTTGGTGGAAAAAGGGAAGGGGGGAGAAACTTATTTCAGAGGGCATATTGTCGTCGATACAAAAAATCCAACGGCGTTGGATTTTTTGTGCCTGTAATCTGTAGAAGATTTTCAATCAGAGGTTATTGAACTTTTTTTCATAATCAAGTTCCATAGCGTGCGGATAGTCCGCATATGGATAGATGATGATTTTCATGTCCGGCAGTTTGTACTGGGAGAGTGCTTTTTTAATCCGTTCATCCAAATCGGTAATATTTTTCAGGGCAATATCTTTTCTTAATTGAATTTCCATCTGAGGATCAGTTTCATTAGAAAGGAAGAAATGGCCTGTGATAGTGCGGGCGACTGTGGTATTTTCATAGAGGCCTTGTTTGATGATTTCCGGGTATATCTTGACGCCATTGGCGATGAGGCAGCGGTCTTTCCTGCCCCAGACGCAGACGATCGGCAGCTTCAATTTCGGGATGAATCTTTCGTAGCCACATTCAGTGAGAATTTTTGCCAGTTCAGTGTGCGTCATGAGTTTGCCTTTGTCGCCCGAATTATAGCGGATGAGCGGTATGGCCATCTCTTGGCTTAGCATGGAAAAGACCAATTCTTGGTCGTCAGATTTTTCCGGCACAGCTTCCATATAGGTGCGGTGCGGATAATAGTGAAAAATTATCGGCACTAGTTCGGCGTCTTGGCCAAAGAGTGCTTCGCGTAATTTTTTATCCGTGACAGCGGCTCGTCTGATCTGGATAGTTTCAAAACCTTCATGGAAAATGTTCAGGTCAAGTTCGGCCACGCCCATGGTGGTGCCGATCAAGCGGCCGTTCGGCTTGTCCAGGTCCAGGCCGGTTTCTTCCGCCAGATAGGTGCGGAACGATTCAGAGAACCAGTCTTCGCCCAGGACGAAACTGACGCCCAACTTCTCCCAATCTATTTTTTGCGCGTTGCCGGTGTCAACGATCTTTTTGATGAAATGTGGATCGCTAAGAATGATTGTCTGAGTGAATTTGGGGGAAATCTTTTTCAGGAGGGCTAGGACCATGTCATCCCGTACGCTGGTTTCGGCTAGTGGCAAAGAGGTGCGCACTTTCACGCCCATCGGCAGGGCGTTGATGAAAAATGTTTTCTTGTGGTCGATGTCGAAATTGGCTTGCAGGCCCATGTCGATCGACATGGCGATAGTCTTGTAATTCTGCGGCGTGTTGATGCCGAAAGAATAGATGCCGGAAAAGCCCGAGCTGGTCATCGCGCCTTGTATCACGCTCAAGTCCCCATCCATACACAGTTCTTCAATATCGAAAAGCGGAAAAAGAGTTTTTTTGGAGAGGATAGGTAACTTGGCGAAATCCGCCACGCTTCTGATTTTGGCGATGTCCACCTTATGGTCGTTCAGGATTTTTTTGTAAGCCGGCATCCTGGTCGCGGCGCGGCGAAAAGCTGGGATAGCCATCTTTTCTCCCATAGCAATTATCTTGGCCGGTTCGGTGTTCAGGAGAAGATTTAGTATTTTTTTTCTTTTGTATCTCTCGTAAGTTTGTTTGATGTTCATAGTAGGTTTTGAATAGCATAAAGGGTGCATTGAGGACCAATGCACCCTTCAGATTGGCTTAAGCGGCTCGTCTAGCAGCAGTCGATCTTCTTCCGGCTGTTCTTCTTCCGGCTGTTCTTCTAGCAGCGGTGGCGCGAGCAGCAGGGGTTCTTCTGGCAGCTGTTCTTCTTCCAGCTGCAGCTTTTTTCACTGGCATATTTTTTGTTTGATTATTTGTTAGTTATCTGAATTCGACCTTTGCAAAATAGGATGATCATAGTAGGTATGATAAGCGCTCTATTTTTTCAACTTGATCAGAGCTGATCGGGCCAACCATAGCGATGTTCAATTTTTTCGGAGTGAAAATTTTTCGCGCCACTCGCAATAAGTCATCTGGCGTGATCTTGTTAATCTCTTTCTGATAATCTTCGACATTCTTTTCATTCTTATCGAAAATGATGCGTTTGGCGATATCCATCGCGACCAGAGAAGAGTCTTCGAAAGAAATTTTTTTCTTGTCTATCAGGAAATTTTTGGCGTCGGTCAATTCTTTCTGGGCAACAGGTTCATTTTTCAGGCGTTTGTAGGCGGCGATTATTAATTCGATAGTTTTTTCCAGATGTTTTTTTTCAACTCCTGTATAGGTGACCAAGTATCCACTATTCTTTTTCGCTTCCGCCACTGTCATTACGTCATAGACCAAGCCAAGTTCTTCCCGCAGCTTCATAAACAGTCGTGTGCTCATATTGCCGCCAAGCAAGAGGGCGATGATCTTGCAAGCGTGGTGGTCGGGGTGTTTGATGCTGTAGGCCGGTACGCCGACGGCGAGGTAGACCTGCTCGCTCGGCCTATGTTTGAAATGTACTTTCGACCCGGTACTGTCTCTTTTTATTATACCATCTTTTATAGCTATGCCAACAGGCATTTTGGAAAAGAAGCGCTGAGCCAGTTTCAGACAATCCTTGTCCTCGATATCGCCGGCGATCGTGAGAGCGGTGTTTTTCGCGCAATAATATTTTTTGAAAAAAGCAAGGATATGTTCCCGTCTTATCAATCGGATACTTTTTTCTATGCCGACGATCGGATGAGCCAAAGGGTCCTTGTGATACAGACATTTATAGAATAGATCATCGACAATGTCAGAGGGAGAATCCTTGAAAATGTGCAGCTCCTCGAGGATGACGCGCCGTTCTTTTATGATCTGTTCTTCCAGAAGAAGTGGTTCGGTCAACATATCGCTCAGAACATCAAGCGCGAGCTCGATGTCCTTTTTTAGCAATTTTATGCTGAACCAAGTAAATTCTTTGGTGGTGAAGGCATTGAAAATTCCGCCTAACTGTTCAATCTCTCTTTCGATCTGGGCGGTTTGGGGACGTTTTTTCGTTCCCTTGAAGAGCATATGTTCCGTGAAGTGCGCTACGCCGTTATGTTCTTTCTGATCGAAGCGCGATCCTGCATTAACCATAAAGATGATTGTTACGATCCCGGCTTCTTTCATCGGGACGATACCGACGCGCAAACCGTTCTTCAGTGTATGATAATGATATTTCATTTTTGTGGGGCTGTTCTTAGAAATCCACCGAGCGGCAAAATTTCCAGATCAGATTTTTCAGTTAGAAGTGTATCAAGGAAAGCATTCGGACCGATCGAATCGCTGGCCATATGGCCGCAATAGATTATCTGCAGATCAGCGGCTACGGTCGAGCGGAAAAAGTCTTCACTGAAATGCGGAACTAACAAAGTGTCTATGCCAGCATTTTTCAAGGGCTGAAAAATTTCCTTAGAGCCTTCTTCCGCGCCCAAGAATTCTGAGAAAGATATCTTACCGATCTTGGAAGTTGGATCTCCGTGGGCGATGAATGGCTTTTGTCCGAACTTGGCGGCCAGGGAAAATTCTCCGAGCGTCGCGAGGATATTCAGGCAATCGGCAAGCGTGTCGCAATGTTCTTTTTCTAACACGTTTTGCATGATTTTGATGCCGATAATATCCATCGGAGTATGCAAAATCATAAGATCGAGATCGAGATTTTTAGCCAAAGTAGCTTCATTGGAAATGTTATAGGCGGCCGCGCGCCGGCGTTCTTTCTGCGCCCCTTCTTCTATTTTTGAAAAAACAGATTTTTCCGGCACTCCATAGAAACCCAAATTCTTAGTCTGGAAAGAAACTTCATCCGCCATGCCCATAAGCGGTGCGCCGATAGGATGGTGGGCGATGACCAAATCGCAGCCTTGTTGTTTCGCGTAGAGCAATTCCGCCGTTCCCACGTCGATGCCGAGAGCGATCTTGGCCACATTTTTCCGGTCGGGAGATTCGAAGACGATGCCGGAATCAGGAAAATTTTGCCGTGGGATGAAGCTGAATTTTTTGGCCATGTTGATGCCTTGCTCAAAAATATCTCGGGTAAGCATAATGGTTTTTGATAGGGTTATGGCTTAATTGTAACAGTAAATAGGCGCGAAGGGAACATCAGAAAACTAAGCGTTCTTTTTCCAGACTTTTCAACTCGTTTTTATTGCACAACACTCCAACAAATTCAAGATAGGGAGAATAAAAAATTTCCGCCGGTCCGACCATTGAATCATTATCGCTGCGAGAAGTCAGGAAAACGCCGACATTCTTGAACAGGTCGTCTATCATCTCGCTGCAAAAAACTTTATCTGGAGTACGGAGTAGATTTCCAACCCGCAGGCTGGAATGGATTGTGCGGATGGATATTATCTGGAAAAGTCCGATCAGGGTGGCGAACCATGATTCAATTTCGCCAAAAGGATAATATTGGACCATATTCTCTATCCGGTAATTAAGCATATCCAATTCTTCTAGGAAATATTTGCGCTTAAGCTTGTTCAATGTGGGCCTCAGGACGAACAAGAACCTGCCTGGCGGGACAGCCAGATCGAAAATGTCCATTCTTTTGCCTAAGGCAGCAGCGCTGATGTAAGTCGCCTTGTTCTTTTTTACGTTACTGATGACGCCCGTATGGGTGATGCGCGATCCTTGCGCGATGGAAATCAATCTGGCAAGAAAATCATCTTTGAGAAAATCTTCCAAATCATAAAAAAGCAGAACGTCTCCTTTTTTCAACTGGTCGTAGTTGAGAGCATAATTTTTCAAACCTCTATTCAGGATAATCTGGGTATCAATCACTTTCCTGACTTCATAGATGCTTGTCAGGATGATTTTTAAATTTCTTTTAACTCTTATGAATCTGAAAATGAGTCTGGAAAAAAAACTGTATCTGGAAGGAACCCGCTTTTTCTTCAATGCCACGGCCAAGCTGCTTATCATGGCGTTGAGATTTTTTTCAACGGTAGCAATTCTAGTTGAGGCTAGCTTGAAATGGGTAGCTACGAGATCAAGATAGAGGTCATTGCCCGAAAGTAGGTGCTTGATGGTTTCGCCGCCTTCTTTTTGGTGGAGATTGATGGATTTTTTGACTGAGGCAATTCTGGCCGATATGTCGGTCAGTTCCTCGATCAATACTTTGTATTTTGAAAAATCAAAAATGGCGTCGTTTTTAGGGTTGTATCGGCCGAGTAAGTTGTATTGTTTTCTCACTTTGTCCAAGCGATTCAGAATATCATAAAGCTGAATGACGAGCGGATTGATGATGAGATCTTTTTTCATCGGATTTTTTAAAATGATATGGTAGAAAAAGCATATCCATTATTCTGCACTTGTATTATATCACAAAAAATACGCCCCCGACGCATTCTTTGTAAATATATGGAATTGGAAAGAGTCCTATAGTCAAATAAAGAATAGACACAGAATGGCTAACGCGATGCGGTAGACTCCAAACGCGGTAAAACTATTTTTTCGGATATAATTCAAGAGCCAACGGATACTTAAGATTGCCATTATGAAAGAGGTCAAAAATCCGATAGCCAAAGAATCTATCTGAGAAACGCTGAATAGGCTGGCATTCTTTAAAAGATCCAATCCTGTTGCGGCAGCCATAGTCGGTACGGCCAGAAGAAAAGAGAATTCCACGATAGTTTTTTTGGGGATGCCAAGGGAGAGTCCGCCGATTATCGTAGCTGCTGAACGGGAAACCCCCGGAATCATCGATATGGATTGGAAAAGACCGAGAAAAAGACACTGCTTGTAGGTGATATCTTTGATATCCCAATCTTCTAGAACATCTTTTTTGGAAGAATATTTTTCAAATAAAATGAGGATGAGGCCGCCAACAGCCAATGACCACAGTACGATTGCGATGTTTCCCAATAGATAATTTTTGACTATTTTATAGAATAACAAACCTAAAATTCCGGTTGGAATGAAGGCTACGGCCAATTTTTTCAGAAAGTCTAAATCGATAAATTTTTTCCAATACAACAGTACTACGGCCATGATGGCGCCAAGCTGAATGATAATTTCAAAAGATTTTACATAATCCGTCTGGGGAATTTTCAAAAGATTGGCCGTGAGAATGAGATGCGCGGTCGATGAGATCGGCAAAAATTCCGTGAAACCTTCGACGATGCCCATAATGACGGCGTGAAAAATGTCGAGCATAAGTTTTTAGTTAGTAGATTAGACAGCTACAGTTTAACATATAAATCGGGAGTGTTCTAGCCGGATTTATTTTGCTCCTCACGTGTTTTCTTGCGAAATCATATTATTAATTTTTTCAAGAAAAAACCCTGCCGAACGCTTGATAAGCGTCCGCAGGGTTTATTTAACGAGCGGAGGTGATCGTGGCGGGAATAACCGCTACACTAAACTCCACTTTTCCATTCTCCATATAAACTTTCCCGGAGAAATGGTTGGTCTCGGTGAACCGAAGAGTGAATCTCTTCGGCGACTCCTGATTTCTATTCCAGGAGCCCGTCCAGATAGAATCCTCATCCCTTGATCCTGCAAGAGATAAGGTGTTGCCGTTTCGATCTCTCCCATTAAAAGCGAAGAAATCTCCTGTGAGAGTTAACTTTCCTGTATATCGATTACCATCGATAGACAGGTTAGCATCTGCCATTTGTCCGTTCAGCCGTTGGCTGTTCGGGGTTGAAACGGGAGATTGCTGGGTCGGCGCAGGAGGCGGTGGTGTGTCCTTGTCTTCCTTTTTCATAACCTTTTTTTCCCAGGTTACTTTTTGGATAGGATACCAGAAGCACGGACCACCAACAAAATCTCCGTGATTATTGGTGCCCATGAGCTTGATCAATCCTTCATTCCCAGTCTTATCTTGGGATTTAATTTCACCCATAGATTTGACTGGTTGGCCTTTCTGAATAACGCGTCCTGGGCTTCCAAAATCGTCATATCTAACTCCACCCTCCCGAATGTACCCCAGAGTCCCTATTGTGACTCTGGAGTCCCTGATGGCATCCTTCATCGACAGGGAGCTTTCTTTGATTTTGAGGTCTACATACTCCTTATTGTTACTTATCCAATCCATTGAAGATGGATAGTTAGTGACAATAAAGTCTTTGACCGGCGGAAAAAAGAATACAGCCAATAGTCCGACAATCAATATGGTAGTTGTGAGCCACCGGGCCACTGATGACCAGATTGAAAATGTGGCCAATAGCAGGAGTACGATCAAGGTTGGTAAGCCATAAATCGACCATATTACCGCTGTTGGCAAAAGTACCACCGCCGCTATAATCACAAGAATTGTGGTAGTAGTCGGGAAATGGTCGATAAAAAATATTGTCAGAAATGCTCTTGTCGCCGGAATACATAACAGTATGACAAGAGCGATGATTAAAACTGATAATATTGGCATAATTATCTCCTTTTTCTCCTTTTAAAAGCGTCTTGAATTTTCCGGTTGGCTGCGGCCTGGGCTCCTGCGCCAAGTGCCTTAGCGACAAATCCTTTGACAGGGTTTATCGCTTCCTTGAGAGTCGTACCTTCTTGGTGATTTTCTCCATAGCGCATTATGCGTTCTTCAAGGAACTTAATTTTAGAAGGGTTATCCTGCAAGTTTTTTATGCCAGAGAAAAACTGCTTCCACATCGGATTGACCAAGACAAACCGTTTGGTGTCCTCTGCATAGACGGTTTTATCGTGGGCTACTAAAAAAATTAAGCCCTTAGCCAGGTCACGCCTTCTTTCGAGCTCAATCCTTTCGTTTGCCGTTTTGCCTGTGAAATCTGGATGGAGCATGCCTTGATGAACTTGCTCAAAGAGAGTTTTTTCTCCGGCGTTAGCAATGTTGCCATGGACAAGGCTTACGGATGCATAAAAGGCAAGTTCGTCATCGTATGTCCGACCGCCCTTAATAAATCCACTTAATTTTTCTGTAACAGCCTTCTTGACCTCAGGATTAGTAGCGACCTCTTCAGTCAGCTTTTTTAGCAGTGACATAACCCCTGCAGCGGCTGTTCCAGTTGCCCCAGCCTCTAACATTTCTCCTAGAAATTTTTTAGCAAACCCACCTTTTTTTTTCTCGGCCATAATGCCTCCTTTTGCCTTTCGGCAATGTTCTTGCTTATTCAATTTTTAAAGGGCGGTTGTTGCCAATTTCGCCCATTTTTTCCATCATCTTGACAACGTAACATTGTAGCATATTATGCTAAAAAAGTCAAATAAAAAAATGTATTACTGCCATTCATTTTTCATCGATGCTTCGGGAAAGTGTCGTATATATATCAAAAAGCTAGGCATATTTCTTATTCATCCGGCTATGCTATTGACAGTATTTGCATACGGTGCTAAAGTGTTTCTACCTTTCAAAATAGTTTGGAAGGTGATTTTTTTTAGTCTCATTCCATTTCAAAAAAAGGAGAGTAGGCATGAAAAAGCATTTGTTCTTTGTAGCGGCAATTATGGTTATTTTGGCGGGTTCGGTCATAGGATCCAAGGCTTCAACCTGGTCTCAGGAGTTCAATGAGACCGGCGTGGAGAATTTCGATCAGATGTCTATGTTTATGCAAACCGGCACGGTGCTGTTCGATGGCTCAAGCGGTTATACCGACTCCAGCTGGACGCATACCGATATGCCCAATTTCGTAACAGCCACCGGCGATGATGTGACCAGCATCAATTTCGATCTTGCCTTCACCGGCTCATCTCCGTTCATGTTTGATTTTTTTGCTTTGCATGACGGCAATGTCTTGGAAGGGGCCACCGTTGCTTGGAATGGCAGCGGTTGGAATATCAACAGTATAATGCCGTTGGGAATTGCGATTACGGCTTATCAAAACGACCTAGCCGCCAGCGCTCCTGTTCCTGAGCCCGCAACGATGCTTTTGTTCGGCACCGGCCTCTTCGGTCTGTTTGGCGCCCGCAAAAAATTCCGTAAATAAAATTTTCGGCGAATCAAAGATCCGCAGCCCGGTCCTTAATAAAGGAGCGGGCTTTTTAATATCATAAAGAACCATCTTGAGACAATTTTTCAACCGAACTTTATATGCTCAGGGCCAAGACGGAGCCGCCCAATTTCAATGCCATTTTTTTCCGCTGGACATTCGTCGATCGTTTACTGACATTGTGTTTGAAAGGATTATATATTATACTCAGGGCATAAATATAATAAAAAAATATGAGAATTATCATCCGTTGGCTGCTCTATGCCTTGGCCATCATCATTACGGCCTACATCTTGCCCAAAGAAGCGATCTTTGTGCAAAGTTTTTTCGTGGCCTTGGTCGTGGCAGTTGTACTGGGATTTTTAAACAGCATAATCAGACCGCTTCTGATCATCTTGACTTTGCCAATCCAAATCTTTACGCTTGGCCTCTTCACCTTGGTCATCAATGCCGTGCTCGTCATGCTCACGAGCAGCTTGGTCAGCGGTTTCTACGTGAAAAGTTTCTGGTGGGCACTGATCTTCAGCTTGGTGCTTTCGCTTGTCAGTGCGGCCATCAATCATTTTGAACCGAAAAAAGAACAAGATCAAAACTAGCAAGTTGAGGACTGTTCTCGACTAGGCTCAAAATCCGGTTCGGGGCGGCGTAGCATCGGGAATAAAAACGCACCGGGACAATTTTTTGTCTCCGGTGCGGTGAGGCCCAAATCTTTGCTAGAGGAATCTAGTGGTGGCTCTTTCCCAAGGGTCGTCTTGGGGATCAGCCATATCAAGAAATTTTTGGACAAAACGTTGTGTTTGTCCTCTCAGATGAAGTCCGGCATAAAGACCATTTATCCAGCATACCTTGAATTCGGAAGTATCTTCCGAATAGGGGTTCTGCTTGATAATTATGGTTTTTCCGATTTGCAATTTCTTGCGTAGCGCTTCAAATGCTTCAATTTTCAGGCCGCTGTCGCTCTGGTCCAAGACGCGACAGGAAAAAGATTGGGATTCTTTCGAGAAGATGACTCGGACTTTATTGCTGGCCTCGGCTTTTTTCCTTGTTTCCGCTCGCGGTAACCGGATAGTTATCCGGTATAGCTTGCCACAAGCCTTGCACCGACATGCCACAACCCTTTTGTTCGCAGGGGGCTTTACCTTCCATTTTCTTTGACAGTGACATTCGAAAGTCACCCAATCGTTTTCTTTTTCGCACACTATTTCAGTGGGCGCTTTTTTCTCTGTTTTCAGCATCGCTATCTCCTTATTAAAGTACGGTTTTTTTGATTTATGGATAGTAGCGCATAAAGCCTAAAGAAGCAATAGTGTTCAATGTTGAAGAGGAAAATCCGATTTTACGCATCAAAAAAATCTCTTCAACGTCTCAAGAGATTTTCAAGAGGTTCGAACCTGCGAATTTTCTCCAAGATAAAGAAAAACTAGAGCTTACTTACTCCATTTCTCCAGCAATGCTCCGCGACCAGGATTCGAACCTGGAACCAATTGATTAACAGTCAACTGCTCTACCATTGAGCTATCGCGGAATAATATTGAGTTGTAAATTTACAGTTTTTAAATAGCTCAACTAGGGACTATTTATAGTATACAAAACAAATTGATTATAGCAAAGATGAGAAAAAAGGCAAGGGTGTGTTTAAGGATATAAAAAAAGAATCCCAAGGACAATCGTGTCGTCCTTGGGATCGGGATGAGAAAAGTCGTTCTCAGCAGCAGTGATATACCTCATGGAAAGCGGTGCCGTTGTAGGTGCTGCCGGCGGCTTCTTTCGGGCAGAAAGAAATGCCCATGATAATATCGCCCCAGTGCGCTTCAACAAATCCTCCTCCACTGGGAAATTTTTGGCTTTTGTCTTTAGCCACTGAGCATTTTTCTATGACCAGCCTGGACAACACATTCTCCCTTGTCAGATCTTTTCTATCCAAAGTTTCCTCTATGTAAGCTATGGAAACCTGCAAGTTGGCTATCTTGCTTTTCCAGCTAGCAGCACTTAGATAGACGGGAATAGGGAGATGTATTATACAGACTTGCCCAGGGATAAAGTCTGCAGAAAAAAGGGGTATGTCAGTTTCTAATATTTTCGGCAATACTTCTTTTCTCACCCTGTCTTTCCATGTGTCCGATATGGCAATTTGCCATGTTTCCTCTTCTTTTCGCAGTCTCTTTTTCTCACCTTTCGTTTTCTTTGCTGTCATTTCTAACTCTCTCTGTGTTGAAAATAGTAAGGTACATCTCTCTCCGTCCTTGATCGGACACTGCACTATATATAGCACCAATCCTTTGATTTGTCAAATAATTCCACTTATCGAAGGGAAGGGTCGCCTGCTTGACTTTTCTTCCAAAATGCGCTATACTTATATTATAAAGAAACGGGTGCTTTGCCCGTTTTTTGTATTTTTAAGCTAATAATTAATTAAATCATCGGAATTTTTGCGCTTCTTGCGCCAAGAGATCCGAAAAAACAAAATGGAGACTCTAGAAAAAGACATTTGCGAGTGTCCGGTCTGTCAAAGACGGGCAGAAGAACATAGGGAATCAGAGGAGTTCGGACTCGCTGTTCTCATTGCTCTTGTGCCGATAATGACACTCACTCTCTTCGGACATATCGGACTTTTATAATCCGACCAAGCCAAAAAGATAAAATTCAATACAAAAACAAAAAAGGGATCCTAGGGGTCTCTTTTTGAATTTTTGAAGGAACTCCTGATTTGTGATAAGATAGTTTCATATGGCAAGGAAAAAATATACAAAAAAGAAAAGCCGGCAAATGGATGATGAAGACGAAGTGGAAGAGGTGGATGAAAAGAAGCCGAAAAGAAGTTTGGCCGGGGATGTTAAGCGGAGCATCGTGGCCGTGCTTCTTTTCATGTTGGCCGTGCTTTTGACGCTCAGTTTTTTCGGCAGTGCCGGCAGCTTCGGCAAGTCGCTGAATGAAGGCGCGGCTCAGCTGGTTGGCTTGGTGAAATTTGTCATGCCGATTTTTCTGGCCGGTTTCGGAATGATTCTGCTGTTCCGCAAAGAAACATTTTTTTATGTCACGAAAGTCATGGGACTCCTTTTCACGCTCATCAGCTTTGCCGGATTTTTTCATTGGTTCTTCGACGCGCCGGCTATGCTGGCGGCCGCCAGCGCGGGACGTGGCGGCGGCTATCTTGGTTACGCGCTGGATTTCATCTTGATGAAATATTTGGGCAGCGCCGGCAGTCTGGTGGTGATTTTGGCCATCCTTTTTCTGGGAATAATCCTGATGTTTGAATTTTCCATCGCGAATTTTTTCATCAAACTGAAAGAAAGGAAGAATAGGGAGGCGGAAGAAGATGAAGCGGCGGTAGAAGAGGTGACCGCTTTATCGGCGGACGAGGGAGATGGAAATATTCCTGAAACTAACGATGCGGCGCGGGAAAACGAAAAGGCTGAAGATGAGATAAAAGCGGAGGAGAACATCGCGCATATAGAGTTTGTCGAAGGGCGGGACCAGTTCGTGGAGCCGGGGATCTTGGCTGAAGCGGAACAACTGTCACAAGAGCTTGAAAAAAAGGCGATGAAGAAACGGTCATTGGATATTGAAAATACTTTAGAAGAAGGAAGCCGTTCGAAAGCGGCGAAAAATTCTCGGTGGGTCTTCCCGCCGGCCGATCTTTTGGAAAAAAGTTTCGGCACGGCGCAGGGCGGAGACATTGAAAAGAATTTTTCCGTCATTGAAAAGACGCTCAAAGATTTCGGCATCCAAGTGGAGAGGGGTACGGCCAAGACGGGACCGTCGGTCACGCAATACAGCTTCCGTCCGGCGGTTGGAGTGAAGATTTCCAAGATTCTCACTTTGCAAAATGATCTGGCCTTGGCCTTGGCCGCTCATTCGATCCGGATCGAAGCACCGATCCCTGGGCAATCATTGATTGGCATTGAAATCCCCAATAAGGATTCTATGGTGGTGCGGCTCAGAGATATGGTGGAAGATCCGCTTTTCAAAAGGAGATCGACCAATCTAACTTTAGCATTAGGAGAAGATATCAGCGGAGAATGCATCTTGGCGGATCTTTCTAAGATGCCGCATCTTATGATTGCGGGGGCTACGGGTACCGGAAAATCGGTCTGCATCAACACCATAATAACTTCTTTGTTGTATCAGAACTCGCCGGAAGATCTGAAATTCATCATGGTTGATCCGAAACGGGTGGAGTTGTCTTTGTATAACGGTATCCCGCATCTTTTGACGGACGTGATTGTGGAAAATGCCAAGGTGATCAATACGCTCAAATGGGCGGTCAGCGAGATGGAAAGGCGATATCGCTTATTGCAAGATACGGGTTCGCGCGACATCGGATCATATCAGGAAAAGATGAAAGCGGGCGAGAAGATAAAAAGGAAAGACCCTGACACGAATGACATATTCGAAGAGGAGCTGAAGAACCTGCCATATATCATCATCGTGATCGATGAGTTGGCGGACCTGATGGGGACGCATGGCAAAGAAGTCGAAGGTGCGATCGTGCGCTTGGCGCAGATGGCGCGCGCCGTAGGGATCCATCTGATCATCTCTACGCAGCGGCCATCGGTGGAAGTGATAACAGGACTCATCAAGGCGAACGTGACAACCAGGATCGCTTTCCAAGTGGGCAGTCAGATTGATTCGCGGACCATTTTGGATATGGGCGGCGCGGAAAAACTTTTGGGCAAAGGAGATATGCTCTATCTTTCCGCCAGCTCGCCGAAACCCAGACGGATCCAAGGAGTGTTTGTCGGAGAATCGGAAGTGAAACGAGTGGTGAAATTTATCAGCGACCAGCGAAAAAAAGATGAAGTGGAGGATGAGGAGAATATAACAGAAGGGGCCAAGCAGGAAATATTAGAATTTAAGGATGATTCAGGGGATGCCGGAGATGATGCTTTGGTTGTGGCGGCTAAAGAGGAGATTAAAAGATCACAAAAAGCCAGTGCCTCATTCTTGCAAAGAAGGCTCAGGATCGGTTATGCACGCGCGGCCAGATTGTTGGATATCTTGGAAGAACAAGGCATTGTCGGCCCGCAAGACGGCGCCAAGCCGCGGCAGATCTATCTGACTGATGAAAAAAGAGACATTAATTACGAAGATAAGATAAATGATCAAGAGAAGAGGGATAAGTGGGAGTTGTAAATCTTATGGCCAATGGTTTTACTAAAAAAAGTGTCGGCACGTTGACTCTCGGGGAAAAGCTGAAAAAACTTCGGGGGGACAAACGGATTTCTCTGGGGGATGTTTCCAGATATACCAAGATCCAAGCGGCTTATCTGGAATATCTGGAAGAAGGCGATTATGATTCTTTGCCGGCAGATGTATATGTCAGGGGATTCTTGCGGAGCTATGCCGATTTTTTGGGCGTGGACGAGCGGATCCTTATCCGGCTTTATGATAAAGAAAAAGGGATAAAGAAAAATTTGGACAGGGAGAAGATAGCGGGATTGAAAGAGAAGAAGCCTATCGATATCTCTTCCTTTGTTTTTACTCCGCAAAAAATTATCATCAGCGGCGTGGTGCTGGTGGTTCTTCTGGGACTGTTCTTCCTGTATCGCGAAGTGGATTCTTTTGCCAGTGCGCCAAGCTTGGTGATTCTGAGTCCGGATAACAACAGCGAAGTGGCGGGCAACTCGGTCTATGTGAAAGGTGTGACTGAAAAAGAGGCGGCACTTTTCATCAATGGGCAACCGATCTTGGTGGGCGGAGACGGAAGATTCGGAGAAAATCTGACCTTGCAAGCTGGCCTGAACAATATCAGCGTGAAGTCCGTCAACAAATTCAAAAAAGAAGCGGTAAAAAACATCGTTGTCAGGTCTAATTATACCGACAATACGCCGATCGATTCGAATAGCAATCCGAACAACGCATCAAGCGAGAATGGTACGACGGATGCTTCTGCGCAGCAGGGCGTGCAAATCGATCTGCGAGTTGATCCCGGACCGGTCTGGCTCAGCGTGGAAACGGATGGCAATCTGGCTTTCAGTGGGACGATGCTGAGCGGCAGTGTGCAATCATTCAAAGCGCAAGATAAGATCGTGATTAGTTCGGGCCGCGGTAACGCGACTTTCGTCAAACTGAACGGCCAAGATATGGGAACGTTGAGCCGTGATGCCGCCGCTGTGCGGGAAGTCACTTTCACCAAAGACACTAAGGTTGAGGCGATGCCGAGTGATAGCGCCAAAACGAGTACGGCTGCAGTGAAAGGCACTACGACAGAAAAGAAAAAAAAGTAGGCAGGGCGTATCCAAGGGGGCTTGCATGATTTTTGAAATGATGATAAAATATCACTAGTTGGCATTTTAGCATATTAACGTGTTGACATTTTAACAAAAATTAAATCTAATGGGCGAGCGTGTTAATATGCTAACATGCTAAAATGTTTAAATGATAAAAATATGAAAGAAGAAAAAAAGGGGATCACGGATGTGGTGGAACAGATCAGGGAGCGCTTCGGTGAAGGAGTGATAATGAAGTTGGGGGACATCAAAAAAGTGGATGTGGAATCCATCCCGACCGGTTCAGTCTCGCTCGATATCGCTCTTGGGATTGGTGGCATTCCGCGCGGCCGAGTGGTGGAAATTTATGGACCGGAGTCTTCCGGCAAAACTACGCTGACTTTGCACATCATTGCTAACTCGCAGAAGTTGGGCGGTACGGCGGCATTCATCGACGCGGAACACGCGCTTGATCCGGAATATGCCAAACGCATCGGGGTGAACATCAATGACCTTCTGATTTCCCAGCCGGACAACGGCGAACAGGCGCTCGACATCGTGGAAACTCTGGTCAATTCCGGCGAAATCAGTGTGATTGTGGTTGACTCGGTGGCGGCGCTCGTGCCGAAAGCGGAAATCGAAGGCGATATGGGGGACTCGCATATGGGCCGCCAAGCGCGTTTGATGTCGCAAGCCCTTCGCAAACTCACGGCCATCATTTCCCGTTCGAATTGCACGGTCATTTTCATTAATCAGATCCGCATGAAGATCGGAGTGATGTTCGGCAATCCGGAAACGACGACGGGAGGCAATGCTTTGAAATTTTATGCCTCAGTGCGGATTGAAGTGAGAAGAAGTGCACAGATCAAAAAAGGCGAGGATATCGTGGGCAATCGGACGAAAGTCAAGATCGTGAAGAACAAAGTGGCGCCGCCGTTCAAGACTTGCGAATTCGACATCATGTACAATGAAGGGATCAGTGCGTCAGGCGACACGCTGGACGCGGGCGTGAAATATGAAGTGATCGACAAGAAGGGCAACTCCTATTCTTTCGGGGAAGTGAAATTGGGCGTCGGCCGAGAAGTGGCCAAAGCCGCTTTGAAAGCTGATCCGAAACTGATGAAGGAAATTTCCAAGGAGATTTACAAAAAGATCAAAGAAAAAGAAAAGGAGGAGGAATAGGAAAACTTCTAAATTCTATATGGATGGATCAAGACTGGGCGAATCACAAAAGCTCAGTCTTTTTTCACTTGCGCCACTTCTTTTTTAGGAGTATAATTTTTTCATACGACCTTGCCAAAGGTTTTTAATTAAATTAAAAAAAGACAGAATTTTATGGAGAAGAAACATCATTCCAAAGAGCGGACGCTGGTCGTGGTGAAACCGGACGGCCTGCAAAGGACATTGGTCGGAGAAATAATCAAACGGTATGAAAGATTAGGCCTGAAGCTGGTCGCGATGAAAATGTTGGTGACGGATGCTGATTTTGTGGAAAAACACTACACGCTCGATCCGGAGTGGCGCCGCATCACAGGGGAAAAAACCATTGAGAGTTACAAGAAAAAAGGACTCACGCCGCCATCGGAAGATCCTTTGGAAATCACGGCCAAGATTTTGGCTAACCTGAAAAAGTATATGACCAGCGGACCGGTCATCGCAATGATCTGGCAGGGTGCGCACGCCGTGAAAATCGTTCGGAAAGTTACGGGCAGCACTGAGCCACTTACATCTGATATGGGCACGATCCGCGGAGATTTCGTTCTGGATTCTTATCAGATGTCGGATGAAGACAATCGCGCGGTGCGCAATCTGATCCATGCTTCCGGCTCAGTCGAAGAGGCAAATATGGAAATTGATCATTGGTTCAAAAAAGAAGAGATCACTGATTACCGCTTGGTGCAAGATGAAATTTTGTATGATGTGAATCTGGACGGGATCTTGGAATAGGAAATATTTTCAGCTTGAAAAATCCTCGCTTCGGCGGGGATTTTTTTATGATTGACATGCCGCATTTTTTGTGGTAGGCTGGAGGGTATGATTGGAATAGGAATGTTCTTTTTTATAACAATATTCTTTATAGAGAGGGGGATAATGAACACGCGATTACACTTACCTCAAAGTCAGCGGGAAATAGACGTGCTGGATCAGCTAAGGATAAGGGAAATTATCAGTAAGCACCACACTATGATTTCCGGAGAAATTAGCGAGGCTTTAGAAATGTATCACGCCAAGAGACTTGCTGTCCTTACTGAAACAAGGCATGGCCTGATTCTTTCAGAAATGGAATATGTTTTTGACGTAAATGAAATTTTTGAGTCGGTGATAAAGAGGTTTTTCCTGGAAAAACATAACACAGAGGAAACTATTTCAAAAGCGACTCGGCTATATGAACAGTCGGGAGTGCACAACGGTCATGCTAAGATGCTAGTGATTGATGTCATAGCAGTAGAATTAGCTTATAATAGAAAAATATCTCTTTCAGTCAGAGAAAAACTGAAGAAATACTGGGTGTGAAATGAGCCTATTTCAACCCACAAAAAAGACGAGCCGTTAAAGCTCGTCTTAATTTTTTCTCTTGCGACTATTTCGACATCGTCTTGATGCATTTGGTGCAAACCTTTTTACTGGTACCGTCGACTTTTTTAGTCTGAAGATTGATGGCGAATTTTCGGTTGGTTTTTACTTGAGAATGACTGACAGTGTTTCCCACTTGGGATCCGCGTCCGCAGATATCGCATACTCGTGCCATAGTAGTTCGTATTGATTTATTACAGAATATAAGTTAGCATAGGAAAGTAATAATAGCAAGGGTTACGAAATACTAAATAAATACGAAATACGAAATATGAAAATAAAAGAGTTATTTTTCGTGCTTTCGTTAATTCCTTAGTTCGTAAATTATGTTAAACGAAATCGTGCTTATCGCTTTCTATATTGTTATACTGCTCTATTCGGTCATCATCCACGAAGTGTCGCACGGCGTGGCGGCACTGTGGTTGGGCGATACGACGGCTAAATATGCCGACCGGCTGAATCTGAATCCCTTGAAACATCTGGATTTTTGGGGATCGTTCATTGTGCCGATCCTCATGTTTGTCACTGTGGGGTTCGCTTTCGGTTGGGCCAAACCCGTACCATACAATCCATATAATCTGCGCAACCAGAAATGGGGTCCCGCTTTGGTGGCGCTGGCCGGTCCGCTGTCGAACATCCTTATCGCGCTTGTTTCCGCCATCATCGCCGGATTGATCTTTATCCCTTTGGCCGTGAAAAAAGAGATAATTTCCAACGCCCTGAATCCGTCCGGCGTCGCCTCGCTCATCGCCGGAAGTGGCGGATCGATCCTTTTCGAGCTTCTGGCGGTGGTGATCATCATCAATGTGATCCTGGCCTTTTTCAATCTCATCCCGATTCCGCCGCTCGATGGTTCCAAGATCCTTTTTTTCGTCCTTGATATAAAGACGGAAACTATGATTATGCTTGAACAGTTCGGTTTCTTCATACTTTTGTTCTTCATCCTTTTCTTTTCGGCACCCTTGAGCGCGTTTTTGAATTCGATGCTGAATCTGTTTCTGGGAATAACGTTGTAGGACCAAGCTCGCGAGAGAGTATTGACAGCTTATAATATATGCTATATGATTATTTTGCTAGGCAACTGGCTTTTTTAGTTAAAAATTAAAAATTAAAAGGTAAGAGTTAAAAGGAGGATATAAGCTTAAACAGTTTCAATCATTTTGGACTTTTAACCTTTAACTTCTAACTTGAGCGAAGCGAATATGCCAACAATAAACCAACTCAAACGGAAACCCAGAAGGAGCGCGATGAACAAATCTAAGACGCCGGCTTTTAAGCGCGTTTTCAATACGTTGCAGAACAAACCGATCGAGACCAGTAGTCCGTTCAAACGCGGAGTGTGCCTCAAGGTTTCTACGACTACACCGAAAAAACCGAACTCAGCTTTGCGAAAAATCGCCCGAGTGCGACTGACTAATGGAATGGAAGTGACCGCTTACATCCCCGGTGTCGGACACAATTTGCAAGAACATTCCATCGTGACCATCCGTGGTGGCAGAGTGAAAGATCTTCCGGGTGTACGCTATCACATTGTGCGTGGCGTGTTGGATACGGCGGGAGCGGCTAACCGCAAGCAGGGTCGTTCGAAATACGGCGCGAAAAGAGAAAAAGCTAAAGAATAAAATTAGTCCATAAAGTTTCTAAAGTTATCTAGTTAGTAAAGTTATCAAGCTAATAAAGTTTTTAAAGTTATGCCAAGACGAAAAAGAATTTATAAGAAAAATACCAAACCTGATTCCAAATATGCCAATGTTTTGGTGGGAAAGTTCATCGCGAACATCATGAAAGATGGCAAGCGGACTATGGCGGAAGTCATCATGTATGATGCTTTCGATATCATCCACGAACAGACCAAAAAAGGCGGACTCAATATCTTTGAACAAGCTTTGAAAAATGTTTCTCCTTTGGTGGAACTCAAATCTCGCCGTGTGGGAGGCGCTAACTATCAGGTGCCCGTGCCAGTGTCCGGAGACCGTCGGACGACTTTGGCGATCCGCTGGATCAAGAACGCTTGCAAGGCCAAAAAAGGCAAAAAAATGGCATTGAAATTGGCCGAAGAATTCATCGATGCCTCGAACAAGACTGGAGCCGCGATGAAAAAACGGGAAGACGTGCACCGCATGGCGGATGCGAATAAAGCCTTTGCGCATTTCGCCTAGTGTCTACGAATTACGAATAACTTCGGTACGAATGTACGAAAACAAATACGAAGTAAAAAAAGACATAATTTATCCTCAGGAAGTTTTTGAAATTGTGGGTATTATGTATGATGTTTGGAATAGTGTTGGGTATGGTCACAAGGAGAGTTTTTATGAAAAAGCAGCGGCTGAAATTTTCAGAAAAAGAAAAAAGAATTTCCAAGAGCAATTAAGATGTGAGGTAAAGTTAGGCGAAAAATCTTTAGGTGTGTATATCTTTGATTTTATTTATGAAGATAAAATCGTTATTGAACTTAAAAAGGGAGAGGTTTTTCCCAAGCATAATATCGAACAAATCTATGCTTATCTGAAAGCTACAAAATTAAAACTGGGATTATTGATAAATTTTACAAGTAACGGAGTTAAATTTAAAAGGATTGTTAATATAAAATAAATTAATAGAAATTAGAAATTCGTACATTCGTATGATTTCGTAATTCGTAGACACATGAGAAAGACTCCTATTGAAAGGTATCGTAATATTGGAATTATCGCGCATATTGATGGTGGGAAGACAACCACTACGGAGCGCATTTTGTTTTATACCGGCATCACTCACAAAATTGGTGAGGTGCATGAAGGCGAGGCTACGATGGACTGGATGGAGCAAGAAAGAGAACGTGGGATAACAATAACGAGCGCCGCGACGACTTGCTATTGGAAAGACCATCAAATCAACATCATTGACACTCCGGGACATGTGGATTTTACTGTGGAGGTGGAACGATCACTCCGCGTTCTTGATGGAGCGGTGGTGATTTTTGACGGCAAAGAAGGCGTGGAGCCTCAATCGGAAACAGTTTGGAGACAGGCTGATAAATACAGCGTTCCAAGGTTCTGTTTTGTCAATAAAATCGACAAAGAAGGTGCCGATTTTTACTATGTGCTTAAGACGATTTGGGATCGCTTGACTCCGAATGCGGTAGCTCTTCAGATTCCAATCGGAGAGCGAGGGGATTTTTCTGGCGTGGTAGATCTTGTCAAAATGAAAGCCTATTCCTTTGCTGGTAAGATGGGAGAAATTGTGGAAGAAAAGGAAATTCCGACGGAACTTTTAGATAAAGCCAAAGAGTGGCGCGAGAAAATGGTGGAAAAAATTTCTGAAACAGATGAAGCTCTGACGGAAAAATATTTGAACGGCGAAGAAATTTCCCAGGATGAGTTGAAAACGGCTCTGCGCCGAGCGGTTATCGCGAATGCCATTGTCCCAGTTTTCACTGGGACAGCTCTTCGCAATAAGGGAGTGCAGCTTTTGCTTGACGCAGTGGTTGATTATCTGCCGGCTCCGACTGACGTGCCAAACATCAAAGGCATGGACGTGAAAGACAATGAAAAAGAAGTGGATATTAAATTTGATGACGCGGCGCCATTCGCCGCTTTGGCTTTCAAGGTGGCCACCGATCCGTTCGTGGGTCAAGTGACTTTCTTCCGCGTTTATTCGGGAAAACTTAAGGCCGGTTCTTATGTCTTAAATTCTTCCAAGGGTGAAAAAGAACGGGTGAGTCGAATTTTGCAGATGCATTCCAATCATCGAGAAGAAATCGATGAAATTTATACCGGCGGCATCGGAGCGCTGGTCGGCATGAAAGCCACGACGACCGGCGACACCTTGTGCGACATCGAACATCCGGTCCTTCTGGAATCGATCACTTTTCCGGAACCGGTCATTTCGATCGCGGTGGAACCGAAGACCAAGGCTGACCAAGAAAAAATGGGTATGGCTCTTAGAAAATTGGCGGAAGAAGATCCAACTTTCAAAGTCAGGAGCGATGAAGAAACCGGACAGACGATCATTTCCGGTATGGGTGAATTGCATCTGGATATTATCGTGGACCGTATGAAACGCGAATTCAAAGTAGAAGCCAATGTTGGCGCGCCGCAAGTAGCCTATCGTGAAACAATCAAAGGTACGGCACAAGCGGAAGGTAAATATATCAAACAATCCGGCGGACGCGGACAGTATGGCCATTGTTGGGTCAAGGTGGAACCGCAAGAGCCGGGAGCCGGCTTTGAATTTGTCAATGAGATCAAAGGTGGAGTCATCCCGCAAGAATATATCACGCCAATCGGCAAAGGAATCAAGGACGCTATGGACAGCGGAGTTTCGGCCGGTTACCCAATGGTGGACATCAAGGCCACGGTCTATGACGGTTCTTTCCATGAAGTGGACTCCAATGAAGCCGCTTTCAGAATCGCCGGTTCGATGGCTTTCAAGGAAGCGGCTCGTCGCGCTACGCCGATCATTATGGAACCGATCATGAAAGTGGTGGCTACTACGCCGGAAAACTTTATGGGCGATGTGGTGGGCGATTTGAATTCCAAACGAGGCATTATTAAAGAAATGAATGACCGCGGCGAAGGTAATGCGATGGTTAAAGAAATCAATGCCGAAGTGCCGTTGTCGTCGATGTTTGGCTACGCCACGCAGCTGCGCTCCATGACTCAAGGCCGTGCGTCCTACACGATGGAATTTGACCATTACGCCGAAGTGCCGAAGAACGTGGCTGAGACGATCCAGGGGACGAAGAAATAAGTTCGGTCATCGGTCATATCGGTCAATAGTCATTAGAGAATAGATATCTTCAACATAAAAAACAGCCTGGCAGAAATGCGAGGCTGTTTTTGTTTTAGCAATTTTATCCACAGCTAAGATATGGACAGGGATTGGCTATAATGATATGATATCAGTATAATCAATAGCGTTAAAATTATGCGAAAGAAAAACAAAAATAATTCATTAGCCATTTTTGAAGGGAAGGAGATTCGCAGGGTTTGGGATGAAATATTGGAAGTGTGGTATTTTTCGGTGGTAGATATAATTCGTGTACTCTTAGAAGAAGATGATTTTCAAACAGCCAGAAAATATTGGAACAAGTTAACGGAAAGGCTTAAAAACGAAGGGAGTGAAGTGGTGACAAATTGTCACCGGTTGAAAATGATGGCGCAAGACGGAAAAATGAGGGAGACTGATGCTGCTAGTCCAGAAACTATCTTACGCCTGATCCAATCAGTTCCATCTAAAAAGGCCGAACCTATCAAGCTGTGGTTGGCCAAGGTTGGTTATGAAAGGATCCAGGAAATGTCCGATCCGGAAAAGTCTTTGAACCGCGCGCGGGAGAATTGGCAGAAGCATGGGCGCAGCCAGAAATGGATCCAACAAAGGATGATGGGTCAGGAGACGAGAAATAAATTGACGGATTATTGGAGTGGTCACGGTGTCAAAGAAAAAGATGAGTTTGCTATTCTCACCAACATCATTCACAAGGAATGGTCGGAGCTGACAGTTAAAGAGCATAAAAATTTGAAAGGATTGAAAACGCAAAACTTACGTGACCATATGAGCGAGGCAGAACTAATTTTCACGGCGCTCGCCGAAATGTCCACTCGTCAAATCGCCGAAGTGGAAATATCCGAAGGTTTGGAAGAAAATAAAGTTGCTGGGAAAAAGGGTGGCGGCGTGGCCAAAAGAGCCAGGGTTGATTTGGAAAAAAGAACGGGACGGAAAGTGATTTCAAATAAGAATTTTTTGGCGAAGAGGAAGATGGAAAAGTTGAAATAAAAAATTTTACAATCCCTCTCTTTCGTGAAACAATTGATGCATGGAGAAAAAATCAATCATTGTAGTTTTGGGCATTATTGAAAACGAGCAGGGCGAAGTGCTGCTGTCTCTTCGCAATGATCCGAAATTTCCCGGGGCGCATCTCAAATGGGATTTGGTCGGCGGTAAGAATGAGGTGGGCGAATCATTGGAAGAAACACTGACCCGTGAAATTGAAGAGGAAACGGGGCTTGGGGTTGTGGTGGAAAAATTGCTGCCCAAAAGTATCTGTAAAAACTGGGAATTGCCGGGGCTTTTCCAACATACTTTGCTTTTCTGTTATGTTTGCCAGGCGACGTCAGGTGAATTGCAAAACAGGGAAGAGAAGATCAAAGAGCTGCGCTGGGTGAAAAAAGAGGAGCTGTTCGGAATGGATCTGCTTTTCAGTGCGCGGGAATATTTGGAAATGTTGTAATGGTTTAGTATATAGAATTATAGCTATGGCAAAAATAACTTCAACTGGAAAGAATAATTTTCAGAAATATGACGTGGTGGTCATCGGGGGCGGGCCCTCTGGGATGATGGCGGCGGGACGGGCGGCTGAATTGGGTGCTCGCGTTCTTTTGGTGGAAAAAAATGAAACATTGGGCAATAAACTTTTGATGACGGGTGGCGGGCGATGCAATGTGACGCAGGCGGAATTTGACGACAAAAAATTGGTGGCCAAAATTGGCCAGAAGGGGAAATTTCTTTTTTCATCTCTCAGTCTTTTTGGGCCGGAAGATATGTTGGAATTTTTGGCCGAACGAAAAGTGCCAACCAAAATCGAAGCAGACGGACGGGTTTTTCCAGTGAGCGATAAAGCGATGGATGTGCTCCGCGCGCTCAAAAATTATTTACAAAAAAATAAAGTAGAAATTTCATTGGGTACGGCGGTTTTGGGTTTTGAATTTTCAGAAGATAGTGATGGAAAAAGAATCGTGGGCGTACGGCTCGCTGATAAAATCATCCGTGCTAAAAAATTCATCTTGGCTACGGGCGGGGCGTCTTATCCGACGACCGGCTCAACTGGCGATGGCTACCAATGGGCGTGCGAATGTGGACATAAAATTATCACGCCAATGCCGATGTTGGTGCCTATAAAAATTCAGGAAAAATGGGTGAAAGAAGTGCAGGGCGTGAGCTTGGAGAATGTTAAGGTTAGTCTATTGCAACGTAGAGACGCGATTAATCGCGTCTTTACGGATCACGTTTTAATGGGTGACATAATTTTCACCCATTTCGGTCTGAGCGGTCCGGCCATTCTGAATCTCAGTCGAAATTTAACAGAGTTGGAAAATAGCCAGGATAAATTTGGCATTTCTATAGACCTAAAACCGGAAATGGATAGGAAAGAATTGGATGCGCTTTTGCAAAAAGCTTTTATAAAATACGCCAATAAGGACATCATTAATTATTTGCCGGAATTGTTGCCGCCTAAATTGGCAAAAGTCATTTTACGGTTAGCAGACATTCCAGAGGAGAAAAAAATCAATGTCATCACAAAATTTGAGCGGACTAAGCTTGTAAATTTGTTGAAAGATTTACGCTTGACGGTCATCGGCAACACCGGCTTTGACCAAGCTATGGTGACCCGCGGCGGGGTGGATCTGGTCGAAGTCGAGCCGAAGACTATGCGTTCGAAAATTGTGACTAATTTATATCTAGCTGGAGAAGTGCTGGATCTCGACGGTCCGACGGGCGGGTATAATCTGCAGATCTGCTGGAGTACGGGGTATGCGGCGGGGACAGCTTGCGTTGGAAAGAATAAAATATCCTTAAATATTTGACACAATATTATTATTCAGTTAATATCTATCTATAGTATAAAAAGAAAATTACTTTTTCAAAATTATGCTTGATGAAAAGCTCAAAGAAGCGTTGGAACTGCTCGGCGGAAAAGCGGTACTCAAAGACCAAAATCAATATTTTGTCCTGCTCAGCCTGAAGGAATTCAGGAAAATCAAGAAAGAAGGTGTGGAGGGCTTGACAAAGCAGGAATTGATTGATAAGATTAACAATGATATTGCCAGTTGGAAAGTGATCCAAGAAGAGGAGAAAGTGGCGGATATGGACCTAGCAGAACTCGGAGAAGAGAAGGCCGAAGAGATCAGGTATGAAAAAACCGTTCAATAAGATATCCACAGGGGGATAATCTTGCTAAAAAAAGAAAAGAAGAGTAGACTGAATTTTGTAATAATTGCAATAATTTAATAACAATAAAAATTCGCCAAGTTTCGCGAATCCGGTGTTTTATTCCGGAATTTACCGCCTTATCGGCGGATACGCGGAGGAAGCGAAAAAAGATAAAACTATGGCAGCAGAAAAATTCGAAAGAACCAAGCCTCATGTCAACGTCGGTACCATCGGACACGTTGATCATGGCAAAACCACGTTGACCGCGGCAATTTTGCACGTCTTGGCGTTCAAGGGACAGGCTAAGGAAAAGGGCATCGATGAAATCGACAAGGCACCGGAAGAAAAGGAACGCGGCATCACCATCGCGACTGCTCATTGTGAATATGAAACAGACAAGAGACATTATGCTCACGTTGACTGCCCAGGACATGCTGACTATATCAAAAATATGATTACGGGTGCCGCTCAGATGGACGGCGCAATTATCGTGGTGGCGGCGACTGACGGCCCGATGCCTCAGACTCGCGAACACATCTTGCTCGCTCATCAAGTGGGTGTGCCGGAAATCGTAGTGTTCCTCAATAAGGTGGATATGGTGGATGATCCTGAACTCGTAGAATTGGTGGAAGCGGAAGTGCGAGAACTTTTGACCAAATATGAATTTGATGGAGACAATGCTAAGGTCATAAGAGGCAGCGCTTTAAAAGCGTTGGAAGCAAAATCAGCCGATGAAGAAGCAGCCAAGCCGATCCTTGAACTGATGGCCGCCTTGGATGAAAAAATTCCAGAACCGGTCAGAGAAACTGACAAGCCATTTTTGATGCCGATCGAAGATATCTTTTCTATCGAAGGCCGTGGAACGGTGGTGACAGGAAGGATTGAAAGAGGTGAAATCAACGTCAATAGCGAAGTGGAAATTGTCGGACTCAGAGCCACCACTAAAACTGTGGTAACGGGCATCGAAATGTTCAACAAGACTTTGGATAAGGGTCAGGCTGGAGATAATGCTGGAATTCTTCTCCGCGGAACCAAAAAGGAAGACGTGGAAAGAGGTCAGGTCTTGGCCAAGCCGGGTTCCATCACTCCTCACACCGAATTCGAATGTGAAGTGTATATCTTGAACAAAGAAGAAGGCGGAAGACACACTCCATTTTTCAAAGGATACAAACCTCAATTCTATATCCGAACAACTGATGTGACGGGAGAAGTGATGTTACCGGAAGGAACTGAAATGGTTATGCCGGGAGACACTGTTAGTTTCAAAGTCGTTTTGGGAGCGCCTGTCGCTATGGAAGAAGGTATGCGTTTTGCCATTCGAGAAGGCGGACGCACAGTCGGTGCCGGAGTTGCTACCAAAATATTGAAATAAGATTATTCTTTGACCAGTCAGTCGCGACTGACTGGTTTATAGAGTGAAGTTATTTCCTCATAAGTAGTTATTTGTTCCAATAAATACAAATCAATGTCAAATCAGGCCGAAGAAGTAAAAACAAGAATCAGGATCAAGATCAAGGCGTATGATCATAAGATAATCGATCAATCAGCCAAACTTATTGTTGATACAGCAGAAAGATCGGGCGCCGTAATTTCCGGTCCTGTTCCGTTGCCGACCGAGATACGCAAATACACCGTCAACCGATCAACATTCAAGCACAAAGACGCGCGGGATCAATACGAAATGAGGACCCATAAGCGGCTCATAGATATCACCAGTCCGACCCCGAAAACGATCGACAGCCTGATCAATCTGGATCTGCCGGCAGGAGTGGATATAGAAATAAAAATGTAAGAAATCATAATATTCTAGTTAAAGTCCCGTTGCTTGCGAGTGACAGGATACTGAACTAGCCTCAGAAGTCCTTCAGGGACATTGGCTGGTCAAAGCCATTTTTTATTTATCAGAAATCGTTTAACTCAATCAAATGAAATTCATACTCGGTAAAAAATTAGGAATGACAACTATCTACGGTGAAGACGGCGCCGAAAATGTTACTTTGATCGAGTGCGGTTCACGCGTCAGCTTGGTTCGGAGCGCTGAAAAAGACAAATATGAAGCGGTGCAAATCGAAATTCAGAAGACCGCGAAAAGAGTTCTCAAGAAGGAATTCAGAATTGAAAAGACCGAACTGAAAGAAGGTGATGCGATCGATGTTTCAATTTTTGAAAAAGGAGATATTGTCAGCGTAAGTGGAATAACTAAAGCCAAAGGTTTTCAGGGCGTAGTGAAGAGGCACGGTTTCGCCGGTTCTCCGAAAACGCATGGTCACAAGCACGATCTGCGTGCTCCCGGAGCGATCGGTTCTGGTTTTCCTGAGCATGTGGTGAAGGGAAAAAGGATGGCGGGCAGAATGGGAGGCGTGCAGGCTACTGGCAAAAATATCAAAGTTGTCCTAGTGGATGCGGAGAAAAAAATTCTGGGATTGAAGGGTGCGGTGCCAGGGATTTTGGGAAATATCGTAGCCATTAGAAGCGCTAAATAAAATATTATGAAAATTTCTGTTTACAATCTGGAAGGAAAAAAGCTGGAAGATATGGAAGTTTCTGAGGCTGTTTTCGGAGTGAAAGCCAATGACGAATTGGTGCAGCAGGCTTTTGTTTCCATCCAATCCAATCAAAGACAAGTGTTGGCCCACACAAAGAATCGTGGAGAAAGAGCGGGCAGTGGAATCAAGCCTTGGAAACAAAAAGGTACGGGTCGAGCACGCGTCGGTTCCGTGCGGACTCCGACTTGGAGAAAAGGAGGCGTGGCTTTCGGACCAAGAAATGACCGCAATTTCAAAAAGAAAATCAACAAGAAGATGAATACGCAAGCGATAAAATTGGTCTTGAGCGGCAAGGTCAAGGATAATGAATTGAAAATCATCGACAAATTTGAATTTAAGGACAACAAGACCAAAGCAGTCGCGGTGGCCCTTTCAAAGTTGAAGATTGCTTCTCGGATCCTCTTGTCTTTCTCTGCGGCGGAAAAAGAAGCCAGAATGGCCAGCCGGAACATTGCCAAAGCGGAAAACATTATGACGGCCCAGTTGAATATCGTGGATATGCTGAACAATAAATATCTGCTTATGTCGAAAGAGTCGGTGAAATATCTGGAAGAGAAGTATGCCGAAGATAAAAAATAATCATTATGAAAATGAGCCAAGAAAAAAAAGTTACAGATTTGAATATCGCCTCAAGAGTCCTAGTCGCGCCGCTCATCACGGAAGCTTCGACGGCGGCTGCTGAACTCAACAAATATATTTTCAAAGTGACGCGCGAAGCGACCAAAAAACAGGTGGAAAAAGCCATCGAAGCGTTGTATCAAGTGAAAGTTATTTCTGTCAGAACGATCAATGTCGGAGGCAAAAAAAGGATGCGTGGACGAGTGGAAGGGAAAACGGCCAGCTATAAAAAGGCGATCGTGACGGTCAAGGAAGGTGAGAGCATCGATCTGTTCGGGAATAAATAAGAAAAGTTGTTAAGCTTCTAATATATGGCTATAAAAGTTTATAAAAGGAATACGGCAGGGAGAAGAAACATGTCTATCGTGAAATCTTCTCTTTTGACCAAGAAAAAACCGGAGAAGTCTCTTCTGGCGAAGAAAAAAAGTTTGGCCGGAAGATCTGGCGGGAAGATTTCTGTCCGTCATCAAGGTGGTGGCCACAAACAACGTTATCGAATGGTTGATTTCAAGCAGGACAAGAAGGACATTCCAGGTGTGGTCGCATCCATCGAAAGAGATCCATGCCGCAGCGGTTTCATCGCTCTTATAAAATATGCCGATGGAGAGAAACGCTATATCCTTGCGACCGACGGCCTGAAAGAAGGCAGCAAGATAATGACGGGAGACAATGCGCCAATAGAGTTAGGCAATCGGACGAGAATAAAGAACATTCCGGCAGGAACAGTCATTTCCAGTGTAGAATTTTTTCCTGGACGCGGAGCGCAGATCGCCAGAACCGCGGGAGCCAAGGCTATTTTGACCGCTGTGGACGAAAAGAATGCCCAGATAAAGATGGCTTCAGGCGAGATCAGGTTGGTGAAGAGCGACTGTTTTGCAACCATAGGACAAGTGAGCAATTTTGAACATAGCTCGATCAATGTCGGTAAAGCTGGAAGGAAAAGACATATGGGCGTCCGGCCGGGAGTGCGTGGTAGTGCGATGAATCCTGTAGATCATCCACACGGTGGAGGCGAAGGCCGTCAAGGGATCGGGCTCAAGCATCCAAAGACCCCTTGGGGAAAGCCGGCACTCGGAAAGAAAACTCGGAAGAAGAACAAGCAGACCAATAAATTTATAATTAAGAGAAGGGCGAAGAGAAAATAAATTTCTAATTAAAATTATGACACGAAGTTTAAAGAAAGGTCTCTACGTTGATGAGAGATTGATCAAAAAAATCCAAGATAAGAAACCGGGTGACCGGACACCGATCAAGACATGGTCGCGCGCTTCCGTCATTTCTCCTGAAATGGTAGGCTTCGCTTTCGGTGTGCATAATGGAAAAGATTTCATCCCTGTCATAGTGGCGGAAGAGATGGTTGGACATAAATTGGGCGAATTTTCTCCAACGAGGAAATTCACCAAGCATGGAGGAAAGATGCAGAAAGAGATGGAAACAGCTGCCAAGCAGCGGGAATTGGATGCCGCAAAAGCCGCCAAGGCTTCTGACGGCGCTAAGAAAAAATAAATTAATCGAACATTGTTATGAAAGTAACGGCACAACTCAACAATATAAGAATCGCTCCGCGAAAATCCAGATTGGTAGCTCGACTGGTGAAGGGGATGGATGTTTCCGAAGCTTTGGGACAGCTGGATGTCAATGTGAAAAAGACCAGTTCTTTTATGGCGAAACTTATCCTGAGTGCAGTTGCCAATGGGGAGAACAACTTTGGATTGGACAAGAACAATCTTTACGTATATGAAGTTTTGGTCGGCGAAGGCCCCGTAATGAAGCGTTGGATGCCGAAAGCTTTCGGCCGAGCCGGTCGGATCCTGAAAAGGACTTCCAAGATAAAGCTGACACTGGAAGAGAGAGTTGAAGGCAAAGGACGCAAAACTAAGGAAGAGATGGATAAGGAAAAAAAGAAACGCTTGGAAGAGAAGAAGAAGCAGATGAAAGAAATGTCTGAAGAGAAAGAGACCAAAAGTGAACCCAAAGCCGGCAAAACAGAAAAGATTGAAGCGGTCAAAAATGTCGAAAACAGCAAGAAGGAAAGCAAGAATAAGTGGGGAGAAAAGATATTCAGAAGAAAATCAATGTAAATAATTTTTAGAGTAGTTATTAGCCAACAGTTCACGGTAGAGATCGTATGGATCCAAAAACCGACGACCGAGGACTGCGAACAAATTTTATGGGAAATAAAATCAATCCGATCGGGTTCCGACTAGGTATCACACAAGGTTGGAAATCCAAATGGTTCAGCCAGAAAAAGGAATATAAGACTAATCTTCGGCAAGATATCGAGATCCGCCAAGATATTGCCAAGAAGTGGAAATCCGCTCTTATTTCCGAAGTGGAGATCGTCCGTTCGGCTAAAATGATCAAGATCATCATAAAGACCGCGCGTCCCGGCGTGCTCATCGGAAGAGGCGGCAGCGGAATAGAAGAGGTGAAGAGTTATATCCATACGAAATTTTTCAATAAGAGCCGTACGACAAATTTGAAAGTGGAAGTCCAAGAAGTGAAGCGTTTTGAAGAGAGCGCCTCAATCATAGCGCAGAACATCGTTGAACAATTGGAAAAAAGAATGCCTTTCCGTCGCGCGATGAAAACAGCCTTGGAACAGGTGATGAAGAATAAAGGCGTGAAGGGAATGAAGATAGAAATGTCAGGCCGTTTGGGCGGAGCCGAAATGTCCCGCACGGAGAAAGCGTCCAAGGGGAGCGTCCCTCTCCACACGATGAGAGCCGATATCGATTTTTCCAGAGCGACAGCTTATACGACCTATGGCACTCTCGGAGTGAAGGTCTGGCTGTATAAAGGCGAAGTTTTTAATTAATTCCTGTTGGAAGAGTAAATCATAAAGAGAATCCCATGTTAATGCCAAAAAAAGTAAAACATAGAAAGATCCAACGAGGCGGACCGCTTCGAGGAGTGGCTCATCGTAACAATGAGATAAGTTTTGGCAGTTTTGGCCTGAAATCATTGGGCAACAGTCTGGTATCAGCTAGACAGATCGAATCCGCTAGACGAGCGATGACGAGATATATCCAGCGCGGCGGTAAGATTTGGATCAGAATTTTTCCTGACAAACCTATGACTAAAAAAGGGAATGAAACTCCGATGGGAAAAGGAAAAGGGTCAGTGGATCATTTTGTAGCCATAGTCAAGCCGGGAACGATGCTGTTCGAAATGGATGGCGTGAAGGAAAATATCGCTAAAGAGGCGATGAGGTTGGCGGCTTACAAACTGAACGTAAAAACTAAGTTTATAGTCAAGGAGTAATCCAAATTTTTGAGAAAATATTATGAAAGTCAAAGAAACACGTCAAAAAATTCGAGAGAACAGCTTGGAAGAAGCCAAAAAGCTTTTGGACGGCAAATTGGAAATGATCAGGAAACTGCGTTTTGATATTGCTTCGAAGCAGGTCAAGAATATCCGAGAAATCAGGAAAGAAAAAAAAGACGTGGCGAGGATCCTCACTTTAATTAAAGAAAAATAATAGCCTCCTAATATGGAAAATAATTCGCAAAAAAATAAAATAGTATCCAAGAAAAAAGGAGTGGTGGTGAGCGACAAGGACGATAAGACTGTTGTCATAGCGGTCGGTTCTTACAAGACCCACAGCAAGTACAAGAAGAAATATCGAGCAACCAAGAATTATAAGGCTCACGATGAAGAGAATAAGTGCAAAGTCGGGATGCTTGTCGAAATCGTGCCATGCCGGCCGCGGAGCAAGGGAAAAAAATATATCGTAAAATAGACTAAACATATGATTCAAGATAGAACAAGATTAAAAATAGCTGACAATAGCGGTGCCAAAGTGGTGGAATGCTTCAAGGTTCTTGGTGGAACAAGAAGACGCTTTGCTCAGTTAGGCGATATCATAGTGGCAGCTGTCAAGGTGGCTGAACCGCGCGGTATGGTCAAAAAAGGTGATAAGGTCAGAGCGGTGATTGTGAGACAAAGGAAAGAGTTCCGTCGCAAAGACGGCTCATATATCCGTTTCGATGAGAACGCGGCCGTGATCGTGGACGGAAAAGAACCGAAGGGAACTAGAATTTTCGGACCGATCGCTCGAGAGATCCGCGACAAGGGATTCAATAAGATAGTTTCTCTCGCACCGGAAGTATTATAAGCATGATGATCTGAAAAGATCATTTAGCAAAAAAATTATGAAAATTAAGAAAAATGATATAGTCAAGATGTTAGCCGGAAAAGACCATGGAAAAACTGGTAAGGTTGTTAAGGTTTATCCGACAGACGAAAAAGTGGTCGTGGAAGGTTTGAACCTGATGAAAAAACATATGCGGGCGCGCCGAGAGGGAGAGCAAGGACAACGGGTGGAATTGCCGAGAAAAGTGACCGTGTCCGATGTGATGCTGGTTTGTCCGAAATGTTCCAAGGCCACGCGGATCGGCTACAAGGTTTCCAAGAATAAGGATGTGAAGAAAGCGAGAGTTTGTAAAAAATGTAAAGGTGAGATTTAAGCTGTAAATAAGCGCCAAAACTATGCAAAGTATCCATGAAAAATATAATAAAGCGGCTGTGGCAGAGATGAAGAAGCAGTTCAAGCTGAAGAATGTTTTTGAAGTGCCGAGGATCGAAAAGGTGGTGGTGAATGTCGGTATCGGAAAATTTTTGAATGATTCTGCGAAAGTGGCTGATATTTTCAAATCATTGGAAGTGATCACTGCTCAAAAACCGCTGAAGACCAAATCTCGGAAATCCATCGCTGGGTTCAAGATCAGAGAAGGCTTGGAGGTGGGTATTAAAGTGACTTTGCGCGGCCGAAGGATGTGGGATTTTCTCGAAAGGACAGTCGGTGCGGCGTTGCCCCGCGTGAAAGATTTCCATGGGATAAAACTGTCTTCAGTCGATGCGGATGGCAATCTGAACATCGGGATAAAGGAGCATCTGATTTTTCCGGAAATCCTGCCGGAACAAGTGAAAAACATTTTTCCTTTCCAGATCACGATTGCTACGACCGCGCGTAACAGAGAAGAAGGACTGGCCTTGTTCCGCGCATTGGGATTTCCATTGGAAACAATAAACAGTTAAATATAAATTAAGCAACCGATAAATATATATGGCAAAGAAATCAGTAGAAGCAAGAGCTCGAAAAAAACCAAAATTTTCCACGCGTGAAGTCAGACGTTGTTGGAAGTGCGGCCGGAAGCACGGGTATATGCGGCAGTTCGATATTTGCCGGATATGTTTCAGGGAGTTGGCGAGCACGGGGCAGATTCCGGGAGTGAAGAGGTCCTCTTGGTAAGAAGCTGGAAGCTAAAGAAGAAATCTAAATTAAATCATAAATTATGGATAAGGTATCCGAAATGTTAACTAAAATAAGGAATGCTCAGATGGCCGGGCATAAGGAAGTGGAAATAAAATTTTCCAAGTTTAAATTTGCTTTGGCTGAAATCTTGAAAAAGGAAGGCTTTGTGGAGGATGTTTCTCAGGATAAGGATGAAGCGGGCGTGATCAGGATAGTGTTGAAATATTTCCAAGTCTCCAATACGGAAAAAGAGCCGGCTATCCGTGGACTGAAAAAAGTGAGCAAATGCGGACAGCGGATCTATGTCAAGAGCAAAGATATCCGGACCGTCAAGAACAATTTCGGCATATCCATCGTGTCCACCTCCAAGGGTGTGATGACGGGAGAAGATTCCAGAAAATTAGGATTGGGAGGTGAATGTATCTGCGAAATTTGGTAAGGCATAAGAAAAGAGCTTAAGAAAATTTTAAAAAGTATGAGTAAGATAGGAAAAAAATCGATAGCATTGCCAGCGGGAGTGGAAGTCAAAAAGAATGGCAGTCTTTTGGAAGTCAAGGGCCCCAAGGGAACTTTGAGCCTGGAAATCAATCCCAATTCCAAAGTGAATATTTCGGAAAAAGAAATAATCGTGGAAAAAGGCGGCAATTCCAAGGAGGCGAATGCTGTTTGGGGGCTAGTGAGATCTCTCATCAACAATATGGTCATCGGAGTGACGACGGGATATGAGAAGAAATTGGAACTGCAAGGCGTGGGATATCGGATGTCTATGCAAGGGAAGAAACTGGTTATGGCGCTGGGTTTCTCCCATCCCGTAGAAATGGAAACGCCGGATGATTTGACGGTCAAGGTGGAGGATAATAACGTCCTTTCCATTTCCGGAATAGACAAGCAGAAAGTCGGACAATTGGCCGCGGTGATAAGATCGCTCAAGAAAGTCGAACCGTATAAAGGCAAAGGTTTCAGATATCAAGGAGAAATAGTCAGGAGAAAAGTCGGCAAAAAAGCTGGCACCGCGAAGTAAAAAATTTTAGAAAAATTATGATGATAAGTAGAAACAAATTGAGGCTCCATAGGAAAAAGCGCGTCCGCGCCAAGATTGCCAAAGGAGGAGAAAAAGTCAGACTGACAGTTTTTCGAAGTCTGACGGGTTTTTACGCGCAGGCTATTGATGATGCAACTGGCAAAACACTGGTTTCTTCCAATAGTAAGGCGGCTAAGGCGAAAAACGACATAGAAGGCGCTGGCTTGGTGGGGAAGGATATCGCCAAAAAATGTGTCGCGAAAAAGATAATCACAGTGGCTTTCGATAGGTCCGGTTATAAATATCATGGCAAGGTGAAAGCTTTCGCGGATGGAGCCAGAGAAGGTGGACTGAATTTCTAATTAAAAGTTTACGCCAAAGGCGGATCAGCCTATGGCAGAAAAAGTTAAAGAATAGATTTTTAATTCAATAAAATAATTATGTCTAGAGACAACCGACCAAGAACTAAGAAGGAAAAACCTGAATATGATCAGAAGCTTTTGGATTTGGCCAGAGTAACCCGCGTAGTGAAAGGTGGGCGAAGATTTCGTTTTCGCGCTTCACTTGTCATTGGTAACCGCAAGGGCAAGGTGGGTGTCGGAGTCGGCAAAGGAGCTGATGTTTCCGACTCGATCAAAAAGGCGTATGATGATGCCAGAAAGAATCTGATTGATGTGCCGATGCAAAAAAATACTATTGCGCACGAAGTTTTCATCAAGATGGGAAGTGCTAAGGTGATGCTGAAACCGGCGGCCAAGGGACGAGGAATCGTGGCAGGGGGAGCGGTACGGGCCGTTGTTGATTATGCCGGAATCAAAGATATCGTTTCAAAATCTTTGGGCACGGCCAACAAACTGAATGTGGCGCGCGCTACAGTCAAAGCTTTGGAAAGCCTGAAAGCAGCCAAGAATCGAGAAGCGAGGACAGGAGAAAAGACAGAACGGAAAGCCAAGGATAGTGCCGTGATTGAATAATAATAAAGAATTTAATATAAATTAGATATGCAGATAAACGACTTAAAAATTACCACGCCTCGCAAGAAAAGGAAGACTGTTGGACGTGGAGGGAAAAAAGGCACTTATTGCGGCAAGGGCTGCAAGGGGCAAAAAGCCAGAAGTGGAGCGCATGTGGATCCTTTGTTCGAAGGTGGGCGCTCGACCCTCATTGATCATATGAAGAAGAAAAAAGGATTCAAAGTCCATCGGGCCAAACCGGTCGTGATCAAATTCATCGCCCTTACTAAGAAATTCAAGAATGGTGACGAAATCACTTTGGAGGCGCTGGTCAAGCATAATCTCTTGAAAGGAGTGGAAGCTTGCCAAGGTGTGAAAGTCTTGGGACCGAAAGTTGGTAAGTTCGAATTTTCTTTCAGCGAAAACATCCTTGCTTCAAAATCTATCGTTGGAGAAAGAGAAACTATTGAGAATAAATAAGATTTTCTTTACGGATTACTAATTATTTACTAATATACGGATGTGTTTATTATTAGTATATTCGTATTGGATCAGTAATTGGTAAAGATGTCTATGTTCAATAAACTCGTCCAAATCTTCAAGGTTAAAGAAATCCGGAACAAGATCCTTTTTATCCTGACGCTTCTGGTGATTTTCCGTCTGGCTGCCAATATCCCGATTCCGGGAGTCGATCAAGAACGGCTCAGGCTCTTTTTCGAGGGCAATCAATTCTTCGGCCTCCTGAATCTTTTTTCCGGCCGCGGACTTTCCAGCATCTCTATCGTGATGCTCGGTGTGGGTCCGTACATCACTTCGTCGATCATTATGCAGCTTATGACGATGATCAGTCCGCGCTTGAATCAGATCCATAAGGAGGAAGGCGAAGCGGGGCGGGAAAAATTCAATCAATGGACCAGATGGCTGACCGTGCCGCTGGCCGCTCTGCAGACAGTCGGGATGGTGGCTCTTTTCCGCTCACAACAGATTATGGTTGAGACTAACACTTTTCAGATGGCTTCCATCATCGTGATTGCCACCGCGGGAACGATTTTCCTCACTTGGCTCGGAGAACTTATTACGGAGAAAAAAATTGGTAATGGCGTTTCCATAATCATTTTTGCTGGTATCGTTTCCGGCCTGCCTTCCACCATTTCGCGGATGGCGTCCACTTGGGATTCCTCCCAGCTTTTCACATATATAATATTCCTCTTGATCGTCATCGGAGCGATCGGTTCCATTGTTTTCATAACGGAAGGGCAACGGAACATCCCGATTTCCTATGCTAAAAGGATCCGCGGGAACAAAGTGTACGGCGGGACCTCTTCGCATCTGCCTTTGCGCATCAATCAGGCGGGAGTGATTCCAATTATCTTTGCGATGTCCATTATGCTTTTTCCCGGGATGGTTTCCAATTTTTTCGCTACATCCGCCAATGCCACGATAGCCAATGTGGCGCAGACAGTCAGTAGTGTTTTTCAGAATCATTGGTTCTATGGCGTGGCCTATTTCGTCCTAGTTGTGGCCTTCACTTATTTTTATACGGCGGTAGTCTTTGATCCGCATCAGATCGCGGAAAATCTGCAAAAGCAAGGAGGCTATATCCCCGGCATCCGACCCGGGGGAAGCACGGAAGAATATCTGTATAAAATTATGAATCGAGTCACGCTTTCCGGCGCGTCCTTTTTGGGGCTCATCGCCGTTCTGCCATTTATCGTGCAAGGCTTTACCAATATTGCATCCGTTTCAGTGGGCGGCACGGGTCTTCTCATCGTAGTAGCTGTGGTGATCGAAATCATCCAGCAAGTTGAAGGACAATTAGTGATGCGAGATTATGAAGGATTTTAGGGACTCGCTGCGCTCGAATTTTCAATTTTTAAATTTTATAATTTTATAAATAATTTAAAATTTCTTAATGTTTAAAAATTTAGACATTAAGTTTTATTTAGAAATTAAAAATTAAAAATTTTTTCAACTTTTATGAATATCGTCATCTTTGGTCCGCAAGGCAGCGGCAAGGGAACGCAGGCGGAAAAATTAGCACAAAAATTTGATGCCGAGCACATCGATATGGGCAAGTTTTTGCGTGAGGTGGCCGCAAGGCCCACGCCGCTCGGTCGGGAAGTTTGGCAGATCCAAAATGTGACCAAAACACTGGTGCCGGCTAGGATTTTGGAAGAAGTCTTCACGATAAAACTAAATGATATCCCGCGCGAAAAGGCAATCGTTTTTGACGGCTTTCCGAGAAACATAGACCAGACCCAATATTTTGAAAAAGCGATGGGTGAGTTCGGCCGCCAGACCGACGCGGCCATTGTCATCAGTCTTTCGGAAGAAGAATCAATGAGGAGGATCTCTAAGCGGTGGATCTGCGCGAAGTGCAAAAAAGTTTTCATTATGGGGCGCGATGTCCAGAGTGACAAGGAAAAATGCACGGACTGCGGGGGGAGTATCATCCAAAGGACGGACGATACGCCGGAAGGCATCAAAAAAAGGCTGAAAGTTTTCAAAGAAGAAACGTTGCCTGTCATTGAATATTATCGGGAAAAAAATAAGTTGATAGAGATAGACGGCAATCGATCAATCGAAGAAGTGTTTCAAGATATTCTTGCGAAATTGGAAGAATTATAATTTTTTTATCTCGGATATGATAGTGATTAAGACGCAAAAAGAAATAGCAGCGATGCGGCGGGGCGGGAAAATTTTGGCGGCCATTATGGAAGAAGTGGAAAAAAAAATCGCTCCCGGAGTGAATACGCTCGAATTGGACAAGCTGGTCACGGAGCTTGTTTTTCGTAATGGCGGACGCGCCGCTTTTTTGGGTTATGGAGAAGAGAGTAATCCTTATCCCGCTGCCATCTGTGCTAGTCTCAACTGCGAAATCGTGCATGGCATTCCGAGCGCGCGAAGAATCATCCGAGAAGGCGACATCGTGAAGATCGATATGGGCATTGAAATTGACGGGCTGATCACGGATATGGCACGGACTTTTGAGGTCGGGACGGTGAGTCCTGTTGCGCGGCGCTTAGTAAATGCCACGCGTGAGGCATTGGATGAAGGCATTAAAACAATCAAAGCTGGCGCGAAGTTATCTGATTATTCGCGCGCGGTGGAAAGTTATGTCAAAGCGCACGGATTTTCAGTGGTGCGGGATTTGGTGGGCCACGGCGTGGGCCGAGAATTGCATGAAGATCCGCAGATCCCCAATTATGTCTGGAAACAAAAAGATGTCATCCTGCGAGAAGGAATGACCTTAGCGCTCGAGCCGATGGTCAATGAGGGGACGCATTATATCAAAATACTTTCTGACGGTTGGACATACGCGACCAAAGACGGAAAACTCTCCGCGCATTTCGAAGATACGGTTCTGGTGAGAAAAGGGGGATGTGAGATGCTCACACGATAAATTTCAAATGACAAAATCCAAATTTCAAATAAAATCAAAAATCATAAATCCAAAATTTTTCGGGAAATAAAAAAGCCGCCAAGTGGATGATAATACTATCCACGAGGCGACTGGGGGAGGTTATGCTTGCAGGCAAGAAACATTACTTTCTTGAAAATTTTTCTGGAGTTCTTCTACGGTAATAAAGTTTCTTATCTTTATTGCGCAAGCAGCAGATGTTGCCGATATAAGTATAAAACCACCTGCTATCGAATTCGCAACAAGAGAAAAATTGTCCATGGCTATTTCGCCTATTATATCAAAGAAAATAAAGGCAGAAATACCCGCGATACATGAAAGGATGGCTATTGCTATAAGCAAATAGTAAAATATTTTTTTAAACATTTTCTTCTCCTCACAATATTGAATTTTAGCTAAAGTATAATATCTTGTGATATTATAGAATTAGCCAGTTTTTAATGAACCTCGTCACTGATTATCAATTCTAGCATAATTGTGCTAGAATGTCAATATACATGCAAAATGAGTCTGAAACAAGCCAAATATTGGGGATAGATTTTGGAACCGCCAAGGTCGGCTTAGCTATGGCGGACACGGAGACGAAAATCGCTTTTGCTTACGCCATACTGAAACATGACGAAAATTTTATGAAGGAGCTGACTAAGATCATTGAAAAAGAAAACATTAAAAGGATTATTATCGGTGTTCCGATTTATAAACAGCTTGAAAAAAAGGAAACAGCTGGCGAGAAACTAGGGGAAAAAATTAAAGCGATCTTTCCTCAAATGGAAGTTGAATATCAAAACGAAATGTTCACCACGAAATCAGCTCAGGATAACTTAATCGCCAAAGGCATGAAAAATGTAGGGAAATATGATGATGCGGAAGCGGCTAAGATAATTTTGCAGGAATTTTTAGATAAAGTTTAAACTTTAAAACTTAGACTTTTTGTGGTACAATAAATTCGATGGTAATAATTAATAAGAAGAAACATGGAAACTAAACCTTATCTGTCTGTCGTCATTCCCTCCTATAAGGAAGGAAAAAGAATAGGGGAAAATTTGGAGCAATGCATAAAATATTTCGCGGATAAGACTTATGATTATGAGGTCGTGATCGTGGTGGATGGTTCGCCGGACAATACGGCCGAGATTGCCAGAAGTTATGCGGATAAATTGAAGAATTTGCGGGTCATTGAAAATCCGGAAAATCATGGCAAGGGTTATGTGGTGCGTCAGGGGCTTTTAGAGGCTAAAGGAGAATTTCGCCTATTTTTTGACGCAGACGGTTCGACGGCTATTGATCATTTGGATAAATTTTTGCCGGAGTTTCAAAATGGATTCGATGTAGTGATGGGCTCGCGTGACATCGAAGGTTCTTTCGTCCAGGTGCATCAAGCCAAATATAAAGAAGTGATGGGAGATATGGGCAATTGGGCCATCCGGATCCTACTTGGACTTTGGCAATATCCAGATACGCAATGCGGCTTCAAGATGCTGAGCGCCAAAGCAGCCGAAGAAGTGGCCAGCCGTATGGTGGTGGATCGGTTCGGCTTCGATTTTGAGCTGATCGTTCTGGCCAAGAAACTCGGGTTCAAGATAAAGCAGATGCCTGTCCGATGGCTGAATGAAGAAGGTTCAACAGTGAGCCTGACGGGACCCAATGGATATTTTCAAGTGCTTTGGGATCTGTGGAAAACTAGAGTGCGGTTGTGGACCGGGGTGTATAAAATAAAATAGCACATAAAAAATGGAGGAGACAAAAATAAAAATCAACGTAACAAAAAATAAAAACGAGATAGAGAAGGAAGAAAAAACCGGAGAAGATCCTCGGCTGAAAAACAAGAGTGCGTCGGAAAAGATTAGTGAACTGCGCCAAGACTTGGTGACGGGGGACTGGGTAGTGGTTTCGGCCATCCGTGGGAGACGGCCGGATGAGTTCGTTAAGAAAGATAAAGATGTGGACGATCAGACTAATGAGTCACAATGCCTGTTTTGTGATCCGGTGGCCAGCGGACAAGAAAAAGATACTTTGATTTATGAGACGAATGATGGGGACTGGAGTCTGCGCGTTTTTCCCAATAAATTTCCAGCCTTCACCAATCCTAAGGGTGGAGTCATTCGCCACAAGGAAGAAGGGCCGTATTTCTGGATGGACAGTGTGGGCTATCATGAAGTGATTGTGACGCGTGATCACAAAAAACATATCGGGGAATTGGAACCAATGGCGGTGGCGGAAATTTTGGATGCTTATCAATCGCGTTATATCGATCTGATGAATAAAAAATCCGTCAACTATATTGACATCATCCATAATCATGGCCGGAGTGCGGGGGCGTCTATTCCTCATCCGCACTCGCAACTAATGGCTATTCCCGTAATTTCTCCTTATGTGGCGGCTGAATTGGACGGGGCGGAAGATTATCATCGTCAGAACAAGGCATGCGTCTATTGTTCCATGATCGAATGGGAAAAAGAAAAAGGTGAAAGAACAGTTTTCGAAAATGATGACTTTTTGGTATTTTGCCCTTTTGCTTCGCGGGCTAATTTTGAAATGTGGGTGATGCCCAAAAAACACAAGCCTTATTTCGAACGGATAAGTGTAGCGGAAAAAGTGGCGGCAGGCGCGGCCTTGCATGAAGCGGTGCGACGCCTCTCGAAAGGGCTCAACAACCCTGATTTCAATTTCTACATCCACACTTCTCCCTGTGACGGTAAAGATTATCCGCATTTTCATTGGCACATTGAAATTGTGCCGAAACTCAATATCTGGGCGGGCTTCGAGATTTCGACGGGCATTGAAATCATCACGATGCGGCCGGAAGAAGCCGCGGAATTCCTAAGGAATAAATAATCAAACACCAAGAAACAAAAAACAAACAAATATCAATTTCCAAAAATCAACGACCAAACAGCTTAGAGATTGATTTTTGGATATTATTTGTATCTTGTAGCTTGTATCTTGTAATTTTAGATTTTTATGCATCAATTTATCATTTCATATTTCTCCCATTTCCCAAAAGAACTGGCGGTATTCTTAATAGGGGCGATTCCCGTGACTGAGCTCCGCGCAGCATTGCCTTTGGCCTACAATTTTTATGCTATGGGCGCTTTTTGGTCATGGTTCTATGCGGTGGCCGGTACATTTTTCACCATGGTCATCATCGTTTTGGCGCTTGATCCGATAGCTAAGATCTTGTCAAAGCATATAAAGATATTCGAAAGATTTTTCGTATGGCTCTTTGAACATACGCGGAGGAAAGCGGATAAAAAGATGCAGAAATATGGCACTTGGGCGATTTTTATCTTAGCGGCTTCCCCCATCCCTTTTATCGGCGGAATGACAGGGGCTTTGGCCGCCTTCATTTTCAATGTGCCTTTGAAAAAATCATTGCCGCTCCTTCTGGCAGGCACGATGGTTTCCGGGGCGATTGTTCTTGGGGTGACAGTTTATTTCGGATAAAACAGGAATGAAGAGGGATTGCTGCATGCGAAGACAATTTCAGCTAGAAAGTGTATAATGGAGGTATTATTGGGAATAAAGAAAAAATATGGAAAAGTTAGTGGTGGGGAACATGAAGATGAATATCCTTTCGCCGCTGGAGCGTGAGCAATATTTCAACTCGTTCAAAAAGGAACTGGCTGGGAAAAAAATGACACGAGCGGGAATCATTCTTTGTCCGCCGGTCGTGCATCTGGAAGCATTCAAAAAATTGAAGAATAAGAAAGTCTCTCTGGGGGTGCAGAATATTTTTTGGGAGAGGAACGGCTCATATACGGGAGAAATTTCACCGGATATGGCCAAGAATTTCGGAGCGGACTGGGTGATCTTGGGACACAGTGAAAGACGGCGATATTTCGGTGAAAATGATGAGGAGATCGGTCTTAAAATTATGGCTGCTTTGAAGATCGGAATCCGACCCATCCTGTGTGTCGGAGAGAATGATAAGAGGGGGAACAGCGTGGCCGTGATTATGGGACAACTGAAAAACTGTTTGAAGGAGGTGGGTGCGGCGCGGATAGAAAATGTGGTGATCTGTTATGAACCGGTCTGGGCCATAAGCGCTAATAAGCCTGATCATTTGCCGACAACTGACGAAGTGATGGGAGCACGGATCCTTATCAAAAAATTTCTGGTGCAAAAATATGGAGCTAAGCTGGCTGACAAGGTGAAGATAATCTATGGCGGGTCGGTTGATTCTAAAAATGTTAAAAGTATCTGTGTGGACTCCGGGATGGACGGGGCGCTTGTCGGAAGAGAAAGTTTGGCGCCGTATGAATTTATGAAGATTGCGGAAATAATTAACAAATAAAAAATATGATCACATCGGTCAAAGAAATTTTAGAAAAAGCTAAGGAGGGCGGATACGCAGTAGGGGCTTTCAATACGGTCAATCTGGAGATAACTCAAGCCATTATTGAAGCGGCCAAAAAAAAACATTCCCCGATCGTCATCCAAGTGTCTGAGAATACTTTGGAATATGCGGGCGGACGAGGGATTTTCCACCTGATAAAAAATTACGCCGAATTTTATGCGCCGGAAATTCCGATCGGAATCCACCTTGACCATGGCCATAGTTTCGAGATAGTGCAAAGAGTGGCGAACAATGGCTTCACTTCAGTGATGTATGATGGTAGTCGTAAGAAGTTTGATGATAATCTTGAGATAACCAAAAAGGTAGTCGATTTCTGTCATGATAAAGGTATAGATGTGCAGGGTGAATTGGGAAATGTTCCATACTTGAGTGAAAATAAGATGGGCGAAGTGGACTGGGACAAATATATGACCGATCCGGAGCAAGCCAAATATTTTGTCGAAACAACTGGCATCGACGCTCTGGCGGTGGCCATCGGCAACGCTCATGATTTTTTCAAGGAACGCGAAACTCCGGATTGGGAAAGGCTGGATAAGATCAGGGGCTTGGTGGATGTGCCGATCGTGATGCATGGCGCGTCTGATTGGGAGGATGGCAAAGCGACTGAGGCGGTCAAACGGGGAGTGAATTGCTTCAATATCGATACCAATACTCGCTTGGCTTTCGTCAATACTTTGAGTTCTATCTTCCGTTCGGATGATGATCCAGGGTTCGATGTGAGGAAGATCCTCGGACAAGCCCGCGAAGCAGTCAAGGAAAGTGTCATAAAAAAGATCGAACTTTTCGGCAGCGCGGACAAAGCATAAATCATATAATCATATTAACATATAAGCATTTGAACGTTTAAACATTTGCTAAAATGCTAATATGATAAAATGTTAATATGACGTTGACTGTGGAAAAGATACTTTTAGAATTTTCGCCGAGCGCGAATAATATTCTACCGGCGCTGAAGAGGATCTGTGCTGCTTTTGGATATGTCGATGGAGAGAATGCTGAAAAAATAGCGGATTATTTCTCCGTTCCAAAAAGTCAGATCTATGAAACGGCCAGTTTCTTCGATCTGATAAATACCGAAAAACCTTCCGCTTGTACGGTTAGGGTTTGTTTTTCAACGCATTGCGCCCTGAAAGATTCGAAAAAAATAATTGCTGAAATAGAAAATATCTTGCACGTAAAGTTGGGAGACGTGAATCATCCGAAATTAAAATTGGAAATGATGAGTTGTGTGGGCCGGTGTGGCGAAGGGCCGATCGTGATGGTGAATGATAAGGTCTATGAAAAAGTGACGGTGGCTGGGGTATATGGGATGTTGGAAGAATACTTGTGAAATTTATTGTGTCATTCCCGTGTATACGGGAATTCAGTGTAAAAATTTAGAGATATGCGACTAGATTCCTGCCTACGCAGGAATGACAATCATGGAAAATATAAAAATACTAACCAAAAATTGGGGTCATATCAATCCGCTCAAAGTAGAGGACTATTTGGCCGTTGGTGGTTATTCAGCGCTCAGAAAATTCATTTCCGAAATGAAACCGCAAGAAGTGATTGATGAAATCATAAAATCTAAATTATCAGGGCGGGGTGGAGCAGGATTTTTGACAGGAGAAAAACTGAAAATGGTGGCGGAAAATGAAAATCACGAAAAATATTTCATCTGCAATCTGGAAGAATCCGAACCGGGGACGTATAAGGATCGGATGATCGTCGACAATGATCCGCATCTGCTTCTGGAAGGGATTATCATTGCGGCGCTCTCAATCGGGGCGCACAAGGCATATATCTATGTTAATGGAAATTATGCGGCGGAAAAAGAAATTTTAGAGACAGCCTTAGAACAAGCGCGGGGGAAGAACTTCTGGGGTCCGGGCATTCTGGGTTCGGCTTATGATTTGGATGTCGAAATCTTTTCCGGCGCGGGTGCGTATATTTGCGGAGAAGAAACCGCCCTGATCAATTCTATGGAAGGACGTCGCGGTGAGCCGCGGCTCAGGCCGCCATTCCCTACGGCAGTCGGACTTTTTGGGAAACCGACGTGTGTTAACAATGCGGAAACTGTTGCCAACATTCCTTGGATAATCTTGCATGGTGGAAGAAAATATGCCAAGATCGGGGCGGCCTGCTCCCCCGGGATGAAGTTATATATTTTGGGCGGAAGCGTGAAGAAAACGGGCGTGGTGGAAGCGCCAACAGGATTGACTATCCGTAAGTTGGTTGATGAATGGGGCGGCGGCGTGACGCCGGGGAAAGAATTTTGGTTCGCGCAGATCGGTGGGGCATCAGGAAAACTTGTCACAGAAGAAGAACTGGACACTTCACTCACTTTTTCACATGATTGTCCGATTCCGCTGGGTAGCGGTTCTATCTTGGTGGTGGATAAGCGAGTCAATATTTTCGAGTTGATGCTTTCCTGGACGGAATTTTTCCGGCGCGAGTCTTGCGGTAAATGCGTGCCATGCCGAGAAGGGACTTTCCGTTTGCATGAAATTGTGAGCAGATTGCAAGACGGCGAAATTTCTGATAGAGATAAGGCAGCCATGGAAGATATCTTGTGGGTCTTGGAACATACGACTTTTTGTCCGCTGGGACGTTTTGCGGCAGTGGCGATGCGGGACGCATTGGAAAAAGGCATTTTAACATT